>Ga0075421_100006934_pt1 | contig 13849 bp, 9 predicted proteins | sample SoiMetdeltSBSDD5_FD_75292 | JGI IMG/M metagenome (GOLD analysis project Ga0075421, IMG submission 75292) | Bulk soil microbial communities from a Populus tree surrounding site in Tennessee, USA - Soil MetaG P. deltoides SBSDD5 | ecosystem: Environmental > Terrestrial > Soil > Tree plantation...
GGCCGCCCTATCAGGGGCCTTAGGCAAGCGCCGGCGCGTTCACCGCCGCGGATCTCGCCGTCGACTAAGTGGGGCCCCAGGCCGTGCTCAGGGGCCGCCGCGAACCCCCCGCCGGCCCCAGTCGCCTGGTCGAATACCGCGCGGAGTCGGATGGAATCGAATGGCGACAGTCGGCGCGCGCACGAGGAGTCAACGCGCCTCCGAACGAGCCAGAGGCGCAACCCAAATCGGCGAGGTCTCGCTCGAGTCGCTGATTTCGATCCGCTCGGGATCCGTGAGCGGCTCATCAGGCGAATGGGGCCGGTGTGGGGGTTCGCCGCGGCCCCTGAGCACGGCCTGGGGCCCCTACTTGCTCGGCGGCGAGGTCCGTGGCGGTGAACGCGCCGGCGCTTGCCTGAGGGCCCTGATAGGGCGGCCGTTGATGCTCACTGTGCGAACTTCGGGTCGACGCCCGGGGCCCTCAGGCCGGCTCGAAGAGCCGTTCGCCGGCGCCCGACGCGGACCTCGTCGCCGAGCTAGTAGGGTCAGGCCGCGCGCACCGGGGCCGCGGCGAACCCCCACACCGGCCCCACCGAGCCGTACCACGACTGCTGCGCCACCGCTCCGAGCTCCGACCTCAGAGGTTCAACGGTGATCTAAGAACCTCCGACATTCGGTGCAACAAGACGCTCTGTTTCACGTTAGGGTGAGCTCATGCGCACCGCACTCTTCGGTCCTACCGGCCGCCAGGTCGCTGTCGTCGGGCAAGGGACCTGGCAGCTCGAGCGGGACGATCGGGCGCGTGCCATCACTGCGCTGCGTCGGGGGCTCGATCTCGGGATGACTCACGTCGACACCGCCGAGCTCTACGGCGACGGTAGCGTCGAGGAGCTGGTGGGTGATGCCATCCGCGGCCGCCGTGACGAGGTCTTCCTCGTCAGCAAGGTGGTGCCCACGAACGCCTCACGCACCGGCACCGGCGCCGCGTGCGAGCGCAGCTTGCGGCGGCTGGGCGTCGAGCGACTCGACTGCTATCTGCTGCACTGGCCCGGGCGGCATCCGCTCGCCGATACCATCGCGGCGTTCGAAGCCCTCATGGCGGCGGGCAAGATCGCGAGCTGGGGCGTCTCCAACTGCGACGAGGAGCAGCTCGCCGAGGTCGAGCGGCTCGCCGGCGCGGGGCGCTGTGCGTGCGACCAGGTGCTGCACCATCTTGCCGAGCGCGCCATCGAGCACGCCGTGCTGCCGTTCTGCAGGGAGCACGAGATGGCCCTCGTCTCTTACAGCCCGTTCGGCTCGGGCCACTTCCCGCGCCCGGGGAGCCGGGGCGGGAGGGTCCTCGCCGAGGTGGCCGCGGCGCACGGCGCCACGCCCCACCAGGTGGCGCTCGCGTTCCTCATCGGCCTCGGCGTGTTCGTCATCCCCAAGAGCGCGACGCGCGAGCACGTCGAGAGCAATGCCGCCGCCGCCGACCTCCTCCTCTCGGCCGAAGAGCGGACGCGGATCGACGAGGCCTTCCCGCGCGGCCCGCGGCGACGGGGCGTGCCGGTCATCTAGCGGGCGTGTCCGTCCGTTGGGTGTAACGGCCGCCACAGCGACCCGCGATATGGTCGCAGGGCCATTCGCAAGGAGGTAGTTCCCATGGCGAAGAAGCCCAGCCGCAAGAGCGCCGGCAAAGCCCCGGCGAAGTCCGCGAAACCCGCGAAGCGAGCGGCCAAGGCCGCGGCGCCCGCTGCGAAGCCGAAGGCGGCGAAGGGTGCGAAGGCGGCGAAGCCGCGTGCGTCCGCCGGGCGCAAGAAGCCCGCGGCGGCGAAAGCTGCGGCAGCGGCTCCGCAGCGCGAGATCAAGGACCGCCGTCAGCCGGAAACGCTGCGCTGCCTCTCGCAGTCGGTGAGCCTGACGGTCGACGACCTCGAGCGCAGCCTCGCGTTCTACGTCGACGGGCTCCGATTCCACGTGAAAGACCGCTGGGAGCGCGACGGCCGGCTGCTCGGCGTGGAGATGATGGCGGGAGCCTGCATGGTCGGCCTCAGCCAGGACGACTGGGCCAAGGGGCGCGACCGCTCGAAGGGCCTGGGGATGCGGATCTACCTCGAGACCTCGCAGGACGTCGACACCGTGGCGGCGGGGCTGCGCCGTCGGGGTGTCCCGCTGAAGGGACCCGAGGACTCGCCCTGGGGATCGCGGGCCATCCACGTCACCGACCCCGACGGCTACCACCTGACGCTCTTCCGCATGCGGGGCGCCTGATCCAGGCGAAGCATCGAGCATCCAAGCACGTGAGCATCCAGGCGAAGCGTTGAGTATCCAGGCGGAGCATTGAGTATCCAGGCGAAGCGTTGAGTACCCAGGCGAAACATTGAGCTACGTAGAGCGGCTGCTCGCGCCGGGCGAGACCGTCATCCACCGCACCTTGCGCCACTGGGTGGTGCTGCTGCGCTGGGTGGGGAGCGCGCTCGTGCTGGCGGCGCTCGGCCTCGTCATGGCCTCGCTCTACGGCTTCGGCGGCTGGCAGGGGGCGAGCGTGGGCGCGTGGGTGGGGCTGGCGTTGGTGACCGTCGCGGTGTTTGTCGCCCTGCCCGGGATCGTGCGCTGGGCCACAGAGGTCTACCTCGTCACCGACCGGCGCGTGATCCGCGTCGCGGGCGTGCTGCGCAAGCAGGCGCTCGACTCGGGGCTCGCCAAGGTCAACGACGTGCGGCTGACGCAAACGGTGCCCGGGCGCCTGCTCGGCTACGGCACGCTCGAGATCATCACCGCCAGCGAGAGCGGCATCAACCGCCTCGAGTACCTGCCGCGACCCATGGCCTTCAAGCGGGCGATGATGTCGGCAGCGGAGGTGCGCGGCGCGGTGGCTCCGGTCGCCGCGGCTGCGCCCGCCGGCGCCGCCGCGGTCGCCACGCTGCCGCCCCCCGCCGCGGCGCGGTCGTCGGCCGACCGCCTCGCCGACCTCGAAGAGATGAAGCGCCGCGGCCTGCTCAGCGATGACGAGTACCGCGCCAAGCGCGACGAGATCCTGAAGGGCCTGTAGCTCCGCCCGCGGCTCACTGGCCGTAGATGCGGTCGAAGGTGCCGCCGTCGCCGAAGTGCTCCTTCTGCGCCTTCGCCCAGCCGCCGAACACCTGGTCGATCGTGAAGAGGGTGATCTTAGGGAACAGCGCGGCGTGGCGGGCGGCGACCGCGGGGTTGCGCGGCCGGTAGTAGTTGCGGGCGGCGATCTCCTGGCCCTCAGGCGTGTAGAGGTACTCCAGGTAGGCCTGGGCGAGCGCCACCGTGCCGTGTTTCTTCGCCACCTTGTCGACCACTGCCACCGGCGGCTCGGCGAGGATCGACTGCGACGGCGCCACGATCTCGAAGCCGCCGCCGGCGCCGGGGCGCTTCGCGAGCTCGCGCACGGCGAGGATCGCCTCGTTCTCCCACGCGATGAGCACGTCGCCGATCCCGCGCTCGGCGAAGGTGATGGTCGAACCGCGCGCCCCGGTGTCGAGGATCGGCACGTTCTTGTAGATGCCGCGCACGAGGGCCACCGCCTTCTCCGGCGAGCCGCCCGGCTGGCGCAGCGCCCACCCCCAGGCCGCGAGGTAGTTCCAGCGCGCGCCGCCCGAAGTCTTCGGGTTGGGCGTTATCACCGCCACGCCCGGTCGTGCGAGGTCGTTCCAGTCGCGGATCCTCTTCGGGTTCCCCTTGCGGACGAGGAAGACGATGGTCGAGGTGTAGGGCGCCGAGTTGTTCGGCAGGCGCCGCTGCCACGCGCGATCGATGAGGCCGGCCTGGGCGACGGCGTCGACGTCGTAGGCGAGGGCGAGGGTGACGACGTCCGCCTGCAGGCCGTCGATGACGGACCGCGCCTGCTTGCCGGAGCCGCCGTGCGACTGGTTGACGGTGACCGCCGCGCCGTGGGTCTTCTGCCAGTGGGCGGAGAACGCCTTGTTGAAGTCGGCGTAGAGCTCGCGGGTGGGGTCGTAGGAGACGTTGAGCAGCTTCGGGCCGGCGGCGGCTGCCGGGGCCGAGATGGCGACGATCGCGAGCGCCGCGATCAGGAAGGTCGAGCGGATGTGCATGACGGTCTTCTCCTCGGAGTCGGTCCGGCGGTGCGCGGCCGCGCTCACCAGGACACCTGGGCGCGGGTGGTTAGGAGCTTCTCGTCCGGGCGCGGCGTGCCCAGGCCGTCGAACGAAGTGACCTCGTAGTCGAGCAACAGGCGGACCCCCCGCTGCAGCGTCCAGTCGAGCCCGAGGGCCCACCCGGTGGCTTCCTGGACCGCGGAAGAGGCGGCGTAGTCGGGGAAGCTGTCGTCGTCGGCGCGGAAGGCGTTGTAGCGCGCGGCGAGCGCGAGCCCGCCCCGGCCCCGCTTCGACTCATCGGCGGCGCTCGTGTCGAAGCCATTCGCGGGCGAATACCAGCGGTAGGACGCGTTCTCGCCGGTGAGCACCCAGACGCCGGTGACCTGCCAGGCGGTGTGCGTGAGGTCGGTGGTGGCGGACCCGCGCCGCACCTCGTGGCGGCTCTGCACGTATTCGCCGAGGAGGCCGAGCGGGCCGCGGAAGAAGCTCGCCTGCGGGGAGAGGCGGAAGCGCTCGCCGTCGGCGATCGCCGTGCCTGCCGTTGTGCCGTCCGAGCGATAGCTGAAGAACGATCCCGAGGCAGGGGACTGCTGGCCGGAGGTGCGGTAGGCGCCGAGACCGGGCGCCGTCGCGGTGCCCTTCTGGTTGCCACGGGTGGCGGCGATGCCGACCGACAGGCCGGAGAGGTCGGACGGCGTGCTCTTCCACGGCGAGGCGACGAGGCGCGCCACGACGTCCTTGTCGTCGTTGGTGTCGTTGTCGCCGCTCCCGCCGTCGGGAACCCCGTCGAAGACGCCGACGGCATACTCGAGCCGGCCACCCACCAGCACGCCACCGAGCTGGATGCCGGTGTCGCGGTTGGGCCCGAGGCCCGTCGGCAGCGCTCGCTCGGCGAAGGTCGTCTCGGTCGCCGACTGCAGGCGCTCGAGCCCGAACGGTGGCTTGAACTTGCCGAAGCGCAGGACCGCCGTGGGCGCGAACGTCCAGTCGACGTTGGCGTCCTGGAGCAGCGTCGCACCGCTCCCGAAATCCGCCATGACGCGGAAGGCGAGTCGCTTGTAGAGGGTGCCCTCGAAGATCGGCCGGGCGCGGCGGATCGTCAAGGTGTCGATGCCGCGGTCGCCGTCGTCGCTGGTGAAGAAGCGGCCATCGAGCTGCACGTAGCCGCGGAGCTTGAGCGTGAAGGCGCCGTCGTTCGACTTGATGGAGAAGCCATCCTTGGCGCTCGCGGTGACCGCGGCGCCGGATTTCGCCTTCTCGGCCTCCGCCTCCGCGGCGAGCTCGGCCTTGCGCTCGAGGATCAACAGCTGCTGGCGCAGCGCCTCGATCTGTTGCTGGATGGTCGGCTCGTCCGGGGGAGCGTCAGCCGGCGGCTCCGCCGGAGCCTGGACCGGCGTGTCGGCCGTCGGAGGCGTGGCCGGCTCCTCGGCGCGGGCAGGCCCGGCCAGGCAGCCGATCGCGAGCGCGAGCGCGCCGAAGAGTCTCGAGTAGCTCGGCGGCTTGCCACCCACGGGTCGTCGGGTCTGGAGCATGGTCGCGATCCCTCATTCAAGCCGTGAAGGTGATGGGCGCCTTGGCCGGCCCGCAACTGCAAGGCTACCGTCAGCGGGTGGACAGTAGGCGATGGGCGGTCGCGGCGTCAGTCGTAGACCGGTTAGGCCGCGGTAGCCGAGCCGTCCCGGCTCGCGCCGAGGGCCTAGCTCCCCTCGCGGCGGAGCAGCGCCCCGAGCAGGCCGTTGAGCGCGACCCCCAGCGTCACCGCGAGGACGACGCCGTTGGCGAGCATCAGCCTGGCGAGGGGCGGCAGCGTGTCGAACCACTCCTTGCTCGCCGGCGCGACGAGCGGCAGGGTGAGCGCGCCCCCGAGGCTCATGGCCGTCGTCAGGTAGTAGACGTCGTCCTTCGGCCCGCAGGCGAGGAGGCGCAGGCCGGTGGCCGCGATCATGCCGCAGATGACCAGGAACACGGCGCCCACCACGGGCCGCGGTATGACGACGAGCAGCGCCCCAACCTTCGGCGAAAGGCCGTAGAGGAAGAGCAGCATCGCCGCCACCTGCACCACGCGGCGGCTGGCGACGCGGGTGGTGGCGACGACGCCGATGTTCTGCGCGTAGGTGGTGAGCGGCAGCGCGCCGAAGAGCGGGCCGACGGCGGAGGCGATCCCCTCGGCGGTGATGCCACGGTTCATGTGGCGCACGCGGTAGGGGATGCCGGAGACCGCGCAGGTCCCCGCATAGTCGCCGATCGACTCGGCAATCGAGCCGAGGTAGCCGATGGCGACGCCGATGACGGCCGCCGGCACGAGCTCCCAGCCCGCCGCAGGTGACCCGTAGGGGAACAACCTGGGCAGCCCGAGCCACGGCGCTCGCGCCACCGCCGCGAAGTCGGCGAGCCCCAGGAGCGCCGCGCCGCCGACGCCGCACAGCAGCAAGCTGAAGAGGATGGCGCCGCGGCTCACGACGCCGAGCCCGAGGCGGTGACCGAGGACCGTCAGCACGAGCACGGCCGCCACGGCGGTCGCCGCGAGCCCGAGCATCCGGGGCTGCGGGTCGGCGAAGAGCCAGCCGCCGGCCACCCGCGCCAGGGTGACGCCGATGGTGAGCACGATGATCCCGCAGACGTAGGGCGGCAGGAAGCGGCGCAGTCGCGACAGCACGCCGCTCGCGCCGATGGCGATCTCGAGGAGGCCGCCGACGAAGCCCGCCATCCACATCGCCGGCGCGCCGAAGATGGCGCCCGCCGTGGCCATCGCCCCGGTGTCCGTCGCCGACGGCCCGAGCACCGACGGCAGCCGGTTGCCCCACGTCGCGTTGCCGAACGTCGCGATGCCCATCAGCATCAGGCAGGCGGAGATCATCGAGGCGGCCTGCGCGGGCGTGTAGCCGACCGCGGCGGCCACGACCATCGGCAACACGTAGGGCGAGACGTCGACGAGCGTGTGCTGCCAGGCGTAGAGCAACGTCTCGAGCGGTGGCGGCACGTCGTCGATGCCGTAGACGGGAGCGGCGACCTCGAGGTCGTCTTCCCAGACACGGGCGTCGTCGCGGCGGGCGTCGAGGGCAGGTGGCGCGATGGCTTCGCTGATAGCGAGGGAACTCTATCGTGCGCGCGCCTGCCGAGGGTCGGATCGGGTGCGCTGCTACGGACGGGCGGGGCCTGTCCCCGCCCGTCCGGTCAACACCTCACCGCAACAGCCGCAGGGCGATCTCGCTCTCCTCGTCTTCGGCCTGGGCCACCACGCGCACGTGGTCGACCTTCCTGCCGTCGCGGAAGTCGAGCAGCGAGTAGAGGCCCGGCTCGTGCACGCGGTCGTCGAAGTCGACGACCTGCGCATCGCCGTTGTCGAACACCACCTCGGCGAAGCTGATGCGCGCGTCGCCCTCCGTCACCTCGAGCAGCAGCTTCGTGCCGCGGCTGTCGACGTTGAGGGTGAAGTCGGTCCACTCGTCCTCGCGCTCGAGCCCTTCGTGGTCGCGCCAGACCTGCAGGTCGGCGGCGGGGACCGGGACCACGGCGGGGGCGAAGACGACGGGTGCGAGGTAGACGCGCGGCGCCACCCGCACGGCGACGCGCGCGGGTCGCACGTAGACCGTCGGGAGCCGGCGGTGGAGCGGGAAGCCGGTGCGCACCGTGACGGTGGTGCGGTGCGGCCGGCGCACGACGCGGACGCGGGCCGCGTCGGCGGCGGAGGCGAGCGTGGATAGGGCCAGTATGGCAATGGCGATGCGGAGGTGCGGTTTCATCGATCGGTCTCCGGTTCGGTTCCGCCGGTCGTCGAGTCGACGGCGGGTCTGCGCGGTGAAACCCGCGCGCGGTCGCGTTCTTGCGCCATGGACGTGCGGCGCACGTCCGGGCCGGGAATTGGACACGTCGGTCGGGACTCCTTAGGCTGTGGCCCACGTTACACCGGAGGCCTTCGATGGAGAGAGCCACTCGTGCCATCCCGTTCGTGACGTTGCAGCGCCTGGTGGCGCCTCTGGCTCTCGTGCTCGCCGCGCTGGCTCCTGGCGCCGCCCTCGGCCAGCCGATCGCCGTGTACGGCCAGATCGAAGACGGCGCTGGGCGCGCTCCCAAAGACGGCGTCGTGCGGCTCTATCCGATGGTCGGTATCCGCACCGCCGCCGAGCTCCAGCTCGCCGGCAAGGACCAGCCGCCCGCGAAGGTCGAGGCCAAGGCCGATGCCGGCGGCGCGTTCCGGATCGAGGCTCCCGGACCCGGCGTCTGGAGGCTGGTGGCGAGCGCACCGGGTCGCGCGCCACGCGAGACCACCCTGTCGCCGCTCGTGGAGGAGATCTGGCTGCCGACCGTCGAGCTGCCTGCCGATGCGCCCCTCGAGGTGACGGTGACGGCCGCTGGCAAACCGGTGGCGGGCGCCGCGATCGTCGCGCAGACAGCCGCCCCCAGGATGCGGCGTGCCGAGTGGACGCCCGTCACCGAGCGGCTCACCACGGACGCGCGCGGCGTTGCCGTGGCGCACCGCGGCAAGGAGCGCGTCGACATTGCCGTCGCCGCCCCGGGCCACGCCCTCGTGGAGCAGAAGGGTGTCGCCGGCGGGACGCTGCGCGTCGTGCTCCGCCAGGAGCCACCGCGCGAGTTCCTAATCGCCGCGCCGGGTGGACGGCCGGTCGCCGGAGCGGTGGTGCTCGCTACACCCAGCTACGTGCCGCTCGCGGCGAGCGATGCCGGCGGCCGCGTCGCCCTCGCGCTCGCCGCGAAGTCGTCGCTCGCGATCGTGGTCGAGGACGCGAGCGGCGCCCGCGCCCGCCTCACGATCCAGCCGCTGGCGCCGAACGAGCGCCCGCGGCCGCTCCGCGTGGCGCTCGAACGCACCGCGTCGCTCGCCGGCCGGGTCATCGACGCCGAGAGCCGGCAAGCGATCGGCGGGGCCGTCGTCTTCAGCGCACATCACGTCGAGTCCTGGACGCTCACCGACAAGGCCGGCGCCTACACGCTCGATCGGATGCCGCCCGCGCGCGACGCCTGGCTCCAGGCCGCCGCGGCGGGCCACTTCCCCGGCCACGCCGACCTCGCGCGCGTCGACGTCGCGACGCCGCGGGCACCCACGCTCGCGCTGGTGCCGGCCGCCGCGCTCACGGGCAGCGTGACCGATCCAAGGGGCCGACCGCTCGCGGACGCCGACGTGCAGGCCAGCCCGGTCCCGTCGGGGCCGCGGATGCAGTTCAGCTGGAGAGGCCCGGTCTCGGCGCGCGCGCGAACCGACGCTCGCGGCCGCTTCCGCCTCGCGCCGCTGTCCGCCGAGGAGCCCCACCGGATCGCTTTCCGCCATGCCGGATACGCGCCGCTCGACAAGCAGGTGGCGCCGGCGGCGCGCGACCGCTTCCCCGAGCTCCACGTCTCGTTGAGCGCGGGCGCGCGAGGCATCGGCCGCGTGCTCGGCAGCTCGGATCGACCGCTGGCGGGCGCCAGGGTGTCGCTCGAGCGCGTCGAGGACCGCCCGTCGCCGATGGCTCGTTTCCGGCGCATGCGCGAAGGTCTGAAGGCCGATGCCGAGGCCACGACGGACGCGAGCGGTCGCTTCGTCCTCGCCGACCTCGCACCCGGTCGCTTCGTCCTCACCGTCGAGGCGGACGGGCACGCGGCGACCACGGTGCCGGGCGTCGAGGTCCCTGCCGACAAGGGGGATGTCGACCTCGGCACCGTGAAGCTCGCGCCTGGAAGCGTCGTCGAGGGCCGGGTCGTCGGGCCCCGCGGCGAGCCGATCGACAGCGCCGAGATCTTCGCGCTCGAAGGGATGGCGGGGATGTCGCCCGACCCGCGCTGGGCGCTCGCCGGCAGGGACCCGGCCGGCGTCAGCGCCGCCGACGGCTTCTTCCGCGTCGCCGACCGCGCCGCCGGCGAGAAGGTCGATCTCGTCGCGCGCAAAGAAGGCTACGGGACGGGTCGGCTCTCGGGTGTGACGGCGCCGACGGTGGAGCCGGTGACGTTGACGCTGGCGCCCGCTTCGACCGTTCGCGGCCGCGTGGCCGACGACGACGGGGAGCCGGTGAGCGGAGCGCACGTCTTCCTCATGGTGGAGCGTGCCGGAAGCGGCTTCGCCTTCCAGTCGATGGCGGGCACCGGCGACAGCGGCGACGACGGCCGCTTCGCGATCGAGGGTGTCGAGCCGGGAACGGTCCGCCTCACCGTGTCGGCCTCCGGGTACTTGCCGCTCGAGCGGAGCGGCGTCGAGGTGCCGGCGGGGAAGGACCTCGAGGGCCTCGAGCTCGTCGTGCGCGCGGGGGCCGCGGTCGTCGGGACGGTCTTCGCTCCCGACGGCGGCCCGGCGGTGAGCGCGCAGGTGCGCGTGGTGTCCGAGGAGGATCGCGGCAACTCGATCGTCTTCTTCGACGACGGCGGCGTGACCGACGGCGACGGCAACTACCGCCTGGGAGGCGTGCCGGTCGGCGAGCACACCATCGAGGCGACGCACGCGGACTACGACCGCGGCGTCGCCGGGCTCACGGTGCGCCCGGGCGAGAACCGCCTCGACCTGCGCCTCGGCGGAGGCCGGCAGGTGAGCGGGAGGGTCGTCGCGCCGCTGGGCGAGCCGGCCGGCGGAGCCAACGTCTTCCTCTCGCCGCAGGGTCGCTTCTGGGGCAGCGAGCATTCGGCGACGAGCGACGACGCAGGGCAGTTCACCATCGACGGCGTTCCCGACGGTGTCTACGACGTCATCGCCACGCATCCCGACTTCGGCGACGGCCGCGCGGCCTCGCCGGTGACCATTGCCGGTGCCCCGGTGGCGGGCGTCACAGTCGAGCTCTCCGCGGGCGCCTCCGTGGTCGGTGCGCTCCGTGGGCTTTCGCTCGCTGAGCTCTCGCGGGTGCGCGTCAGCGCCTACCAGGAAGGGCAACGCTGGCGCGACGGCTCGGTCAGTTACGACGGCCGCTACCGCGTGGCGGGCCTCGCGCCCGGCGAGTGGACGGTGTCGGCTCGCGTCGACGGGGCCGGGCGCCAGGCGCGCGGGCGCGTGAGCATCGCGGCCGGCTCGGCGGAGGAGGCCCTCGACCTGGACTTCGAGGGCGGTCTCGCGGTGAGCGGCGTCGTACGCCACGCCGGTCGCGCCGTCGACGGCGCCGTCGTGATGTTGCGGGGCGAGGGCGTGTCGAGCGGCGGCAACGCACGCACCGACTTCACCGGGCGCTACCGTGTCGAGAACCTGCGCCCCGGCGAATACGACGTCGAGGTCTTCGCGCCGCAGAGCGGGATGCGGCACCACGAGACGCTGACGCTCGACGCCGACCGTGAGCTAGACGTCGAGCTGCGGTCGACGCGGGTCGCCGGCGTCGTCGTCGACGCCGAGAGCGGCGACCCGGTGAGCGGGGCCGCCGTCAAGCTCGAGCCCGTCGAGGAGGGCCACGCCGGTTTCGTCCCCTTCGGCGGTGACGTCACCACCGACGACGCCGGGCGTTTCGTCGTCGGGGCGGCGGCGGACGGCTCGTGGCGCCTCAGCGCACAGAAGGCCGGCTACGCCCGCGGCGAGGTGACCGTGAGCGTTTCTGGAACGCCCGTGGAGGAGGTGGAGGTCCGCCTCCGTCCCACGCAAGGCGTCACGCTCGAGGTCTCGCGGCTCGTGGGCGCCCCGCCCGCCGAGGTGCAGGTGGCGGTGCTCGACGGCACCGGGCGTTTCGTCAGCGGCGGGGGGTACACCACGGGGGAGCGTGGAAAGGTGCGCCTGTCGACGCTGCCGCCGGGGAGCTGGGAGCTCTTGGTGCGGTCCGAGGACAGCGCGACGGCGCGAGTGACCGTCCTCTCGCCGGGGCCGACCGTTGGGGTCGCGCTCGCGCCGCAGGCGATCCTCGAAGTCGTGGTGCCCGCGCTCGCCAAGGAGGCGACGTATGCCAAGCTGACGCTCACCGGCGCGGACGGTCGCGCCTTCGCGTTTCCCGGCTGGCGCTCGGTCGAGACGACTCAGTCGTTCGGGTGGGGTCGCACCGTGGTCCACTACCTGCCGGCCGGCAGCTGGAAGGTCGACGTCGTGTCCGGCGACGGCCGCCACTTCCGTGGCACGGCGACGACGGTCGCCGGGGCGAGCGTCACCGTCGAGCTCGACTAGAGCTCGACTGGAGCTCGACTAGGGCCCGACCCAGGCAGACCGTGGTACCTTTTCGGCCCCCCTTTCCCTGCGTCCGGCGTTCACCGCTCGTCGATCCCTGGTCGACCGCGCCCGCTTGGAGCCGATTCGATCGCCAGTGACCGAAAACAGCGTGCAGCATGAGATCACCGGGCTGCTGAGCGCTCTGCGCCGCGGCGAGGCGACTGCCATGGACCGGCTCATGCCGCTGGTTTACGCCGACCTGCGACGGCGAGCTCACCTGCAGCTGCGGCGCATGCCCCCGGCCACGCTCAGCACCACCGGGCTGGTGCACGAGGCTTACCTCAGGTTGGTCGGCTCCGAGAACACCGACTGGGAGGACCGCAACCACTTCTTCGCGGTGGCGTCGAAGGCCATGCGCAGCGTCGTCGTGGACTATGCGCGCAAGTGCTTCGCGCAGAAGCGCGGCGGTTTGGCGCGTGCCGTCGAGCTCGACGAGTCTTTTGACGAGGGCCTGCTGCGCGTGGAGGAGAACGCGGCCGAGATCCTCGCCATTCACCAGGCCCTCGATCGGCTTTTCGAGATCGATGCTCGCTTGACCGCGCTCGTCGAGCTCCGGTTCTTCGGCGGCTTGTCGCTCGCCGAGATCGCCGAGGTGCTCGGGCTTTCGGAGACCACGGTGAAGCGCGACTGGACGAAGGCTCGGACTCTCCTCTTCGGGCTGCTCGGCGAAACGACGTGAACCCCGACGTCTGGAAGCGCCTGGAGGAGGTCGTCGACCAGGCGTTGGCGTTGGACGCTGCCGACCGCCGCGCGCTGCTCGAGCGTCTCGGTGCGGAGGATCCCGAGCTCTGCCGCCGACTCGAGGCGTTCCTGGCCGCGGAGGTGGCCGCTCGCGGGTTCCTGGACGAGCCCGTCGACGAGCGTGCCGCGCCGCTGCTGCATGCCATGGGCGACGACGAGGATGGAGGGGACGCCCTGCGGCTCGAAGGCCAGACGGTCGGTCCCTACCGCGTGCTGCGCGAGCTGGGCCGCGGCGGCATGGGGGCCGTGTTCCTCGCCGAGCGCGCCGATGGGCAGTTCGAACAGCGGGTGGCTCTGAAGCTCGTCCGGCGCTCCTTCGCCGCCGACGGGTCCCTGGCGCGTTTCCGCGCCGAGCGCCAGATCCTTGCCCGCCTGGAACACCCCCACATCGCCCGCCTGCTGGACGGCGGCGTCAGCGAGTCGGGGCAGCCCTACTTCGCCATGGAGCACGTCGAAGGCGCGCCGCTCGTTCGCTACTGCGACGAGGCCGGCCTGTCCATCGCCGGCCGTCTTCGCCTCTTCCTCCAGGTGTGCGAGGCGGTGGAGTACGCACATCGCAACCTGGTGGTGCACCGCGACCTCAAGCCGTCGAACATCCTCGTGACGTCCGAGGGCCAGGCGAAGTTGCTGGACTTCGGCATTGCCAAGGTGCTGGAGCCCGAAGCGGGCAACGACTCTCCCACCGTCACCCTCCTCGAAGCCCGCGCCATGACGCCGCAATACGCGGCACCCGAGCAGCTCCTCGGCAAGCCGGTGACCACCGCCACCGACGTCTACTCGCTCGGCGTGGTGCTCTATGAGCTGTTGAGCGGCCGCCCGCCCTATCGCCTGCAGGGCTTGACGCCGGCCGAGATCGAGCGCGTCGTCACCGGCCGGGAGCCGGACCTGCTCTCGAGCGCCGCGGGCGGCCCGGTGTCGAGCGCCGCCACGATCGCCCGGGCACGGGGCGTCGGCGTCGAGCGCCTCA
>Ga0075421_100006936_pt1 | contig 13848 bp, 12 predicted proteins | sample SoiMetdeltSBSDD5_FD_75292 | JGI IMG/M metagenome (GOLD analysis project Ga0075421, IMG submission 75292) | Bulk soil microbial communities from a Populus tree surrounding site in Tennessee, USA - Soil MetaG P. deltoides SBSDD5 | ecosystem: Environmental > Terrestrial > Soil > Tree plantation...
TCGATAGCGCCAACCGCGCCGCGATGCCGTCCAGACCACGATCCGGTCCCGGAGAACCACGTATTCCACGAGCAGCAAGTCGTTAGGCAGCGCGGGTCCGATGCACGCCGGTGTCCGGCACTCGTGATTGACCGGTCGAGCGGGAGTTGCGGACGATGTCGACACCGTCACGACACGCCGAGCGCGCTCGAGATAGTCGAAGGCCAGATCGCCACGGTCCCGCTCGATCTCCATCCCGATCATCGTGTCGAAGACGTTTTCGGCTGTCTCCGAGAACGCCACCCGATCCTCGCCCGTGCGAAGTCTCGACGTTTGATGTTCTATCGATCCGATTGCCTCCTCGAGCCACGCGCGTGCCTGCATCGAGTCCGCGACCTGACGAGCTGTTACGCCAGCCTCGTACAGGGCCGACGGAAGGAAGGCATCCGTCTCGAAGCGACGCAAACCTTCGACGGCTTGTGTCAGAAAACCGAGTGCGGCACGAGCATCGCGAGGTCGCGTGACCACCCCACGCGTGAGCAGGACAATGGCGCGGATCCGGTCGAGGCCTCGCCCGGGCGGCATTCGCTCCGCCCACACTTCGGCCTTCTCCATGTCACGCCGTGCGCCGTCGGCATCGTCCACCGCGAGCCTGTCACGCGCACGAGAACAGAGCGCCAGCGCCAACAGGTCCGGCCGCCCGAGAGCATTGGCGACGTCGAGGATCTCGTCCGTGATTGCCAGCGATGCGCGAGTGAGACCTTCCCCGCGCGCGTCCGCCGCAAGCCGCGATAGCTGCTGGTATAGTTGGGGGGAACCGCGAAACAGCGACAGCGTCTGGATTGCTCGATACGACGTGTCGTGACTCGCGATCGTCCGGCCCGTGAATCCAAGACTCTCGGCGAGCAGGTAGTACGCGAACCCGATGCTCTGGTTGTCGCGTGCGCGCGTCAGATGAGGTAAAGCCGCGCGGTACCAGGTGGATGCACCATCGTAGTTGCCACGGCGAACCTGACTGACGCCAAGGCCGAGCATGCTCCGCCCTGTCAGCGACGGCTGTCGCGAGCCGGCTTCTGCGAGGATGCGTTGAAACACGCGATCGCCGCCGCTATAGTCGCCGAGACTGACGCGCGACGCGGCCACGTAATACTGGGCCAACCCGGCGGCGAGCGAGCCCACGCTGCGAAGCCGCGTGCCGGCAGATTCCAGCACCGGCAGGGCCTCCTCGAACTTCGGCGCCTGGAACAGTCGCCTCCCATCACCAAGTTGCACGTAGCCATCGGCGAGGGTGCGGAGCCGGTCGGGTGCAGCCGCAAACGAATCGATGCGCGCCAGCTCGAATGACAACGTCGAGTCGCTGCCTAACGCGTCCGACGCCGCCGCAATGCTTCGCCCCAGCGCGAGGATGCGTTCCGAGCGAGCCTGCTGACCACTCGCCACGGCAGCACCCCAGTCGGAAAGCATCGACAGCCCGAACTCACGCGCGGCCTGGGGAGCCTGGCGTGTGCGTGTCATGACGTCGCGCATTGCCGCGGTATCCGGTCGCGCGAGCAGCGAGTCGAGTGAGAACGTCCACGCCTGCGAGCCGAGGCGCTCCAGGACTCGCGCGTTATGCAGCTCCGCCTCGTGTCGCCAGGCTTCGCTACGTTCGACCGCGAGATACCGGGTCCACGCGGTGCGCGCGCTCCCGATCAGGTACAGCCGCTCGAGAATCAGCGCTCGATTGAAGAGCGCGGTGCCGAGCAACGAGTCACGGGCCACGGCGCGCTGCACCGCATCCAACGCCGCGAGCATTGGCCGAAGTCGCTGCTGTCTTTCGCCGAGCGTCAGATACGCTGCGGCGAGGTCGTTCAGGACGATGGCGTCGTTCGGCGCCGACGCTGCGGCGCGGTCCAGTGTCGAAACCAGGCGATCCGGTGCCGCGGGATCGCTGTCGATCCACGGGAGGTCCGCGAGTGCGCGGAGCCGAAGGGCGTGAGGCGTGGGGGTGGACTGAAGCCACGACCGCGAATCACGAATCGCGCGCGAGAGATCGTCAAAGCGCTGCGTCCCGGGACGAGGTGGCTCATCGCAGTGCACCCGCGGAATGGCGGCGGCGCTGTCCGCGACGGTGCACAGGGACCACGATGATTGCCGAGCGAAGCGGGAAATGGTAAATCGCTGGCTCAGGAGCGCCGTTTCGAGACGACGTTCCTGCGTCTCGCGCCCGCCGCAGCCTGTCAGCCTGGCGAGCGATACGGCACAAAGAAGGAGCACCGTACGCCGAGTACCGAACAGCAGGTCCAGCCGGTTGACCTGGCTCATCGAGCTTTCGCGTGCACACGGACGCAACCGCGTACGGAGGATCGACGCCGACTTCGAAGACACGCCGGGCGCCGCCAACTCGGACGATTGCGGTAACGTAGGAAGATGGGTTCGGGGAGGCCAGGGTAAGCCGGCGCGGAATCGGACCTATCGGGGAACACGTCCGCTTTGGCCTTACCCAAACGACGAACCGGCGGGACTGCGGCCGTCTAATAACGAGAATCCGCCGACGTTCTGGAAATCGGCGAACCGACACCACGACGAAGCGGTGAAGTTGGGACGCTCAACCAGAGACAATCCTATGCCTGATCCGCGAAAGCCAACCAAAGAGGAGCTCGACGACCTGCAGAAGGACTACGACGCGGCCGTGGCCACGTGGCTCCAAGAGAGAGAAGCCGGCAAGGATTCGAGGATTGCCGGAATCGACATCGGGTACCTCTACGACGGAGATACCCGCACCGACGACATCGGCGTCCGTACTCACACGGTGCCTCCCGATGAGGCTACCTCGGACGCCACTGTTCGGAGTGGAGGTGGAGCGCTACAAGGTGCCTCTCTCAGGGCCGCTTACTCGCGAGGGACGCCTTCTCTCGCTCAGAACGTGCTTCCAACAAATCCCGTTCATCCGGGCGTCAGCGTTTCGAGCCAGCGAAGTCGGGGCGGCACGCTAGGACTCATCGTGTTCGATAAGACTTCTGGAGAACCGCACGTCCTCAGCTGCCACCACGTGCTCAGATTGGAAACGTCGGACAGGTCGGAGGACTGGGCACTCCAGCCAGCGATGTACCTCGGCGGGACGTCGCTCGATCCCACCCATTTGCTCGGACACGTCCGGAGGCACATCGACAACATCCAGGGCGATGCCGCCATTGCCACCATTCAGCGGGAGTGGGACCGTCACCAGTTCCGCTCGGGCGTCCTGATCGAATCGACCGACATGCCGTCGATTGGGGACGAAGTCGAAAAGGATGGAATGGGGACTGGTCGCCGCTGCGGAATCGTGGACGGGTTCGGTCGGTACGACATGGGCGGTCCAGAGGGGCCGATGGAAGGATTCAGAATCGTTCGAAGCGGCGATGGGCCCTGCAGCCAGGATTTGTCCCAGCATGCGGATTCCGGCAGCGTGTGGTACCGCCAATCCGACAGAAAGGGGCTGGGTCTGCATGTGGGCGGGGATATGTCCGTGGCCGACGAAAACATTCGCCCCGCCATCGCGTGCTATCTCATTCGCGTTCTCGATGCGCTCCAGGTCACGATCCTGCCGAAGCCCTCGACTGCCTAACGGGAACGCCGCCCGGTCAGTGGAGGAAGGCGTCCCGAGCTAGTTGCCGAGCTCCGCCACTGTGGAGTCCAGCGCTGCTGCCGCGCTGTCGAGGCCCCGACCGGGCGACGCGACGTAGGCGCGCAGCGACCGAAGACGCCCAACGGCGGCTTCGGTCCCTCCGCGCTCCGCCGCCGGGAGCCGATCGACTGCAGCAAGCAGCGAGTCGAGACGCTCCGTCGCGGGCCGACCAGCCTCGAAGTATTGGAGTTGCCCGGCATGCGCGGCGCGGCGAGCCGTTTCGCTCCACGCGCCCAGGTCGAACCAAGACTCACCGACCAACGATCTCAGCTCGGAGGCAACGTCCCGCCGCTCCTTGCTGGAGGCTGGAAGGCTACCATTGCGTCCCAGATACCGGACGCGACTCGCGGTGGTGCCACCTGTTGGCACGACCATCGTGAGTTCCGCGATCGAGGCCGAGATGGACTGCACCGCAGCAGAGTCGCGCATGCGAGCCGCCAGCTCGAGATCAGCGAATTGGACGCCGATGCGGAAGGCCCGCGCTCGCGCGCTGAGTGCCTCATTATTTCCACGAGCTGCGCCCCAATCGGCCGCACTGCCTTCGCGCAGACGTTCGTCGATCACGAGCTGAGATGGGTTGTCTACCGCGTCAACGGCTCCGCGGCGCTCGGAAAGGATTACGACCGTGGCGAGCCCGGCCGCGATCAGCGCACCGCCGAAAACTGCCTGGCGGCCCCAAGCGCTACGGCTGGCGAGACGCAAAGGTACACGGCGGGTCCACGGTAATTCGTTAAGCGCCGTCGGGGCAGAATGTGCCAGCTCGGCGCACACCTGGTTCGCGTCGACCATGACTTCGTACCACTGATCGGACTCGGCAAGGAGGTGCAGCACCCGGTCGCGTTCTTCACCCGCCAGCTTCCCATCCAGGAAGGCGGCAAGAGTTTCTGGGTCGAACGTGTCGTTGTTCACGGCATTTGTCGCCGACTCGGTAGCTCAGAAGGGATATCGCGACTCGCTACATCCTATAGATGGTCACGCGCGGCGGATGTCCCAAAGTCGACCACATTTCGTGGAAACCAGACCTCGAGTTTTAGCTCAGGACTTCAACATGCGACCCTGGCGCGGGCCGCCAACACCATAAACGAGAGCGGCCGCAAGCGTCAGCTCTGACGCCGGCGGCCGCTCCGGCAACTCCCTAACGATAGCCTTCGTCGCTCGACCGACGCGGGGAGGACCCCGTCCGTTGGCTCGACTGACTCTCCGAAGAGCTGTACGACGACGAGCTCTCCGACGCGCTCCTGCCGTGCATCGAATGCTGGTCGTGGTTGTGCCGGTTCAGCTCAGCTCGTGAGTTGAAGTGCTCGCCACACTGCCGGCATGTGAAATCGTTGTGCTTCATACCATTCCCTCCTTGAGTCGGGCGCCAGGGTCAACCGTTACGGCGCCGCGGTTCATTTCGAAAACCGCGCAGGGGTCGTGCCTCCCCGACTCGTGTGGCGCGAGCTCGGCTATGGAATGGTTCGAGAATACGGCCCGCACCCTCGGTCTCCGTCTGACGTACACGGCCGACGAAGCACGGCGGATGGGATTGGTGCGACTGCTCACCCGCGAGCTCGGCATCCCCGTCGCCCGCGCCGCCGAGCGACGGACACCGCGCTTCGGCAACCGCGGGAGATGCGTGCGATGTCGCTCGCCGTGTCCTCGGAGAGCGCGGCCAGACTCGTCATCGACCTCGCGCGGTATCACTCGACGTTCGGGGCCGCACTCTCCGCGGCCATCCATCGCGGCGGGCCGCGCCGGCGTGGCCGCCAGTCGCCCCGAAAGCGAACGCGCGGGCGCGAGGCCGTGGCTGCGGCCGAAGCACACGGCGTGGACGTCTCGCTGCTGCGCGAGGCGCTGGAGCGGTCGCCTGCGGACCGCCTCGCACGCCTCGACGCAAACTCTGAATTCCTGCGCGCACGTCGAGCGAATCGAGACGCGCGATGAGCTTCGCCTCGATGCTTCAGGGGCTCACCAGGGCTCGTGTCCGATTCGTCGTGGTGGGAGGCGTGGCCGCCGCCGCTCACGGATCGGCGCAGGTGACGAACGATCTGGAGATCTGCTATCACACGGCCCCGGACAACATTGCCCGGCTCGCGGCATTGCTCGCCGAGTGGGATGCCTACCCCCCGGGGCGTCGATCGGGGGCTGCCGTTCTTCATGGATGAACGTCAACTCCGAACGACGCCGCTCATGACCCTAACGACGCACGAGGGGACATCGACGTTCTCGATCGCGTGGCCGGTGTCGGCGCGTTCGCGGACACGCTCGCGCACGCGGTGGAGGTCGACGGCTTCGATGTGCGCTTTCCGGTTCTCGACCTTCCCGAGCTCATTCGCGCCAAGCGGGCGGCGGGTCGGCCGAAAGACATTGCACAACTGCCGGAGCTCGAAGCCCTCGCGGCGCTGCGCAAAAAAGCTCCGTAAGTTGGCAACGCAATCGAACGCTCGTCACGGCAACACCGGGATGGGTCGAACCCCGAATCCCGAACGAATAGTACGGAGGTGAAACGACCAGGCCGCCCATACAAGATCTTGTATATACGTCGTGAAGCCCCTATTCTGGATTGGTCGCTCCCGGCAAGAGGTCCGTGGCTTCGCGCCAGACGCGCGACACGCGGCCGGCTATCAACTTGAACGCATTCAGTCGGGGATGAACCCTGTCGACTGGCGGCCGATGACAGCAATAGGAGTTGGCGTATGCGAGATCCGAATTCACGGCGCGGTAGAACATCGCGTTCTGTACGTCGCCAGGTTTCCAGAAGCGGTGTACGTGCTCCACGCGTTCGAGAAAAAGGCGCGAAGGACGCCGAGACTCAACGTAGAGGTCGCGCGAACGAGGTGGCGCACTCTCGTCAGCCTTCGCGAAAGTCGAACAGGGTGATCGGAGCCTCTTCCCGTAAGGACGCGAGCGTGACCGCGTCGTCGGGCAATGTGTTCCGCGATATCGGTTTTCCACGTGGCGAAGCGGAGCACCTGCGAGTGCGCTCGCAACTGATGATGGCCATCGAGCAACTGATCAAAGAACGCGGTCTCACCCAAACGCGAGCGGCTCGACTCTTCGGAGTCACCCAGCCCCGCGTGAGTGACCTCGTACGTGGCCGAATCGACCTGTTCAGCATTGACGCGCTCGTGGAAATGCTTGGCCGGGCAGGCATTGGATTGTCGATCCTTCTGGAGTCTCGACGAAGGCCTGCGTAATCGCCGTCGTCACGGCCTCACGGCTGCTTGGGACGTTCTGACTCCAGGACCTCGAACTCGGGATGGTCGAAGATCGCCCCCTCCGTCCGCACCCCCTCGCCGGCCGCGTCGTGCATCGCGCCGGCAACGCGCGCGACAATCCGATTCATCTCACGCACTTCGGCCAGCAGCACGTTCGTGTCGCGCGTCTCCCAGTAGTGCGTCTCGTCCCGCACCGTCACGTCGAAGCCGAGTCGGATCGCTTCCTCCAGCAGTGCGACGAGCGTGGTATGACAGTGAATGAGGTGCTCGTCGCTCACGACCGAAGCGTATTGCGTCTTACAGCATGCGTGCCAGTGCCAGACATACGGCTCGCCGCGCAGTGGATCACCCTCCTCATCCTCGGGCGGCACCCATGCGAGGCCGAGCGTCGCGCCCTCGCAGTACAGACCCGGATGGACGGCGAACCCCACGGCGTCGGGAAGACGATCGGCGCGCTTTCCGGTGTGCTCGTTGATCGCATCGAGACGGCCGCGCGCCCCGAGCCGGAAGAAGTCCTCGAGCGAGCAGTCGAAGATGTTCACGTCGCCTAACGCTTCGGTGTCGGCTACGCGCACGAGCGAGCTTACCTTCGCGAACGGCAGACGAGTGGCCGCCTCATGGAGAAGCCGCACCCGCTCGGCCACAGCGGTCGCCGTCGTTTCGCGCGGCAGCGCGAGCTCGTAGCAGAGGTGAAGGCCCATGGAGCAGAACCGAACTGGTTACGAGTCGGACGCCGCCAGGCCGTCGTCGTCCGCGCGCACGTGCGCCACCGGATCGTACTCCGACTCCGGCTCGCCCACCGCCGGCAACTCGACGCGCCGGTAGATATCGTCGAGCGTGAGCTCGACTTCGAGGCACGGAATCAGGACGCGTCCCTCACCCACGACCTCCTCGCGATGCCATGAATCATCGTCGGAGGAACGCCAATGGCGCTCGACTCGGCGCCGGCGGTGATCGACGATAACGTAGGCTCTGAGCCCCGGGATTCGACGGTAGGCTTCCAGCTTCTCACCCCGGTCGATACGGGCGGAGTCCGGTGACGTGACCTCGACGACGACGCACGGCTCGCGCACGATCACCTCGAGGTCGCGAATCGGCGAGCAGGTCACCATGACGTCAGGATAGTAGCAGGCGTCGTTGCCCACGACGAGGCGCATGCTTTCGGTGACGACTTCGCAAGGACCGTCCCCGGCAGCGATGTCCAGCCGAGTCGCGATATTCCTCACGATCCTGTTGTGGCGCATCGTGGCGCCGGTCATCGCGTAGACCTCGCCGGCGACGTACTCGTGCCGGACGGGCGAGCTCTCGTCGAACCGGAGGTACTCCTCGACGGTCATCGTCCTGAGCGGCGACGTATCCTCCATGTGCCGAGTGTACGCTCGGCTCGGCCGGATGCGCAACCGAACGGGCGCCGAGCGCATCATTCGAACGCCCTCGGCGTTTCGAGGAGGCGGAATTGGGGAGTCGCGAGTGACGGTGATGGCACTTACGGCGCACGCATGAAAACTGATCGCTCGTACCGGTACTCCTGATACTGGCGCGCGCTCCCGAGTGCCCGCTGGTGCCTAACGATGGCTGTTGGCATCAGCCTCGTCGAGGTCGCCCGAGCCCTTGTCCACCGGGGAAACCACGATTTGCCCACGGTTATCGCAGGCGGAGAAACCGCAGTACATTGTACCGCGATGGCGACCGACCTCGAGCAAGCCCGAGCGTACTACGATCGCGGCGCGTGGGGCGAGGCCTTCGACGGGCTCCGTCTCGCGGACCAAGCCGCCCAGCTGAGCTGCGACGACCTCCAGCGGCTCGGATTTTCCGCCTATCTCATCGGCGATGAGCTCGAGTTCGAACGCTGCTTCGACCGCCTCCATCGCACGCAGCTCGAGCAGGGCCACCGGGAGCAAGCCGCGCGAACCGCCTTCTGGCTCGGCCTAACGCTTCTGTTTCGCGGCGAGATCGCGCAGTCGAACGGCTGGATCGCACGCGCTCAGCGACTGATTGAGCACATCGACTGCGTCGAGCACGGCTACCTCCTCCTGCCGGCGACCGAGCGGATTCTGCGAGAAGGAGATGCCACGGAAGCGCACTCGCGCGCGGCGAGAGCCACCGAGATCGGCGAGCGATTCGGCGATGCCGACCTCACTGCCATGGCACGCCACGTCGAGGCGCGCGCGCTCATCGATCAGCGACAGATCGTCGGCGGTCTCGAACTGCTGGATGAGACGATGGTCGCCGTGGTTGGCGGTGAGCTCTCGCCGATGACGACCGCACTCATGTACTGCAGCGTGCTCGAGGCCTGCAAGAAGGTGTACGCACTCGGCCGGGCACGCGAATGGACGGATGCCTTCGCACGCTGGTGCGAGCAGCAGTCCGAGTCGCTCGCCTTCAGTAGTACGTGCCTTGTCTATCGCGCCGAAGTGCGACAGTCGCACGGTGAATGGTCCGCGGCGCTGGAGGATGTGTGTCGTGCATGCGATCGGGCGGCGCGCGGAAATCGCAAGCCTCCCGGCGCCGCGCTGTATCAACGAGGCGAGATTCATCGTCTGCGCGGCGAGCACGCCGAAGCCGAGGACGCGTATCGCGAGGCGAGTCAGTTGGGATACGACCCGCAGCCCGGTCTCGCACTGCTTCGGGTCGCTCAGGGCCAGGTCGATGCCGCCTGTGCCGCGATGCGCCGAATGCTCCAGACGACGCCGCGCTTGTCGAAGCGCGCGCGCCTGCTTCCGAGCTGCGTCGAGATCATGCTGGCGGCGGGCGCGACTCGGGAAGCGCGCGATGCGTGGCGGGAACTCAATGAGCTCGCCGACACGATCGATGCGGATGCCTTGCGAGCCGCCGCCACCGAGGCCGAGGGCACGATCGAGCTGGCCGAGGGGAAGCCGGAAGCGGCGCTTGGGTGCCTGCGGCGCGCGTTCGAGTGGTGGACGAACCTCGACATGCCTTACGATGCAGCCCGCGTCCGCGTCCGCATCGGCCTCGCCTGTCACGCTCTCCACGACGAGGAAACCACTCGCCTCGAGCTCGCGGCGGCGAGGACGGTGTTCGAGCGACTCTCTGCGCGGACCGACCTGGCGCGCATCGATCGGGTGAACCCGCCGGCGCCTCGAGCGGGTACGAAGCTCTCGCCGCGAGAGCGACAGGTCCTCCGCCTCATCGCCGAAGGTTGCACCAACAAGGCAATCGCCGCCCGCCTGTCGGTGAGCGAGCGAACGGTGGACCGCCACGTGAGCAACATCTTCGTCAAGCTCGACGTGCCATCGCGCGCGGCGGCGATCGCGTTTGCGTACGAACACAAGATTATCGGGAATCGGGAATAGGGAATCGGGAATCGGAGCTGGGTGGTGGCAGCTGCTGGCTGGTAGCCGACGGCTGCTGCTATTACCGCCGGGTGTCATCCCGAGCCGTCAGGCGAGGGATCCTCGTCGTCCGGCTGAGGGCTCTATCGGGACCCTGAGGATCCCTCGCTGCGCTCGGGATGACACGCCTTCGTCGCCCGTCGCCCGTCGCCCGTCGCCCGCCGCCCGTCGCCCGCCGCCCGTCCCCGTCCATTCCTGGCGCCAATTACCCATGCGCCACCCGCTGAGGAGTGGGTACTCTCGCCGAAGCGGCACCCGTGCCCACAGCGCAGATTCGCACCAGGCACGGCGCGTATTTGTGCGGAGCCGAGGGAGGCGAGAGATGTACGATGCGATCGTCGTTGGCGCGCGATGCGCGGGGTCGCCGACCAGCATGCTGCTCGCACGCCGGGGATACCGGGTGTTGCTGGTCGACAAGGCGAGCTTCCCGAGCGACACGATATCGACCCACATCCTCTGGCCGCATGGCGCTGCCGTGCTGTCGGGCTGGGGACTCTCGAGCGCCCTGGACGCGACTGGCGTACCGCCCATCTGTCGCCCGATGACGTTCGACGTGGGTCCGTTCGCGCTTCGCGGAACGATAGCCGCGAACGATGGACGCGGCGGCTTCTGCCCGCGCCGCACGGTGCTCGACAACCTGCTCCTTCAGGCCGCCGTGGCGAGCGGGGTCGAAGTCCGCGAAGCGTTCGCGGTCGAGAGTCTCGTGTTCGACGGCGACACAGTGGTCGGCATCCGGGGGCAAGGGCGCCATCGAAAAGGGCCGATGGTCGAAGAGCGCGCTCGCGTCGTCATCGGCGCGGATGGCGTCCACTCGCTCGTTGCGAAACAGGTCCGCGCGCCGGAGTACGATCGCCGGCCAGTCGGAGCGTGCGCCTACTACTCCTACTTCAGCGACATCGCACAGGACGACATCGAGCTGTACGTGCGGGAGCACTGTGCGTTCGGCGCAATTCCCACGAACGATGGGCTCCATCTCGTGATGGTGAACTGGCCCACCAGGGAGTTCGGCGTCGTGCGAGCAGACATTGACGGTCACGTACAGCGAGCGCTCGCGCTGGCGCCGGACTTTGCGGCGCGTGTGAACAGCGGGCGGCGGGAGGAGACGTGGTACGGCACCGCTGGCGTGCCTAACTACTTCCGGAAGCCGTACGGGAAGGGCTGGGTGCTGGTCGGCGATGCGAGTTACTGCCGCGATCCGATCACGGCGCAGGGGATGAGCGATGCGTTCGTCGACGCCGAACAGGTCACGGCCGCGATCGACGCCGGGCTCTCCGGCCGGGGTGATCTGGAAGCGGCGCTCGCCACGGCGGAAGCCACACGCAACGAGCGAGCTCGGGCGATGTACGAGCTCACGAATCAGCTGGCCGCGCTGGAGCCGCCGCCCGTTCACATGCAGGAGTTGTTCGCCGCCCTCCGCACCAACCAGGAGGCGACGAACGAGTTCCTCTCGGCGATTACTGGTGCTACCTCGTTAGGTGATTTCATGGCGCCCGAGAATCTGCGTCGCGTGATGGGTCCAGCGACGATCCTGACCTGACATCCATGGAGGAATGCGTGTACATCATCCGCGAAGTGCTCAGCTGCAAGCCGGGTAAGGTCCGTCCACTGATCGACCGTTTCCGGACGCTCTCGGCAGCACTGGAGAAAACGGGCCGACCGCCGCTTCGCCTGCTCACGGATGTCAGCGGTGAGCAGTTCTGGACGCTGATCGCCGAGGTGAGCGTGCCGGCGGTGGATGAGTTTTTCTCCGTCGAGGAGTCACTCATGGCCGACGAGTCGGTGCGGAACGCAATGGCGGGGTATCACGAGCTCGTCGAGCGCGGCAGGCGCGAGATCTATCGCGTGGAAAGCTGACGTCGGCGGCACCTCTCTCGAGGTGCCGCCGACCGGGTGACTACCTTCGCGGTGGCCTAACGAGCTTCACCGCTTTCGACACGGACGACGGTGTGACCCACACCGGAACGTTGTTCGTGCTCGACGCAGCGGACGCCGTGCCTGCGATGAACGCACCGGTCACGGGCGTGACCACGGCGCTCCACGGCTGCGCCGAGGTCGTGCAGGTGATCCCCGTGCCGCCAGTGCCCTGCACGAGCGTCGTGATCTTGCCGACCTTTTGTGTCTGCTGAAGCGCGACGCCCACGTCGAACTGGTCACCCGCACGAGAGCAACGCACAGTTCCGGTCACGGTCGCCGCACCATTCGCTGCACCAGTGAAGGCGCTCGCGTCGATCGTGAGCGTCACGGCCGTGAAGTCCGTGAACTCGAACGCGCCAATGTCACAGTTGGTGCCGCGCGCCACGTACCGCTGGTCGTCGCTCACGCTGCAGTTCACGCCAGCATTGAGCGCGGGACTCTGAGGGGCGAAGCCCTCTGTCGGCGTCGGGCCGCCGTTGTCGGCGAGACCCGTAAGCATCGGGTCCGCGATCAGCAACGCGGCCGACGCGCCGCACGTCGCGTCGCTCGAGATGTTCATCCCCTGATAATCGAACTGGAGCCACTCATCGCAGTTGCGGCTCCCGCTGCCGTTGTTCGCGACGATCGAGTTGCGAAGCGTCACGAGCGGAGGGCTGCCCGGCGAGGTCTGCCACCCGATGCCAGGTCCCCAATCGTTATCCGCGACCGTGCTGTTGTTGAGCACGAGCGTGCCCGACGAGGCGACGCTGATTCCGGATGCGGGACCGCCTCCCGAGTTGCCACTAACGGTGCTATTGACGAGCGTGATGTCGTGACCGTGAATCGCCGCCGCGTCGCCATGGTTGTTGCTCACCGTGGTGTGCTCGAGCAGCACCGGGCCCTGCGTCCAGATCGCGGAGCCCGGGCTGGTCGTTCCTCCGGAGATCGTCAGGTTCCGAAGTACGCCACCCTGACGCAGGCGGAAGGCGCGTCCAGCGGTCGGTTTGGCGAGGATCGTGATCCCCTCGCCGGCGGGTCCTTCCACGGTGATGTAGGCAAACGCTTCGAGCGTTGCGTCGAGCGAGATGGTGGTCCCCGCGAGGCTGGGGTCGAACTGGATGACGGACGTTCCAGTCGCGAGGTTCACGGCCCAGGGCAGGGACCCCGGCACGCTGGCACCGCTCGGGCTGGTCACGAGAATCACGTTGCCGTCGAGCGCCTGACGAGTGGGGCGAGTCACGCGAGGCGCGGTCGAGAGTTGGTCGTCGGCACAGGCCGCGACGGCGATCAGGGTGAGAGCGAGTGGCCAGCGGCCAGCTCGCGTTGCGTATGAACGCATTGGCTTTCTCCGGTTGTGTTGTGCTGTGTCCCTAGAGGCGCAGCCAACCGGAGATTCGAGCCACGTTGTCATCCCGAGCCGTCAGGCGAGGGATCTTCAGTCTCCCGAATGAGGGCTCTCCTTCGGCACGATGAGGATCCTTCGCCTGACGGCTCAGGATGACAAACCCTCTCTACCGGGACGATCGCGATCCCTCGCTGCGCTCGGGATGACACACTGCCTAACGCGCGGCGATCTCCTTGTGGAGCCAGCTCTTCGCCTTCGCCCAGTCCCGCTTCGCCGTGCGCAGACCGATCCCGAGCGCCTCGGCCGTCTCCTCCTCGGTCATGCCGCCGAAAAAGCGGCACTCGACGACCCGCGCCTGTCGCTCGTCGATCTCCTTGAGCCGCGCCAGAGCGTCATCGACCGCGATGAGCAGCTCGGCACGCTCATCCGTGC
>Ga0075421_100006937_pt1 | contig 13847 bp, 12 predicted proteins | sample SoiMetdeltSBSDD5_FD_75292 | JGI IMG/M metagenome (GOLD analysis project Ga0075421, IMG submission 75292) | Bulk soil microbial communities from a Populus tree surrounding site in Tennessee, USA - Soil MetaG P. deltoides SBSDD5 | ecosystem: Environmental > Terrestrial > Soil > Tree plantation...
GGTCCAGACCCGGACCCACGCCAGTCGGCTCTGTCCCCAGCTGGGGGGACAACCTGTCGTCACCCATAAGCTTACCCCGCTTACTTGGCAGCGCGATCCGAAATCTGCCCTCATCGGCCGCGTCGCATTGATGACGGGAAACTGCCTCTCCTGTGCCGTCAATGTCCAGCGTTTATTGCCGCTCGGTATCCCAGGCTGTGCGCAAAATGTGACGACGCCGACGGACGATTATCAGGTGCCTCGTCTAATGCTTTGAGACATAATGGATAATTCAAGTATCTCGATTTGGTTCCGTTTGCCTTGCAATTGGCACGAAGTGTAACGTCGATGCATCACGTTGCATGGGAAACAGGATCTGTTGATAACTTGTGCGCGTTATTGAGTGCCGTGATTCGTAGTTATCGAACCGGTCCGATTCGCGGAATGCGGGCGATTTTATTCACAGGCTCGGCGGCGAAATCGATTCGCATGGCGGCGACAACGCTTACGGGCTCAACCCTCATATCCTGTGCAAGAGGTTATCCGCAGGTTGTTCAGTGACGGCGCCCAGCTATGATCGCCAGCTGTGATCGGTCGGGCCGCAGCGAGGTTGCATCTGTCGCATCCCCTGCAACCGTCATAGATCCATAGATCCGCAATTAGGTCCAAAAGGAGGCGCGCGTGCGCTATCTCCACACCATGGTTCGCGTCAGCGATGTCGACAAGAGCCTCGACTTCTACTGCAAAAAGCTCGGCATGCGCGAGGTCCGCCGCATGGACAGCGAGGCCGGCCGCTATACGCTGATCTTCCTTGCGGCACCGGAGGATAGCGGCCGCGCCAGCGCCGAGAAGGCCCCGCTCCTGGAGCTGACCTACAACTGGGATTCAGAGGCCTACGGCGAGGGCCGCAACTTCGGGCACCTGGCGTTCGAGGTGGACGACATCTACGCCACGTGCGACAGCTTGGCCAAAGCCGGCGTCACCATCAACCGGCCGCCCCGCGACGGCCGCATGGCCTTCATCCGCTCGCCCGACAACATCTCCATCGAGCTGCTGCAGAAGGGTGAGGCCAAGCCCAAGGCGGAGCCGTGGGCCTCCATGCCCAATACGGGGAAGTGGTGAGAAGTGCGGGGTCAGCCCCCTCGCCTCACGGTCGCGGAAAGACTGAGCGTTCGATGCGAGGGGTCTGACCCCGTTCACGCAAGTGGGGCGCGGGAGATGCAGCGGTTGACGGCGATCACCCGCCACAGGCCGGGGCCGCCGTTGGCTGTGGAGAGATGGTCGAGGCGCGTGAGCGAGCAGTTGTCGGCGGAGAACGCGAGCGCGCCCTGGGGCGCCAGCCCCAGGGCGAGAGCGATGGCGGCGCGGATGGTGCCGCCGTGTGTGACCGCGACGATGTCCCGGCCGCGGTGCTCCAGGTTGAGCCGCGCGATGGCGGGGGCGACGCGGTCCACAAGGTCGGCGAAGCTTTCACCGCCCGGCGGCCGCTCATCGGCGGGGCCGAACCACAGCGCCTGCGTGCCGACCTGGCGCTCCGCGTAGAACGCCTTGCGGTTCAGGCCCTGCCAACTGCCCAGGTGCTGTTCCGCCAGCTCGGCCAGGGCGGTCGGAGCGATGCCGGCGAATTTGCGGGGATCGGCGGCCAGGATGGCCTCGGCCGTCTGCGTGGTGCGGATGAGGTTGCTCGTCACCCACACCGCGTTCTCCGGCAGCTCGGCGGCAAGGCCCGCGAAGATCGCGGCGTCGCTGCAGTCGCAGGACAGGTCGCTCTGACCGTAGATGCGTCCGCCATCCGGCACCGGCGCATGTCTGATCCACCACCAGCGCGTCAGGGCGGCGGATATCGGGGAGACGGGGGACCGGTCGGAGGACATGGGGCTCAGTCCATCGTCACGACGATCTTGCCCATGGCCTGGCGGCCGGCCAGGCGTGCGATCGCCTCGCCGGCCCTGGCGAGCGGATAGCGCTCCGACACCACCGGCCGGATCGCCCCCTTGGCATAGAGCTGCATCAGCTCGGCGATGTTGGCGGCATTGGCCTTCGGGTCGCGCTGCGCGAAGCCGCCCCAGAACACGCCGACCACCTGGCACCCCTTGAGCAGGGTGAGGTTGAGCGGCAGCTTGGGGATCCCTGCCGGGAAGCCCACCACCAGGAAGCGGCCCTCCCAGGCGATGGTGCGCAGCGCTGCCTCCGAGTAGTCGCCGCCGACGGGGTCGTAGATCACGTCGGCGCCCACCTCGCCGCAGGCGCGCTTGAACAGGTCTGCCAGCGCCTTGGTGCCGTCCTTGTCGAACGGCCCCTGTGGGTAGACGACGCCGGCGTCGGCGCCGTGCTTCATGGCGAGGTCCACTTTCTCCTGAGAGGAGGCCGCGGCGATCACGCGCGCGCCCATCGACTTGCCGAGCTCGACCGCCGACAGGCCGACGCCGCCAGCGGCGCCCAGCACCAGCAGGGTCTCGCCCGGCCTGAGCCTGGCGCGGTCCTTGAGCGCGTGAATCGAGGTGCCGTAGGTGAGGACCAGGGCGCTGGCCTCGTCGAACGGCATGCTGGCCGGCACCGGCGTGCAGCGCGTGGCCGATACTGCCACCTTTCCGGCCATGCCGCCCCAGATCAGTGAGCCGATCACGCGGTCTCCTGGCTTGAAGGCCGTCACGCCGGGGCCGACCGCCTCCACCACGCCGGCCACCTCGCCGCCGGGGGCAAAGGGCCGCGGCGGTTTGAACTGGTAGCGGTCCTCGATGATGAGGCTGTCAGGGTAGTTCACCCCGCAGGCCTTGACCGCGATCAGCACCTCGCCGGCGCCCGGCGCGGGATCGGGCAGGTCCTCCAGGGCCAGGGTGTCCGGGCCGCCCACCTGCTTGCTCAGCATCGCCTTCATCGCCCAACACCTCCCACGGCCGGTCCAGTCGAGTTGCAACCGGCGGGAGTTAAGCAGACCGCCGGTGCGGCGTCGATCATGCGAATGGTCCGCGGGCGGGGCTGCGTCGCGGTCACACAGGGCCGCCGCGCGTGGGGAAAGAGGCGCGCGGGCAGTTGCGGAGATAGACAGCATTGTTCATATTCATGTTGCGACATGCAACCCAGGGGGATCGATCATGCGGTACGCGCTCGCCGTTCTGGTGCCTCTCGTCGGGGTGGGCAGCGCCGCGCTGGCGCAGACGCCCGCCCCGGCGCTGTCCGGCCACGCCGCGGCCGGCGTGGCGCAACCGTCGGCGGGCGCCTCGGCACCGGTCAGGGCCGCCAAGCGGGAGAGGAAGGGCAGGGCGCGCCGCGTGGCGGTGGCGGACAAACGCCAGGAGCCGCGCGGCCCCAGCACCGTCGAGGAGGCGCTCACCAGCTGCCTCGCGCTGTGGGAGCCCGCCACGCACATGACCAGGCAGCAATGGATGCGGGCTTGCCGGCGCGTCGCCGAGCGCCTGCGGGCCACGGGATAGCCGATCGCCGTGCGCGCTATTTCCGCGCCCGCCGCTTCGTTAGCGAGCGATAGCGGGCGAAGGCGATCTCGGCGGTGGCGTAGGGCTCCTGCAGCTCCACGCTCCAGTAGCGCAGGTCGGTCAGCGTGATCGCCTCGCCGCTCACCGCACACCGCACGAAGTCGCCTGGGATCAGCACCTGGAACTCACCATCGAAATAGCGAAGCCGGGCCTCGCCCCTGAGGCCGAAGAGCCGCTCAAACCGATTCATGCATCCTCGCTCTTCGGTCCGGAAGAGTCGTCATCGCCCCTCGGCCTCCCTGAGAAGATTGGTACCGGAACACGCGCCACCATAACCGAAGGAGCGCGGCACGGGCAGTGCCTCAAAACAGGGACCCCTGGCTGCCGCCCTGCCCCCCCTCCGGCTCAGACTTGGCCTTGGTGCGGCCCGGCTCGCCGCGGCGCGGCGGGGAGCGCGGCTGGGATGGCTGCCCGTGGGCCTTGCCCGTCTCGTCCGCGCGCGCCGCGACATGGCCGTCGGCAAGCTCGATGTCAAGATGCTGGCCGGGCGAGACCTGGCGCACCGAGCGCACACTCCGGCCCTCGGCGTTGCGCACGAGGGCGAAGCCGCGCTTGAGGACACCCTGGTAGCTGAGCGAGGTCAGGAGCTTGGCGCAGCCGTCGAGATGGCGCCGCTGGCGGCTGAGCGCGTTGAGCATGCCGCGCCTCAGGCGCGCCTCCAGCACCGCTGTCCGCTCCGCGCCGCGTGCCACGCGGTTGCCGATGATCTGCGGCGCCAGACGAGAGCTGGCCCGTTCCAGGCGCAGCCGCCGCCGCGCCGCGACGGCCGCAAGCGACGCCGCCGCCTGCCGCCCGAGTCCCGCGAGCCGCACGCTCGCCCGCTCGATGCGGGCCGCGAGGAGCTGCGGTGTGAGCCGCGTGGCGACGCGCACGAGCCGCCGCTCGTGGGCGCGCGTGCTCTCCAGCAGGGCGCGTCCCAGGCGGCGCTCCACGGCGTCGTAGCGCTGGCGCGGCAGGGCCAGCAGGTCCTGCCGGCGCGGCAGGCCGCGCTGGGCCGCCCGCAGGTGGGTGCGCAGCCCGTCGAGCACGCGGCGGGCCGCCGTCTTGAGGCGCAGGCCCAGCTTGCCGCTCTGCTCGACCAGCTCGGCGTACCGTGGTACCGCCCACTCAGCCGCCTTGGTCGGCGTGGGCGCGCGGGCGTCGGCCGCCCAGTCGATGAGCGTCCAGTCGGTCTCGTGGCCGACGGCCGAGATGAGCGGGATGGCGCTGGCGGCGGCGGCCCGCACGACGATCTCCTCGTTGAAGCCCCACAGGTCCTCCAGGCTGCCGCCGCCGCGCGCCACGATCAGCACGTCGGGCCTCGGGATCGGCCCATTGGGGGGCATGGCGTTGAAGCCGGCGATGGCCGCGGCCACCTCCGCCGCGCAGGTCTCGCCTTGCACCCGGACAGGCCACAGCAGCACTCGCGCCGGGAACCGCTCGGCAAAGCCCGCCAGCATGTCACGGATGACCGCTCCCGTCGGCGAGGTGACGATGCCGATGACGCGCGGCAGGAACGGCAGCTGGCGCTTCCTGGCCTTGTCGAACAAGCCCTCCTGGGCGAGGCGCTTCTTGCGTTCCTCCAGCAGAGCCATGAGCGCGCCGATGCCGGCCGGCTCCAGCGCGTCGATGACGATCTGGTAGCGGGAGCTTCCCGGGAAGGTCGTGATGCGGCCGGTGGCGATCACCTCCAGGCCCTCGGCCGGCTTGATCCTGATGCCCTGCATCGTCGAGCGCCAGATCACGGCCTCGATGCGGGACTTGTCATCCTTGAGGGTGAAGTAGCAGTGGCCCGAGGAGTGGGCGCCGCGGAAGCCCGAGATCTCGCCGCGCAGGCGCACGTAGCCGTAGGCGCGCTCCAGCGTGCCCTTGATGGCGGCGCTGAGCTCCGACACCGAGTATTCCGGCAGGTTGCTGCCATGGTTGGCGCCTTGACGGCCGGCATTGGCGGCAGGCTCGGACACTCCAGACTCCCTGGTACCCCTGGTCTTGTTCGGACACGGGGGTCAGACCCCTTTCCTTCCACGTTTCGCTTACTCCGCGACCGTGGTCGAAAGGGGTCTGACCCCCGTCACCCCTGGCTTTGTTCGACTCTCATTCGATGATACATGAGGGCGCGGCTTCGAACGGCCAAGTGAGGCCAAACGATGGCGCCTTTTCCAGAGCTTACGCCAGAGTCTCGGCGGGACGGGCCCCATGAACGTGCTTCTGATCGGTTCCGGCGGCCGCGAGCACGCGCTGGCCTGGGCCATTCTGGCCAGCCCGCTGCTCGGCACGCTTACCTGCGCGCCCGGCAACGCCGGCATAGCGGAGATCGCCGAGTGTGTGGCGCTCGACGTGGCCGACCATGCCGCCGTGATCCGCTTCTGCCGCGCCAGGCGCATTGACCTGGTGGTGGTGGGGCCGGAGGCGCCGCTGGTGGCGGGGCTGGCCGACGATCTGTTCGAGGCCAAGATCAAGGTGTTCGGCCCCTCCCGGGCGGCCGCGCAACTGGAAGGCTCCAAGGGCTTCACCAAGGACTTCTGTGCCGAGCACGGCATTCCCACCGCCGCCTACGCGCGCTTCGATGACCGGGCCGCCGCCCTCGCCCATGTCGGAGGCGCGCCCCTCCCCATCGTGGTGAAGGCCGACGGCCTGGCGGCGGGCAAAGGTGTCACCATCGCCGAGACGCGGGAGGCGGCAGCGGCGGCCGTCGAGGATTGCTTCTCGGGGGCGCTGGGCGACGGCGGGGTGGTGATCGAGGAGTTTCTTGAGGGCGAGGAGGCGAGCTTCTTCGCGCTCGTTGATGGCAGTCACGCCATCCCGCTCGCCTCCGCCCAGGACCACAAGCGCGCCTTCGACGGCGACAACGGGCCCAACACCGGCGGCATGGGCGCCTACTCGCCGGCACCGGTGGTGACACCGGAGATTGCCCGGCGCGCCATGGACGAGATCATCTGGCCGACTGTGAAGGGCATGGCCGCGCGCGGCACGCCCTACAAAGGCGTGCTCTACGCCGGGTTGATGGTCACTGACAGCGGCCCCAAGCTCATCGAGTACAACGTGCGCTTCGGCGATCCCGAGGCCCAGGTGCTGATGCTGCGCCTCAAGTCGGACCTGTTGTCGGCTCTGCTCGCCACGGCGGACGGCGTGCTCAACGCCTTCGATGTGCGCTGGCACGACGAAGCTGCGATTGTCGTGGTGATGGCCGCCAAGGGTTATCCGGGCGACTACGCCAAGGGCAGCGAGATTCGCGGACTCGATGCGGCCCGAGAGATCGAAGGCGTGGAGATCTTCCATGCCGGCACCGCCCGCGACGGCGAGCGGCTCATCGCTACCGGCGGGCGCGTGCTCAATGTGGCGGCGAGCGGCAGGACGATTGCCGAGGCGCGCGAGCGCGCCTACGCGGCCGTTGCCAGGATCGACTGGCCAGGCGGCTTCTGCCGCTCGGACATCGGCTGGCGGGCGCTGCAACGGGAGGAGCCGAAGTCATGAGCGATCTGCCGGATCTGTTCCCCGGCTTCGCCGAGCGGCGCATTGAGACCTCCGATGGCGTGCTGATCTGCCTGCGCACCGGCGGCTCGGGGCCGCCGCTCCTGCTGCTGCACGGCTATCCGCAGACCCATGTGATCTGGCACAAGGTGGCCCCCGACCTGGCGCGCCATTGCACGCTGATCATCCCCGATCTGCGTGGCTACGGTGCCAGCTCTGCGCCGCTTGGAGACGAGGAGCACCTGACCTACTCCAAGCGCGCCATGGCGCAGGACTGCCTCACCCTCATGCGCGAGCTGGGGTATCCGCGCTTCATGGTGGCGGGTCACGATCGCGGGGGGCGCGTTGCCTATCGGCTTGCCCTCGACCACCCCGAGGCGGTCACGGCGCTCGTATCCGTGGACATCATCCCGACGGCGGAGGTGTGGCGGCGCACAAGCGCGGAATCTGCCATCAGGGGCTACCACTGGCAGTTCCTGGCACAGCCGTTTCCCCTGCCCGAGACGCTGATAAGCAAGGACCCGCTGTACTATCTGGAGCACACGCTGAGGAGCTGGGCGGGCACGGGCGACCTGACGCCGTTCTCGCCGGGAGCGCTGGCGCACTACTCCGCCCTCGTCCAGGACCCGGCGCGCGTGCACGCCTTCTGCGAAGACTACCGTGCCGGGGCCGGCATCGACCGTGTCCTGGACGAGGCGGACCTCGCGGCGGGCCGCAAGATCGCCTGTCCCACGCTGGTGCTGCACAGCGGATACCTCAAGGGCAACCCTCTGGAGGTCTGGCGCGCGTGGTGCACCAACGTCAGCGCCGCCGCGGCCACCTCGGGGCATTTCCTGGTCGAGGAAAATCCCAACGATACGCTGGCTGCGCTGATCCCATTCCTTTCGGCCAACTCGGGAGCGTCATGACTTCAAGGTCGCCGAAGGGGTCAGACCCCTCGCATCCAGGCGATGAGCAAAGCTCGACTGTCCACGCGAGGGGGCTGACCCCTTCCACCCGGCGGCCGAGCATCGCGCTCGCGCTGGGCGGCGGGGGGGCGCGCGGGCTGGCGCACATCCTCATGCTCGAGGTGCTCGACGAGCTCGGGCTGAAGCCCACGGTCATCGCCGGCACATCGATCGGTGCGATCTTCGGTGCCGCCTATGCCTCGGGGCTCTCGGCGCGGCTGATCCGGGCGCACACCGAGGAGGTGCTGAGCCAGCGCTTCGGCTTCGCGCAGGCGCTGCTGGCCGCGAGGTCCGAGCCGGTGCTGAAGCTGCTCAACTTCCTGCCCGTGCGGTCGTCGCTGCTGAGCCCGGAGCTGCTGCTCAGCCAGCTGCTGCCCTCCAAGGTCCCGCAGGACTTCGCCGGCCTCGTCATTCCCTTCAAGGCGGTCGCGACCGACTTCTACGCCCAGGAACAGGTGGTGATCGACACCGGAGACCTGCGCAGCGCGGTCGCCGCCAGCATCGCGCTGCCGGCTCTCTTCAGCGGGGTGATGCGCGGCGACCGCCTGCTGATGGACGGGGGCCTCGTCAACCCGCTGCCCTTCGACGTGCTGGAAGGCGCCGCCGACATCACCGTCGCCATCGACGTCACGGGCACCTCCAGCGGCCCTCGCAAGCGCCCGCAGCCGTCCCCGCTTTCGGCGCTGGTGTCGTCCTCGCAGATCCTGCAGCGGTCGATTGTGCGCGAGAAGCTCAAGGCCAGGCAGCCCGACATCTACATCGACGTTGACGTCGACAAGTTCCACGTCCTGGAGTTTCACCGCCTGAAGGAGGTGCTGGCCTCGGCCCAGCCCGCCAGGGAGCAGCTGCAGCGCCAGCTGGAGCGTGTGCTGGCCAGCGAGCCGGCCGAGACCCTCGTCTGCGAGGGCGACGAGCCGTCGCGGCGCCGGTATCGGCTGGCCGGCCTGAAGCGCCTCACGCGGAGACGCCCCGCATGAGGGGCGATGCGGCCGGAGCGCCGCAGGCGCCCAGCAGCGCACTAGGCACCCCCCGTATCGGCTTGGCGCTGGGCGGAGGCTCGGCGCGCGGGCTTGCCCACATCGCCATCCTGGAGGCGCTGGACGAGCTGGGGCTCAGGCCCGCCGCCATCGCCGGCACGTCCATGGGCTCCATCTGCGGGGCGCTCTATGCGACGGGGCTAACGGGGGCCGAGATCCGCGCCGGCTTCATCGGCGAGCTCGCAAGCCGCGCCGCCTTCGCGCGCCGTCTCGCGGGCAAGCTGGCGGAGGGCTTCTCCTCGCTCTGGAGCCTCCGCAGCCCCAGCGTCATCGACAACGTGACGCTGTTCGAGATGATCCTGCCGGACATCCTGCACTGCGACTTCGCGGCGCTCAAAATCCCGTTCGTGGCCGTCGCCGCCGACTTCTACGCCATCGAGCAGGTGATCCTCGACAGCGGTCCGCTGATCCCGGCGCTGGCCGCCAGCTGCGCACTGCCGGCCTGGGCGCGACCCGTCGTTCTCGACGGCCGGGTGCTGATCGACGGCGGCTACGTCAATCCGGTTCCCTTCGACGTGGTCATGGACCGGGCCGACCTCACCATCGCCATCGACGTGACGGGCGAGACGCGGCGTCCCAGGGGGGCCAAGGCCCCGGCCGTGCCGCCGCCGCTGGAGGCGATGACCGGCGCCGCGCAGCTGCTGTTCCACTCGGTCATCCGCGAGAAGCTGAAGTGGAGTCGTCCCGACATCCTGATTCGGCCGGCCGTCGGCGCTTTCGGCTCGTTCGACTTCTTCCGGATCGACGACATCCTGGCCGCCTCCGCCCCCGCCAAGGATGAGCTGAAACGCAAGCTCGCCCAATGTCTTGAGGCCGCCGGCTGACCCCGGCATCGTCCTATCCACAGTCTGGCGGCACGCCACACTATCGCTTCCCGCGACCGTTACGCATTGTGCAGGGCGCTGCAACCCGAATCCTGTATCGGATAGCCGTGTGCTGAGTGCAGAGAAGCGGAGCCTTCCCGGTGGCACGTTCCGAGCCCGACGACTTTCGCATCGACCTCGACCTCGACCATGCGCGGCGCGAAGGCGATCGAGTGCGTGACATGCTGACGGCCTTGCGGCGCCGGCACGATCTGTCCCGCTACGAGTATAGCCGCATCGTCCGCATCATGCCGGCCGGGGATACCTTCGCCCAGCCGATCCTGACGCTCGGCAACCGCTTCGCCGCCAACGAGGACGAGCTGCTCTCCACCTACCTGCACGAGCAGATGCACTGGTACCTGTGGTACCTCGGCACGCCCGAGCGCGACATGGTGGCCCCCTTCATGGACGAGCTGGTGCGGCGCTACCCGGATGCGCCAACCGCGCCACCCGACGGCGCGCTTGGCTACGATGCCACCTACCTGCACCTGGTGGTGAACTGGCTGGAGATCGCCGCCACCTCCGAGTTCATCGGCCGCGAGCGGGCCGTTGCCGTGGCCAAGGCGCAGCGCAGCTACCGTTGGCTTTACCGCACCGTGCTGAAGGACTGGGACGCGCTGGGTGAGCTTTACGAGCGCCACGATGTCGTGCCGATGCAGCACGCCGACGTGGTGCGCAAGGACGCTCCGAAGGTGGAGAAGGCGGCGCTCAACGGCGTTGCGCGAAAAACGCCTGCAGCAGCCGTGCCGACCGCAGCTCCTCGATCCCGCCGTAGAGCTCAGGCGCGTGGTGGCACGAGGGCTGGCTGAAGATGCGCGGCCCGTTCTCCACGCCGCCGCCCTTGGGGTCGAGTGCGCCGAAGTAGAGCCGGCGGATGCGGGCGAACGAGATGGCGGCGGCGCACATCGGGCAGGGCTCCAGCGTGACGTAGAGATCGGTCTCGGGCAGCCGCTCCGAGCCCACGGCCGCGCAGGCGGCGCGGATCGCCAGCATCTCGGCGTGCGCGGTGGGGTCGTTGAGCTCACGGGTGCGGTTTCCCGCCCTGGCCAGGATCTGCCCGCCCGCCACCACCACGGCCCCCACCGGCACCTCGCCACGCGCCGCCGCCGCCTCGGCCTCGGCGAGGGCGGCGAGCATGTGGCCGTTGCCGGCGTTGGGTGTCATCGATGACTCCATGGCGCAGCCTCGCATCGCAGGGTGCGACAAGCCGACGGCCGCGTCACACCGATGCTTCCGTGCAGTTTGCCGTTGGCACGGATCGGTACAATACGGGGTACTGACGCCTGTTGCACCCCACGCGCTTTCGCGGCAGCGAACATGGCCGTGCTGCCTGCCGCTCCATCAAGGAACCAAGCGCAGGCTCTCCGTCAATTGAGCAGCACAATCCGCATTTCGGGCTCGGGGCCCGGCTTGATCCGGACGGGCTCCTGAAGCTCGTTGGTCAGCTCCTTCACGCGGAAGCGCACATAGGAGGATAGTTCCTCCGTATCGACATAGCCGCGCTTGTGGTGGTCCGCTTTTCCGGACAGCCCTTCCAGCATAGCCCTGGTGAAGGCGCCATTCTGCCAATCCGGGTGCTCGTAGGAGAATTGCCGGCCGTTCGCCGAAGCATAGACCAGCACGCCCAGCGATTTGTCGCTCAGCTCGTTTACCAGGCGGTTCATGTCGACGCGTCCAGGCGAGGCCACCGGGGGCATGCGATCCATGGTCGCGCCGGAGTGGCAGGCATCGAGCATCACGATCATCGCACCCCTGCGCTTGCTGATGGTACGAACAATCTCGTCCTTGCTGATGGCCGTGGCGCGCGGCTCGGCTGGGTCGCTGTCGGCGGCCATAAAGTAGAAGTGCTGGTCGATGGTGGCGCCGTGGCCTGCAAGGAACAGCAGGTTCACGTCGTCGTCCTCCGAGCCGCGCTCCAGCCAATCGAGGCCTTTGATGAGATCGGCGCGCCTGGCTTCGGGCAGGACCCTGGCCTCCACCTTGCTGTAGGTCCTGCCCTCCTGAGCCGTGAAGAAAGCCGCAAGATCGGTGGCATCCTTGGCCGCGTAGTCGAGCTCGGGGAGCCCAGGGGAGGTGTATTTGTTGATGCCGACGAACAGGGCGCGCAGCCGCGGCAGCGCCATCTGCCCGGGCTTGGCGCCGTTCCAGCGCAAGCGAATCGATGCGGGCTCGCTGGCTCTCGGCCCCTCGCGCGCGACAAGGGAGACGACAACGTCCTGGGGCGGCAGGGTGAGCGTCATCCGGGCCGGAGTAGACTTGTCGATGTTCCCCGGTGCGCGGGCGCCAAGGGCGGCATTGTTGACGCGCACATCGACGTTCGCGACGCTCTGGCCGGTCATCGAGAGCACCTCGTAGTCGATGGTCACCTCCCGCGACCGGAATGTGGAGCCGTCCTGCGGGCTCCGGATGACCACCGTGGGCGGCGCGATCGCCCGTATATCGTCCGCAGCACGCTTTAATTTCCCGCGCTTGTTCGCGTCCTCGATAGCCTGCTCCTCGTCGAGGGTCTCGAGCACGAGCTTGACGATGTCGGGGCGGTTGAACTGGTCGCGGAAGCGATCGACCGGGAAGAACTGCGCCGCCTCGTTCCATCCACGATTGACGTGCCAGCCGATCAGGCTCTCGGCGCCGGGCGAGGCCATGTAGTAGCCCTTCGGCGTCCACGCCACCCAGCGCCGATCCACGGCGTGCACGAAGAGGGCCAGCAGCTCCTGTCCATCGCTCAGCCGATGCCACCGGACGGTGCCGTCGCCATAGGCAGCGATGACGAGCTTTCCGCTCCTCGGAATGTTCACGCCATGCGCAAAGCCCGCCCCCTGCGCCTTTGCCCACGCCAACTTTCCCGCCCGATCATAGGCACGCAGCATGTAGCTGGTGCCGAGGACGAAGCGCTTTTCTTCTGGTGCGATGGCGAGGGCGTAGGCGCGCTCATACTTGTCAAAAGCGATGCGTTTCCCGTCCAGCTTGGGCGTCTCGCTGTTCATCCAATCGGACACCGGCACGCTCTTCGTCTCGGCCTCATGCAGGTCCGGCACCGGGTCTGCCGTTTCGGCAAGTCTCTCCGTCTTGATGTCAAAGAGGACAGGTGCACTGCCTCCTTCCCCGAGGCCAAAGCGCACGCGCATGCCGTCACCGGAAGCCGCGATCGCATCGAAAACGCTGCCGCCCCGGCTCCCAATGACACTCGGCTGCCATGCCGTCCGCCTTCCGTCGCCGTCGATCACACCGAGGACCGGATCGGGCGAGCTGAACGCAAACCCTTGTCCGCACGGCACCAGTTCCAGGATCTCCTGCCTCGTCCCCGCCGCGACGTCGCGGCTCTGCCCCTTGCCGGCGTCGTCCCAGATGCGGATAAATGTCCCGTCCCCACCTCGATTGCCCGCGCCGTATAGCCGCCCGCCGTCGACCGACCACGCCACGGCGGTGAAGCTATGGCCGACTGTCGGTCCTTGGCCAGCCGCGTAGAGCGGACGCAGGGTCGATGCATCGAGAACGTCGATGACGCTGGAGTTGAGATAGGCGATCGCCACCCGATTGCTCGCAGCATGCGTGGATATATATCTAGGCTTGAAGCCCGGCCTGCTCTTGACCTTTGTTTTCGGCGTCAAAGCGTTGCCCGCCGTCGCCACTGCGCTGGCGGGGTAGAGGCGAACATATCCATCGAAGGAGAACGTAAGGACATCTCCTCGCTCATCGAACACAGCACCGGCGACGTCGGTATATCGCCAATCTGCGGAGACCAATTGCCAGCGCTTTGTCTCCCACACGCGCAGGCCGTGACCACCCATGAGCGTGGCGGCCAAATAGTCGCCCTTCGGAGAGAACGCCAGCGAGTTGGCCCTATGGGGCATTGGTCCGAGGACGCGCGCCACCTCCCCGGTTGCAGCATCGAAGAGGTAGACCCAGTCTCTTGAGCTCTTGTCCGACGACCCAAACCAGCCGCTGGCGGCGATAAGCCGGCCATCGGGTGAGAGCGCAGCGGCGTAAACTCTGCCGGAGTCGCCAGCGGAAATGGGTGGTCGCAGGGTCCTCGCAAGTGTCAGCGGACCCACCGCCTGCCCTTCGCTTCGGCTCGCG
>Ga0075421_100006940_pt1 | contig 13845 bp, 11 predicted proteins | sample SoiMetdeltSBSDD5_FD_75292 | JGI IMG/M metagenome (GOLD analysis project Ga0075421, IMG submission 75292) | Bulk soil microbial communities from a Populus tree surrounding site in Tennessee, USA - Soil MetaG P. deltoides SBSDD5 | ecosystem: Environmental > Terrestrial > Soil > Tree plantation...
CGCGTTCGGCTCCGGATGGGACTTCGTCCGCCTGCTCGAGCTCGGCGGCGGGATGCCGACGCGGGTGACGGTGCCGGAGGGACGCTTCAGCGCGGCGCTGCGCCAGATCAATGAAGCGCCGGCGCCGGTGCCGACCGCCGGCGCCGAGCCGGACGAGGGGTAGCGCCGGCGACACGCCGGCGGTAAAGGTAGCCATGGCCCGGGGCCCTTCCCAGAACGGCAACGAGACCGACCAGGTCGCCGACGCGCTGCTCGACGGCTACCTGTCGCCGGAGGGGGCCATGCAGCACATCGGGTCGTACGAGCTGCCGTCGACCGAGCAGGTCGGCCGGGTCGTCGACATGTGCCGCGCCCTCATCTTCCCGGGCTTCGTCGGCCCCAGCGTCGCCCGGCTGCCGCGCACCGAGCTGCGCATCCTCATCCGCGAGCGCCTCGACGAGCTGAAGAATGGGCTTCGCCGCCAGGTCTACCGCGCGCTCCACCACCACCAGCAGCGGACGTTCGGCACCAACGATCCCGACTGCACCGAGTGCGCCGCGCTCGCCGAGGACATCACCAACCGGTTCGTGGTCCGACTGCCGGAGCTGCGCGAGCAGGTCGCCTTCGACGTCCGCGCCGCCTACGAGGGCGACCCGGCGGCGTCGACCCTCGACGAGATCCTGTTCTGCTACCCGGGCACCTACGCGATCTCGGTGTACCGGGTCGCCCACGCCCTCCTGCAGGAGGGCGCCGCCCTGATCCCGCGCATCATGACCGAGATCGCCCACGAGAAGACCGGCATCGACATCCACCCCGGCGCGACGATCGGCCGCTCGTTCTTCATCGATCACGGCACCGGCGTCGTCATCGGCGAGACCACCGTGATCGGCGCGCGGGTCCGCATCTACCAGGGTGTGACCCTGGGTGCGCTCACGGTGCCGCAGGGCGCAGAGCGCCCCCGCCCGGGTGCCAAGCGCCACCCCACGATCGAGGAGGACGTCGTCATCTACGCCGGCGCCACCATCCTCGGCGGCGACACCGTCATCGGACGCGGCGCCGTCATCGGCGGCAACGCGTGGGTCACCGCCTCGGTGCCGCCCGGAGCCGTCGTGGCGGGAACTCACAGTCGCAGAGACGCGGCGCGGGCGACGCCGTGACCTCGCGCCGTGTTACAGTCGAGGCGCGGCGATGAGCGAACAGCCCCACGAAGGCTCCCGGCCGCGCACGGTGTCCCGGCTCCGCTACGTGGCGCCACCTGGCATGCAGGTGGACAGCGGCGAGGGAAGGAAGACCATCGGGCGCTACGAGATCACCAAGACGCTGGGCCGCGGCGCCATGGGGGTGGTCTACAAGGCGCGCGACCCGCTCCTCGACCGCATCGTCGCGGTCAAGACGATCGTGTCGCCGCAGGGGGTGGGCCGGCGGGTCCGCTCCGCCTACCTCGAGCGCTTCCAGCGCGAGGCCAAGGCCGCCGCCAAGATGTCGCACCCGGCGATCGTCACCATCTTCGACGTCGGCGTCGACGAGGAGTGGGGCGCGCCGTTCATGGTCCTCGAGTACCTGCCGGGGGAGTCGCTGGCCGATCGCCTCGACCGGGTCCGCATGCCGCTCGGCAAGGGGATCCAGATCGCCCTCGACCTCGGCAGCGCGCTCGCGTTCGCGCACCGGCAGCGGATCGTCCACCGCGACGTGAAGCCGGCGAACGTGCTCCACGCCGGCGAGAACCGCTGGAAGCTGGCCGATTTCGGCATCGCCCGCATGCCGGACAGCGATCTCACGCAGGTCGGCATCTTCATGGGGACTCCCGGCTACTCGCCGCCGGAGGCGATCCGCGACGGGCGCTACACGCCGCAGGCCGACGTGTTCGCGTGGGGCGCGGTGCTCTACGAGCTTCTCTCGGGCCGCATCCCGTACGAGGGGCCCGACACCAAGACGACCAACAGCTTCGTGGTCAAGGGCGACGCCCAGCCGCCGACCAATCACGACTCCTCGATCCCGGAGCCGCTGTCGCGGGTCTGCATGGCGGCGCTCGAGCCGCTGGCCGCCAACCGGCTCAAGGACGGCGCCGACGCCGAGCAGGCGTTGCGCGAGGCGTGGGAGCGCTGCCTGACCCAGGGCCTGGTGTCGCCGGCGGCGCTCGCTGGCGAGGAGATGGCCCACGAGAAGGTCGGCTCGACCATGCACGGCCGCGTCACCAACCCGCAGGGCTGGGCGTCGGCGTCGGGCGTGCAAGCGCTATCGGGTCCCGGGGGGCCGGGCGAGAGCGCGCGCCGCGACGCCGGCGGGGGGCGCGGAGGGCGCGACAAGCTGGTCATCGAGTCGCGCGGCGCCGGCGCCGGCGACGACGACCCGACCCGGATCCTGGTCCGCCCGCCGGACGACCTCAAGCCGCGGGTGCGAGACGACGACTCCGAGCCGGCGCCACCGCCGCCGCCGTCGGTGTCGGGCACCGCGGCGACGCCGCAGCGCTCGCGCAACCTCGCCACCGACGCCACCCTGCCGCAGCGGGCGATCCAGGAGCGGAGCGAGCGGCCGAGCGGCGAGGCGTCGCGGTCGGGAGTCGATCGCGCCGGGCTGCGGCCGCTGCCGAGCCCGCCGAAGGCGGCGGCGCGCAGCCGCGAGGCCGCGCAGCGGACCCAGAGCTCGGGGCGCTCGGTGCCGATCTGGATCATCGTGCTGGTGATCGTCCTCGCGGTGGGCGCCCTGGCGGGCGGCTACCTGATGCTCGTGCGCGCCCATTAGATTCTCGGGGAGCCGGACAGCTCCCCGAGACCCCATCCGGGAGACGACGCGATGAGGGCGATGGTGCTCGAGGGACCGCGGCAGCCGCTGGCGCTGCGCGACGTCCCCGCGCCGGCGCCCGGCCCCGGCCAGGTCGCGATCCGGGTCGAGGCCTGCGCGGTCTGCCGGACCGATCTCCACATCGTCGACGGCGAGCTCGCCGAGGGCGGCTACCCGCGGATCCTCGGCCACCAGATCGTCGGCGTCGTCGACGCGGTCGGCGCCGGCGCCGCGGTCGCGGTCGGCGCGCGGGTCGGCGTGCCGTGGCTGGCGGCGACCTGCGGCGCCTGCGCCTACTGCCTCGGCGGCCGCGAGAACCTGTGCCGGCAGGCGCGCTTCACCGGCTACCACGTCGACGGCGGCTTCGCCGAGCGCTGCGTCGCCGACGCGCGCTACACGTTCGCTTTGCCCGACGCCGGGAGCGCGGTCGACGCCGCACCGCTCCTCTGCGCCGGCCTCATCGGCTACCGCGCGCTGCGCCTGGCCGGCGACGCGCGGCGGCTCGGCCTCTACGGCTTCGGCGCCGCCGGTCACCTCGTCCTCCAGGTCGCCCGCCACCAGGGCCGCGAGGTGTACGCCTTCACCCGCGCCGGCGACGGCGCCGGCCAGGCGTTCGCGCGCGCGCTCGGGGCCGCCTGGGCCGGCGCCTCCGACGAGCTCCCGCCGGTCGAGCTCGACGCCGCCCTCGTGTTCGCGCCGGTCGGCGCGCTGGTGCCGCAGGCGCTGCGCGCGCTCGCGCCCGGCGGCGTCGTGGTCTGCGGCGGCATCCACATGAGCGACATCCCGTCGTTCCCGTACCGGCTCCTCTGGGAGGAGCGCTCGATCGTGAGCGTCGCCAACCTGACCCGCCGCGACGGCGACGAGCTCCTCGCGCTGGCGCCGCGGGTGCCGCTCCGCACCACCGCGCACCCGTACCCGCTCGCCGACGCCAACCGCGCCCTCGACGATCTGCGCCGCGGCCGCTTCGAGGGCGCCGCCGTGCTCGTGCCCTGATCGCCGCGCATGCCCCGCCGCTTCTCCCACGTCATCGGCATCGACGACGCCCCGTTCGATCGCGGCGGGCGCGGCCGCGTCCTCGTCGTCGGCACCTGCTTCGCCAGCGGCCGCCTCGACGGCGTGCTGTCGACCCGCGTCCGACGCGACGGCGCCGACGCCACCCGCGCACTCGCCGCCATGGTCGGCGGCTCGCGCTTCTGGGCCCACTGCCACGCCGTCCTCCTCCAGGGCATCGCGGTCGCCGGCTTCAACGTCGTCGATCTCGCCGCGCTGCACGCCGCCCTGTCGCGCCCGGTCCTGGTGGTGGCGCGCCGCCGCCCGGATCTGGGGTCGATCCGGGCCGCCCTCCTCGAGCGGGTCCCGGGCGGCGCCCGCAAGTGGCGCCTGATCGAGCGCGCCGGCGCGATGGAGCCGGTCGGCGGCGTCTGGGTCCAGCGCGCCGGCCTCAGCCTCGACGAGGCCGCCGCCCTCCTGGCCGCGACCACCACCCAGGGCCGCGTCCCGGAGCCGCTGCGGGTCGCCCACCTCGTGGCCGGCGGCGTCGGGCGCGGCGAGAGCCGAGGCCGGGCCTGAAGGCTCCGTCCTCGGAGCCGATCTGCTGCTCTGGGGGAGACCGGGCGGCCGTCTTCGGCCGGCCGGTCGATCGATGCAGAGGCCGTGGTTGTTTCACGGCCTCTGCCCCCGGGTGTGACCGGGGCGCTTTGCATCCGGTCCCGGTCGCGCTTTGATAGTGGCGATGGAGCTGCCGGTCGCCGAGCTCGCCAGCGCCCACGGGCTGTGCCTGGCCGTGTGCGTGGCGGCGGACGTGCCGGCGCTGGCGGCGCCGGCGGGGCTCGACGCGGCGCTCGACGGCCTGCACCCGGCCGAGCGGATGGCGGCGGCGCGGCTGGCGCCGGCGCGCTGCCGCGACTGGGTGGCGGGGCGGGCGGCGCTGCGGGCGGCGCTGCGCCGGCTCGATCCCGACCTCGACGCCGGGCCGATCGACAGCGACGACCGCGGCGCGCCGCGGCTGCCGCCCGGGTGGGTGGGATCGATCAGCCACAAGCGGGGGATCGCGGTCGCGCTCGCCGATCGCGATCGCGGCTGGACGATCGGCATCGACGTCGAGCACGACGCGCCGCCCCGCCTCGACATCGGCCGCCGCGTCCTGACCCCGGGCGAGGCGGAGACGCTGGCGCGCCTCGACGCCGCCGCGCGCGGCCTGGCGGTGACGATGCACTTCGCGCTGAAGGAGGCGATCTACAAGGCGATCGATCCCCACCTGCGGCGCTACGTCGGCTTCGGCGAGGTCGCGGTGGCGCCGGCGCCGGACGGCACCGTGCGGGTCGACAGCGCGCTCGCCCTCACCGTCGAGGCGGCGTGGAGCCGCGCGGGAGGCTTCCTGGTCTGCACGGCGCGGGCGCGGCGCTAGTTCGGATTGTCGCCGGGGCAGGCGTTGACGAACTGGACGTCGTTGGCCCTGGCGACCGCGGTGCGCGCGAAGCAGGTCGTGCCGTTGCCGTCGATGCAGCGGGCGAGCAACCGGTTACTCGGGTAGTCGACGTCGAGCTCGACGCCGTCGAAGGCCGCGGTGCCGAGAATGCCGTCGACCTCGGCCTGGTCCGGCCGCAGCTCGGTGCGCAGCGCCTGCAGCCTCGGATCGTCGTCGGGGACGACGAGGATCGGGATCCCGGTGGCCGGCGTCAGCTCGAGCGCCGCCGGCGCGCCGCACTCGTCCCGGTCGGGGCACGGGCAGTCGTGGTCGTGTTGCCCATCGAGGTGCGTCGCCCCCGCGAAGAGGTGCTGGGTGTAGAGGTCGCGGCACGGCCCGCGCGCGTTGACGCCGCCGCTGGCGACCAGCGCCAGGGAGGGCAGGGTGGTGACACCGCCATTGACTTGCCCCGACGGCAACCACACCCCCGCATCGGCCTGCAGGTCGCTCGTCGTTGGCGCCGTCATGTTGCGGCTCGTCCGCCAGCGCTCATAGGCGGACTCGGTAAGGATCGTCCGGCGGAGTCCGGTCGAGACCACCAGCAGCGCGTCGGCGCCGCGGGCGGGCGGCGCGATGCTGCCGCGCGGATCCGGGTCCAGGCAGGCGCCGACGGCGATCCGGCGACCGACGAACGGCACCTCGGCGCCGCCGATGTTGAGCGTCCCGCCGCCGCGAAACGGCGCCGCAAAGACGGCGTCGCCGGCCGACGTGCGCGCGCTGTTGTTGCCCGCGATGTCGGGCAGGACGAACAGGTCGACGGCGCCGCCGCTGAAGCGAAAGCGCACCGCGTCACCGGCCAGGGTATCGGCGCCCACGATGTACCGCAGGTCGCGGGTGGCGGTCTCGTCGCCGACCTTGCACAGCATCCCCTCGTCGCAGGGATGGAGCGCGAGGACATCGGCGGAGAACCGGGCGCGCGGCACCGCGTCGACGGGGCCGCCGTCGGTGATCACCTCGCCGAGCATCGTCAGCGAGCGGCTGCTGCGCCGCACCGGCGCGGGTCGGCTGCAGGGACCACAGTCTCCGCCGTCGCAGCCGGGCGGAGGGCCGGCGTCGAGCTGGCAGGGATCGACGACGGTGATCGGCGCCAGCACGTCGATCGACGCCGTGGCCGGCTCGCCGTCGCCCTCACGGACCTGCACCAGCACCGCGCCGGTCGTCAGGTCGGCGCGGGTCGGGAACGGGTCGCCGGAGAAGGTGTCGACGCTGAAGCAGGCGGCCGCGATGAGAAGCGCGCCGAGGCCGAGGCGCGCGAGGCGCCTGCTACGAGAGACGCGGCGCAGCACTGGTGGACGATAGCATCAGGCTGGGGAACCCAGCCCCGGCCGATCCCCGGTTCCAGGCTGCGGTTCTGCGCAGTTGACGCCGCATCGGCCGCGGGCTCTGCTGGCATCGGGCTGGCAATGGGCCGAGGCACCGGGCGGAGCGCAAGAGAGAATGCCGGCGACACAGGATCCGATCACGCAGGAGTTCACGGCTGTATGTATCCGCTGCGGCCACCAGGGCCGCGGCGCCGGCAGCTGCACCGCCTGCGGGGGCGCCGTCATCCTGACCCGGCAGAGCCAGGCGGTTCGCGAGTCGAACCCGGACCTCTTGCGGGTTCCGCTGCCCGGCATCGACGAGCCGAAGCGGCTGGCGCGCGGCACGCTGCCCCCCGGGGAGCCCCGGACGCCGGCGCTGGTGGCGCTGCCGGCCGCGGCGGCGGTCGCGGTGCCGCGCGGACGCGCGATCCTGACCGCGGCGCTGACGCTCGTCTCCGCCGGGCTGATCGGCCTGGTCGCCGCCGCGATCCAGGCGTCGCTGTAGAGCCTTCGAGCTACGGCATCGGCAGGTCGACCACCGTCGCCCGCCGGCCGTCGACCTCGACCTGCCCGCCGAGCGCCCACGCGCTGCGGTGCAGGTACGCCAGCGCGATCGCGCCGCGCCGCGGCGACACCGCCGACGACGTGACCTTGCCGGCGTCGGGGCGCTCCGGGTGGACGACGCGGGCGCCAGCGGCGACCGGCCGGTCGCCCTCGACGACGAGGCCGCGCAGCGCGCGCGCCGACTGGCCGCGGGCGTGGACCCGGAACACCGGCTCCTGGCCGATGTAGCAGCCCTTCTGGTAGTCGAGGAAGCGCGCCAGCGGCGTCTCGAACGGGAACGCCTCCTCGTCGACGTCGACGCCGTAGCGGAGGAGGCCGGCCTCGACCCGCGCGATCTCGACCTCGTCGGCGGGCGCCGGCGGCGCCGGCGGCGGCGCCAGGATCAGCGGCGCGTCCCACGCTTCCGCCGGCGACGACCACACCTTGTGCGCCGGCGACGCCAGGGTCTCGAAGGCGACGTCGTCCATGACCGCGTAGCGGTCGAGCAGGGCGCGGCTCTTGTCGACGAGCGACGGCTCGCAGTGGACGACGAGGTCGTCGGCGCGCGCGGTCACCTCGATGACCGAGAGGACGCGGCCCTTCGGGCTCAGGATGGCGCCCCAGGCGTGGCCGCCGGTGGGCAGCGTCTCGACGTTGACGGTGCACATGCCCTGCAGGAACCGGACGCGATCGGCGCCGGTGACGCGGATGTGGCCCCAATCGGGGAGGTCGACGATCACGCGGGAAGGCTGAGCCACAGAGCCCGGAAGGGCAAGGGCAAGGGCGCTACACGGCGCGACCGGCGGCGCGCAGCCGCTCGGCGCGGCGCCGCTCGGCGTCGGCCCAGCGCCGGCGATCCTCGTCGGTGTGCAGCTCGAGCGGTGGCACCGGCCGCGGCCCGCCGTGGGCGGTCGTCGCGACGAAGGTCAGGTACGCCTTGGTCGTGTAGCGGCGCTGCCGCGACGGCATGTCCTCGGTCTCGACCCGGCAGCCGACCTCCATGCTGGTGCGCCCGGTCCAGTTGACCTGGGCCTGCAGGACGACGACCTCGCCGAGGTGGACCGGCGTGATGAAGTCGAGGCGGTCGATCGAGGCGGTGACGACGCCACCCCCGGCGTGGCGCATGGCGGCGACGCCGGCGCAGACGTCGATCCACTGCATCATGACCCCGCCGAACAGCACGCCCGCCGCCCCGTTGGTGTGGGTCGGCATGACGATCTGGGTCATCACGCAGCGGGAGGCCTCGGGGGTCAGCCGCACGCGCCCCTCGCGGGCCTCACTTCTTCTTGGCCGGCGCCGCCGGCTTCTTGGCCGCCTTGGTGGCCTCGGCCTTGCGCTTGGTGCGGGCCTTGAGGTTGGCCTGGCTGCGGCGGCGCTTCATCTTCGGCGTCTTGCGGTTGTCTCCACGACCCATGACATGTGCTCCTAGCGGACGGAGAAGGGGGCCGAATATGGAGCGGCCGACGCATGGATGTCAATTGGGCGGAGAGCTAGTTCCGGAGGGCGACCGAGATGTGAATCCGGCCCCGCGGATCGTCCCCCAGGTGCGGCGCCAGCGGCACGGCGTAGTCGATGGCGAAGGCGCCGACCGCGGTGAGGACCCGGACCAGCGAGATGCCGACCGACGGCCGGATGTCGTTCAGGGTGAACGCCTGCCAGGTGTTGCGCACGATGCCGGCGTCGATGAACACCGCCGACGCCAGCGGCACGCTCGAGATCCGGGCCAGCGGGATCTGGGCGTCGATGCTGCCGACCGCGCGGATGTTGCCGCCCGCCGGCAGGACCCGGATCTGGGTGATGCCGCCGAGCGGCGGCACCCGCTCCTCGATGATCTCGGTGGCGAGCCGGTCCTCCTCGTAGCCGCGCACGGTGGTGTCGCCGCCGGCGAAGAAGCGCTCGACCTCGGGCAGGAGGACGGCGCCGCGGAGCGGGAAGCCGTGATCGAGGCGGCCGTCGATGCGCAGCTTGAGGCGGTCGGTGACCGTCCAGTAGGTCTGGCCGGCGGCGAACGCCTTGATGAAGGTGTCCTCGCCGAGCAGCAAGGGGCTGGCGAACGAGACGCCGGCCTGGAGCTCGAAGCCGCGCTCGGGCACCAGCGGGCTCAGGTTGCCGCGCCGGTCGAGGCGCTGGTCCCACACCGCCTCGACGCCGACGGCGCCGCTGATGGTCTTGACCGGCACGCTGCGGTCCTCGAGCGAGGCGCCGGCGGCGCGCACCGCCTCGTCGTCGCGGTGGCGGTAGCGGTAGTCGTAGCGCACGGTCAGCGCGATGCTGCGCGCCGACGCCCGCTCGCTGCGCGGCCGCTGCCAGGCGTGGGTGGCGGCCACCGAGCCGCCCAGGGTGGTGAGCACGCCGAAGCGCTCGGTGTCCTGGGTGCGCGCGAACGCCGCGATCTCGGTGTCGAAGGCGCGCCGGACCAGCCAGTGCGGCAGGCGGATCGAGCCGTCGACGGTGCCGTAGTTGGGCAGCCACAGCCGGGCCCGCGACCCGACGGTGACGCCGTAGGTGCCGCCGAGGCCGAGCTCGATGCCGAGGTGGCGCCAGTTGGGCCGGGTCGCGCGGGCCGAGGTGAAGAACCCCTTCAGCGTCGAGTAGCCGAGCTCGCCCTGGAAGCCCCAGTCGACGTCCTTGCGCTCCTCGACGCGGACGACGACGTTGACCGGGCCGCCCGGCAGGTCGTCGGGATCGACCAGCTCGATCGACACCGCGTTGAAGAGGTTGGTGGCGCGGACCCGGGCCGGCCCGCGCTGGGCGGCCTCGTCGGTGAAGAGCTGGCCCTCCTCGAAGTCGAGCTCCTCGCGGATGATCCAGCTCCGGGTCCGGAAGTTGCCTCGGACCAGCACCTTGCCGATCCGGACCTCGTCGTGCTCGGTGACGACGTACTCGGCGTCGGTGTTGGTCGGCTCGCTCGGGCTCGGCTTGTAGGCGGCGCTGATCTCGGCGCCGGCGCGGCCGAGCGTCCAGTACCAGTCGCCGAGCTTCTTGCCGGCGCCGTCGAGGTCGTCGCTCAGCGCCGGCACGTCGACCCCGACCGCGGTGCACGGGTCGGCCGGGGCGGCCCGTGCCGGCAGATCGTCGACGCCGAGGGCGGCGCCGATCTGGCCGAGCGCCTCGGCGCAGGTCGCGCGGTGGGAGCCCTCGAAGCGGACGTGGATCCGGTCGACCAGGGTGCGCGGCCCCTCGTCGATGACGAAGCGGACGTGGAGCTCGCCGCCGCGCTTGCCGGAGGCGACCAGCGCGCCGGCGACCGCCGGGCTGTCGAGGGCGGCCGGATCGGGCGCGGCCTCGACCCGGACCTGCGCCCGGCCATAGCCGCGGTGGCGGTACAGCTCGCGCAGCCGCTCGGCGTCCTCGGCGAGCATGTCGGCGGTCGGCCGCACGTCGGAGCGCCACGACGTCGCCCATCCCGGCGGCGTCTCGCGCAGGGTGACGGTGTCGCGCAGCTCGCTCTCGCCGATCGCGGTCGGCCGGCTGCCGTCGCACGGCGCGGCGCAGAAGGTCGGCGCGAAGACCCGGCGCGGTGCGCCCTCGTCGATGGCGTAGACGATGACGTCGAAGTCGTGGAACGGCTCGCGGGTCCAGGTCACGACCGCGTCGAAGTAGCCGCGCGACTGGTAGTAGGTCTGGATCGCCCGGGCCGACGCCTCGATCTCGAACTCGTCGGCAGTGGCCGCCTCGCGGAAGGTCAGCCGGTCGCGCAGGCCGTCGTCGGGGAACTCCCCCTTGTCGTTGCCCTCGAAGGCGACGTCGACCCGGCGGCGCTGGTCGATGTGGAGGGTGACGCGGACCGTGCTGTCCCTGCGGTTGAACGACACCTTGGGGTCGAAGTTGCTGGTCACCTTGACCGCCGGGTAGCCGCGGCGGCGGAACATCTCGGCGACGGTCTGGATGTCGGCCTGGAACTGGTCGCGGGTGAAGCGGTTGCTGAGGATGCAGCCGCCAAGTACGCACACGCTGCGGTGGCGGAAGACCTCGCGCAGCGTGGCGCCGTCGATGGCGAGGTCGCGCTCGTTGTCGATCTCGAGGCGGCCGAGCACGTAGGCCTCGCCCAGCTCGACGTCGACGTCGACGATCATGCCGTACACGCCATCGGGCCGGAGCTTGATGGCGACCCGGGCGTCGAAGAAGCCCTCGTCGTGGAGGAAGCTGGCGATCTCCGCCGCCTCCCTGTCGCGCGCCTGGTTGCGGGCGGCGACCTCCCAGGCCAGGTACGCGCCGGGGCGGAAGCTCATCCGGCGCCGGATGTCGTCGTCGAGGGCGCCCACCCGCAGCGCCTGCCAGATCGCTGCCCAGAACTCGAGCATCTGGCTCACGTTGATGTCGACCCGCCGCACCATCGGCAGCGGCTGCAGGTGCAGCACGGCGCGGGTGCCGCCGCCAGCCCGCTCGGAGGTCTCGATCGACAGCAGGTGGTAGCCGAGCTTGCCGGCGAGCAGGGTGCGCAGCTCGGCGCGGGCGTCGTCGGTGAGCACCCGCTGCGCCTCGATCCGGGGCCCCAGCACCGCGCGCAGCGTCGCCTGGTCGTCGAGGAGCGTCCCCTCGAGATCCCACTCGGTCCACTGGACCGGCGGCTTCACCGGCGCGATCGGCGCGGTGGTCGGGGCGGCCTCGGTCGGCGCCGCTGGCGCGGTCGGCGGCGCCGGCACGCCGGTCGGCTCGTTCTCGGGGACGCCGGCGTCGCCGGTGTCAGACGTCGGCGCGCCGTCCACGACGCCGGCGTCGGCGGCCGGCGGCGGGGCGGAGCCCGGCTGGGCGAAGAGGGTGGGGCACCCGACCGCTGCGACCAGGGCAGCGGCGAGGGCAGCGGCGAGGAGCCTCACGGGATGAAGAATCGATACACCAGTTTGACCTCGAAGTCCTCTACGTCCTCCTCGGCCGCGTCGTCGAAGCTCTTGCGGAGGTAGCCGCTCTGGATCGTCACGTTGTGCGGCGCCTGCACTTCGCCGCGCACGTTGATCGTGCTGCCGCGCACGGTCTGCTCGAGATCGCCCGCCACCTTGACGTTGGCGGCGACCTGCTTTTCGCCGTGGAAGCCGACCGAGCCGGTGCCGACCTCGATGCGGGCGACGTCGAGCCGCGACACGCCCTTGAGCGAGTCCTCGACCAGGAGCGAGATGAAGTCGCCGGCGACGTCCTTGATCAACTGGTCGGTGTAGCTCTGGTTCGGGTTGGTCGAGGGATCGACCCGGGTCGGGTCGCTGGCGATCGCCTCGTCGCCGAGGCTGCGCCGGAACTGCTCCGGCGTCCGCCCCGACAGCAGCAGGGTCAGGGTCTGGCCCTTGTTGAAGCCGCTCGACGTGAACAGATCCCAGGTCATCTGCGACAGGGTGCCGTCGATCTTGAGCGTGATCAGGTGATCCTGGCCGCCGGGATCGCGGTAGTCGGCCTCGCTGTGGATCGCGATGGTCGGCGTCTGCGCCGGGAAGCGCGCCACCCGCTCGAACGTCAGCTGGCCGTTCATCCGCGTGAAGGCGGCGCGGGTCCCGGGCATCTTGAAGGCGCCGCGGTCGATCTCGATGTTGCCCTGCAGGCGGGGATCGCGCGGGGTGCCGCTGACGCCCAGGCCGCCCTTGAAATCGATGTCGCCCAGGTTGCTGTCGAAGGTGAACTTGCGGACCTCGACCCGGAAGTCGAGATCGGCGCTGGCGATCGCCGGGTACTCCTCCCAGAACGGCCGGCTCGGCCCGCCCGCCTGCGCCTTCGGCTTGATGAACTCGCCGAACTCGAAGTCGCGGGTGTAGCGGCCGGTGACCAGCTCGACGGTGCCCTCGACGTTCCAGCGCCGGGTGCCGTCGTCGAAGTAGAGGCGCAGGGGCCGCACGTTGAGCAGGAGGTCGAGCAGGCGCGGCACCCGGAACGACAGCTGATCGGCGTAGATCTCGACGTCGCCGCCGACCACGCTGAAGTCGTCGGCGGCCAGCTCGATCACGCCCTGGATGTCGGAGAGCCGGCCCTCGCCGTCGATGCCGCCGCCGACGTGGCAGAGAGCGATCCGGTAGCGGCTGCGGTCCGCGTTCTGCGGGTCGTGGCCGCCCGGGCTCGGCTCGCGGTCGCACAGGTCGTCGCTGCCGAGGTTGGCGACCCGCAGGCTGCCGGAGGCGAGCGCGATCTCGCGGCGCAGGCCGCGCGGGATGATCGCCAGCGGCGCGCGGTCGTTGAACTCGATCTGGCCGTCGAGGAAGGGCAGCGGGCCGTCGCCGCTCAGGTACAGCTCGACCGCGGCGGTGCCGCTGGCGCGCGACACCGCGCGCGGCGCGGCCGCCATCAGCATCTTGCCGGCGAGCTGACCCTCGACGCTGATGCCCCAGCGCACCGGGCGCAGCTGGTCGAGCTTGACGCTGCCGCGGATGTTCAGCTCGGCCTGCTCGTCGGAGTACTGGTCCTCGAGGCGGACCACGACACCGGTGATGCCGAGGTCGGTGTTGTTGCGGATGCCGATGCGGCCGGTCGGGATCCGGATCTTGCTCTCCTGGCGCGGCGGCTGGACCCAGACGTCGTTGAACAGCACGGCGAGATCGAGGCTGGGCGCGACCGCGCTGCCGGTGACGTCGGCCTCGATCTCGGCGATGCCGCCCGAGTGCTCGAAGTACTCCGACAGGAAGTACGAGGCGAACTTCATGTCGAGGTTGCCGTGGGCGTGGAGGTCGAGCTTGGCCAGGCTGGCCGAGCCGCGCAGGGTGATGGCGCCCGCCGGGGTGGCCAGCGTGATCGGGCACGCGGTCTCGCGCGCCTGCGCGCCCGGCTGCGAGTCGACGCAGACCAGCCGCGCGGTGG
>Ga0075421_100006941_pt1 | contig 13845 bp, 12 predicted proteins | sample SoiMetdeltSBSDD5_FD_75292 | JGI IMG/M metagenome (GOLD analysis project Ga0075421, IMG submission 75292) | Bulk soil microbial communities from a Populus tree surrounding site in Tennessee, USA - Soil MetaG P. deltoides SBSDD5 | ecosystem: Environmental > Terrestrial > Soil > Tree plantation...
GGTGGAAGAGCCCCTGCCAGCGCACGAAGTCGAGGGCGTCGATGGCCTCGCCGGCGGCCGGTGCCGACCAGACGAGGTAGGTGTTGTGCGGGTAATACTGCAGCACCCGGGCGCCGCTCGCGCCGAGGCGCGTGAGCCACTCGTCTTTCGCCGGGCCCTGGAGCTGCACCAGGCGGAAACCCGGGCTGCTGGCGTCCGCCCGCCGCTCGGGCGCGATCTCGGGCTCGCCGTCCTTGATGGGATCGAAGCGGTAGCCCGGAACCCGCACCTGCCGGGCGTCGGTGACCACCTCGTAGGGAATGCCCTTCTTGGCGAGCTGCGCGAGGTCGCCCTCGGCGAGCTCGACCCAGTCGAACGCGCCGTAGTCGAGCCGATTCTCCAGCCGCACCTCCGCCGCAGTGAGCTGCGCGCGAGCGCTCGAGGGTACGCGCACGACGACGCGCTCGACCGCGGCTCGCGCCGCCGCCGGCAGCGAGAGGACTAGAGCAGCGAGAAGGAGCAGGCGCCAAGCGCGACCTGCAGGCAGACTGCGGGCGACGGTTCGCATCATCGGACTTCTCCCGTTATGGACGAGACGCCCAGACCCGGCGGGTGACGCCGGCGAAGGCCTCTGGTTCGATTGGACCTGGGGCATTCTAAGGGCCGCTCCCGGACGTCGGCAAGGTCCGTGGGATGAGCAGTCGGCGCAGCGACTTAGGCCCGCCAAGGCCCCACGTATACTCGCCGCCGGTGGCGCCAACTCCCTTCCAGCTGCCGGCTCCGCGCCCGCTGGTCGGGCTGTTCGACCTGCCGGACGGCCCGGGCCCCGCGCCCGTCGTGGTCCTTTGTTGCGGATTCAAGGGCTTCGTCGAGTGGGGGTTCTTCCCGCCGCTCGCCGCGCTGTTCGCAGAACGCGGGCTCGCCGCCGTGCGCTTCAACTACGGCGACAGCGGCATGGCGCTCGGCGACGAGAAGGTCACCGACCTCGAGGCGTTCCGGCGGCAGACGATGAGCGGCGAGCTCGCCGACCTGCTGGCGGTGCTCGGCGCGCTTCCCGAGCTCGCTCCGGGGAGGCTCGACCTCTCGCGCGTCGCCCTCTTCGGGCACAGCCGCGGAGGCGCCGTGGCGTTGCTTGCGGCCGCGCGGCCCGAGCACCGCGACACGCTACGCGCGCTGGTCACCTGGTCGGCGGTCTCCCGCTTCGACCGCCTCGACGCCGACGAGCTGCGGCGCTGGCGCGAGACGGGCACGTGGACCGTCGTCAACGCGCGCACCGGCCAGGAGCTGCCGGTGGGTCTCGAGCTCTTGCGCGACCTCGAGACCCACCGCGAGGAGCTCGACCCGCGGCTCGCCGCGTCACGGCGGCGCGCGCCGTGGCTCATCGTCCACGGCGATCGCGACGAGACGGTGCCGCTGGCGGAGGGCGAGGAGCTGGCCGCCGCGGCCGCCCCGCCGTGCGAGCTGCTGCGGATCGAGGGCGCCGATCACACGTTCGGAGCGAAGACGCCGTTCGCCGGCCCGAACCCGCTCCTCATCGCCGCCATGAACGCCACGCAGACGTGGCTCCTGCGCTGGCTGCGCTGAGGCGATGCGCTTATTCGCCGATCGCCTCGAGGTCGAGGCCGCGCACCGCGAACACCTCGAGCCCGCCGTCGACCGGGCGCAGGAAGACCTCGAGCTGCCGCACCTCGGCGGTCTCGGGGTCGAGCGGCCGTGGCACCGCCAGCGTCGTCCTGGCGCGGAAGCAGCCGGGCGGGTGTGCCACCGGCTCGGCGTCGGCCTTGGCGAGCGCGCCGCGCAGGTCGTCGGCGTCGAGCAACGCCAGACGAAGCTGGCGGAGGATCTTCTCGCCGAAGTGGATGCTGTCCGTTTGCATGATGCCGCCGAGGCGAGCCCGATTCTACATCCGGCGGTGAGAGCTCGGCCCGCCACGGTGGCAGCTCCTGCCAGTGAAACCGCCTCGGTTTCACTGGCATCCGCGCGGACGAGGTCGACGGCGACCAGCCTTTCATGCTGAGGCTCATCCTCGCCCTCGTCGTGGTTCTCGGGGTGCTGCAGATTCCGCTGCTGCTCCTCGCGCGTTGGCTCGGGAGACCGTTGCGGCTCGAGGCCGTCCTCGCCGGCTGGGCCTTGCCGTTCGTGCTGCTCGGGCCCTGGCTTCCCGGGAAGCGGCTCCTCGTGCCCTGCGATGCCTTCGCCCAGCTGGTGCCCGGCATCGAGAAGAGCTGGAAGGCGCACGCGGAGCACCTCGTGCTCAACGACCTGCTCTACCAGCTCCTGCCGTGGGAGCTCGAGGTGCGGCACGCCCTCGCCGCGCGGACGCTGCCGTTCTGGTCGGACCGGCTCGAGGGCGGCAGCTCGCCCTGGTCGAACCCGCAGGCCCAGGTGCTCTCGCCGGTCGCGTTCGGGGCGCGGCTCGCGCCGATCCAGCACCACCTGCTGGTGTCGCTCGCGCTCAAGATGCTCGTCGCGCTCCAGGGAGCGTGGGTGCTGGCGCGGACGGCCGGCGCGAGCCGTTCGGGCGCGCTGCTCGCCGGGGCCTCCCTGGCCCTCGGCGGCGGCGTCATCGCCTGGGGGCTCTTCCCGCTCTCGACGGCGGTGGCGTGGGCGCCGTGGGTCGTCGCCGGTGTGGTGGCGATCGCCCGCGGGGCTCGCGTGCGCGCGGTCGTCGCGCTGGCCCTGGCCACGGCGGCCATGCTCCTCGCCGGCCACCCCGAGGCGGCGCTCGCCTCCGCCCTTCTCGCCGGTGTGCTCGGCGGAGCGCTCCGGCGGCGCGCGCGGACGAAGAGCTCGCCGGCGGCGACGCGGCGCGCCGTGCCGTGGACGCGGTTCTTCGCGCGCGCTCTCGCGGGCGGCGTCCTCGGCGTCGCGCTCGCGGCGCCGATGTTGCTGCCCTTCCTCGCCGTCGCGCAACGCAGCCAGCGCGCCGCGGAGCGCATCGGGCGGGTGAGCCACGTCCGCCTGCCCCCGGCACGGGGCGCGCGCTGGTTCGTGGGCGACAGCCACCGTTTCTTCGCCGGCACGCTCACGCCGGTCGCGTACCACACGAGGCGGCCCTACCATGGGCGCTTCGAAGGCCCATGGGACTGGCCCACCGCGCTCGCCGCGTACAGCGGGCTCGTGGCAGCGGCGGGTGGCGCGGCGTCCATCGCCGGCCGACTTCGCCGGCGGCGCGCGCTGGCCCTGATGCTCGCGTTCGTCGCGTGGGGGATCGTCGCCTCGCGCTTCACGCCGCTCGAGTGGCTCTTGCAACGGCTGCCGCTGCTGCGGGTCCCGGAACCGACGCGCTTCCTGCCCGTCGCCGCCGTCGCGCTCACCGCCGCGGCGGCCCTGGGGTGGGACGCCCTGCGCCGCTCGCGCGCGATCGCGCCGCGCGTGGCCGTCGCGCTCCTGCTCGTCGTCGCTCTGGCGCTGCGTCCGGCTCTGCTCGACGTCCGACTCGTGCTGCTCGCCGCGGGCGTGCTCGCGGCGGCGCTCACGATGCGGGCGCGGCCGCGCATCGGACTCGCGCTGCTCGCGGCCTGCCTCCTCGCCGACCTCGTGCCGTGGAGCCGGGCGCAGCTTCCCGCCGACGAGCCGGCGCTCTTCTACCCGCGCACCCGCTACGTCGAGGCGCTCGAGCGGCAGGTTGGCGAGGGTGGGCCCTGGCGCGTCGCCGGCGAGGACTACACCCTCTATCCGTCGATCCTGCCGGCTTTCGGCTTCGACGAGGTGCGGCCGCACAACCCGCTCGCTCCGGCGCCCTACCTCGCGGTGCTCCACGCCGCGTTCGGCTTCTCGCCGACGGCGGCGCGTTACTTCAGCCCGTTCTCGAACGTCGAGCACCCGCTCGCGGACTTCCTCGGCGTGCGCGCGCTCGCCACCAACGTCTACCAGCCGCCGAAGCGGCGCTTCGAGCAGGTGAACCTCGAGCCGTGGACCCGGCGCGGCAAGCTGCGCTGGTCGCGCCTCGGCGACCACGGCGACCTCGGGCCGGCGGCGATGTTCCGCAACCCGGCGGCGCTGCCGCGGTGGTTCCTGCCGCGGGACGTCGCGGTGGTGCCACGCCGCGCGCTCGTCCCCTGGGTGCGCTCGATGACCGACGCCCGCACGGTGGCGCTCTTCGCGGACGAGGCCGGCGCCTGGCGGCCCCCTCCGCGGCCCTGGGAGCCGGCGGCGGTTCGCGCCGCGAGCGCGCGGCCGGGGAGGATCGCGCTCGCCGTCGGCGGCGAGGGCGAGCGCCTGCTCGCCACCTCGCTTCCGGGGCCGTTCGGCTGGCACGCCACGGCTTCGGGCAAGGCGCTGCCTCTGTTGACCGTCGACGGTGCCTTCCTCGGCGTGCGGCTGCCGGCGGGGACGCACGACGTCGAGCTGCGCTACCTGCCGCCGGGCCTCGGGGCGGGACTGGGGCTCGCCGGCATTGCCGGCGCCGCATGCGTGGGGTTGCTTCTCTACCCGCGAGTGCGGCAGAGGCGATCGCGCACCGCGCAGGTCGCGTGACCCCAACAACGGCAACGGGCAGCTTCGGCGGCCGGATGGTGCGCGGTGCGCACCCTACCCGGAGCGCACGGTCGGCATCAGTGAACACCGCGCAGACGATCGCCCCCTGCCACTTCGTAGGCGCGGATTTGTAGGGTGCGCACCGCGCACCATCCGGCGCGTCCTTCTCGACAGCACGAGAGCCGGTCTACGTGTGTGGCGGCGGCTGCCGCCAGCTCGGCGCCTTCTTGTGCTCGAGGAAGTGCGCGATGCCGCGCTGGCAGTCCTCGGCGAGACGCGCGTGCGCGTTCGCTTCGGCGGCAAGGTCGAGCGCCTCGTCGAGGGGGCGGCCGACGATCTCGAGCAGCAGGCGCTTCGTGCGCGCGATCGACTGGCTGCTCGCGTTCGCCAGCACCTCGCCGACGAAATGCAGGCCAACCTCCTCGAGCTGATCGTGGGACACGATGCGGTTGACGAGCCCGACCGCGAGCGCCTCCTTGGCTTCGAGCAGCCGCGGGAAGAGGAGCAGCTCGCGCAGGTCGCTGCCGCGCACCCGCAGCGGCAGGAAGGTCGCGACGAGCGCCGCCACGAAGCCGATCTTGACCTCGGAATACATGAACCGGGAGTCGTCCGCGGCGAGCACGAAGTCGTGCGCGGTGGCGAGCCCGCAGCCGCCGGCGATGCAGGCGCCCTGGACGAGCGCCACGGTCAGCGCCTCCTGGCGGAGCACGGCGGCGAAGAGGTCGCGGAGGCGCCTCGAGTCGGCGCGGTTGTCCTCGAGCGTCGCCGTCTGCAGCGAGCGCAGGTGTGCGAGGTCGGCTCCGGCCGAGAAGTTGCGGCCGGCGGCGCCGAGGATCACCGCCCGCACGCCCTCGGAGAGCAGCGGGCGGCTGTAGACCTCGGTGAGCGCGGCGACGAGCGCCGGCGAGAGCGCGTTGGCCCGCTCGGGCTCGTCGAGGGTCACCCAGAGCAGGTCGCGCTCGCGCCGCAGCAGCAGCGGCGAGGGATCGGTCAAGGATCGTTCTCCGGCGTGCGGCCGGCGAGCCCGGTGCGCGGCACCATCGTGCCGTGCTCCGTGGGGATCAGCTCGGCGGGCACGTCGATCTCCATCATCAGCAGCCCCTGCCCGTGCGTCTTCCCCTGCGCGTCGGTCTTGAGCGAGAGCGTGCCGCCGCCTCCGAGCGAGTCGTGCAGCAGGAAGTTGAGACCCAGGAGGTTCGGCACCTCGAAGCGCTCCACCGGGCCGCGGCAGACCTGGCGGAAGTGCGCCTTGACGCGCTCGGCGGTCACCTCGCGGCGGATCACCTCGTAGAGCGCCGGTGAGTCGGCGATGAGGCCGACGTTGCTCGCGTCCCCCTTGTCCCCGGAGCGCGCGTGGGCGATGCGCGAGAGCGGGATCCTCATGGCGAGCTCCTCCGCGCGAGGAGCGCGCGACCGGCCGCGGCCGCGGAGCCGACGGCGAGCGTGACTCCGGCCGCCACCGACGTGCCCGGCCGCGTGAGCGCGGGCGCGTAGACCGGCCAGAGGAGCGCGCGGTACCCGAGGTCGAGGATCTCGCCGTGGCGCGCCACGAGGGCCGCGAAGACGAACAGGGCGAGCGCCGCCCAGCCGAGCGCAAGGGCGAGGCGCGCGCTCGCGCCCCAGCCGCGCGACCACGCGGCGCGCAGGAGCAGCGCGTGCCCGACGCCGGCGACGATCGCCCAGCCGGCGAAGGCGAGCCGATCGGCGAGCGCGCTCGCCACCATGCCGAGCAACAGAAGAGGCAGCGAGCCGGCCACGACGGCGAGGTACCAGCCGCGCGGCGCGGGCTCCCAGGGAACGTCGCCGATCGAGACCTGTTCGGGAGGCGGCATCGCCTCGGGGGGCGTCTCGGTGGCCGCCCGCGCCTCCTCGGCGACCGCCGCTCCTCCGCTCGAGCTGCCGGCGCTCACGAGGCCTCCACCGTCACGCGCACCGCCCCCTCGACCGTCTCGCGAGCGAGGAGCGCCGGCCAGTAGGCGACGACCTCCTGCGGCTTCGGCCGGCCGCCGGCAAAGCCGGTCACGCCCGGAGGCCCCGCGGTGACGAGCGGCGCGAGCTCCATGCCGAAGCGCTCGACGCGCGCGCGGTCGTCGTCGCGCACGCCGACGCGCAGCACCACCTCGGGCGGGTCGTCGGGCGCGGGCAGGATCCCCGGCAAACATGCCGAGACGCCGACGAGCTCCACCTCGCGCTGCTCGGGAGCGAAGGTGACGCCGGCGCGCTCGAGCCGCTTCCAGATCACCTCGCCGCAGAGCTTCGCCTTGTCGACGGCCCGAGGCCCCGAGATCGTGAGCTGCCCGCTCGCCTTGTAGCCGCCGAGGTGCGAGGCGGAGATCTTGAGGAACGGCGTGCTCGGCCGGCCCTTGATCCCCGACACGCGCACGCGGTCGTGCCCCGCCTGCGCGAGCTTGATGGAGGTGAAGTCGGCGACGACGTCGGGCGTGATGTAGCCGGTAGGATCGCCCATCTCGTACATGAGCTGCTCGCCCACCGTCTCGACGGTGACCATGCCGCCCGAACCCTCGTGTTTGGTGACGACGAAGCTGCCGTCGCCGGTCGACTCGACGATCGGCGCGCCGACGTCCCAGAGGTCGGGCACCTCCCACCAGCGGCTGAAGTTGCCACCCGTGCACTGCGGGCCGCACTCGATGATGTGGCCGGCGACGGTGCCGGCGGCGAGGAGGTCCCAGTCCTCCCGGCCCCAGCCGTGCTCGTGGATCATCGGCGCGAGCGCGAGCGCGGTGTCGGTGACGCGGCCGCAGAGAACGATCTGCGCGTCCTGCGCGAGTGCGTCGACCACGGGCCACGCGCCGAGATAGGCGTTGGCGCTCGTCACCCGCGCGAGATGCGGCGCGAGTGGCTCGCCGGTCTCCATGTTGCGCAGCTCGTGGCCTGCGGCGACGAGCTCTTGGAGCCGCGGCAAGACGTCGTCGCCCTCGACGACACCGACCCGCAGCCCCTGGATGCCCAGCTCCCGCGCGACGCCGAAGATCGCCTGCCGGCAGGCGGCCGGGTTGAGCCCGCCCGCGTTGGTGATCACGCGAACGCCGCGGTCCACGAGCTCGGGCAGGACGCGGCGGATGAAGGCGACGAAGTCGGTCGCGTACCCCTTCGTCGGATCCTTGAGCTTCTGCCGCATCATGATCGACAGGGTCACCTCGGCGAGGTAGTCCATGCCGATGTAGTCGATCGGGCCACGACGCAGGAGATCGACCGGAGCGTCGACGTTGTCGCCCCAGAACCCCTGGCCGTTGCCGATGCGGACGGTCTTCATCGGGCGCGAGGTTAACAGTCTTTGGCCGTGGCCGACCTCGGGCCGAATGAGGTCAGCGCAGCTCCAGCACGTCGTCGCGCACTGCGAACCCGTAGCGTTCGTAGAGCGAGCGGCTCTTCTCGCTCGGCCAGAGGAGCACGGCGTCGACGCCCGCCTCGCGGCACCAGCTGAGCGCGGCTTCGAGCAGACGGGAGCCGATGCCGCCGCGGCGGTCGGGGTGGACGTAGAGGTTGGTGATGTAGGCGTGGTGCTCGGGTTCGTCGACCGGGTTCGGCATCTTCTCGAAGCGGTGCACCCAGACGGTGCCGACGATGGCTTCTGCGTCCTCGGCCACCCAACAACGCCATGCCTGGTCGCCTTCGAGCCGTGCCGCCATCCATCCGGCACAGCGGGCGACGAACGCCTCCTCGCTCTCGTTCGGCGCTCCCAGATCGGCGCGGAAGACGTAACGCAGGCGCGCGAGGGCGGGCGCGTCGGCGGCGGTGGCGCGGCGGATCGTGAGGGCGGATGGAGCGGAGCCGGGGGTCATCGCCTCGCTCGCGGCGCTCGCGCGCGCCTAGGTCTGCAACACGCCGGTCTTGAACTCCGGCAGCTCGGGGTTGCACGCCGCCGCGTCGAGGCTCGCGGCGATCACCTCGCGCGTCCGCGCCGGATCGACGATGCCGTCCACCCAGAGGCGCGCCGCGGCGTAGCGCGGGTCCATGGCAAGCGTGTAGCGCTCCTGGATGCGCGCGAGCAGCTCTTCTTTCTCACCCTCGGAGACGTCGTCGCGACGGCCGAGCTGGATCGACAGCAGGGTCTGGCTCGCCTGCTCGCCGCCCATCACCGCGATCGAGGCCGACGGCCACGCCCAGACGAATCGCGGGCCATAGGCCTTGCCGCACATCGCGTAGTTGCCGGCGCCGTACGAGTTGCCGACGAACACGGTCACCTTGGGCACCACCGAGTTGGCGACGGCGTTCACCATCTTCGCGCCGTCCTTGATGATGCCGCCGCGCTCGGCTCGGGTGCCGACCATGAAGCCGGTGACGTCCTGCAGGAAGACGAGCGGGATCCCCTTCTGGTTGCAGATCTCGACGAAGCGGGCGCCCTTGTCCGCCGAGTCCGAGTAGATGACGCCGCCGATCTGCAGCTCCTTCTCGCCCTTGGTGCCGAGCTTCTTCTGCACGATCGAGCGCTGGTTGGCGACGACGCCGACGGCCCAGCCGTCGATCCAGCCGGTGCCGCAGACGAGGGTCTGGCCGTAGGTGGCCTTGTATTCGTCGAGCTCGCTGCCGTCGAGCAGGCGCGCCAGCAGCTCGCGGGCGTCGTAGGGTCGCCCGCGGTCGATCGGCAGCACGCCATAGATCTCTTCCGGTGGGAGGAGCGGCGCGCGCGGCTCGCGGCGGGCGAAGGGGGCGCGGGCGCCGTCCTTGATCTGCGCGAGCTGGCTCCGGACCTTGGCGAGGCAGCTCGCGTCGTCGGGGTGGCGGTGGTCGACGACGCCGGAGACGTCGCACTGGATGACGGCACCGCCGAGCTCCTCGGCGTCGACGATCTCGCCGATCGCCGCCTTCACGAGGTGCGGTCCGGCGAGAAAGATCGAGCCGGTCCCCTCGACGATGTGCGCCTCGTCGCTCATGATCGGCAGGTAGGCGCCGCCGGCGACGCAGGGCCCCATGATCGCCGCCATCTGGAAGACGCCGAGCGCCGAGAGCCGCGCGTTGTTGAAGAAGATGCGGCCGTAGTGCTCGCGGTCGGGGAAGATCTCGTCCTGCATCGGCAGGAAGACGCCCGCCGAGTCGACGAGGTAGACGACGGGGAGGCGGTTCTCGAGCGCGATCTCCTGCGCGCGGAGGACCTTCTTGATGCCAAGAGGAAACTTGGCGCCCGCCTTGACGGTGGCGTCGTCGGCGACCACGAGCATGGGGCGCCCGTGGATCCGTCCCACCACCGCGACGACGCCGGCGCCGGGGGCGCCGCCGTGCTCGGCGTACATCCCCCAGGCCGCCCAGAGCGCGATCTCGACCGGCGTGGTCCCCGGGTCGAGGAGGGCCGCCACGCGCTGGCGCGCCGAGAGCTTGCCGCGCTGCCGCTGGCGCGCGTGCGCCTCGGCGCCGCCGCCCTGGCGGAGCACCTCCTCCTCGGCCTGGATCTCGGCGAGGCGGCCCCGCCAGTGGGACTCGCGGCGGGTGAAGCCCGCGTCGCGGGAGAGGCGGCTTTCGAGTACGGTCAAGGGTGCTCCGATCGCGCGGATTGTATGTCGCGCTCGCGAGCCGGGGCGCCGCCGCGCCGCTAGAATCGAGGCGTGCGCATCCGCCTCCTCGCCTTCGCCTCCGCCGCGGACGCCGTCGGGGGAGCCGAGCAGGACGTCGAGCTCCCCGACGGGAGCACCGTCGCCAGCCTGCGGGAGGTGCTCGCGGCACGGCACCCGGCACTCCTGCCGCTCCTGCCGCGGCTCGCGATCGCCGTCGCCGGCGAGGTGGCGCGCGACGATGCCGCCCTCGCCGAGGGTGTGGAGGTCGCGCTCTTGCCGCCGGTGTCGGGAGGCAGCGGGCCGTTCGTGCGCGTCTCCGATGCCCCTCTCGACGTCGACGCCGTGGCAGCCGCCGTCGCCGGCCCCGACTGCGGCGCGCTCGTTCTGTTTGTCGGCACGGTGCGCGATCGCCACGCCGGCCGGGCGGTCGTGCGGCTGACGTACTCCGCCTACCAGCCGATGGCCGAGCGACGTCTTCTCGAGCTCGCCGGCGAGCTCGAGAGGCTGCACGGCGCCCGCGTCGCGATCGTGCACCGCGTGGGCACGCTGGCGCCGGGTGAGGCGAGCGTGGTCATCGCCGTCGCGGCGCCCCACCGCAACGCGGCCTACGCGGCGAGCCGCGAATGCCTGGAACGGCTCAAGCGCGAGGTGCCGGTCTGGAAGCGCGAGCACTACGCCGACGGCAGCGCCGCGTGGCGCGAGGAGGAGCCCCTCGTGGCGACGGGGCCGGCGGCGGCGGCGGCGAGTCGCGCCTGATCCGCGCGCAGGGGACCCGGACGGGCGGGGGCAGGCCCCGCCCCCGCACCGGATGGTTGCCCGCACCCGAAGGCGGGCGCTTTCCAGTGGCCAGCGAATCTCCGATGTAGGGGCGGGCCGTGCGCCCGCCCGTGCGGGAACCACGACGCAGCGCGGATTGCGTCGCCGGGTCGTCACGGTCGCGCCGGCGACGCGCTGTTAGCATCCGTCCCATGACGCGACTCGCCGCCTCGCTGTCTCTCTCCGCGATTCTCGCCGTGCTCCTTGGCGCTTGCGCCTCGACGCCGCCGGCGAGCACCACGGGGGCCGCCCCCGCCGCCTCGAGCTCGCCGTTCGTCGCCGCGCCCGCACCTGCCGCGGCGCCGGCCCCGAGCGGTGCGCTCCCCGACGACGTCGCCTGGGTGCTGCGCTCGGCGGAATACGCCGCGGCCTGCCACCAGGCCTTCGCGCTCGCCAGCCGGCGCATCGACGAGATCGCGGCGGGACGCCCGCCGGGGACGTGGGCGGTGGCGCTCGACGTCGACGAGACCGTGCTCTCCAACGTCGACCACGAGGTCGACAACGAGACCCGCGGCGGCGCCTTCGACGAAGGGGCCTGGCAGCGGTGGGTCGCGAAACGCTCCGCCCCGGCGCTCCCCGGCGCGGTCGCGTTTCTCGAGAAGGTGCGGCGGATGGGCGGGCGCATCGCGCTCGTCACCAACCGCGACGAGCCGATGCGCGAGGACACCGCGGCGGACCTCCGCGAGCAGGGCGTCCCATTCGACCTGCTGCTCCTGCGCCAGAGCCCGGACAAGGGCGCGAAGGGGCCGCGCTGGGAGTCCGTCGAGCAGGGCACCGCGGCGCCCGGCGTGCCGCCGACGAAGATCGTGCTCTGGGTGGGCGACAACATCAAGGACTTCCCCGGCCTCGACCAGACGCTGCGCGCCGCCGGCCCCCAGGCGCTCGCCGCGTTCGGCGACCGCTACATCATCGTGCCCAATCCGATGTACGGGTCGTGGAAACCGTCGAGCACGCCGATGGCCCCGACACCGCCGGCCACTGCGCCGGTGCCTGCCCCCGTCGCCAAGCCCACGCCGACACCCGAGCCCACCCCGTCGAACGACAACTCGGGCGACGACAACTCGGCCCCGGCGTCCGAGGCGGGCGGCGGGACGCTCGTCCACGTCGACGCGGTGCGCGTGATGCTGCTCAAGTCGCTCCCCGCGAAGCTCGAGGCCACCGTCGTCGGCAACCTCTCGGATGGCTGCACGCGCCTAGGCGACCCCGCCGTAGAGCGCAAGCGCCGCACCTTCCACGTGCGCCTGCCGGCGACCCGCGACCGCGGCAAGATGTGCACGGAGGCGCTCGTGCCGTTCGAGCGCACGTTCCCGGTTTCCATCAGCGGGCTGGCGAGCGGTACGTACACCGTCGAGGCCGGCGGCAAGACCGCGACCTTCACGCTCGAGCAGGACAACTGACTGACGTGGGAAAGCGACTCGCCCTAAAAAAAAAGTGGGCGCTTGGGGAGCGCCCATGGAGAAAAGGGTGAGGCCTGGATAATAACGGAAAACGGGCCGGCGCAATAGGGCCATCGAAGCCAGGGAAGCGCTGAAACCACCCCGTTGTTACAGTCCCCGTTGGGGCTGGGGACGGTACGGCAGGGCTGGGAGCGGGGGCAGGCGCAGCCGGCGCCGCCGCCTCGCCCGGGTCGAGGGCCGGCGCCGCCACGGCCCGGGCGGCCAGGGCCGCGTCGAGCGCCTCCCAGGGGCGTCCGAGGGCGGCCGCGAGCGCCTCCGGGGTGGCCGGCCCGCCGTCGGCGACCGAGCGCAGGAACCCCTGGAAGCGGGGCGCCAGCTCGCCGTCGAGCAGCATGCGAACGAAGAAGCTTGCATGGGCGTAGGCTAGGGCGGGCGGCCGCACCGAGTGGAACTCCACGTCGTCGAGGGCGACGAGCCGGGCGAGCGGCATCAGGTCGCCGCTCGCCGCATGACGGCGCAGGAGCTCTCGCGACGCCTCCCCCCCGTGCTGCTCGAAGAAGCCGCCGGCGCGCAGGGTGGTGCCGCCGAGCGTCCCCGGCACCACCTGGGCGCCCTCGCCGATGCGTGACTCGCCGAGGTCGTCGGCCATCCCCTCGTCGAGCCAGGGGGGGAGCGCGGGGCCGATCGCCCGCCGGCCGAGCACGTGGACGAGCTCGTGGACGAGCGTGGTGCGGACGTCCTCGATGAGGCGTCCCTCGCGGTAGAACGCGACCACGCCGCCGGCAACGTGCCCCGTCTCCGAGCGCGGACCGCCGCTGATGCGGAGGTAGTCGTCGTAGCTCGCCCTGCGACGGAAGAGCACGACCGTCTCCGCGGGCTCGCCGGTGGGAGCGACGCCGTAGCGGGTCCGGTAGGCCCCCTCGATGCCGCGCGCCGCGCGGTCGAGCAGGAGGAAGAGCGCCGGCTCGTCGACGTCGGTGAGCAGCGGATACGGACCGAGGCGACGCGGCGGCGGATCCGCGACGCCGGCCGCGGCGAGCACGTCGCGCGCTGCGGCGAGCAGGCGCGGCTCGGCGGACCGCCCGCTCATCGGGCGCACCGGCTCGACGGCGCTGCCGAGCGGTGGCGCGTCGCGAGCCTTGTCGCGCACCCACCCTTCGCGCCCGTGGAACCGCACGCGCCGCCACTCCCCGCGCGCTTCGAGCACGCCGACGTTGGCGATGGCGGTTGCGGTGACCACCGCCGGCGCCGCACTCGAGGGCCGCTCGCGAAGCACGTCACCCTCGTCGAGCCAGACCTCGGGCCACACGCCGGGTGGGAGGTCGACCGGTCCGCTCGGCGTGAGGTCGTCGGTCGCGGGCGGCGGCGGGGACGGCGACGGCGGAGACCGCCGCGACGTCCGAGCTGCCGGCGGTCCGAGGTGGCGCTCGCGGACCCGCCCGATCCAGTCGCCGACGTAGGGCCAGAAGGTCGCCTGCTCGAGCCGAGGAGACCGCGGATAGAGACTCGCCCACATCTCCACCCCGACGGCTCCGAGGCCCACCATCAAGGCCAGGGAGAGCAGGGCGGCCACGACCATCCACCAATCCCGACGCATCCCTGATTCTGGCCCACCCGCGCGCAAAGCGCGCTGCCGCCCCCCGCCCGACCCCGCCCCGCGCGCA
>Ga0075421_100006943_pt1 | contig 13842 bp, 10 predicted proteins | sample SoiMetdeltSBSDD5_FD_75292 | JGI IMG/M metagenome (GOLD analysis project Ga0075421, IMG submission 75292) | Bulk soil microbial communities from a Populus tree surrounding site in Tennessee, USA - Soil MetaG P. deltoides SBSDD5 | ecosystem: Environmental > Terrestrial > Soil > Tree plantation...
CAGTCATGGTGCGGCCCGTGCTTCGGTCAGGGGCCGGATGCGCTTGCGCCGGGTCAACGCGCCATCACTTCGTTCAACCGCAACTGGCAGAACCGCATGGGGCTCGGCGGCGAGGGTTACCTCGCGAGTCCAGCGGTGGTTGCGGCTTCGGCGCTCCTCGGATTCATGGGTCCGCCATCCGAACTAGGATTGGAGTGGGATCCGGAATTGTACGGCGTCTGATCGCTTACCCTGTCGTCCTTCACTGACATAAGACCGCGCCGCTAAAGCGCTTTTTGACAAGAGGAATGACATCGCCATGGACTGGCCATTCGAACCGGGAACCTTGATCGCCTTCGCGACGCTCACCTTTCTCGAGATTGTCCTTGGCGTCGATAACATCATCTTCATCTCGATTCTGTCGGGGAAGCTGCCGTCCGAGCAGCAGGCCCGCGCGCGCCGGGTCGGGCTTCTCGGGGCCATGGTCACGCGTGTGCTGCTGTTGTTTTCACTCGCGTGGATTATCAAGCTGACGACCCCCCTGTTCACGGCCCTGGAGCACCCTGTCACCGGTCGTGACCTCATACTCATCGGCGGCGGACTGTTCCTGATCGCCAAGAGCACGTTTGAGATTCACGAGCGGCTCGAAGGCGAGGAAGGCCATGGGTCCGGGCGCGTGGCAGCGTCGTTCGCGAGCGTGATCATGCAGATCATGCTTCTCGACATCGTGTTCTCGCTCGATTCGGTGATTACCGCCGTCGGGATGGTGGACCAGGTGTGGGTGATGATTGCGGCCGTGATCCTATCGGTCGCGATCATGATGCTGGCGGCGGAGCCGATCAGCACGTTTGTCCACAAGCACCCGACGGTCAAGATGCTGGCCCTGAGCTTCCTGCTTCTGATCGGCATGTCGCTCCTTCTCGAAGGCTTCGGACAGCACATCCCGAAGGGCTACATCTACTTCGCGATGGGCTTTTCTGTATTCGTCGAGATGATCAATCTTCGCTTGCGCGCTCGGGCCAAGGCTCCCGTGCACCTGCGCGAGGCCTATACGAAGGATAATTGACAGGTGAAGACGGTATTGGCTGGCACATTCATCGCGCTTGCCGGGCTGGCGACGGTGGCGGCCCAGAGTCCTCCACCCACAGCCTCCAGCGCCTACGTTCCACAACGCGTGTACGACACTCGGCGTGCGACGTTTACGGACTTCGAGATGATGACCGCCGATCTCGGCCGCGCCGACGTCATTCTGATCGGTGAACAGCACGATGATCCCAACACGCATCGGCTCGAACTTGCGCTGCTCGAAGCGCTGGCGCGCCGCAATGTGTCGGTGACGCTGTCGCTGGAGATGTTCGAGCGTGATGTCCAGGGATCCGTCGATACCTACCTGGCGGGGTCTTCAGCGGAGGATGAATTTCTGAAGAACTCGCGACCATGGCCTCGCTATGCGAGCGACTACCGGCCGCTGGTCGAGTTCGCGCGCGCCCGCCGGTGGCCCGTTGTGGCGGCAAATGTCCCGCGCCGCATTGCCGCAGATGTGGCGAAGGTTGGTAAGCCGGCGGTTGATTCGCTGAATTCGAGCGACCGGTCGTTAGCGGCCGCGGACCTTCAATGTCCTCACGATGCCTACTTCAATCGCTTCGCCGAGCAGATGGGCGGTCATCAGCCTTCATCCAGTTCCAGCGCCGATGCGACCACCGAGCGCTACTACTGGGCGCAGTGCATCAAAGACGAAACGATGGCTGAGTCGATCGTCACCGCGTTCACCAGGCTCGAGGGGCGTCCAGGTGTCGTCGTTCACGTCACCGGCGCATTCCATAGCGAATTTGGTGAGGGCACCGGCGAGCGCGTTCGTCGTCGTCTCGCCGGTCGTCGCGTCGCGACTGTTTCGATTGTCCCGACGGAGAACCTGGACGTGATTGCTCCGCAGCCAGCAGATCTGAAGAGAGCGGATTATCTGGTGTATACGATTAAGTAGACAAGCGATCAGCTCCTCATTTCAACCGTTCCGGCATCTCCGCCACGACATACGCAATCACCGCAATCGCCGCCGATGCCCGCGACATGTCCATCGGGTCGATCTTGTCGATGGTATCTGCTGGCGTGTGGTGGATGAGAAAGTAGTTGCCATCGGCTTCCAACGACATCGCCGGGATATTCGCCGCCTGGACGCTCGGACCGATGTCGGCCCCCTCGCCTGGAGAAACGATTCGATCCAGTTGAATGCCGCGCAGCAGTCCGGCGATTTCTTTGATGCGAGTGCGCGCCGCATCGCTGCCCGTGAACCCGAAGCTCGATGGCCGCAGCACGCCGCTGTCGGATTCGAGCATCAGCACGTGGTTGGCCAGCTGATCGCGGTAGCGATCGCGGTAGGCATTTGCTCCCCGCGTGCCGTTCTCCTCGTTGGTCCACAGGACGACGCGCACCGTTCGCCGTGGCCGAAGGTTCAATTTCTTCAAGATGCGGAGCGCTTCCCATGTCACGACGCACCCGCCCCCATCGTCCGTCGATCCTGTTCCAACATCCCACGAATCGATATGTCCGCCGACGACGACCACTTCCTCAGGCCGCTCGCGGCCGTGAAGCTCGCCGACGACGTTGAAGGAATCGGCGTCGGGGAGGAACTTTGCTTCCATTCGGAGACGGACTCGCGCTGTCGTACCGCGATCCTGCATTCGCTGCAAGAGGTCGGCGTCCTCAGTGGTGATTGCGGCGGCGGGAATCTGCGGCACGCCCTCGGCATAGCGAAGCGCGCCGGTGTGCGGCAGCCGCAATCCGGCCGGTCCGACGGAACGAACCAGCACCGCGACGGCGCCATGCGCAGCGGCGCGGGAGGGGCCGTTCCCGCGGAACAGCACCGTTTCGCTGTAGTTCGTAAACGGCACGTTGTAGAGAACGATCCGTCCTTTTACGCGATTTCTGTGTGCATCGAGGTCCTCGAAGCTCCGAACGACCAGCACGTCCGCTTCGATCCCGTCGGCTGGCGTGCCGATGCTATTGCCGAGGCCAAGCATCACGAGCGCCCGTGGCCGCGGCGAAGTAATTTCCGCGCTTTCGCGTCCGCGTACCCAGTGCGGCACCTTTACTGGTTCGTTGTGAACATTCTCCAGGCCATCGGTCTTCATTTCCGCGGCCGCCCACTGAATCGCATCCTCCAGTCCCTTCGACCCGCTCAGGCGATGGCCAAAGGTGTCGCCCATCAGCGCGAGACGGTCCCACGCAAACGTGCTCGACATGGCGTCGCCAATGATCCGCGCCGCCGCGTCGCGGTAGGCGTTGACCCACGCGCCGTCCTCGGTGCGGGTCTCGCCTGACGTCGAGAAAGGAGCAGTGAGGAGCAGCAGAAACAGCAGCCTCGAACGAAAACGAAAGCGCATATCTAATTCTATAATCGGCTGTGATCCATGAGAGCTGGCCATCGCGGTCTATCTGTGCATGTTCCCGGGGCGATCGTTCTTGCATTCGCTCTCTCTACGCTTGCACCTCCCACGCTCATCTCGCGTCATCAAGCGACGCCGCCGGTTCGATTTCATCACTTTCATTTTCGCGTCGCTGATCCAGCTCAATCGATGAATCAGGCGGCCACATCTCTCAACGGAACTCGAGTGCTGCTGCGTGGGCTCGGCGTCGGTGCGCGCATCGGGAATGAGTACGTGCTGTTCGATCGCCTTGACGTCAACGAGACCACCGGCGACAGGCACCAGTCCGTTGAAGAGGCATTCACGGCAGCGCGTGCATGGCTCGCCGACCGGGGAGTCGAGGTGGAATCGACCGCCGCGAGTGCACGTCCAGTATTGGCGAAATTGTTTGGCGACGAAGTGCTCGACCACGTGGCGTTCACGACGGCGGACACGTCGTTGGTGATTTCGTCACTTCTCGCGAAAGGGGCAAAGCCCTCCCGACAGACCGACGACTCACGACTGTTTCGAACCGGCGGCGTTGGTGTCGAGATTGTTCGCGACATCGATGCGCCCGATGCCTTCTGGTGTCCAATGCATCCCGACATCAGATCATCGGTTGCCGGCAAATGTCCGCTGTGCCGGATGGACCTGGTACCGATTCCACCGCCACGTGTCGGCGAATATCGAATGGAGATCGCAGTCACGCCTGCCGCCGGCGGACGCGGTGCATCGAAACTGCGCCTGACCATTCGCGACCCGGCCACCGCGCGACCTGTCTCGTCGTTCGCGACGATCCACGAGCGGCTGTTGCACCTCTTCGTCATCGATCGGAAGCTCGAATACTTTCGCCACTCGCATCCGGACCAGGTGGCGGATGGTGTTTTCGAGTTGCGCGAGAACATTCCCGCCGGTCAGTTCATGGTGATCGCGGACTTTCTTCCGCTGAGCGGACGCCCCCAGATGCTCCAGCGCGCCATCGTCACGCCGGGCTATCGCGGCGGCCTGTTTCCTGAGGCACCTAATCTGACTCCGGACGTGCCATCCGACAAGGTGGATCACGGTGTCCGTGTCAGGTTGGACGCGACGTCGCTGAAGGCGGGGAAGGAAGCGACTCTGAAATTCACCCTGACCGACGCGAGCACCAACGTGCCGATCTCCGATCTCGAGCCGTTTCTCGGTGCGCCGGGGCATGTGTTGCTGGTCAACGCCGATCTCACCGACTCACATCACGTCCATCCGGAGGAGCCGGCGACGCGAGGTCCTGTGATCACATTTCAGCCGCTCATGCCGGCAGCAGGTTTGTACAAGCTCTGGCTCCAGTTCCAGCGGGGCGGTGTGGTGTCGACAGTTCCGTTCGTGCTCTCCGTCGAGGGGCCCTGACAGATCAGCGCGCGAAGGTGAGCTGAATCGAGCAGGTCCCCAAGCTCTGAACCTCGAGTCGACTGCCTTTAGGCAGAGCCATCGCGTGGCGTAGCCAATAGGTGGTCGCGAAATCGGGATCGTAATCACGAATCCACGCGATGATTTCGTGTCGTCCGGTTGGAAAGATGGCGGCTACGGCTGCCGAGCCGTTCTTGTCGAGAATGGGACGGATTGCCAGAAGTTTTCCAGACGCCGGCTGCCCGCCGCAGCCACTGGAGATCGTACGAACCGATGAATCTGGCGGAGGAGTAAAGACGGCAGGTTTGGCGGTGGGAGTGATTGGTGCGGCACCTACCTTGTTCTTTTCGTTTTCTGGAGCACCACCATCAACCCATGCCGCGATGAGGGCGATCTCAAACGGCGCCAAAGACGGATCGTTGGCGAAGTCGCCGTATCCACGCGCAGCACTCCATTTGGGCATGCGGCGGGTCAGCACTTCCTCTTTGATCGCCACCGCCCACGGCCGGGCCTGCTGATAGGTCATCAGCGGAATGGTCGATCGGCCGCCGGGACGATGGCAATGAACACAGCGCGCTGTAAAAATCGGTTCGATCTCGCGATCCCACGTAACTCTGGTGGTGATGCGATCGTGTGCAGTGACGCCCAGCGTGAACGCCCCAATAAAAAAGGCCCCGGCGGCGAGCACCGCGAGGGCCTTTTCCGGTTGTCTTGCTTTTCTCACTGCTCGCGGGGCCCCACCCCCGCTCGCTCTCGCTCGGCGGCTTCGCGCCTCGCTCGGGGCGCAGGCGCCTTTCCTGTTATTCACTGACCGCCGTTGCCGCGCCCGCCAAGCTCGAGTTTGTAGTTCTCGCCCGGCTTGACCCCGTCGATGGAGTAGACGATGCCCGTGAACATCATTTCCTCCCACGTCTGATCGCCCCATGACACATCGGCCGTGGGATCTGGGTTCGACTTGTTCGTGGCGGAGTTGTCGTAATGAGCGATCGCGTGGATTCTCGTCCCCTTCGGCAGCTTCAGCGGCTGCGCGAAGATGTACTCAGTCTGCCAGTTGAAATCGTACTTGGGCACCGACAGGATGACCTCCGACCGACCGTCAGGATAGATGGCCGTGTACTCCCAGCTCTTTCCGCGGAGATGGGTATGCGGCAACAGAGACCGGAGGGTGACGTCAGTCAGCGTCGTCATGTCGGCCGAGATTGAATAATCCTTCTCGCCCGCGGGGATCTTGAGTTGACCATTGATCAACGTCCCCAGGCGCATCTCGGTTTGTGGCGGTTGCTTTGCGAAGAACAGACCGACCTTGGTGCGATCGACGGCCTCCTTACCGTTCGTCGTGTAATGCATCTGCAGGACGATCGTTGAACCCGCCCGAATCAGCACGGCCGATCCCGGATCGAAGCGGAACGGACTCGTGCCCGGAGCAAAGCCGGCGATGAATACACCAAGTCGCTGCGGTGCGGGGAAGAGGCTTTGGCTTTTACCGTGCTTCGGGTCTACCGGCTTTTCGCCTGGTTGTGAGCCGGTCTGACCCCTCGGGATCTCCATCCCCTTCGCAAATGTGAATCCGCCGGGCCTCGGCTCCGGCTTTGCGGGCCTGGCGGTCACAATCACGTGATGGACCACGGCACGCGCTCCGGGTCGCACCTCGAGTGCCTCGACCCACTTGTCCTCAGTGAAATTCGTCGGGATTTCGAAGTACTCGTACTCGACGAAGCCATCCGCCGGCACCGTGTAATCCACCGGCATCTCGATGACAGCGTCCGGCTGCCCAAGCGACCAGCCATCCACGTACTTCGGCGCTGGTGGCATGTCTTTGTCGTCGCCTTTCGGTGCCCCATTGTTCGCCCACCGCAGCAGCACTGATCTTTCCTCGTCGGTGAGGCGGCGTTCGTTTGAAAACTTTCCATGCGCCTTGTCGGCATGCCATGGCGGCATCACGCCGTCGGCGACCTTGTCGCGAATGTCTTTCGCCCGCGGCCGCACGTCGTCGTAGGTGAGAAGTGACATCGGGCCGATCTCGCCCGGACGGTGACAGGTTGTGCAGTTCTTGTAGAGGATCGGCGCCACATCCTTGGTGAACGTCGGCACCGTCGGTTTCGACGATGTCTGATCGGGGGAACCGCTTGCGCCGGCGATGGCGGCGCTCAGGATCATTGCGGTCGCGCCAATGGCAAAAAAGGACTTCATGCAACTACCTTTCGTTTGTTCGCGTTCATCTCGGATTGCCCGATGTGGCAGTCGAAGACGACGACACTGCCGGCGAAACGAGAATGCCGGTGTACTGCATTTCTTCCCAGGTCTGTCCACCCCACTTTACGTCCACCGTCGGGTCCGGGTTCGCTCGATTGCCGGCGGAATTGTCGTACCACGCGGTCGACAGGATTTTGGATCCCTTCGGCACCTGCAATGGTTCGTTGAACATGTAGTAGGTCTGCCAGTTGAAGTCGTACCGAGGCACAGACAGGATCGTCTTTCTCGATCCATCCGGCAGCTGCAGCACGTATTCCCACTTCTTGCCTCGCATGTGCGTGTGCGGGAAGAGTCCCCAGACGGTTGCGTCCTGTTCGAAGCTCACATCCGCGTCGACCTTCACATCCGAGGCACCCGCCGGCAACCGCAGCGTCGAGTTGATGAACTGCGAGGCGAAGACTTCGCGCGGAGAGGGATCCTTCGAGAAGATGATTCCGACCCGCGTGCGATCGATCTCGTCCTGTCCCGCCGCGGTGTAATGCATCTGCAGTTCAAGGATCCCGCCTGGCTCGAGGCGCAGTGCCGTCCCTGGTCGAAACACTTGCGGATTGGTACCCGGTGCGTACGTTGCCAGCAATCGAGTTGGGAGGTCATCGCCGCGCCTGATCGGATGAAGTCCGGGGGTACCTGTTGGCGTTGACGAAATGTCTGGATTGAGCTTCAGCAGGGGAGCGCGCTGCACGTCCGGCTTTGCCTTGTATCGCACCAGCACGTGATGCACCACATTCCGACTGCCGGGCCGGACTTCGATCGCTTGCACCCATTTCGGTTCCGTGAAGTTCGTTGGGATGTAGAAGTATTCGTACGGAACGACATCGTCGGCGGGGACATGATATTCCGGCAGCTCGAAGACAACGTCGGGTGTACCGATCGACCAGCCATGCGGATATTCGGGAACCGCCGGCATGTCCTTGGCGTCGCCTTTAGGCGCGCCATTCGCAACCCATCGGAAAATCGTGCTCTTCTCCTCTTCGGTGAGTGCGCGCTCATTCAGGAAGGTCCCGCGGGGAGCGTTGGCATGCCATGGTGGCATCGCCCCCTCGTCGATCTTGTCGCGGATGTCCTTCGCCCGCGGACGCACGTCGTCGTAGGTCAGGAGCGACATCGGTCCGATCTCGCCGGGTCTGTGACAGCTCGTGCAGTTCTTGAAGAGGATGGGTGCGATGTCTTTGGTATACGTCGGGATCGCGGCCGGAGCCGCCTTCGGGTTCTGGGGTGCGGCAGCCGTCAGCGCGCCGAGACACATGGCAGTACCAAGGGCCAGTGGCACGAGCTTACGCATAGAATCTCTCCAGAAAACGGCGGTTGAAGGGGGGTATTTTACCACGCAGCGCCACGCGAGGCGACGCAAGGATGCGCGGGAACGAAGGCCAGTACCTCGGTCCTGTCGTAGGGGCGTGAACTGAGCGAGCGCGTTGTCACGCTCGTTATCAGTATTACGGAGCGAGTGACCGCGGAGGTTAAAGCCTCCGCGCTACAACTGACAACTGACAATCGGCAATCACAATCCGCAATCCGCAATCACAATCCGCAATCGCGATCCGGACAATCAGCAATCAGCAATCGAAAATCAGCAATCTTAGAGTGCAACTCTGTGTCGGCCGCTGTGCAGGTAATTCATCGTTTGCACCGTCAACATGATCGTAAAGTCGAGTTTCGTTTCATCTTCGGGTCTCTTCAACCGCAAGTTCATCTCGTTCGCGCGCTTGATCATGTTCTCGAGAACCTGATCAATCGTGTATTGATACTCACCCGTGTGCGCGGCAACCATGCGGCGCACTTCTTTACGCAGGCGCGCGATGAACCGCGCGGCCTTCATGTTGGTCTCATGCTCCGGGCGCGACGAGAACAGACGGTTGAGGTCGCGATCGTAGAAATGCGGATGTTCGACGCCGTAGTGGCGACGCTTCCGTTCATAGTGCGATCGCAGCGTCTTTCGAATGCTGTGAAGCGGTTCGACCTTGCGCCTGGTCTGAACGATCATCGACTTTCCCGCGAGGTCGCGCATCAGCGCGTCGATGTACTCGAGTTTCTTGAGCGCGGGCCATCCTTTGTAGCGCTCGCGCCAGTCTGATTCCGGCGCGAGCCAGACGGCAAACGTTTCCGCGAAATCTTCATCGGGATGGCTTTGCGCGTACCAGCTATCGAGATGAAGCACGAAGCTTTTGCTGTACGGCTTTGGCGTGTAGTACTCGGGGTATTGCATGTAGGACGGCCCAAACAGCTGTTGCCGCCGCCGCCGCTGGCGAAGCTTATAAGCGTTATCGATCGCGTGGCCCGCCTCGTGGCGCAGGATCTTCATGCACCACGCCTCGTTGCCTCCCTCGACTTCGAGCATCTGAGCGCGCTCGAGTTTCTCGAGGCGTGGATGCGCGAGATAGAACGGGATGGCCACCCCAGGCACGCCGTCGGGCGAGAACCATTCGGCCGATAACCAGAAGTGCGGCTGAAAGGCGAGGCCGCGCGCATCGATTTCCTTCTGCAACTCGGCGATCCGCGACTCCAGCACGCTTCCTTCAATCGCGACGCCGAGCTGCGAGATCCGGAGGTCGAGGAGTTTCTCGTCGGGCCAGTTTGACCACACGTCCGGTGAGATGATGTCGCGCGTGGCGGTGACTGGGGAGTCCACGGTCATGACCAAGGTCGCAGTTGCAGCCGCTCAGTGTAGCAGTGTTGAAGCCGCGAGTTGGCTGTGGTATACCCGGGACGCCCCCATCACCCAGCCGCCAGGACGGCCCAAGTGTTTCTTCACCGTTTATTCACGACTTCTCATGAATCGGCCGATATTCTGGCAAGCGTGGGCTCCCGACCTCAAAACCGAACCTGGCGAACGAGCGCGCGAGTGAGCCCACGCGAGCGGAGCGGGGCTCTTGGGCCCCCGCGAGCGAGCGTGCAGGGGAGTCCGAGGGGCGACGCCCCTCGGAAGACTCTTAGACAAAAAGGAGCGTGTATGAAACTGGCCTGTCGCGCCGCCCTCGTGGCGGCCGCCGTTGTTGTCGTCGTGGCGCCACAGCTGTCTGCCGCACCACAAGCGTCGCAGTCCGGCACGTCACAGCAGCCAACGACGCAGCAGCCCACGACTACTACGCAGCAGCCATCGACGACACAGCAGCCGACCACGCCACCAAGTACCCCGCAATACGAAGAGACGGTCGATGTCGTCTCGAGAACGCCCCAGAAGATCGCCGATGCTCCCGCGACCGTGACGGTCATCGGGACGAGGGCGATCGAACAGGCGAACTCGCCGAACTTCGCCGAGTTGCTCCGCCCCGTTCCGGGCTTGAACATGACCCAGGTGTCGGCGCGCGACATTAACGTCACGACGCGCGGGGCGACCGGAACCCTGGCCACCGGACTGCTCGCGGTGCTGGACGGCCGAAGTCTCTATCAGGACATGTTCGGATTCGTCATGTGGGATTTCCTCCCTGTCAATCTGAACGAAGTCAAGCAGATTGAAGTGCTGCGAGGACCGGCGTCTGCTGTTTGGGGTGCGAACGCGCTTTACGGCGTCGTCAACGTGATCACGAAGTCGCCGCGCGAAATGCAGGGCACGAGTGCCGCATTCGGTTTCGGAGGTTTTGCCGGTACCAATGACCAGAACGGCGGCCCGCTTTGGTACGCCAGCGGCACGCATGCGCAGGCGGTCAACGACCGGTGGGCATATAAGTTGTCCGCGGGCATCTTTTCACAGGACCCCTTCGCGCGCCCGACCGGACAAATACCCTGCGATCGGCCCGAGGTGTGCACGGTGACGACCACGACCTATCCTCCCTACAGCAACAGCGGTTCGACGCAGCCGAAGTTCGACGCCCGCGTCGACTACGACTATCCCGATGGCGCCAAGCTGTCGTTTTCGGGTGGCGTTGCCGGCACCGACGGGATTATGCACAGCGGCATCGGCCCGTTCGACATCAAGGGCGGGACGGTGATGGGTTACGGCAAGGTCAATTACAACAAGACTGTTTCGCAGAACTCCGTGCGTGCTGCGTTCTTCACGAACATCCTTCACGGCGATGCTGACAACCTGCTCGCCAGGAACCCATTGAACGGGCAGCCGATCACCTTTGCCTTCGATACGCGGACCTACGACTTCGAGGTATCCGATACGCTCGCAATCGGCACCAAGCAGGCGGTGAACTTCGGCGGCAATCTACGATTCAACAGCTTCGATTTGGAGATCGCTCCGCAGGCGGACAACCGCACCGAGTTCGGCCTGTACGGACAGGATCAGATCTTCCTGTCCAAGTATCTGTGGTTGACGCTCGGCGCGCGTGTCGATCGATTCGACTATCTGGATGATTGGGTCTTTTCGCCGCGAACGACGTTGCAAATCAAACCGGACGACAATCAGACCATTCGCGTCTCATACAACCGCGCCTATCGTGCGCCGTCGGTCATCAATAACTGGCTCGCTACGACCATTGCAAGCCCAGTCGATCTTCGGGCGCTTGGCGGTCCAGCCGTTTACCCGTTGCCCGTCAACATCGTCGGCAACCCCGACCTGACCGAGCAATCACTCGACGCGTACGAAATCGGCTACACCGGCGTGCTGCCGAACCATGCCGTTGTCTCGGCCGCGTTCTATGTCAACAACGTCAAGCAGGAGATTCTCTTCACGGAAGATCCCACTGGTAGATATACGGCGGCGAACCCTCCGCCGAATTGGGCGCTGACAGGCCTTCCGCCCGCTTTGATCAACGTCATTTATGCAGTGGGTCGAACGCTTCCGGGCCGTTTCACGTACGAGAACTTTGGCCGCTACGTTCAGAAGGGTTTCGAGTTGGGAATTGACAGTCCGGTGAACAACTATCTCAACGTTTTTGCCAACTACACGTACCAGGCGACGCCGGATCCGAAGGACTTCGATCTCAGCGAGCTGAACTTGCCGCCGCAAAACCGGTTCAACATCGGCCTGTCATTCAATCGCGACCGATACCTGGGGAATGTTTCCGTCGGATATACCGACGATGCGTTCTGGCAGGATGTGCTCGATCCGCCCTATCACGGCACCACCGACGCGTACACCCTTGTGAATGCCGGATTCGGCGTTCGCTGGGGCAGCCGCAAGAATCCAATCACGACGTCGATCAAGGCCACCAACCTCCTCAATCAGACCGTGCAGCAACATGTGTTCGGCGACATCATCAAGGCTCAGGTGGTGGGAGAGTTCAGGGTGCAGTTCTAGAAAGGGAAAAGGCAAAAGGCAAAAGGGAAAAGGGAAGGTACAATGACCTTTTCCCTTGTCCCTTTTCCCTTTTCCCTTTCAAAGAATGATTCGCCTCATAGCCCTGGACATTGACGGTACGCTGCTCGACAGTGAAGGCCGCATCCCTGACGCGAATCGTGACGCGATCTCGCGAGCGCTAGACGCCGGCGTCGAGGTCGCGCTGGCAACTGGACGACGCTACGATTTCGCGCGCCCCATTTTCGAATCTCTCCCGGGCCCGCTCACGCTCATCCTCAGCAACGGCGCTATCGTGAAGACTCGCGAGGGCCAGACCCTGATGCGGAGTCTCCTGCCTCGTGCGGTCGCCCGGTCGGTACTGGCGCAAGTGCCCGAGCATCGCCCCAGTGCGGCGGTCGTATTCGATCGCGTACGCGAAGGCCAGGTCGTGTTCGAAGCGATCGATTGGGATCACCCGCGGCATGCCCGGTTCTTTGCCGTCAACCGGCCATTCCTGAGTGAGGTCCGGCCACTCGAACAGTGTTTGACCGAGGATCCGATTCAGGTCATGTTTTCCGGTGGCTGCGGCGAGATGCGCCGGTTGTTCGATCGCCTGCAGCTCGCTGCGGACGAATTCTCTGTCGCGTTGACTGAATACCAACACCGCGATTTTTCGATGGTCGACGTGGTTACGGCCGGTTGCTCCAAAGGCTCTGCGCTGCGCGCCTGGTCGGAAGAGCGCGGGCTGGCGGGTTCCGAAGTGATGGCGATGGGAGACAATCTGAACGACCTGCAGATGCTCGAGTTTGCCGGAACGGCCGTGCTCATGGGAAACGCGCTGCCGGATCTGAAGGCCCGTGGATGGCCCGTCACCGGCAGTAATAATGAAGGTGGTGTGGCGCAGGCGATCGATCGCTACGTGTTACAGCTGTTGGAGCCTCGAGCGACGGGAAAGGCGTCTTAGGAATCATGGCAATGGGTATGGGAATGCGCCTCCCCAGGTCCGAAGGTGCTCGCAGTCACCGTGGCGGCGCGGCTGCCGCGGCGGCGACGGATCCGAACAAGAAAAAGAAGCTCACGTCCGCCGCATGGAAAGAGGCCAAAGCGCTGATTTGGGCGCGGAAGGGACGACTCGGGCTTGGCCTTGCCTTGATGCTGGTCAACCGTGTGGCGGGACTGGTCCTGCCGGCAACCTCGAAATTCCTGATCGATGACGTGATTGGGAAGCAGCGCGCCGAACTGCTGATGCCGCTGGCGTTGGCCGCGGGTGCCGCCACGCTCGTTCAGGCGGTCACGTCGTTTGCGCTGTCGCAGGTTCTCGGCGTCGCCGCGCAGCGGGCGATCACCGACATGCGCCGTCGTGTCGAAGCACATGTTGCACGATTGCCGATCAGTTACTTCGATTCCACTCAGTCGGGCGTGCTGATCTCGCGCATCATGACTGACGCGGAAGGAATCCGGAATCTGGTCGGCACCGGACTCGTTCAGCTGACTGGCAGCATTGTGACCGCGCTCTTCGCGCTCGCCTATCTGTTCTATCTGAACTGGTATCTGACCTGTATCACCATCATCGCGCTGGCGGCGTTCGGCGGAGCAATGGCTCTGGCGTTCAAACGGTTGCGGCCCCTGTTTCGCGAGCGCGGCAAGATCAATGCGGAGGTG
>Ga0075421_100006944_pt1 | contig 13842 bp, 16 predicted proteins | sample SoiMetdeltSBSDD5_FD_75292 | JGI IMG/M metagenome (GOLD analysis project Ga0075421, IMG submission 75292) | Bulk soil microbial communities from a Populus tree surrounding site in Tennessee, USA - Soil MetaG P. deltoides SBSDD5 | ecosystem: Environmental > Terrestrial > Soil > Tree plantation...
GCTGCTTCAGCAGGATGTCACGATTCCCGGCTATCAGAACGTGCTCGTCGCCGTCACGATTCCAGTTGGGGGACGAGAGGGTCGACATACCCATCCTGGAACGGCCATCGTGCACGTGACAGAGGGCGCTCTGACGCTCGACCACGACGGCCGGCCAGCGACAACATATAAAGCCGGCGAAACGTTCTATGTCGACGCGGGCAAGGTGCATGAGGGAATCAACAAGGGAAGCGCCCCTGTTCGAGCCATTGCCAGCTTCGTCGTCGAAAAGGGCAAACCGCTGACGACGCAGGCAAAGTAATGGACTTGTGATTTGGATTTCGTCCAGCTTCTTCTGGGTCTCGTAGTCCTGCTCGTGTCCCTCACGGTGCACGAAGCCGCACACGCCTGGTCTGCCGACCGGTTGGGCGATCCGACGGCCAGAACACTCGGGCGGCTTTCGCTCAATCCGGCTGTGCACGTCGATCCGATCGGCACAATCCTGTTTCCGTTGATCGCGATGGCCACGAACCTGCCGCTCATCGGATGGGCGAAGCCCGTCCCGGTGAATCCGGCCCGGCTGGGACGCAATTGGCGTCAGAAGTTCATGGTGATCGCCGCTGCCGGCCCGGCCAGCAACCTCGTACTTGCGGCGTGCGTCGCGATCGTCCTGCGTATCGCGCCAATCGGCGACGTTAACGTCGATGCAACATCGATCGCCTGGCGTCTCGTTCAGGCGCTGGCACTCGCCGTTCAACTGAACGTATTCCTCGCGCTGTTCAATATGGTGCCTGTACCCCCGCTCGACGGAGGGAACGTTCTGGCGGGCCTGCTGACTGGACAGATGGCGAGAGCGTTCGATCAGCTGCGACCGTGGGGCTTTCTGATCTTGTACGGCCTGATGCTGACAGGAGTGCTGTGGACGATCATCAATCCGCCGGCGTCCCTGCTGCTATCGTGGCTTCTGTGACGTACCGCATGTAGGGCGCGGCTTTACGCCGCGCCAGGCGACCCGTACGGCAACCGGAGGCCTCAAGGCCTCCGGCTACCAGCTTTAATCTACCAGCTCTAATCGAGTTGCACGCTCAGTCGAGCCCGTATCCCATATTCATCGCCGCACGTGCTTCCCGCAGCGTTGCGTCTGCGGCTTGGTTCGCTTCGGCGATGCCTCTGCTGAGCGTGCTTCGAACGACGTCGGGCGCATGACGGGCCAGGTCGGCGCGGCGGGCGCGAAGGGGCGCCAGCGTCTCGTTGAGCGCGTCGGTGACGAGTTTCTTGAGCGATCCGCTGCCTCCATCGCCGATGCGCGTCGCGATGCTCTCGGGCGGCTCGCCGGTGGACAGGGAGGCGAGCAGCAGGAGGTTTGCGACTTCCGGACGCCGAACCGGATCGTAGGTGATGTGTCGATCGGTATCGCTCTTGGCCTTCTTGACCAGCGCGGCGGTCTCGTCGGCGGTCGCGCGCAGCATGATGGCGTTATTGCGGCTCTTGCTCATCTTCTGATTGCCGTCGAGCCCGAGGATCTTTGGGGCATCTGACAGCAGCGCCTCCGGTTCGGGAAACACTGGCGGCCGATCCTCGCAGAATCGCTGGTTGAAGCGCCGCGCGATCTTGCGAGTGAGCTCGAGGTGAGGGAGCTGATCGCGGCCGACAGGAACCACATTCCCCTTGCAGAACAGGATGTCAGCGGCCTGGTGCACCGGATACGTGTACATCGCGGCGTTGACCGTCGTGAGGCCCGCTGCGTCGATCTCTTCCTTTACGGTCGGGTTGCGGTCCAGCTCGCCCATGCCGACCAGTGTCAGAAACGGGACGAGAAGCTGATTCAATGCGGGGACGTGACTATGACAAAAGATGTGCGTGCGGCCGCTCGCTGGATCGAGCCCGGCAGCAAGATAGTCGAGCACGAGCTCGCTGACGTTCTCAGGGATGCTGTCCACCGAGTCGCGATCGGTGAGTACCTGATAATCGGCGATGACGATGAACGTCTCGATGCCGAGCTGCTGCAGATCGACGCGGTTCTTGAGAGATCCGAAGTAGTGACCGATGTGGAGCGGCCCCGTAGGGCGGTCGCCTGTCAGCACGCGATAGCGGCGCGGGTTTCGGGGGAAATCCGCGCGAAGAGCCTGTGACCGGCGGACGGCTTCTTCGAAAGTACCGGGAACGGCGGCGTTGGTGATGTCACTCATCGGCGAAATCGAATTACTATCATACGCACGAGCGCATGCTGTTTCACCGAATTGCAGAGGGCTGATTGCAGGATATCGACTTCGAATCTTCCCCTGACGCGTATCACGTCAAGCTCGACGCCTTCGAGGGTCCGCTCGATCTGCTGCTTCACCTCATTCGCAAGAACGAGGTGGACGTCTATGACATTCCGATCGCGCTCATTACCCAGCAGTACCTGGAATACATCGATCTGATGCAGGAGCTGAACCTCGACGTGGCCGGGGAATTCCTCGTCATGGCGTCGACGCTCATTCACATCAAGTCGCGAACTCTCCTCCCGCGTCCGGACCCGACCCAGGAGGACGGTGAACCCGAGGAGGATCCGCGGGAGGCGCTGATGCGCCGCCTGCTCGAGCACCAGAAGTTCAAGGCGGCGGCAGGACTGCTTCATGACTGCGAGACGCTTCGCGGTGCGCAGTTCACCCGTGCGGACGCGAGCGTGTCGGAGGCTGCCGGCGATCCATACGAGCCGGAGCTCGAGGTGGACCTGTTCAGTCTGCTCGCGGCGTTCCGAGGTGTCCTCGAACGCGCGAGCCGCCGACCGCCGATGGTGCTGCCGCCGGACCAGATTTCGATGGAAGAACGCATCCAGCAATTGCTGTCCCGCCTGTCGGACACAGAGGCGTGCGGATTCGAAGACCTGTTTGCCGACGGCGATGGCTCGCGTTCATTCGTGATCGTCACGTTTCTTGCGCTGCTCGAGATGATTCGGCTGAAGCTCGTTCGCATATTCCAGTCGGGCAGTCTGGGCGCAATTCGCGTGTACAAGCGAACGAGGCCGGCCGACGCGCCGCACCCGATCGGCGACCCACAAAACGCGTGAATGACGGGCCACGGAGAACACGGAGGCTATGTCCCAAGAGAGTCAGACCGGAACGGCGTCCGCCGAGCTGAAGGCGATTGTCGAAGCGCTCATCTTTGCGTCGCCGGAGCCGATCACGTCGAAGACGTTGTTCAAGCTCCTGGCCGACGAACCGAAGGAAGACATCGCGGCCGCCGTTAAGGCGTTGAAAGTCGAGTACGAGCAGCGGCCGGGCCTCCAATTCGTCGATGTGGCTGGGGGCTACCAGATCGTGACACGCCCCGAATTGCACGAATGGGTGCGGCGGTTGTTCCACGAGCGTGCCGCGCAGAAGCTGACGCTGCAGGGACTCGAGACGCTGGCCGTGATCGCCTACAAACAGCCGGTCACTGCGCTGGAGATTTCAGAAATCCGCGGCGTCAACACATCGGGGGTGCTGTCGACGCTCCTCGAGCGCCACCTGATCAAGATCGTTGGGCGCAAGGATGTCGTCGGTCGTCCTTTCCTGTACGCGACGACGCGGGAATTCCTGATACGGTTCGGTCTGAATGATCTGACGGACCTCCCGAAGGTCGAGGATATGGCAGAAGCCCTCGGCTTCGACCCGCCGGCAGGACTCACCGAAATCGCTCCCCGCGAAGAGATGCTGCCGCTCGAGGAGGAGGCAGAGGAAAGTGCGAAGTACGAAGTGGAAAGTGAAAAGTAAGTAGGGAGTGCCGTCCGTAAGACTCCAAAAACTGCTGTCGCAGGCCGGTGTTGCCTCGCGGCGCGCCGCTGAAAAGCTCATCGCCGAAGGACGCGTGACCGTCAATGGCGACACCGTCCGCGCCATGGGGAGCAAGGCGGACCCGGCGCATGACGACATCCGCGTAGACGGCCGTCGCTTGCGGCCTCCGCAGCGCACCCGCTACATCCTCGTGAATAAGCCGGCGGGATACGTGACCACTCGATCGGATCCGCAGCGCCGGCCGACGGTCATCGATCTGTTACCCGACGTGCGTGAGTATGTGTATCCGGTCGGGCGGCTCGATTACGACTCGGAAGGGCTGCTGCTGCTCACAAACGATGGAGACCTCGCCGCGCAGCTCACGCATCCACGACACGGCGTTGAGCGGACCTACGAAGTGCGGGTAGCAGGCACCCCTGAAGTGGACGCACTTGAAAGACTCCGCAAGGGTATTGCACTAGATGGCCGCCGAACGCTCCCCGCGGACGTGGCCCTGCTGAGTCCCAGGCGCGCGCGGGACGCCGTGTTGCGACTGACGATTCGCGAAGGCCGGAACCGGCAGGTGCGCCGGATGTGCGAAGCGGTAGGGCACCCAGTACGCGCGCTGCGGCGCGTCCGCATCGGTCCGCTCGAGGATCGGTACCTGCTTGTCGGTCAATGGAGAGAGCTTACGGCGAAGGAGGTTGAGGCGCTTAAAGCAAGTGCAAAGTACAAAGTCCAAAGTAAAAAATAAGTTTTCAACTTGTGAACGTACTTTGCACTTTCTACTTTGTACTTTGCACTTTCCGGCTATCTGCTAAGGATGTCCCCCCAGAACGCGACGATCTTCCAGCCTTCGGTGGCTGCGGCGGTGCGGTCGAGCTCGGCGTGCGTGATGATGGGGCTCAGCAGCACGCGCACTTGCGCCCCCTTCGAGCGCAAATAGTCTCTGAGCACAACAGACTCCGCTGCCGGAATCACGGTGTCCTCGTCGCCGTGCAGCAAAAAGACCGGGGCCGACGGCACTGACGACGCGCGCTCGGGCGAAGCGGCAGGATCCGCCTGCAGTCCAAGATGGGGGACCAGAAGGGGCCCGAGCGCCTTGACGTTGCGCTCGTTGACATATTTCAGGTAGGTCGCTGATGGTTCGGGAAGCTCCTTCACCATTTCGCGGGCCTTTGCAAACGTGGCGTTTGCCTGCTTCATATCGACGAGCGTCAGTTGCGATGCCAGCAGGAACGTTCCGATTCCAGCGCGTAGCGGCATGACCTGCTCGGGCGGAACCATTCGGTCGGCCGCGGCATAGAGTATGACTGCGACGCCGTAGTCGTGCGGCGGGATCGTTTTCACGCCAGGCGCATGCACCGCTTCGCCGGTCGCGAGGTAATGGAGCACCCGGCCGAGATCGCCATGACCGCCGAATGACACGACGTAGGCGACCTCGTCACGAATGGACGGCCTGCCGGCCGCTACGATCGAAAGACCGCCGGCAAAGCTGATCCCGATCATCCCGACTCGTCCATCGGGCGCCAATTCCGGCTGCGCGGCCATCCACGCCACAGCGTCCTCGATGACGTCCGCAGACCGCGCGGTGATCTGATACGCCATGAGGTCGGGCAGCGCCATCGTCATGACGGCGACGCCGCTGCCGGCAAGATCGTGCGCGAGCGCGGTGAGACGAGGCTCCGCGATTCCCATCGAATGCACGCCGGGGACGAGAAGCACGGAGCGACGCACCGTTCCTTGAGGACGATACAGCTGCGTCTCAACCTCGCCTTGTCGTACGGGCACTCGCTGGCGCGGAAGCACTGTCACGTCCCGCGCAATAGCATCGGCCAGACGTTCGACAGGGCCGCCGACGTTTCCAACTCGTACGAAGAGCGACGCTGCGCGAACGTAGGGCATCGCGAAGTACGCGCTTGCGGAAACGACGACCGCTACAGCGAACAGCGTCAGTACACGAACGAAACGCATCGAAGTCGCATGTTACACTGAACAGATCAAGAAGCACCCTCGCACTCTCGCACCGTCGGACGCACCATCGCACCCTCGCACTGTCGCACTCTCGCACCCTTGCACCCTTGCACCCTTGCACCTTGACTTCGTTGTGATTGCCCCGTGACTAAACGTCTCATCATCGCCATCGACGGCCCGTCAGGTGCGGGCAAAGGCACTGTGTCGCGCACACTCTCCGAGCATCTTGGTTACCGGCACATCGACACCGGCGCGATGTACCGTGCGGTCGCCTGGAAAGCAAGGATGGAAGGCATTGCCCTTGACGACGAGCAGACAGTTGCCGCGCTTGCGCGACGGGCAGTCCTTGTCGTGGAGGGCGGCGTCGTGTCAGTCGATGGTTACGACGTGACGCGTGAGATTCGCACGCCGGAGATGGACCAGGCGGCGGCGGCGGTCGCGCGCCTGCCGAACGTCCGCCAGATCCTAGTCGAACGTCAGCGCAAAGAAGGCGCGAGCGGCGGCGTGGTGATGGAAGGCCGTGACATCGGCACAGTGGTGTTTCCGGATGCGGACGTGAAAATTTACCTGGACGCGACGCCCGAGGAGCGCGCACGACGTCGCGCCAACGATCCTGCCCATACGGGAAGTCAGGCAGGCCAGGCAGCCGTCGCGGCGGCGATTCAGGCGCGGGACAAATCCGACACGACGCGCGCAGCGTCGCCGCTCACGGTCGCCGCGGACGCTGTCCAGATCGACACCACTGGCATGCCTATCGCCGCCGTCGTCGATCGGGTCCTGATGCTCGTGCGGCAGAAGCTGCCCGCTTGAGCCGCATCTCTTCGTAGGCCTGCAGCGGAGTGATCCGCATCGATACTGCCTGGACGATGGCGGCGATTCGTGCGGCGCGCGTGTCTTCTCGCTTCGCGCCTTGCAGCCAAAACAGGAACTGCTTCTGCCTGGCAGGCGTGTACGTGCGCCATTCGTTCTTCGCGACCGGGTTGGTGGCGAGGGCCTTGCGGAGCTCCGGCGGGATCTCGAGGGCTTCCGACGCAGCCAGGGTATCCCATGTTCCGGTCTCCCGGGCGCGCGCGATGGCAGCCTCCCCGGCTGCTGTCATCAGACCTCCCGCGCGCAGACGTTCGACGCGTTCTTTGTTCGACTGTGACCAAGCGCTCCTCGCTTTACGCGGGGTGAACAGCTGCTTGTAGAAACGCTCGTCCACCGGGTGCATGAGGCTATCCACCCAGCCGAAGCACAATGCTTCTTCGACGGCGTCGTTGTAGCTCACAGTGGGGAGGCCTGTGTGCTTCTTTGCGAAAACCAACCAGACGCCGAAGGAGACGGCGTGACGCTCCTGCAGCCACGAGCGCCAGTCGCCTCGCGACCTGGGCCGGAATTTCGCGTATTCCGCGGCCGCTCGCTTAGCGATCGTTGTAATCCTCCGACGAAGCGGGGTCGAGCTCCCACCGTTTCCGATCGCGGTTCGAAATCTTGGCTTCGCCTTTGAGTTCCTCGTTGTCCTCGTATTGCACGCCGACGGCGCGGCCGATGTCATCGACGATGTCCTGGTCAGGCGTCGGATTGTCGCCTCCGGGCGCTTCGTCGCCCACGCTGTAGGCAGACTCCCAATCGGCGTCGATGTCGCCGCCAGTCATCGCTGGCCCGGTCTCAGTGTGCTCGACCAATCGCTCGTGAAGCTCGCGCCTGCCGCTTCGGGCCGCCGATGCGGTGCGATCGAGCCCGAGCGATGATGGCGGGGTCGGCACCACCTCGTCGTCGCGAACGATTCGGCGTTCACGATCGAGCGAGGGAGCCTTGCGCGCAACGAAAGTTGATCGGGTGGCTGCTGGCGCTGCGGTCTTGCGCGCGCGGGCGGTCTGTCTCGATGCGCGCACAACGCTCTTTCGCGTGGCCTTGCTGCGTGCGGCCGTGGCCCCTCGCGGATGAGCTCGCTTGGCCGACGCCTTCCGCGCCGCCGTCTTGCGCACGGCACTCGCCTGTCTCGTCGAAGCTTTGCGAAGACGCGCCTGCTTGGTGGCGCGTGCCCGCGTTGGCCTCGTCGACGACTTGCGTGCGGCGCTTTTCTTGCTGGCGGATGCCGCGGAACGACGGCGTGCACCCCTCGTACTGTCGCGCTTTGCTACCTGCCTGCGCCGAGCCGCTCGGGGTGTCTTGCGTCTGGCCATTAGGTCATCCTTTCGTTGGACCGATGCCGGTCCCGCTTACCTTGACAGTTTCCGGTAAGTGACGTATCCTCTGTGTCTTATCGGCGAAGGACAAATGCCTACAGTGGGGTTCCGGTGCAAGACTCGGGTCACCCCGGGGCTGCAGCGGTTCTCACCTTCGACCTCGCTCGACGCTGTGTCAGCGGGGGGCGCGTGCATCAGCCTTCGACTCCCTTCGAATTGCCCTGAGCGGTTGCCCCGAGCCCGTCGTGGGGTCGAAGAAGGTCGAAAAGCATGCTCGTCTCCAACGCCGTTATAGCCGCGGGAAGCCGGTCCCCGCAAGCCTTCGATTCTCAGGCCTCTGTGGCCTGGCGACATTAAAGGCCGATAGGCCGGCACGGTGAGCGCACCGGCATCGTCCGGGCGACATCAGAAAGCAAGGAGGACGCGCGCGGAATGGCGAACGTAGAACACGGGTTGATCACACCCGAGAAAGTGGGTGAGCAGCCCGGAGCACCGGTACGCAGCAGTACACGGGCTGGCAAGGCTGCGGGCCCAGCTGTAAAACCGTTGCATCACGAGAGTATGGATCCGCAAGAGTTTGCGGCCATGCTCGGCATTTATGACGACAGCTTTCGGAATATGGCGGAAGGCGAGGTCGTCAAAGGCACCGTCCTCCAAGTCACCGAAACCGACGTCGTCGTCGACGTCGGCTACAAATCTGAAGGCCTCATCCCAATCAGCGAATTCCTCGACGAACACGGCCATGTAACAGTCCAGTCGGGCGACATGGTCGATGTGCTGCTCGAGCGCACCGAGGATCGCGAAGGCCACATCGTGCTCTCGCGCGAGAAGGCCGAGAAGATGAAGATCTGGGACGAGGTCGAGAAGGCCTACTCCGAGAAGAAGGTCGTCATCGGCCGAGTCATCGAGCGGATCAAGGGCGGGCTCGCCGTGGACATCGGCGTGCGCGCGTTTCTGCCCGGTTCGCAGATCGATATCAGGCCTGTACGAAACCTTGACGCGCTGAAGGGGCAGGAGCTCCGGATGCGGGTGATCAAGGTCAACAAGAAGCGCGGCAACATCGTGCTTTCCCGCAAGGTCCTCCTCGAAGAGGAGAACGCCGAGAAGAAGAAGACGACGCTCGAAACGCTTGCCGAAGGAAAGGTGCTCCGCGGCACGGTGAAGAACATCACCGACTACGGCGCCTTCATCGACCTCGGCGGCATCGACGGCCTGCTTCACATTACCGACATGTCGTGGGGACGCGTCGGTCACCCGTCGGAGCTGTTCAAGGTGAACGATGAAGTCGATGTGGTCGTGCTGAAGTACGACCCCTCGACCGAACGCGTTTCGCTTGGCCACAAGCAGCTCGTTCCGGATCCCTGGGCCACGGTCCAGGATCGGTACCCGGTGGGCGCGCGGATGAGCGGGAAGGTCGTCAGCGTCACCGACTATGGCGCCTTCGTGGAGCTGGAGCCGGGCGTCGAGGGTCTCATCCACGTGTCGGAGATGTCGTGGAGCAAGCGCGTCAAGCACCCCTCGAAGATCCTGAACGTCGGCGACACCGTCGAAGCGATGGTGCTTGGCGTGGATCAAGCGGCGCGCCGCATCTCGCTCGGTCTCAAGCAGGTCGAGAGCAACCCGTGGCACGAGCTCGCCGAGAAGTACCCGGTGGGTACGCGCATCAAGGGCAAGGTTCGCAACCTCACCGAGTTCGGCGCGTTCGTCGAGGTCGAGGAGGATATCGACGGGTTGATTCACATCTCCGACATGTCGTGGAGCAAGCGGGTCAAGCATCCGTCGGAAGTTCTCAAGAAGAGCGACGTCGTGGAGGCGATGGTGCTCAGCATCGACGCTGAGAATCAGCGGCTGTCTCTGGGCCTCAAGCAGCTCGCCACCGACATCTGGGACGACTTCTTCAGCCGGCATCACGTCGGGGACACCATCGAGGGCAAGGTGACGCGGATGACCAACTTCGGTGCGTTCGTCGAGCTCGACGACGGTATCGAGGGTCTCATCCACGTGTCGGAATTCGACGACTCACACGGCGGCGAGAAGATCGATCTTCAGGTGGGCAACTCCTACCAGATGAAGATCATCAAACTGAGCCCGCAGGAGCGGAAGATCGGATTGAGCATCCGTGCGCTCAAGTCCGACGACTATCGCGCCGACTGGGAAGCGTATTCGACCTCGGAGGGTACGGGAACTGCGACGCTCGGCGATCACATGAAGAACAGATAAGGGGAAAGGGGGAAGGAAGAAACACTTCCCCCTTCCACGTTCCCTCTTCCACTTGGTGAGGATGCAGCAGTGAATACACCTGGCGGCAGCATGACGAAAGCTGAGCTCGTGGAGGAAGTGTCGCGGGTGTCCGAGCTCACAAAGAAGCACTCCGAGGTGATCGTCGACACGGTGTTCAAGAGCATCATCGATGCTCTGCACCGCGGTGAGAAGATCGAGTTGCGCGGGTTCGGAAGCTTCCGGCTGCGGAAGCGCGAGCCTCGAAAGGGGCGTAACCCGAAGACCGGCGACAAGGTGGATGTGCCGCCCAAGAAAGTGCCGTATTTCAAGCCCGGCAAGGAGCTGAAGGATCTCATCAACCGCCAGCCGTCCGCAGAACCGGCGGCGGTACCGGCGCCGACCGCGCCCGCGGCCGACAGCGCGACGGTGTAACACGCAAATCAAAGGTCAAAAGTCAAAGGTCAAAGGTCAATGGTCTTCTTGACTTACTTTTGACTTTTGACTTTTCACTTTTGACTTCATGGATCGCCTCTGGTCGCCCTGGCGGCTCGAGTACATCGCCGGCGGCAAGGCCAAGGCCGGCTGCATCTTCTGCGAGGCGGCCCGCGAAACCGAATCGAGCTCGCTGATCGTTTTCAAGGGCGACACCTGCTACGTCATCCTGAACCTGTATCCATACAACAACGGCCATGTAATGGTGGTGCCGTACCGCCACCTGGCGACGTTCGGAGATCTCTCGATTGAGGAGCTCACTGAAATCGGCGTGCTCATTCAGCGTGCCGAAGCGGCACTCTTCGAAGCGTACCAACCGCACGGCTTCAACATCGGCGTGAATCTCGGCAAGCCGGCCGGTGCAGGCGTGCTCGATCATCTACACGTGCACATCGTGCCGCGTTGGAACGGCGACACGAATTTCATGACCGTGGTCGGCGAGATGCGCGTGCTGCCGGAAAACATCGGTGCGAGCGCCGAACGCCTCAGACCCATCTTCGAGCGGCTTTCCCGCGTCTGATCCGCCCTAAACTCCCAGTCCGCGAACAGAATCTAGCTCGCGGCGCCCGCATACGTCATAACAGGACATCAACAGACACGAACGACGGAAATTATCGTATTGACATCTTTAGTGCGACACTGCTCGACGTTTACTCGAGTTTGCGACGCGCAGCCGAGCCCTCAACCCCGCGCCTGAAAAGGCACCATCGACCTTGAAATCGCAGCGCGCACCTCAGCCGTGGCTTGGGTCGCATAGTCGTCCGTTCAGAGGCAGAACGATGGGAGAGGCCATTCGATGAGTGAGGTGCTGATTGTCGAGGACGAAGCGCCGATTCGCCGGCTGCTTCACAGATGGATCGATGCCGAGGGTGTACGCGCGGTGGAGGCGGAGAGTGCGGAGCAGGGGCTGCTGCTCGCCTCCGAGGAGTTCCCGGCCGTAGCCTTTTGCGATATCAACCTGCCGCGCGGTCAAAGCGGCTTCTGGCTCGTCGAGCAACTGCATCGCCTTCATCCGGAAACCTCGGTCGTCGTAACCACCGGTCTCCACCGATTCGACGCCGCCGTCACCGGTTTGCGCGCGGGTGCGACGGACTACATCGTCAAGCCGTTCACGCGCGATCGATTCAGAGAAGCGTTGCAGCGCGGGCTGACCGAGCACCAGTCACGAAAAGCCGCTCTCGCCACACAAGGCCACCGGACGCCTGGCCCGCAGGAAAGACCGGCGGGCGCGACGGCAGCGCTTCTGTCGGTTCTGCGCGTGGACCACGAAGAAGCGGTGGACCACGCGGGACGTGTGTCGCGAGTGGCGGTGGCGCTCGCGCGGGCAATGAACGCCGGCGAGGCCGTGGCGGCAGACATCGAGCACGCCGCAATTCTGCGGAACATCACACGGCTCGATGTTCACGCCATCGGCCGGCAGGTGCCGTTTCTCGCAGCCGCCAGCACCATAACTGCTGCGGTGCAGGAGCACTTCGATGGCACCGGATTCCCGCTTGGGCTTTCGGGCGAGCGGATTCCACTCGGCTCGCGAATACTGGCGGTCGCCGAGGCTTGGGATGAGCTGGTGTCGGGTTCGGTGCACGGCAAGCAGACGCCCGCCCAGGCCATAGAGGTGTTGTGCGGCGAACGTGCGCGCCAGTTCGATCCCGCCGTGCTCAAGGTCCTGCCGGATATCCAGGCTGAAATCTAGCCTAACCTACAATCTCAGTGTGAACTTCGATCTGAGCGAGCTTCAGACCGAGTGGCGCGAAAAGGGTGCGGCGCTCGGTCGTCAGATCGGTCGCGATGCGACGGCGCCAACCATCGTGAACGGGGCGGCCGAGATTGGGCTGCTTGATCCCGCAGGCGATCTGTCTGCGGTGACGGTGGCAGTGCAGACACTTGCGGGCGAAGCGCCCGCCGCCGGTGTCGTCCTCGCGCTGCATTGCGGAACGTCGCTCGCGATGGCGGGCGACCGCCGATTTGCGTCGCTCTTCACCGGCGACAAAGTAGTGGCAGTCGGGTTGTCGTCCGACGACGTTCCGGTGGAGGAAGCTGGTCGTCTGTCCGGTCGGGCGCCGTGGGCAGCGCCTGTAACCGAGCGCGGGATCGTAGTGGTCAGCCCAAGGCGCGATACCGAGCGGCTGGCCTACGCCGTGGCACTCGATGCACCGGGAGTGAGCGTTGAGGCCATCCAGACAGCGGCACTCGCCGGCGTCGTATGTGCACACGTGACGCTCGATCGCGCAGCGTGCGAGCCGATTGGTCCGACGCTCCCGATCATGACGCGCATCCGCATTCTCATGGCCGCTGCGGGCCTCGGCATGGGCGGCCGCGCGCTGCGAGAGGCGCTTATGACCGCGCGCACAGCTCATACGGCCGCGGCTGGCGAGCAGACGGTGCAGGGCCTTTTGGCTGACGCGGCGACGGAGCTCGACGCGGCGATGCTCATGACGTGGAAGGCTGCGACGGCAGGGTCTCCGTCGCTCGCAGAAGCGTCACTCGCCAAACTGATGGCCACTGGAGCCGCTCAGCGGGCCGTAGAGCGCGCGACGCAGGTCGTAGGCGTGGACAGCTTTCAGCGCGGTCACATCATCGAGCGCCTGGCGCAGGACGTCCGGGCCCTGGAGTTGTTCGCCGGCAGGACCGAGGCGCTGCGAGCGGCTGTGGCGGAAGAGCTGTACCCGTCGTAGCGGGTGGGGGTCGCCTGTTGTGTGGCCCATTCCTCGTCAGTTCATGACGGAAGGCCTGGCGAGGAACAGTGCGGCGAAGCCGGGGAAGAAGGCTGCTGTCCACGCAGCAAAATGCACCGCGTAGTCCCATCCGACAGGGTTGAATGGCCTCCATATGCCGGAGATCAAGTAGAAGGCGAGGCCTGACGCGACTGCGGCGATCAAGCCTCGGGCCCACACGGCACCCGCAGGTCCGCGTCTGCTGAGCCACGCATAGAGGAATGCGAGCGCTACCCAGGTGCCTGCCCAGACGACGAACATCGCCGCGAAGCCGGCGATAGGCGCGAGCAGGTAGTACACGGTTGCGGCGGCCGCACCGATCGCGACGCCGCCAACCGCGCCTGGAAGAGGCCGACCCGCGATCAGTCCGAGTACAAATCCGATTGCGCAGAAGAGCAGCGCGCCGTGCGTGACCCCGTAAACGGTCTCGTGACGCTCGATCCACGTCGCCCACATGAAATCGCCGGCAGTGCTGACAGCAGCGATGGCGATCGAACAGCCGAGCGCAGCAGTAACACCTCGCATCGCCTGTCAGTCGGGGAGGCCTGCCTGCTTCGG
>Ga0075421_100006947_pt1 | contig 13839 bp, 15 predicted proteins | sample SoiMetdeltSBSDD5_FD_75292 | JGI IMG/M metagenome (GOLD analysis project Ga0075421, IMG submission 75292) | Bulk soil microbial communities from a Populus tree surrounding site in Tennessee, USA - Soil MetaG P. deltoides SBSDD5 | ecosystem: Environmental > Terrestrial > Soil > Tree plantation...
CGCCAGTTCTTCGAGCTGGCCGATATCGCCGCCAATGCCCAGCGCGGCAAGACGGCGCCGGCGATCTCACCGGCTGCGCTGGAGGCGGTCGCGCCTTGTTCGACATCGAGCGTAGCGTCAACGGCCTGAGTGCCGAGGAGCGTCCGCGCGTCCGTCAGCAACAGAGCAGACGACGGTCGGGCTTGCCTCACCAACAATGCTGCCGAGCGGACTCGGCGCGGATTTGCTCTGGGACGCAAGTCATGGCTGTTCGCCGGTTCTGAACGTGGCGCTGCCAGGGCCGCGGCCATGACCACGTTGATTGCCACCGCCAAGCTCAACGATGTCGATCCGCTAGCTTGGTTGGCCGACGTACTCGCCCGCATCGCTGACATGCCGCAGAGCCGGCTTGCAGAGCTGCTCCCCTCTTCAGAGCGCGCGGCCTTGCTAGGCGTGCACGTCCTGTGCGCCTGCAACGAAACGGTCGCGACAGTTGCACAGAACCCCCGCGCAGAATTCCGCAGGCGACACTGGCATCAGCCCCGCGCAGGGTCAGGTCCGGGCCAAACGCGCTCATTGCCATTCCGACGGCAAGATCCAGAGCGTTCGCTGTAGAGCCTTGCTGCTTCTTGATCGTCACCGAGGTCTCGACGCTCAGGAACAATACGCCTGAAGTACCGACCAGCAGATGGCGCATGAGCTGGACCATAGCTGATTTGCCACGGTCCTGGCGAAGCGATTGATTGCGCATACAGAATATCGGAACTCGCCCGCAACAGCCGGCGTTCAGCTAGGAAGTGTGGGCGCCGGGGCCGAAAATGTCATCAGAACCGCCAGAACCACCAGAGCGCTGGCGAGCGCTCGCGCTTGAGGCACGCAATGTCGCCGCGCAAATGACCGACCTCGAAGCCAAGCTGGTCATGCTGAGCATCGCGCGCATCTACGAACGTCTGACGGTGCTCGCGCAAGCGAGGGAGCAAAAAAAAGATATCGACATTAGCGAATGATGTGGCGCTGACGCATCAGGCTGTTCCAAGATTGCCCTAGGAACCCTGCCCTATTTCGAAGTGTTCACTTGCCATGAAGGCGCCAAGCGCAATCAACGATCCCGCATATTGGCGGCAGCGAGCAGAAGAGGCGCGACGCCTAGCAGGCGAGCTGACCGAGCCGGCGGCAAAGCAGGCCATGCAAGAGGTGGCCGCCTCCTACGAGCGTCTGGCCCAGCTTGCCCAAGACAGGCCGCTGCAAAACGGTTGAGTCGTGTGCAGAAGGAGGTCGCTGTCGCACCATTGATGATGCGCAGGCGCACGCGGCCGCCCTTCTCGACGCGCACGACATCGGGATCATCGAGCGTCCTGTCGTTGGCGAGGTAGGCGTCATAGCGAACATCATTGGCATGTGTCATGCCCATCATGTGACCGGGTCCGGCACCATGTCCGCCCGCGTGGCGCGGCATAGCGCCATGGTTCATGTGGCCATGGCGACCCGAGCCGGCCATCCGGCTGCCCGGGGAACCACCGTGACCGGAGTGCGCATCGCTTCCGCCCAGCTCTGCCAGGATTTCCTGCGGCGAGCGAAAGGCGAAGTCGTGCAGCATGATGACGATGTCCTGCACGTCGCCGCCATCCTTCTCCAGGGTGACCATCGGCGCGGCAAGAAGCTGTTGCTCGGACAATGTGTGAGCGTGCATCCAGTGCGTGCCTGGCGTCAGCTCGAAATCGTGACTGTCCGACCGGCCGGCCGCCAGAGCGCCGCCGCCGGGACGGGAACGATCCTGGTCGTTAGCGGCACGCACCTGGCCGTGCCAGTGCAGTTGCAGCGGATCGCTCGTGTCGTTGAGCAGTGTGCCTTTGAAGCGATCTCCTTCGCGCGCCAGTATGCCGGCGCGACTGCCATGACCTTCAATCTTGAACACCTTGGCCGCCTTCTTGTTGACTTCGATGGTTCGGCTGCCAACGCGCAATAGTGGACCAGTGTCCTGCCCGAAGGCGACAGTGGACGGCAGGAGGGCAAGACTGCCCGCTCCGCCAACCGCCTTCAGGAAGGAGCGACGGTTCACAAGCAGCGCATCTAACGAGTGATTGGATTGCATGGGACTTGATCCTGGTTCGAGCTAAGGGTGCCGCACGTCGCGAGACCACGGCCAAGACGCCACGCGCAGAGCCGCACCCGCATGCAGGTCGCAGCCGGCGATGGCCGTGCAATTCAGGGTCTGCTTTTGGGAGGTCGACCTGGCGGATCCGCAATCCAGCCCGGCGCCCGCTCGGTGGCACCGTGCCAACTGTGCCGCAAGATCTCGAAGCGCATCGCCTGCGCTGCAACGAGCACCGCCATCAAGGCTGCGCCGCATTTGGCAATGCACGCCGCCGCATCTGAACAGTTTGCTGTCGATGGTGTGCCGCGGTCGTGGCAGTCCTTCGTCAAGTTTGCCAGCGCACCCGCATCAGCCAGCGCATTGAGGCCGTCGTGCTTGGCACCATCGTGCGCAGAAGCAGAATGCTGATCCATGCTCGCGTGCATCTGCTTTGCCGCCCATACCGAGGTCATGGGTGCGAAGCCAAGCGCTAGCGCGATCAGGATCGCGAGTATTGTGCGCAGGCGAAACAGGTCACACGTCCTTTCAAGCCGTTACGCCATCATGAGCTAGGTCCGCCCGATCAAAACGATCCCTTTGCTCACCGTCCACACGAGCTCAACGAAAGAACACGTATTTGACCAGCGCCGCGATCACCAGGATGGCAATGACGGCGCCCACGAGGTGCATCCATCCCATGCCCCAGAACATGCCATCGTACATCATGCCACGTTGCCTTCTGACGGTGCCTACCTAGAGCGGTTGCTCACCCAAGAACCGCGCAAACCGACGCGGGGCGCCATCACCAAACAGGATCACGTCGTAGGCCTCCGGCTTGCCGCCTTCCATACCAGGCGAACCGATTGGCATGCCGGGGACGGCAAGTCCGCTACCGGCTGGCTTCTCCGCGAGGAGACGCAGGAGCGCTTGTGCGGGCACATGCCCCTCGACCGTGTATCCGGCAATCTCTGCCGTATGACAGGAGGCCAGTTCGCCTGGAACGCTACGCTTGGCCTTGATGGTCTGCACGTCGGAAGTCTCGATCACCGTCGCCACAAAGCCGTTACGGCGCAGATGGTCGACCCATCCCCCACAACAGCCGCAGCCGGGGTCCTTCCAGACCGTGATGGCGGGACCAGCCTTTGCGAAGGCTCGCCCGGCGAGGGATAAGGCTGTGCCGGCGGCAACCCCGACGACAAGAGCCCTTCGGCTGAAAGCGATCGGTCTATTCATGCTGTTACCTTCCCTGTCCTGGAACCCCCTGTCACTGATCTGGATCAACGACGGGTCCGCCCCAGCACCTCCATAAGCTCTGCCACCTTCTTGCGCTGCTCGTGCGCGTCGCCGCTGGCGATCGCATGCTCGACGCAATGCGAGATGTGGTCCTGGAGGATGTCCTCTTCCACTTTCGCAAGCGCAGCGCGCACCGCGGCGATTTGTGTGACGATGTCGATGCAGTAACGGTCCTCCTCGACCATGCGAGACAGGCCGCGCACCTGACCCTCGATGCGGCTGAGCCGCTTAAGACGTGCCGACTTCGATTTGGTGTCCATGTCTTGACGCATACCCCTATAGGGTATATTTGTCAAGGGATACCCCTGGCAGGTATGGACCGGGCCCACAACGTTTCTGGATGATCGACATGGCAGAGCACGCAACGCACGCCCACGCGGCGCATACTCATCACGTTTCCCACGCCCCGAAGGGACGTGGCGCTGTAGATCCCGTGTGCGGCATGACGGTCGACCCGCACACGGCCAAACACCGGCATACCCACGACGGGCATCCCTATTATTTCTGTTCGGCGCGCTGCCGCGAGAAATTCATCGCGGAGCCAGCCAAGTACCTGAAGCCCGAAAACAAACCGGCGGTTTCCGTGCCGGCAGGCACGATCTACACCTGCCCCATGCATCCCGAGATCCGGCAGCAGGGACCGGGCTCATGCCCAATCTGCGGCATGGCGCTCGAGCCGGATATCGCCTCAGCTGACGCCGGCCCAAGTCCCGAACTTGCCGACATGACGCGCCGGTTCTGGATCGGTCTTGCGCTGACGCTGCCCGTGGTCGCGTTGGAGATGGGTGGCCACCTGACCGGCCTGCACCAGTGGCTTGGCCAGCAGATGTCCAACTGGATCCAGCTCGTGCTCGCCACGCCCGTGGTGCTGTGGGCCGGCTGGCCGTTCTTCGATCGCGGCTGGGCCTCCCTCAAGACCATGAACCTCAACATGTTCACGCTGATCGCCATGGGCACCGGCGTCGCCTGGATCTACAGTGTCGTCGGCACCATCTGGCCGGCTCTGTTTCCGGTCTCCATGCGCGGGCACGACGGATCGGTTGCCATCTACTTCGAGGCCGCGGCCGTCATCACCGTGCTCGTGCTGCTCGGACAGGTCCTGGAGCTGCGTGCCCGCGAACAGACGAGCGGCGCCATCAAGGCGCTGCTCGATCTGTCACCCAAGATGGCGCGGCGCATCAAGCCCGATGACAGCGACGAGGACGTGAGCCTCGATCAGGTGGTCGTAGGCGATCGGTTGCGGGTGCGGCCGGGCGAACGTGTTCCGGTCGATGGCGAGATCATCGATGGCCGCAGCGCCATCGATGAGTCCATGGTGACCGGCGAGAGCATGCCGGTGACCAAGAGTGCGGGTGAGAAAGTCATCGGCGGCACCATGAACCAATCCGGTGGCTTCGTGATGCGTGCCGACAAGGTCGGCCGCGACACCGTTCTCGCACAAATCGTGCAGATGGTTGCCCAGGCGCAGCGTAGCCGAGCGCCCATTCAGCGGCTTGCGGATCAAGTCTCGGCCTGGTTCGTGCCGGCTGTGATCGCCGTCGCCGTGCTGGCGTTCGTCGCATGGTCGATCTGGGGACCGGAGCCGCGGCTCACCTTCGGTATCATTGCCGCAGTGTCGGTGCTCATCATCGCCTGCCCCTGCGCGCTCGGATTGGCGACGCCGATGTCGATCATGGTCGGTGTCGGCCGCGGCGCCCAGTCGGGCGTCCTCATCAAGAACGCGGAGGCGCTTGAGCGGATGGAGAAGATCGACACGCTCGTCGTCGACAAGACCGGCACGTTGACCGAGGGGCGTCCAAGCGTGGTCGCGATCAAAAAAACAGCTGTCGGTATTGAAGAGACGGAGCTGCTACGGCTGACAGCCAGCCTGGAACGGTCGAGCGAGCATCCACTTGCGGCGGCAATCGTCCGGTCCGCGACCGAGCGCAAACTCTCACTCGTGCAGCCGTCGAGCTTCGACTCGCCGATTGGCAAGGGTGTTGTGGGAACAGTCGAGGGGCGCAAGCTCGTCATCGGCAATCAGCGCATCATGTCGGAAGCGGGTGTCGATACAGCGGCCCTGACCGCCGCTGCCGACGAGCTGCGCAAGGAAGGAGCGACCGCGATCTTCGTTGCCATCGACGGCAAGGCCGCCGGCATCATCGCCATCGCCGACCCGATCAAGGCAACGACACCCGCCGCGATTGCAGCACTCAAGCAAGCCGGCATCCGCGTCGTCATGCTGACCGGTGACAACCGCACGACGGCACACGCCGTCGCCGCAAAGCTCGGTATCCCCGAGGTTGAAGCCGAGGTTCTACCGGAGGACAAAAGCAAGATTGTCGAGCGCTTCCGCGCCCAGGGCCGCGCCGTCGCCATGGCCGGAGACGGCGTCAACGATGCGCCAGCCCTCGCCGCCGCCGATGTCGGCATCGCCATGGGCACAGGCACAGACGTCGCCATGGAAAGTGCAGGCGTGACGCTCCTCAAGGGCGATCTCACCGGCATCGTCCGCGCGCGACATCTCTCGGCGGCGACCATGAATAACATCCGCCAGAACCTGTTCTTCGCCTTCATCTACAATGCCGCCGGTGTGCCTGTGGCGGCCGGCGTACTCTACCCCCTGCTCGGGATTCTGCTCTCGCCCATTATCGCGGCGGCAGCAATGGCGCTGTCTTCGGTCAGCGTCATCGGCAACGCGCTGCGCCTCAACCGTGTACGGCTCTAGCCATGCCCGCCCTCAGCCGGTCAGCATTGATTGACGCTCCGGCTGAGCGCGTCTTCGCCTATGTCGACGATATCCGCAATCTTGCGCGCCACATGAGCGAGAGCGGCTCCATGCCGATGATGGGATCAAAGCTGGCGCTCGAGATCGTCACACCGGAGCCGACCGGTGTGGGCGCGACTTACCGGTATTCGGGACGCATGATGGGCCTCGCCATCGACTTCTCGGAGACGGTCACCCGCTACGTGCGCGGGCGTGAGAAAGTATGGCGGACCATTGGGCAGCCACGCCTCCTCATCATCGACAGCTATGAAATGAGTGTGCTGGTCGAGCCGATCGCCGACAGTAGATCGCGGCTCACGATTGCCATCGACTACGCGCTGCCGCGCGCAGGCTTCTGGCGCGTTGCCGGACAGTTGCTTGCGGCCCCTTACGCGCGTTGGTGTCTGGGCAGCATGATTGAAGGCACCGCGCAGGATCTGGCGCGGTGCCCGCCATGACCCCAGGCCTCACAATCGAACTACTTTGGCCGAGTGTGCTTCGGCGCTATATCGGTGCTTCGGCTGCGCTGCATCTCATCTGGGAGATCGCGCAGCCGCCCCTCTACACGATCTGGTCGGCTCCCCTCAGCAGCCGAGCGCTTGCCGTACTCCATTGCACGATCGGCGACCTGATGATTGCCAGCCTTTCGCTGCTCGCCGCCCTTGCCATTGTCGACCGACCCGACTGGCCGAGGACCGGCTTGCGCTCAGTTTGGCTGCTCCTGTTCGTGATCGGGGCCGGATACACGGTCTACAGCGAATGGTTCAACGTCAACGTGCGTGGCAGCTGGGCCTATGGGCCTCTCATGCCAACACTTCCGCTCCTCGGTACCGGTTTCACCCCGCTGCTGCAATGGCTCGTTGTGCCGAGCTTGACGCTCCGCATTGCGGCGCGCCACTCGCCATGGAGAACCACTTGAACTGAACCCCAGCGAAAGGACAAGACCATGCAAGACATCAAGACATTCTTCGGATCAACGTCCGGCCTGGTGGTTTGTGCGGCGCTCGGTCTGCTCGGCCTCTACCTCCTCGTCTATCACCTCAATCATGTGTTGCTGGCGGTTCCCTACCTCATTCTTCTCGCCTGCCCCCTCATGCACCTGATGCACCGCGGTCATCACGGGCACCATCACGACAGCAAGAAGAATGGGTGACAGGAAGAAGATGCACGGCAGCCCAGCCATATGCGGCCAGAAGACTTCCCCGGCCGGTCGCGACTACCGACAAGCAAATGGCAGCCAGGGATTGGGCCTGCACGCCCTTCCTTCAGCCGGGTATCCGGCACCGGCTGAAGCCCGGCAGCAAATCGATCGGCGGGAATGCCCAGGCTGCCACTCACAGGGCAAGCGCAACTTGGGTGGGCACTTCGCGTTTTGACCCGCGGCTTGGGCTGCGTCGGAAATCGCACGTTCCGCGTCGCAATGGTGCGGATACTCAGGATTATTTATGACGATGATTGGATGACCGCGGAGTCATTGGCGGGTGTACGACCACGGGAGCCGACAAATGGCACGCAAGGGATTGTTGGAGCGGCTGGCGCAAGGCCCGGTCATCTGCGCCGAGGGCTATTTGTTTGAGCTGGAACGGCGTGGCTATCTACAAGCGGGAGCGTATGTCCCCGAGGTCGTGCTTGATTATCCAGAGCAGGTCGAGAACCTGCATCGCGATTTTCTGCGAGCCGGTTCAGACGTGATTGAAGCCTTCACTTATTACGCCCACCGCGAGAAGCTACGCCTGATCGGCCGAGAAGGCGACCTCGAACCGATGAACCGACAGGCGCTGCAGATTGCTAAGAAGGTAGCAGCAGAGGCAGATGCTCTCGTCGCAGGAAATATCTGCAACACCAATGTGTTCAAGCCGGCCAGCAGCGACGCCGCCAAGACCGTACGGACCATGTTTGAGGAGCAGGTAGGCTGGGCGGTCGAAGCCGGCGTTGACTTCATTATCGCCGAGACCATTTCGTTCGCGGGTGAGGCCGAGATCGCTCTCGATGTCATCAGGCAGACGAAACTCCCAGCCGTCGTGACATTCGCTCTGCACCGCAACGGGCAGATGCGGGATGGCCTCTCGGTGGCGGAAGCCGCCAAACGCATCGAAGGGCGCGGCGCCGATGTCGTTGGCCTCAATTGCATCCGTGGCCCCAGCACGATGCTTCCCTTCATCGAGGAAATCCGCAAGGCCGTAAAGATTCATGTCGCCGCCCTGCCGGTTCCCTATCGCACAACTCAGGCCGAGCCGACTTTCGAAGCGCTGACGGAAAAGGACCAGGCTTGCCTGCATTGCATTCCCGAAGGCCGCTCTTTCCCGGTCGCTTTGGATCCCTTTCAGGCGACCCGCTACGAGATCGCAGACTTTGGCCGGCGGGCCCTCGACATGAACGTGCGCTACCTGGGAGTCTGCTGTGGCGCCGGCCCGCACCACATTCGTTCGCTAGCCGAGGCATTGGGCCGCCACCCGCCTGCAAGCCGCTTCTCCGCCGACATGTCGAAGCACTATGCATTGGGGACCGACCCCCGGCTTCAAGCGGAAAACCGGGAATTCGCAAAGCACCTGTGATCTGACGCATGCGGTTGGTGCACGGAGCCGAGCGGCACCCTCCTATTTGAGCCAATGCTTGCTATATTGCGGTATGCAGCAACCCGCCGCGGCCGAGCCGCAAGTCTTTATCTTTCTGCTGGTTCCTGAGCTGTCGATGATGAGCCTGGCTGCGGCGATCGAGCCGCTCCGCTCGCTCAATCGCCTGACCGGCCGCCAGGCTTTTGTATGGCGATTGGCGAGCCTAGATGGCCAACCGGTCATGGCTTCGAACGGACTTCCGCTTGCGGCCATGGCCTGTGAGCAGGCGCTCGGCGATGCCGATTACCTGTTTGTCTGTGGCGGTCTGCGTGTCCGGATGCCCGACGAGCGGCGGTATCATGCAATTCTGCGTCAAGCGGCGCGCCGGCGCATTCGTGTCGGCTCACTTTCGACCGGATCCTATCTGCTGGCCCGCGCAGGTTTGCTGCACGGTTATCGGTGTACGATACATTGGGAGAGTCGGCCGGCGTTTCAGGAAGACTTTCCAGAGTTAGCGTGCACGGCGAAAATCTACGAAATCGATCGGGATCGGTTGACCTGCTCCGGCGGCACGGCCGCGATGGATATGATGTTGCATCTAATCGCCGACTCCTATGGGACGGAGCTCGCGCGAGGGGTGGCCAATCAATTTCATCACGAGCGCATCCGCGACGAGCGGGACGACCAGCTTTGTGGGCAACTGCCGGCACATTTCCCCCCCAAACTTCGTTCCGCCATTGAAACCATGCAGCATCACATCGAGGAGCCCTGCGCGCTACCGACCATCGCCAGGCGCGTATCCTTGAGTCCTCGGCAACTCGAGCGGCTGTTTCTGCGCCACGTCTCCATGACGCCACTGCGCTACTACATGCGCCTCAGAGTCGAGCGGGGGCGCGAGCTCCTACTCTACTCCAACAAGCCGATAGTCGAAGTGGCGGTCTCTTCGGGGTTTGCGTCGACCTCTCATTTTGCCAACTGGTACAGGCGCTTCTTTGGGCAGCGTCCCTCGGACGTGCGTGCCCATTGGCGCCAGCGGACGACCTGAGCGCTAACGGGTTCCGTCGCAAAAGGCGTCGATCGTGTCGTAATCCTGGCGTTTATCGGCGTCCAACCTTCCGAAGATCGGGCCTGGTGGCGCATGAGGAGATTTGATTGCAGACGATCAACTTCATCCTCGCGAATTTGCCGATCATCGGTCAGCGGACCGTTGAGCATATCTCCATTGTTGGAGTGGCAATCGCCATTGCCATACTGACTGGCGTTCCGATCGGCATCCTCATCACGCAGAGCAAGGCCGCGGCAGATCGCGTCTTGTATGTTGCCAGTATCATTATGACCATCCCTTCGATCGCTTTGTTCGGATTGCTTATCCCCATCCTCTCGTTGATCGGGCAAGGCATCGGCTACTTGCCGGCCGTCATTGCCCTGGTCCTTTATTCGCAGCTGCCGATCATTCGCAACACCTATACAGCGATCGCCAATGTCGACCCTGCATTGCGGGAGGCTGCGCGCGGCATGGGCATGACTTCTTTGCAGCGGCTTCTCCACGTCGAGATTCCGATTGCTCTTCCGGTGATCATCAGCGGCATTCGTAATGCCGTCGTGCTCGGTATCGCCATTGGCGCGATCGCGACGTATATCGGGGCAGGCGGCCTCGGCACCTTCATCTCCCGCGGTATTTCTCAAACCGACATCCGCCAGCTGCTTACCGGCGCTTTCGCGGTCTCGCTGCTCGCCATTGTCGCGGATTACAGCCTGCTCGCCTTGCAGCGTTTGCTCACCTCTCCCGGCTTGCGAAACTGAGCGCACCATGATCCGTCTCGATCGCGTCACGAAAGCATTTGGATCAGTTGTTGCTGTTGACAGCGTTGACATGGAAGTGCCCGCTGGCGCGGTGTGCGTCCTGCTTGGTCCTTCGGGCTGCGGCAAGACCACAACCATGAAGATGATCAATCGACTGATCGCGCCAAGCTCGGGTAAAATCTACATCGACGGCCGCGACACCAGCGGGATCGATGACGTCCAGCTTCGTCGCTCGATCGGCTACGTCATCCAACAGATCGGACTGTTTCCGAACAAGACGGTTGAAGACAACATCCGCGTCGTTCCCGATCTGCTCGGCTGGGATCGCAAGCGGTCCCGCGCCCGCGCAGCCGAACTTCTCAGACTGGTCAATCTCGATCCGGCCATTTTCCTTCATCGCTACCCCAAAGAGCTTTCCGGGGGCCAACAGCAGCGCGTGGGAGTGGCTCGAGCGCTTGCCGCCGATCCCCCCGTACTACTGATGGATGAACCGTTCGGGGCCATCGATCCCATCAACCGCGAGGTGATTCAGGACGAGTTCATGAAGCTGCAAGCCGAGCTGAAGAAGACCGTCGTGTTCGTCAGTCACGATATCGACGAAGCGGTCAAGATGGCCTCGCACATCGCCATCTTCCGCGAAGGTCGCCTCATTCAATACGACAAGCCCGACAACATTCTCGCTCACCCGCTCAACGCGTTCGTTGCCGAGTTCGTCGGTAGCGACCGCACGTTGAAGCGGCTTCGACTCATCAAGGTCGGCGACGTCATGCTAAGCGAACCGCCGCGTGTTCGCGCCGAGGACAGTCTCGACACGGCCGCTGCGCTTATGGAAGAGCATGGGCACATATCGATTGTTATGGTCGGCCCACGTGGGCGTGCGCGCGGAGTGGTGCGCCTCGAAGCCGCGCGCGGCAAGAAGGGCCTCGTTGCTGAGCACGTCGATAAGTTGCCGGGGCTCGTTAATGTCCAAGACGACCTTCGCACCGCCGTTTCGACCATGTTCACCCACGATGTCACGTGGCTCGCGTGCGTTGACGATGATGGCTTCTACAAGGGCTACATCACACAGCGCGGCATAACACATGTGCTTGGTGCGGCGTACCGGGATCGATAAGCGATGGCTTCGTCTCTCCATACCGTTGCTCGGGTTTCCCTCATTGCCATGGCATTTGCACTGGGTGCCTATCTTCAGTCGCGTGGATTGCTGACCTCGATCCTGCGGCATTGGGGCGATGTCGTCTATTTGACCCGTCAGCACCTCTGGCTCGTGGCACTCTCCGGCACGCTCGCGATCGTGGTTGGAATTCCGCTCGGTGTTCTGATGACGCGGCAGGGCTTTGAGCGTTTTGCGGATATCGCGACCCAGCTCGTCAATCTCGGAACTACCATTCCAACGCTCGCCATCCTAGCTCTCGCCATGTCGGTGCTCGGCATCGGCGCTCCACCGGCAATCTTCGGCCTATTCGCTCTCACACTGTTGCCCATCGTGCTCAATACGGTCGCTGGGTTGCGAACGGTTCCGGGACACTTGCTTGAAGCTGCGCGCGGCATGGGGATGGCAAAGTGGCAGATTCTGCTGCGTGTCGAACTGCCCAACGCTGCCTTCGTGATCCTTGCCGGAATTAGAACAGCGCTCGCGATCAACGTGGGAACGGCACCGCTTGCCTTCCTTATCGGCGGCGGCGGGCTGGGAGAACTCATCTTTACGGGCATCGACCTGATGGAACCGGGCATGCTTCTGGCCGGCGCCATCCCGACCGCTCTGCTCGCCATCTTGATCGATTTCGTGATCGGCCAGTGCCAGTACTGGCTGGTGCCGAGGGGCGTAAACCCCTTGCGCTGAACAGCGGACCAGAATGGGAAGTGAACAAGAGCAGGGAGGCTCACATGCCGAGGACAATAGCATTGCTCGCCGCAGCAGTTCTGGCGATTGGCGCAGGTTCGGCGTCGGCGCAAACGATCGTAGTAGGCGGCAAGAATTTCACCGAGCAGCAGTTGATGGCCGAAATGACATCGCAGTTGCTCAAGGCAAAGGGTCTTACAGTCGACAAGCGCTCGGGGCTGGGCACCGCTGCCCTTCGCCAGGCGCAGGAATCCGGGCAGATTGACGTGTACTGGGAGTACACCGGCACCTCGCTGATTACCTTCAACAAGGTCACCGACAAGCTCGACGCGGCCGCGACCTACGCAAAAGTCAAAGAGCTGGACGCCGGTAAAGGTCTTGTCTGGCTTAATCCATCGAAGGCTAACAACACTTACGCACTGGCCATGCGCAAGAAGGATGGCGCTGAGAAGGGCATTAAGTCCATTAGCGACCTCGCCGCCAAAATAAAGGGCGGCCAAGCACTAAAGCTCGCGTCGAATGCTGAATTTTACTCCCGTCCCGACGGCCTTGCGCCCTTGCAGGAGAAATATGGCTTCGAATTCGGGCGCGAAAACGTAGTGCGCATGGACACCGGCCTCGTCTACCAGGCGCTGCGTGACAGCCAGGTCGATGTCGGCCTTGTCTTTGCCACCGACGGTCGTATCCCGGCATTCGACTTTGTCGTGCTCGCCGACGACAAAGGCTATTTCCCGACATATGCAATGACACCGGTCGTGCGCAAGGAGACGCTCGACAAGAACCCGCAGCTGGCGGACGCACTCAACTCTCTCTCGGCGAAGCTCGATGACAGCGTAATGGCGCGTCTCAACGCAACCGTGGATGTCGAGAAAAAGACCGTCGAGGAGGTCGCCACCTCGTTCCTGAAGCAGGCCGGCCTGATGTGACAAAGATGCGAGGGAGCGCGCTCCCTCGCAACCCCTGTACCTGCGACACATGGAGGGCAGCCGTGCGCGCTGTCGACTTTATCCACGACTTAACCTGGGCCGAAATCCCGCAGCCGGTCATCGAGCAGGCGAGACACTGTGCGCTTGACCTTCTCGGTGTCGCTGCCGGCGGCCTGCAGACCGAGCTCTCCAGGATCGTCCATAATTTTGCCGCCCGGCAGATGGCGTCCAGCGAGACCGGGGCGCGCATATTATTTGATGGACGCCGCGTGAGTCCGGCAGGGGCTGCCTATGCCGGCGCATCGACCATCGATGCGATCGACGCGCACGATGGACATTCTCTTACCAAGGGTCATGCCGGCGTTGCTGTTTTGCCAGCCCTGCTGGCTTTGGCGGATTCCGGGCACCGCCTTACGGGTCGCGAGTTCCTAACCTGCCTGGTTCTTGGATATGAGATCGCGACGCGGGCCGGCATCGCGCTCCACAGCAGTGCAGCAGACTACCACACGTCCGGGGCATGGAATGCGCTCGGATGTGCAGCAATCGCTGCGCGATTGCTGGCGCTCGATCGGTCAGCCACACGCCACGCTCTTGGTATCGCAGAGTATCACGGCCCCCGT
>Ga0075421_100006950_pt1 | contig 13837 bp, 11 predicted proteins | sample SoiMetdeltSBSDD5_FD_75292 | JGI IMG/M metagenome (GOLD analysis project Ga0075421, IMG submission 75292) | Bulk soil microbial communities from a Populus tree surrounding site in Tennessee, USA - Soil MetaG P. deltoides SBSDD5 | ecosystem: Environmental > Terrestrial > Soil > Tree plantation...
CAAGAGACGATGAAGCTCTACCAGGAGTCGGGCACCAACCCGTTCGCCTCCTGTCTTCCCCTCATCCTGCAGGCGCCGGTCTTCCTGGCCCTGTTCCGGTTGCTCGACAACGCCTCCCATGAGCGCGCGAAGGGGTTGCTGACCCAGGAGCAGGCCGATTCGCTGTCCCAGGCGACGATCTTCGGCGCCAGGATCGCCGACCGGTTCATCGACTTCTGGCGGGGGGACGCGTCCTGGCACGTCGGGGTCGTGACCATCGTGCTGGTCCTGTCGATGACCGCCACCACGTTCACCACGCAGCGTCAGCTGATGCGCAAGAACATGCCGGAGTCGGCGCTCACCGGTCCGTACGCCCAACAGCAGAAGCTGCTGCTGTACGTGCTCCCGGTCGTCTTCGCGGTCGGCGGCATCGCGTTCCCGATCGGCGTCTTGCTCTACTGGACGACGTCGAACCTGTGGACGATGGCCCAGCAGTTCTACGTGATCCGCAACAACCCCGCGCCCGGCACGCCGGCCTTCAAGGCGAAGCAGGACCGCGATCGCCGGCACGGCCGCGAGGTCACGGAGGATCCGCTCGCGAGCGTCACCGATGGGAAGTCCACGAAGGGCAAAGGCAAGGGGAAGACGAAGTCCGGCTCGAACCCGAGCTCCGGTTCCACTGCCCCGCCGCAGCCCAAGCCGCGGCAGCAGCCGAAACGGCAGTCGCGATCGCAGCGGAAGAGCGGGGCCAAGAAGCCACGCCGCAGCTGATGCCTGCGGTGATCCGAGGATCAAGGAGTGACGGGATGACGGAGGCAACGCCAGACGTCGACGACGTGGTGGAGAACGCCGAGGAGCCGGAAGCCGACGCCGAGGCTGGCACCGGCCGGGTGGCGGAGCTCGAGCGCGAGGGCGACATCGCCGCCGACTTCCTTGAGGACCTCCTCGACATCGCCGATCTCGACGGCGACATCGACATGGACGTCGAGGGCGATCGCGCCGCTGTCTCTGTCGTCGGCGGCGACCTGCAGTCGCTGGTGGGCCGTGACGGCGAAGTCCTCGAGGCGTTGCAGGAGCTCACCCGGCTGGCGGTCTATCGCGAGACCGGTCAGCGCTCGCGCCTGATGCTCGATGTGGCGGGGCACCGGGCCGCCCGACGTGAGGAGCTGGTCTCCCTGGCGGAGCGAACCGTCAAGGAGGTTCGCGAGTCCGGCGAGCCGGTCCGGCTCGACCCGATGAACCCGTTCGAGCGCAAGGTCGTGCACGACGCCGTCGCCGCCGCAGGGCTGCGGAGCGAGTCCGAGGGCGAGGAGCCGAACCGTCAGGTCGTCGTGCATCGCTCGTGACGCCCGCGGTTTCACGTGAAACGCCCCCACCGCCGGACGTCGCGAGATCACTCTTCGGCCCGGCGCTTGATCGCGCAAACGCCTACGCCGAGTTGCTGGCATCAGCCGGTGTCGAGCGGGGCCTCATCGGTCCGCGTGAGGTACCGAGGCTGTGGGAGCGCCATCTCCTGAACTGTGCGGTGGTCGCACCTGCGGTTGAGCAAGACGCGTCAGTCGTGGACATCGGCAGTGGGGCCGGCCTTCCCGGGCTGGTCTGGGCGCTGTGCCGACCTGATCTTCAGCTGACACTCGTCGAGTCCATGCTGCGCCGGGTTCGTTTCCTCCAGGAGGCGGTCACCGACATCGGTGTGGAGAACGTGACTGTCGTCCGGGCCCGCGCCGAAGAGCTCCACGATGGTCGGCGATGCGACGCCGTGACGGCCCGTGCCGTCGCGCCACTCGATCGCCTTGCCGCCTGGTGTCTCCCCTTGCTCCGACCGGGCGGGACTCTCTTCGCCCTGAAGGGAGAGTCTGCGGCCCAGGAGCTCGAGGACGGGTTTGCCACCCTTCGGGGACTCGGTGCGACAACAGCGCGTGTCGAGCTCTACGGTGAGGATGTGTTGGACGTTCCCACGCGGGTCGTCGTCGTGTCGACCGGGCCTGCGCGGCACCCTCGATGACTGTCGCCAGGTACCCGTGATGGCTCCGGGAAGTGAGACGCCAGTCGTCTCCGGTCTCGGCTGGCCGGATCCATCAGGCAAAGTTGGTCCCAAGGATCAGCCGGCGCGGGTCGTTGCTGGTCTCGGCTGGCCCACCGGTCAATCATGTGAGGAGCAAGGTGTTTCACGTGAAACAGAGTCTCGGGCGGCATGCAGCGACGGTGGAACAGGACGAGGTTGATCCGATGATCGAGACGGAGAACCGGCGCGTCGACCGGCACCCGGACGAGACGGAGACCGAGCACGGGTTCGGTCCGGCGCCTGCCCCGGGGACGCCTCGCTATCCGGAAGTGACGGGGTATGACCTCATGAGGAACGACGCATCGACGCCCTTGGCGATCGAGACCGACGAGCAGCTCCGCGCATTGCAGCGCAGTCGTGAGCTCAACAAGCTGCCGCGACCGGAATCGCCCCGCGTCATGGTGGTGGCCAACCAGAAGGGCGGCGTCGGGAAGACCACGACGACGGTCAATGTCGCCGCCGCTCTCGCCCAACACGGACTCCGTGTCCTGGTGATCGACCTCGACCCGCAGGGCAATGCGTCCACCGCGTTGCGGGTCGACCATACGGAGGGGACGCCTGGCACGTACGACGCTCTGGTCGAAGCGCGCCGACTGAGTGAGCTCGTCCAGCCATGCCCGGACGTCGAGCGGCTGGTCGTCGTCCCGGCGACGATCGACCTGGCCGGGGCAGAGATCGAGCTGGTCTCGCTGGTCGCCCGCGAGTCCCGGTTACGTCGTTCGATCAACGAGTATCTCGACGAGATTCAGGACACGCCGGATCAAGTCGACTACATACTGATCGATTGCCCGCCATCTCTCGGACTCCTCACGGTCAACGCGTTGGTCGCCGGCCGTGAGATGCTCATCCCCATCCAGTGCGAGTACTACGCCCTCGAGGGTCTCGGGCAGCTGTTGCGCAATGTCGACCTCATCCAGTCGCATCTCAATCCGGAGCTCGACATCTCGACCGTCATGCTGACAATGCACGATGCGCGTACTCGGCTGTCGGCCGGCGTCGCGGAAGAGGTCCGCAACCACTTCGGCGACAAGGTCCTCAACACCGCGGTCCCGCGCTCGGTGCGGATCTCGGAGGCACCGAGCTATCAGCAGACGGTGATGACCTACGACCCGACCTCGCCGGGTGCGCTGTCCTACCTGGAAGCTGCGCGCGAGCTCGCGAGCCGACCCGCCGGCGCTGGCGCCGCGACGGTACCCGCGGAAGCGCAAGCGCCGAACGCCGGGGCGGCGAATGCCGACGCGTTGCACGTGGAACCATCCGGAACTCATCAACGTGCTGAGTCCGGCCAGCAACCCACGCCCATGGCGGCCACCCATGACGTATCGACCGACCGGAGCGAGGAGGGCTCGTGACGACGACGCGCCGTGGGCTGGGACGCGGACTGGGAGCACTGATCCCGACCGCAGCGCCCACCGTGGAGCATGCCGAGGCCGCGCCGTCGGAGGCTCCGGGCACCGAGAGTCGACTGGCGCCGGTCGACGGAGCGAGCTTCGTCGAGATCGAGACCGACCGGATCAGCCCGAACCCGCGCCAGCCCCGGCAGGTTTTCGACGAGGAGGCGATGGCCGAGCTGGTCGACTCGATTCGTGAGGTCGGTCTGCTGCAGCCGGTCGTCGTGCGCTCCGTCGGGGACGGTGCCTACGAGTTGGTCATGGGGGAGCGGCGCTGGCGTGCGGTCCAGAAGGCCGGCCTCTCCACGATCCCCGCGATCCTCCGCGATACCACCGAGCAGGACATGCTCCGTGACGCCCTGCTGGAGAACTTGCATCGCTCCCAGCTCAACCCGCTGGAAGAGGCAGCCGCCTATCAGCAGCTGCTCGACGATTTCTCCTGCACCCAGGAGGAGCTGTCGCGACGACTCGGCCGGTCGCGACCGCAGATCTCCAACACGCTTCGTCTGCTCCGGCTGCCCGGAGCGGTGCAGCGCCGGGTGGCGGCCGGGCTGCTCAGCGCCGGCCACGCCCGGGCGTTGCTCGCGATGTCGAGTCCCGCCGAGCAGGAGGTGCTCTCCCGACGCATCGTCGCCGAAGGCCTGTCGGTGCGGGCCGTCGAGGAGATCGTCGCAGTGGGTGGCGACAAGCGGCCGACGCCGCGAGGCCCCCGGCGCAAGGCCAACAACGTCGTCGCGCCGCGCCTGGCGGATCTCGCCAGCCGCCTCTCCGATCGGTTCGACACCCGCGTCCGGGTCGACCTCGGCAAGCGCAAGGGCAAGATCGTCGTGGAGTACGCCACGATCGAGGACCTCGAGCGGATCGTGGCGATCATGGACCCGAAGGCGGGGCCACGTCAGGACAACGAATAGCGATAAGTCGACAAATCGCTAGTGCCCCCAAAGTGTCCCGGCTTCGTCAGTCTCTAGGCCCCGCAATGTCAGTGCTTGCGATCGATGGCCCGCCGTACGAGATCGCCGAAGACTGACCCGAGCGTCGCGTCGGCCGCCTCCACCGCGAGTGGCACCAGCGACGTCTCCGTCATGCCGGGGGAGACGTTCACCTCGAGGAACCAGACCGATCCGTCGGCGGCGACGATCAGGTCCGAGCGGGAGAGGTCCCGGAGCCCCAAGGCCTGATGTGCCGCGAGCGCCGTGGCCGCACAGGCCTCCGAGGCCGCCGGCGACAGCGGCGCCGGGACGACGAACTCGGTCGCACCGGCGGTGTAGCGGGCACTGTAGTCGTAGACTCCACCGTCCGGCCGGATCTCCACCACTGGGAGGGCCCGCGGTCCGGACTCATCCTCGACGACCGTGGCGGCGACCTCGGTGCCACCGACAAACCGCTCAACCAGGGCAACCGGTCCGTAAGAGAAGCAGCCCACCATCGCACTCGGCAGATCCTCGCGGCTGCGCACAACATGGACACCGAGCGCCGAACCGCCCCGCGTCGGCTTCACCACCAGCGGCAATCCGAGCTGCTCGACCAGGGCGTCCATCATCGAAGCCGCGCCGAGCTCGCGGAATGTCTCAGCCGGTAGGGCCAGCGCGTCCGGAGTCGAGACGCCGGCGCTGGCGACGACCGACTTCGCCACCGCCTTGTCGAAGGCGAGCCGGCACGCGGCCGCCGACGAACCGACATGCGGCACACCGAGAAGGGCCAGCACCTCTTGCAAGGCACCGTCCTCGCCGTCCTCGCCATGGAGCAGCGGTACGACGCAGGCGGGTGGATCGTCCTGCATCCCGGGGACCAGATGCGTGTCGAGATCGCGCTGCTCAACCTCGAAGTCGGCCTGCCGCAACGCGTCGGCCACGCGCCGGCCGGACCGGAGTGAGACGTCGCGCTCGTGCGCCAAGCCACCGGCCAGGACGACGATGCGATCGGATTGTTCGCTCATGGGACCCTCCAGGAGCTGTCAGGACAGATCGGGGTTGGGCGCTTCGTAGCCGCGCGGTTCGCGGGGGAGCGCCGCCCCGAAGGTCTCCCGGAGCTCCATCTCGGCCTGGATCACCGCGGCCAGTCGCCGCACGCCCTCCCGGATCCGCTCCGGGCTCGGATGGCAGTAGGACAGCCGCATGCACCGGCTGCCGAAGCCGTCGGCATAGAAGGCGGTGCCGGGGACATACGCGACCCGCTCCGTCACGGCGCGGGGCAGCATAGCCTTGGCGTCGAGGCCTTCGGGCAGCGTCAGCCAGACATAGAAGCCACCCTCCGGGCGCGTCCAGGTCGCCTGGGACGGCAGCTGATCGGCGAGCGCCTCCAGCATCGCGTCCCGCCGCTCACGATAGGTCTCCTGGAACTGCTTGATCTGGCCCTGCCAGTCGTGCGTGGCGAGATAGGCCGACACGGCGTACTGCGAGAACACCGGCGGGCACAACGTGGCCGACTCCTGAGCCAGCACGAGCTTCTCGCGTACGGCATGCGGCGCCAGCGCCCAGCCGACCCGGAAGCCGGGCGCGAAGGTCTTGGAGAACGAGCCGAGGTAGACGATCCGATCGGCTTCGTCGGCCCGCAACGCCCGGTAGGGCTCGGCCTCGAAGCCGAGCAGCCCATACGGGTTGTCCTCGAGGATCAGCAGGTCGGCCTCGGCGCAGATGTCGAGGATCTCGGTGCGCCGGGCGCTGGACAGCGTGACGCCGGCGGGGTTGTGGTAGTTCGGGATCGTGTAGAGGTACTTGATCGACTTGCCAGCCGCACGCGTCACCGCGATGGCCTGCCGCAGCGCATCGGGTACGAGCCCGTCGTCGTCCATCTCGACATGGACGACCTCGCACTCGTACGCCCGGAAGACGCCCAGCGCCCCGACGTAGCTCGGTGCCTCGCAGAGGACGACGTCGCCGGGGTCGCAGAACACCCGGGTGACGAGGTCGACGGCCTGCTGACTCCCGACGGTGACGACGACGTCGTCGGGATGGGCGGCGATCCCCTCCCGCCGCATCACCTCGCAGATCTGCACGCGAAGCGTCGGATCGCCTTGCCCCGGGCCGTACTGCATCGCCACGGTGCCGCGGTCGAGGACGAGCTCGTGCAGGGCCGCGCCGACGACATCGAGTGGCAGTCCGGAGATGTTCGGCATCCCGCCGGCCAGTGACACCACCTCGGGGCGGCTCGCGACGGCGAACAGGGCCCGGATCTCCGACGCCGACATGCCCTTGGTCCGTGCGGCGTAGCGATCGACGTACGTGTCGAGCCGGGTTTCCCGGCCGACGCGCACGGCCGGTCGACCAGCGGGGTCGGGTGCTGGTGGGCGGGACTCGGCGGGACGATCACCGGAAGGCATCGCGTCCTACCATGCCGCATCGAGGGACGCTGTCGTCGGTCGGCCGCGCCCTGAGACGGATGCCGTCGTCAGTCGGAGACGACGAAGGGCCGGACGAAGTCGCGGTTGTCGATCACGACGTCGACCAGGCGGAGCGGGTCGACCTCAGCGAGATAGAGCTCCTCGGCCGGCAGATAGCGGTCGCGATGCACCGCCTCGGCCTCTGAGCCGGCCCAGTCCTGATCGCGGGCCGCGCCACGCCGGACCGACTGCTGGGGGTCGATCTCGAGCCAGACCCGGAAGTCCCAGTGGGCATTGATCTCGGGGCGGAAGGCGAAGACGCCGTCGACGATCAGGACGGCGTCGTCGGCCGCCGGCGTGACCACGTCGGAGTGGTCGAGCTGGGTCAGTGGATCGATGCTGCACAGCACACAGGCGCCCGAGCCGCTCGGCCCGGCCGGGACCAGCAGCAGCCGGGTGACGGCGTCGTAGTCGAAGGCGTTGCGGTAGTAGCCCGGTCCGGACTCCCGGTCATAGAGATGCCGTTCGCGCCACGGGCGTTTGAAGTCATCGAGGCTCGCCCGGAGTACGGGTCGCCCGGCGCGGCTGATGTGAGCCGCGAGCTCGTGACCGAAGCTGGTCTTCCCCGCTGCGGTCAGTCCGTCGATGCCGACGCGATGCCGCCACGGGCCGAGCCGAAGGATGCGTTCGGCGACGGCCGCAACGACCGCTGCCCGCTCCGGGGAGGCCGAAGCGGGCAGCGGTTGTTGCCAACTGGAGACGGACTGGTGCACCGGTGCCGTGAACGGACCGGCGCGGTCGGTCATCGTGTCGTCAGGCGATGAACTCTTCGAGGTCGCTCAGCAAAGCGGCCTTGGGCTTGGCCCCGACGATCGACTTGACGACCTCGCCGCCCTTGTAGACGTTCATGGTCGGAATACCCGTCACACGGTACTGAGCCGGCGTCTGCGGGTTCTCGTCCACGTTCATCTTCACGAGCTCGATCTTGTCCTTGTGCTCGAGGTAGATCTCCTCGAGGATCGGCGAGACCTGGCGGCACGGGCCGCACCACTCAGCCCAGAAGTCCACCAGGACCGGCTTGTCGGAGCCCAGCACCGTCTGAGCGAAGTCAGCGTCGGTGACGGCCTTGATGTCTGCCACGGATTCTCCTTGAGTCTGCGGTCGCGGCTCCTGCGCATCGCCGCGTCTGGGTAAACAATGCCGCACCCGGCGGACATTCCTGCGCCGAGTGTGACCGGTGTCGCGTGGGTGGTAGGTCAGCCCACCGCCGCGACTCCGGCCGCGGCGGCGTGCTCGCGATCGGCGAGGAAACGCTCGGCGTCGAGCGCCGCCGCACATCCGGTTCCGGCCGCCGTGACGGCCTGCCGGTAAGTGTGGTCGACCAGGTCACCCGCCGCGAAGACGCCCGGCAGGTTGGTCCGAGTCGACGAGCCGTCGACCAGGACGTACCCGTCGTCGTCGAGCCGCACCTGGCCCTTGACGAGCTCGGAGCGCGGGTCGTGGCCGATCGCGATGAACAGGCCGGTCACCGGGAGGTCGCGAGTCGCGCCGGTCTCGGTGTCGGTCAGCATGACGCCTTCGAGCGACTCGTCGCCGTTGATGGCGGTGATCCGGCTGTTCCAGGCGAAGCTGATCTTGTCGTTGGCGAACGCCCGGTCCTGCATGATCTTGCTGGCGCGCAACTCGTCGCGCCGGTGGACGACCGTCACGGAGCGGGCGAACCGGGTGAGGAAGGTGGCCTCCTCTACCGCCGAGTCACCGCCGCCGACGACGGCGATGTCCTGGTCGCGGAAGAAGAAGCCGTCACAAGTAGCACACCAGCTGACGCCGTGTCCGGACAGCCGGTCCTCGCCGGGGAGCTCCAGCTTCCGGTAGCCGGAGCCCATCGCCAAGATGACGGCGTGGGCCCGATGCTCGGTGCCGTCGAAGGTACGCACGACCTTGACCTCGCCGGTCAGGTCGACCGACGTGACGTCGTCGGGCACCAACTCGGCGCCGAACCGCTCGGACTGGGCCCGGAAGTGATCCATGAGCTGCGGGCCCATGATCCCCTCGGGGAAGCCGGGGTAGTTCTCGACGTCGGTCGTGGTCATCAGGGCACCGCCGGCGGTCACCGAGCCCTCGAACACCAGCGGCGCCAGGTTGGCTCGCGCGGTGTAGAGGGCAGCGGTGTAGCCGGCCGGCCCGGAGCCGATGATGATGACGTTGCGTACGTCCTGCGACACGGTCGCGTATCCCCTTCCGAATGCTCAGGAGCCACCCTCAGAGGCGGGCGAACTCCGCGATCGCTTCAACGCATCGTACGGGTCGCGGATTCCCGGGGCGGAGACGCGACGACACACCGTGAGATCAGCCGTTCGCCCGATTTCGCGTAACTAGATCAGTATTTGCCCCCGTCGCTGTGTGGCGGTGGGTCAGCGGGGCGTCAACGTGGCGGTTGCGAGGATCAGGGCTTCCGGGCCGTCGCAAGTGAACGCGATGGCCTCGGTGCTCGGGCCGGCCGGGTTGATCAGCAGGTGGGCGGGAACGCCGTCGAGCGTGATCGTCTCGAGCCGACCGGACGACAGCTCGGCGTCGGTCGGCGACGGACACAATCCCTGTACGGCATGGTGATACTCCGGAGGGACGTCCTCCGAAGATCCCAACGCGTACAGCCGGTACGACGACTTGGACTTGCCGGTGACGAACGCGTCCGCGACGTCGCGGCCGAACGTGTCGGACGACAGGGACGCCCCCTGCCGTTCGTCGTTGGATGCGTTGGGCTGAGGGGCGCCCGGCCCCTGGCCCCCGGCGTCGCCGTCCTCGAGGGCGCGCGCCGAGTCGTCGCTGCTGCTCGCGGCGGAGTCGCCGCTGTCGTCACTGCCGGTGCCGCCGTTGAACACCGGCACCGCGAGCCCGATCACGCCGATCACCGCGGCCGCGGCGAGGACGGGAGTCAGCCAGCGTCGCCGCGGCCGCATCGGAACGACGGTGGACCTGGTCGCGGCCGCCGGGGTGGCTGCCCGAGCCGAGGCCTCGGCGGCGATGGCCCGGTCGAGCCGCTCGGCGACCTCGGTCGGCAGCGGCGGGACCGGTGCCTGCGCGAGCGTCTCGGGAAGGCCGGTGAGGTCGGCGACGGTCTCAGCACAGTCGGCGCACTCGCGTACGTGTCGCTCGACCTCGGACTGCCGAGCGGCGTCGAGGGCGCCCTCGGCGTATTCAGCGAGGTCGACGACATCAGGGTGTCGCGCCAGGTCAGCCATCGCCACCTCCTCTGCGCTGTTCGTCAAGCATGGTGACCGTCGCCGGTGGGACGGCGCTCCCGCTGGGCTGGTTCCCGGTCCGGAGGTGGCGAAGCAGCGGCAGCAGCTTGGCGCGCCCACGGGCGCAGCGGCTCTTGATCGTGCCCACGGCGCAGTCGAGGATTCGGGCCGCCTCCTCGACCGGGTAGCCCTCCATGTCGACGAGCACGATGGCGGCTCGTTGCGGCTCCGGGAGCGTCCGGAGAGCCTGGAGCACGGCACTGCGCTCCTCCAGCGCGGCCGCTGGATCCTCCTCGAGCGTCTCGCCCAGCTCCTCCATCCGGTCCTCGTCCTCGGGAAGCGGCTCGGCCGGCCGGGCCTTGCGGCGCCGAATCCGGTCGAGGCAGGCGTTGACGACGATCCGGTGCATCCACGTCGTGACCGCGGCGTCTCCCCGGTAGCTCTCGGCCCGGCGGAAGGCCGACACGAGAGCGTCCTGCAAGGCGTCGGCGGCCTCCTCCCGGTCGCCGAGAGTACGGATGGCCACCGCCCACAGCCGATCGCGATGCCGCTGCACGATGATGCCGAAGGCGTCCGGATCACCAGCCACGTGCCGCGCCATGAGAGTGGCGTCGTCGGGCCCCTCGTCGGTCACGTGGCAGGTCCCTCGACGGTGATCTCGTTGACGACGCCGGTGTAGGTGCCGTCGCCGTCCGGCGGGACCTTAGTCAGCCAGAGCATGACGAACTGGGTCCGGATCGCCGGGATCCGCGGCGTCGCGGTGGGGACGATGGCCTTCTCGCGCTCACCGAACGGCTTCCACTCGTCGGTGGCGCTCGGTATCTCCGAGGGCGGAGCTGACGCGTCGGGGGTGGTGGCGAAGAGGCGGTAGGACGTCGGCGCCGTGCCGAACTGGATCTCGACTCCGGTGACCTCCTTGTCGCTGCCGAGGTCGATGACGAGGCCGACACCGTCCTTGAGATGCCCGAAATCGGGGTAGGTGTAGTAGCTCTTCGTCGTCCAGGCCGTGCTCGGATCCTGGTCGAAGGCGAAGCCGACGTCCTCGTCGTTCTCTTCGTCGTTGCCGTCGGGCGGCGGGTCGAGCGTCGTGATGGATTCGATCCTGAGCGGCTCGGTGTCGGTCACGCCGGCCTGGCTGCCGCGGGTGTCCGCCCCGGACGCCGACGCCGTCGGCTCGACCGACTCACGGCCCACGACGTACGACACGAGTGCTGCGATGACGATCAGGAGGACCATGCCGAGCCAGATCAGCTTGCGATGCCCCTCGGTCGCGTGCCGGGCCATCTCCCGCGACCGTTCCAAGCGGGTCAGCTCCCGAGGCGGCGGCACCGGACGCGGTCGGCTCGGCAGCAGGGCGGGCGGCGGTCCGTTGGGCGCGCCGTTGCCGGCCGCCACCGGCAACAGCCCGATCTCGCCGAGCGTGATCTCGGTGTCGTCGTCGAGCATCGAGTCGTCTTCGGTGACCTGGGAGAGCAGGTCGGCGATCTCCCGCGGGCTGATGAGCGGCGTGGCGTGGTGCCGCGGCGGCTGGCCCAGGATCCGGTCGCAGACCCGGTCGGCGTCGCGCGAGACGCCGGCCCGCACCTGCCGGGGCCGCAGCAGCCGGCCGTGCTCGGTCGGGGCCGGCGGGAGTCCGAAGCCGCGGCCACCGGGCCAGCGGGCGACGAGGCAGGCGTAGAGGACGCGGCCGAGCGCGCGGACGTCGACCTGCTCACCGGCGTGCCGGGCGGCCGCGTCGGCAGCGGGGTCGTCCGCCGCGTCCGGAGAGGGAGCCGGGGCAGCGGCTCGTAGGGCGTACTCGGTGCCGAGGCCGGTGATCCGAACCGCACCGTTGTCCTTGACCAGGACGGTCGACGGGTTGATCGCCCGGTGGGGCATGCCGGCCTCGTGCGCGTAGGCGAGCGCCTCGGCCACCTCGGCCACGATGGTGGCGCCGCGCTGGCTGGGCAGCGGACCCTCTCGCAGGATCACTGACAGCGGCAGCCCGCGCGACCACTCGCGTACGACGTAGGCGATGCCGTCCTCGTCGGGAACGGCGTCGAGCACGGGCAGGAATCGCGGGTCGGAGACGACGGTCGAGCGCCGGGCGGCCTCGAGGAACGCGGCGCGACGGGGGTCGTCGGACGCCACGGCGCGGATGCTCACCGAGCGGTTGAGGATCTGGTCGAAGGCGCGCCAAGTCGTCGATCCGGCCGCCTCCCCGACGAGGTCGTCGATTCGGTAGCGGCCGGCCAGGATCGAGCCCGGTTGGATGGCTTGCCCTTCCACGTCGCTGCGACGCCTCCGTGTGGTGGTACGTGTGTGGACACCATGCTAAGTGGTGTGTGCTGTCGTCCGTGCACCGTCAGCCGCGTCGGCGGACTACGCCGAGCAAACTGCGGATCTCGCGCAACCCGACGACCCGGGCAGCGGCGAGGTAGCCGAGGGCTCCGGTGGCGCCCGCGACGGCCGCGACGACGGTCGCACTGCCTGCGGTATCGCCGCTGACGCCGAGCTGGTCCATGCCCCACGCGGTCCCGAGCATGACGAGCGCGCTGACCCCGACGGCGACGGCGAGCCGGAGGATGAATCGGATCATCGTCGCGTCGAAGATGGGTCCGACGCGCCTGGACAGCGACGTCGCGGAGGCCACGACGCCGACCAGATAGGCGAGGGCGTACGCCAGGGCGAGCAGCGCGGCGATCCACGAGGGTGGCGCGGTGGCGGTGAACGCCACGGCCGCGGCGATGTTGGTGCCGGCCAGCAGCAACTGCACCAGGAACGGCGTCCGGGTGTCCTCGTCGGCATAGAAGCCCCGCAGCATGCAGTAGTGCACCGTGAAGAGCACCAACCCGGGCGCGAAGGCCGCGATGGTGCGTCCGATCACGTCGGTGCCGCCGACCAGGGCCCCGTGCGAGAACAGCATCGTCGCGAGCGGTTGGCCCAGGCAGGCGAGGGCGACCGCGACCGGCACGATCACGAGCAGCGCCAGGCGCAGCGTCGACGCCAGCTCGGAGCGCATCTCCTCGCGCTCACCGTCGGCGGCCAGCCGGGACAGCAACGGCATGGTGGCGGTGACCAGCGAGACCGTGATGATGGCGTGCGGCACCTGGGTGATCAGGAAGGCGTTCTGATAGACGGTGGCGCCGGCCGGGTCGCCGTTGCTGCCTTCGGCCGCCTGTGTGGTGGCGCCCACCGCCAGCCGGCTGACGACGAAGTAGGCGACCTGGTTGGCGAGGACGAACATCAGGGTCCACAGGCCCAGCCGGAGAGTGTGCCCGAGCCCGACGCCCCGCCAGTCGAACCGCAGGCGGATGCTGAGCCCGGCAGCGCGGAGGTACGGCACGAGCACGAGCGCCTGAAGCACGATGCCGATGGTGGACCCGAGACCGAGGAGCACCTCTTGTCCGGTCGTGAATCCGTCGGCGGCGTTGGACGTGCCGTACGTCGCCATGTAGATGCCCAGCACCGCGCAGGCGATGATGTTGTTGACGATCGGGGCCCACATCATCGGGCCGAACCGCTCCCGCGCGTTCAGCATCTGCCCGAGCAGGACGTAGACGCCGTAGAAGAACACCTGCGGCATGCACCAGCGCATCAAGTCGTAGGCCGACTCGCGCTGCACGGCGAGCTCGGGCCCGAACAGGTCGCTGGGGAACGCGAGCCGGGCGACCAGCGGCACTGCGATGAGCAGTACCGCGGTAGCACCGGCCAGGACGACCATGCCGAGAGTCAGGACCCGATGCGCGTACGCCTCGCCGCCGTCCGGATCGTCCTTCATCGTGCGTACGAGCTGCGGCACGAGCACGACGTTGAAGACGCCGCCGGCGACCAGGATGTAGAGCGAGTTCGGGATCGTGTT
>Ga0075421_100006951_pt1 | contig 13834 bp, 16 predicted proteins | sample SoiMetdeltSBSDD5_FD_75292 | JGI IMG/M metagenome (GOLD analysis project Ga0075421, IMG submission 75292) | Bulk soil microbial communities from a Populus tree surrounding site in Tennessee, USA - Soil MetaG P. deltoides SBSDD5 | ecosystem: Environmental > Terrestrial > Soil > Tree plantation...
TGGTCCATCTCCGGCTCGAAGAAGCGGTAGGTGCCGCGCCCTTCGCTCTTCGCTCTTGGAGCGCAATGCCCCCAGCGCCGACGCTGGCAGATCAGAATTAACTCTAAGTTGCGCAACGAGTTTAATTGCGGGTTGCCCGCTGCGCCGATGCGCACACCAGTCCGCGGTAGTGGGCGAGCCGTCCTGGAGTCAGCTCGGCGGCCAGCAGGCGCTGCGGGTTGACGGGCCCCGGCAGGGTGATGTGGCCCGCAGGCACGCGCACGAAGCCGAGCCTGGCATAGTAGGGCTCGTCGCCGACCAGCAGGACAAGGCCGAGCCCGTCGGCGCGCGCAGCATCCATGCCATCGCGCACCAGGCCACGCCCGTGCCCGCGGTTGGCAAACTCAGGGTCGACGGCGAGGGGGCCGAGCAGCAGCGCCCCATCCTTCCCGCCGATGCTGATCGGCGTGAAGCGGACGGCGGCAATGATGCGCCCGTCGATCAGGGTGACGCGGCAGTAGCGCGAGAAGGCGCCGGCGCCTTCGCGTATGCGGTAGGCGGTACGGGCGAAGCGGCCAGGCCCGAAGGCGCGTGCATGCAGGGCCGAAATCTGCGCGCCATCCTCGGGACGCACCTCGCGAACGGCGACTACCATTTCTCGCTCCTCGGCGCGCCGCCCAGTACCTCGGCGATACGCTGCAGCGTGCCCCGGGTGGTGTCATCCGGCAGGCCGTCGGCGGCGAAAAAGCGCTGCTCGGCGATCTCGCGGTTGGGAGGCGGCACGTTCGGCTGACGCCAGTCGCGCACGATGAACAGGGCGATGTGGTCGGCGGGGAAGCTGTCGAAATGAGAGTAGACGCCGAACAGCTCCGCCTCGGCTGTCAGCTCCACGCCGACTTCCTCCCGCAACTCGCGGGCCAGCGTCTCGGCGATTGTCTCGCTTTTTTCAACGCCGCCGCCAGGCATGTGCCAGCCCGGTCGATAGCCGTGTCGAACCAGCAATACCCTCTGCTGCTCATCCAGAACCATGCCCTGGGCGCCCATGGTGAGGCCGCGGGTGAAGCGCCAGTAGCGCTGCATCGCTTTGACCAGGAGGCGGTTTGTAACCATGGCGTGACGGGAGAGGCATGAGTTGGCACTGGCTGCCGCGTCATAGAGGCAGATCGACCGCGATGGAAGCACTTAGGCTTTGCGGGCTGCCATGTCCCGCACCCAGGTGAATTGGCAAGCACACGCGAAGGCGATACTGCTGGCGCCCTGTCTGGACCTCACGCCAACTGACCACCGATGCCGAAGCTGCTCACCGTCGCCCACCTGACCGACGTGCACCTAGGGCCGATCCGCGGCTTCACCCCGCGCCATTGGAGCCTCAAGCGGCTGACCGGCTACGTCAACTGGCAGAGGAACCGCCGCAACGCCTATCAGCGCGAGGTGCTCGACCGGCTGGTGGCCGACCTGCGCCAGCACGTGCCCGATCACATCGTGGTCACCGGCGATCTTGCCAATATCGGTTTGCCGGCCGAGCTGATGCACGGCCTCGATTGGCTGCGCAGCATCGGCGAGCCGCATGCTGTGAGCGTCATCCCCGGCAATCACGACATCTATGGGCGCCTGCGCCGCGATCCTGGCACTGATCGCTGGGCCGCCTACATGGCCTCCTGCGCCCAGGGAAAGGCCTGGACTGGTGGCCACTCCGGCTTCCCCTATGTGCGCCAGCTCGGGCAGGTGGCCCTGATTGGGGTGAATTCTGCCGTCGTTACGCCGCCGATGATGGCCTGGGGTGAGGTAGGGGCAGAGCAGCGCGAGCGGCTCGGCCGGCTGCTCGACAAACTGGGTGAGGCTGGACAGTTCCGGCTTGTGCTCATCCATCACCCGCCGCTGCCAGGTCAGGCCAAACCGGCGCGGGCATTGCGTGATGCGGCCGCCCTCGAGCAACTCCTTACGCAGCATGGCGCAGAGCTCGTCATTCACGGCCACAATCACCTGAACTCGCTCGAGTGGCGGCAATCGTCAAGCGGGCCGCTGCCGGTGGTCGGCGCGCCCTCCGGGTCTCTCGGCCGACCGCACAAGCGCGAGCCGCTGGCGCGCTACAATCTCTATCGCATCCAGGGACCGCCCTGGCGCATCGAACTGATCGGCCGCGGTTTGACCGAACCTGGCAGTCAAGTACAGGAACTGGAGCGAAGGACGCTTGCGCCGCATGAGCCGGGGGCATAGCAGTCCTTAGAATTCTTCAGCGGGCATGGCGTGCCCGAGCCGGTATATTCCCGGCAACTCGGAAAAGGGAATCGCACCAATGCAGAAGACCGTTGCGCCTGCGCCGGGCACAGCCAGGCCGCTTTGGGTGGTCGTCCTGTCGGCCGGCTTGATCGTCGGCATCGCCATGGGCTTGCGCCAGGTGATGGGCCTCTATCTGCCGCCCATGACCAAAGAGCTCGGTATTGGCCGTGAGCCGTTCTCCACGGCCATGGCGATTGCCAATCTGGTGTGGGGGCTCGGTGCGGTGTTTGCCGGCATGATCGCCGACCGCTACGGAGCCGGCCGGGTGGTCGTCACCGGTGCGCTGTGCACGATGATCGGCACCTACCAGATGTTTACTGCACAGACGGGCGCGGATCTGTTGATCAGTGGTGTGTTCCTCGGTTTCGGCGTGGCCGGCACCGGCATCACCTCGCTGGTTGGTGCTGTCGGGCGTGCCGCTCCGGCCGAGCGGCGCACCGCTGCCATCGCCTCCCTCGGCATGGCGGGCGGCATCGGCGGCTTTGTCGCCTTCCCCTACACGCATTTTCTGATCGAATTGCTTGGCTGGAAGACCAGTCTGCTGGTCCTCATCGCCACAATGTCGGTCATGCTGCCGCTGGCTCTGCCGTTGAGTGGCAAGCCCATGGCCGATGCCGGCATCGCCAAGCCGCAGTCGCTGGGCGAAGCCTTCAAGGAGGCCTTCACCCACCCGAGCTACCTGCTGCTGACCGTAGGCTTTTTTGTGTGCGGCTTTCATGTTGCGTTCTACTCGGTGCACCTGCCGGCGTTCGTCGCCGACATGGGGCTCGACGCTAGCGTTGCCGTTATTGCGCTGACCATGGTCGGTCTCGGCAACCTGGCCGGCACCTATATCGCCGGCCAGTCGGGACGCTTCATCGAGAAGCGGCGCGGCCTGAGCCTAATTTACTTTGGCCGCTGCTTCGTGTTCCTAGGCCTCCTGTTCCTGCCGATGACGCCGCTTACGGTGATCGGGCTCAGCACGCTGCTTGGTCTGTTCTGGCTGTCGACTGTGCCGCTCACATCCAGCTTGGTGGCCACGTTCTTCGGCACGACCTGGATGTCGATGCTGTTTGGGGTGGTGTTCCTGTCGCACCAGCTCGGCTCGTTCAGCGGCCTGTGGCTGGCCGGCTATCTTTACGACGCCACTAAGTCGTATGATGCTATGTGGTGGGTATCGATCGCGCTCGGCCTGTTCGCCGGGCTGATCCACTGGCCGATCCAGGAGCGCCCGGTGGCGCGGCTGCTGCAGCCGAGCCCGGCGTAACGCACATGAGCATGCAGGGCGAGATCAGGCATGACGCAGTGCGCGGCTCAATGCCCGTGGGCGTGCGGCTTGCGGTGCTCGCCGTTGCCGGCCTGATCTGCCTTGGCGCGCTGTACCTGATTTCGGTGCGCGGCGAGGCCCTGCTGCTTGACCTCTCCGCCCTCGGCGCCCGCATCTTCTGCTTCTGAACGGCAGCGATTGCGCTTGCTCGGCCCGCGTGCTGATGCAGCGTTGCCCGACGCCTCCTTGACCGGCGCGCACGCCATTGTGCTGGATCGGGTGTTTCGCCGATGCTGGTGGGGACTCTCCCTAGTGCCGCCTCGTGAGCCGGTCGCATAGGTTGGCGCGCGCCACGGCGACCAGTCTGCAAGGGCTGGCGTTCCACCTTCCATCACGCCAGGAGGATTGCATGGTTAGGTCTACGTTGGTCGGCCTTGCAGCGCTCGGTCTGATGGCTGGCGTGGTGGCAGCGCAAGGCAAGATGGATTGCAGTGCCGCCTACAAGGGCTTCATGGACAAGTTCCAGCAGGGACAGATTGCGGCGACCATGGGCGGCGACCAGCTCGCCAATGTGCATCGCCTTGCCCTGCGGGCCTATGATGCCTGTCAGGCTGGCGACGAGTTCAGTGCCAGACAGCTGTTCGATGATCTGGCGAAGTCCGCCAGGTAAGACCGATCATGCGCAGTCGCAGGCGTGTGGGCTTCCCATCTGGGAGAGCCCACACGTTCGTCCGGCTCTTCGCTGCTGATGCAGCGCGTCGGCACCGTGCGCTGCGCTGGTAAGGAGTATCGTCATGCCGTACTCGCGCGCTCTTCTCGCTTTTCTATTCGGTCTCGGCACCAGCCTTGCCGCGGCTCAGGCGCTTGCCCAAGCCGAGGACGAGCGTGTGGATCTGATCGTTTCGAAGGGTCCCCTGCAAGGCAAACACGCCAAAGGCAAGAGTGGCCGGCCTGCAGACGCGCGCGCTATGGCCGAGGTCAAGAAGGCTGGAGATGCATCCGGCCATGCCATGAGCATGACCAAGGCCGAGACCTGGTCGGTGCCCAAGCACAAGGTCGAGGCTGTGAAGCAGGCGGCTGCCAAGTTCGGCCTGACCGTGACCGAGGCGGGCGAGGGCTCGAGCCATATTCTTCAGGCCAAGCCCGCGGACGACGTGACGCTGACCGACAAGCAGAAGGCCATGATGGACCTCGCCAAGTCGACCAAGGGTAGCATGGGTGTCCGCCTGGTGCTGGGGCCGACTGCGCAGATGTTGGAGCACGCGCTGAGCAGGAAGGGGAAGGACGGATCGCCAACGGATGATCTTGCCAAGATCTTGATCTGCGTTAGCGAGGACAAGACGCTTACGATCAACCGCACGAGCGTCGACATCAAGCCCAACCGGAGCGTTTGGCGTGGCACCGTCGAGGGCTCCGGCGCCAACGTCACCTTGATGTGGTGGCCGAGTGGAAAGATCTCCGGGACTGTGCAGCATGACGGGCACATGTACGGCATCCGGCATCTGGGCGGTCGCGTCTATGCGATGGTCGACATGCGCGAGGAGCATATGCCGGAGGAGCATGCTCCGATGTCCTCTGCCTCGGGTGTGCGCACCGATGATCCCAACTTGCGCGACGATCCGCTGGTGCAGCAGGGCGATGCCAGTGTCCTGCGATCGCTGCTTCAGCCTCCCTCGGCTCAACGTTCTCCTGCGCCGGCGCGGAAAGATCAATTGGCCTTGGCAACGCTCCCGAAGGCCCATTTGGCAGACAAGATCAAACGACTCGCTCCACAGGACGGTTCCAAGGCCGGCCAGCCGCCCAAGGACGTCGTCATCGACGTGATTGTTGCCTACACCAAGAAGGCGGCCGGCAACTATGGCGATGTGCGGCAGGAGCTGGTCGAACTCGCCATCGAAGAGAGCAACGAGTCGTTCCGCAACAGCGGGCTCGGCCACGTCAAGCTGCGCCTGGTGCACGCCTACCAGACCAACTACGACGAGACGGGTGCGGGTCACTTCGACCATGTGTGGCGGCTTGCCGACAGGGGTGATGGCTACATGGAGGAGGTTCACAAGCTGCGCGACAAGTACCGTGCCGACGTCGGCGTGCTGCTCGTCGACGATCCGAGCGGCTGCGGGCTGTCGACACGCGTCTATGCCGATGCCAGCGAGGCTTTTTCCGTCGTCCACCACGCTTGCTCCGTCATGACCTATTCGCTGGGGCATGAGGTCGGGCACCTGATCGGTGCGCGCCATGACCGGTCGATGGATACGAGCACCGAGCCGTTTCCCTATGGCCACGGCTATGTGCACGGCACCAAGTGGCGCGATATCATGAGCTACAAGCAAAGTTGCGGCGGTTGCCCGCGGCTGCCGGTGTGGTCGAGCCCCAATGTTCTGGTGAAGGGCGAGCCGGCCGGGGCGGCCGATGCCGACAACGCCCGTGTCATTGCCGAGCAGGCGGCCAGAGTGGCGGCCTTTCGATAGGGCCCGCTTCCAGCCGGCGGACGTAAGCTAGCCTCATTCCCCTTGACTCATGGCGCATCGGGCGTAGGGTCCCGCGCGCTTCGCGCACCCGCGAGGCGGATTCTCGAGCTCCAACGAGGCAGCCATGGGCTTTTTTGCCGACAGCGTGAACCGCATCTCTCCGTCCCAGACCATTGCCATGTCGACGAAGGCGCGCGAGCTGAAAGCCCAGGGTCGCAATATTATCTCGCTGTCTGCCGGCGAGCCAGACTTCGAGACGCCTGCCAACGTCAAAGACGCGGCCATCAAGGCTCTGCGCGAGAACAAGACCAAGTACACGGACGTCGACGGTATTCCGGAGCTGAAGGCGGCCATTGTCGGCAAGTTCAAGCGCGAGAACGGCCTCGAGTACAAGACGAGCCAGGTTTCGGTGGGCACGGGCGGCAAGCAGGTGCTCTACAACGCCCTGCTGTGCACGCTCAATCCGGGCGACGAGGTCGTCATCCCGGCGCCGTGCTGGGTGTCGTATGCCGACATCGTACTACTCGGCGGCGGCAAGCCGGTGTTTGCCAACTGCAAGATCGAAGACGGCTACAAGCTCAAGCCCGAGACGCTTGACGCGGCGATCACGCCCAAGACCAAGTGGTTCATGTTCAACGCGCCGTGCAACCCCACGGGCGCCGCCTATTCGAGGGCGGAGCTGAAGGCGCTCACCGATGTGCTGATGCGGCCGAAGAACGCCCATGTCTGGGTGCTCACGGACGACATGTACGAGCACCTGCTGTACGACGATCACAAGTTCTTCACGGCAGCCCAGGTCGAGCCGGCCCTCTACGAGCGCACGCTCACCATGAACGGCTTCTCCAAGGCCTACTGTATGACGGGCTGGCGTCTCGGCTATGCGGCAGGCCCCGAGCTGCTCATCAAGACTATGTGCAAGCTGCAGTCGCAGTCGACCTCCAACCCGTCGTCGATCACGCAGTGGGCGGGCGTGGAGGCGCTCAACGGGCCGCAGGATTTCATCCCGCGCAACAACCAGAAGTTCAAGGATCGCCGCGACCTCGTCGTGTCGATGCTGAACCAGGCCAAGGGCATCAAGTGTCCGAAGCCCGAGGGCGCGTTCTATGTCTATCCGTCCTGCGAGGGACTGATCGGCAAGACGACGTCCAAGGGCGTCAAGATCAACAACGACGAGGACTTCGTGCTGTCGCTGCTCGACGAGGAGGGCGTCGCGGTCGTGCATGGCGCGGCCTTCGCCATGAGCCCATACTTCCGCGTCTCCTACGCTACGGATACGGCCTCGCTGGAGGAAGCTTGCAAGCGCATCCAGCGCTTTTGCGGTAACGCGCGCTGACGAGGAGGACGGGGCCGAGGCTGGCATCGCGGAATTTCACAACGCGAAATATCCGCGAGCCAGCAGCGGCAACTGTGGCCCTGGGCCGGCTCGCCGCTCCGCTTCGGCCGGGATACCGGTCGACCGTGGCGAGCGCTTTACGGGGAGATGCCATGACCTCGCCTGCCCACGGGCCCCGGCACCTCAAAGTCGCCGTCAACGGCATCCACATCCACGTCGCTCGCCTCACCGGGGGGCCACGACCGGTTCTACTGCTGCACGGGTGGCCGGAGTTCTGGCTGACCTGGCTGCCGATCATGCAGCGGCTCGCCGGACGGGGCTACGATCTGATCGCGCCCGATCTGCGCGGCTTTGGCGACAGCGACAAGCCTGACGCCGGTCCCTCCGACAAGGCGGGCGCCGACGTGCACGCCGCAGATGTGCTGGCGGTGCTGGACGCCCTCGGCCTCGATCGCGTCGGCTTGGTCGCCCATGACGTCGGCGCCTTCATCGCACAGGTGCTGGGCCGCGCGGCGCCGCAACGTTTCAACGGCATCTTTCTGTTCGATTGCCCCTACGCCGGCGTAGGCGCGCGCTGGTCGGTGCCGGAGCATCTGCAGGAAATTTGGTATCAGCAGTTCCACCAAAAGCCGTTCGCGGCGGAACTGGTCGGCAGCTCGCGCGAGGCCTGCGCCACCTACTTCCGGCATTTTCTGACGCACTGGTCGGCCGGCAATCCGGCCGCCTTCGACGACGTGTTCGAGGCCTTTGTCGACAACTTCATGCAGCCCGGCAATCTGCAGGGCGGCTTCAACTGGTACATCAGCCAGAACGCGGCGCGGCTTGCTGCCATGCGCGGCGAGGCGCCCCACCTGCCGCCGATCGATGTTCCGACCTGCGTGCGTTGGGGCGAACTCGACCCTGTGCTGCTCTATTCCTGGAGCGACAAGCTGGGCGAGGTCTTCACCAACCTGGACCTCGCGCAGTTCGAGGGCGTCGGGCACTTTCCGCACCGCGAGGCGCCGGACCGGGCGAGCGAGATGATTGGACACTTCTTCGCCCGACGCTTCATCTGACTGCGGGCGCGATGTTGTTCCTGCTCAAGATTGCCGTGCCGCCGATCCTGGTGGCGCTGATGTCACTGGCGGCGCGGCGCTGGGGGCCCACGGTTGGCGGCCTGTTGATGGGCCTGCCATGGATGACTGGGCCGGTGTTGTTTTTCCTCGGCCTCGACAAGGGCGGAGAGTTTGCGGTTGCCGCATGCGCCGGCATCCAGCTCGGCGTGGTCTGCATCTGCGCCTTCATGCTGTCGTACGCGGGTGTGAGCCTGCTGGCAGCGTGGCCGTTCTGCCTGGCGGCTGCGACGGTTGCCTTCTGGGTGGTCGGGGGTATCGTGCATTCCGAGCCCATTGGGCTCATCCCGGCCGCGGCCGCCGCACTCGCGTGCATCGTCGCCACCTATTATCTGCTGCCGTGGCCGCGTACGCCGGCGGTGCCCGCGCCGCTGCCGTGGTGGGATATCCCGGTGCGCATGGGCACCACTTTCCTGCTGGTCGCCATGATCATGTTCAGCGCCGACCGGCTCGGGCCACAGCTGTCTGGCCTGGTGTCAACCTATCCGGTGATCCTGATCGTGGTCGGCTGCTTCACGCACCAGCAATGGGGCGTCGAGGCGGTATGGCGTGTGCAGCGCGGGCTCACGGTGTCGCTTACCAACTTCATCGCCTTCTTTCTGGTGGTCGGTCTGACGCTGCCTGCCGTGGGCGTCGTTCCGGCCTTCCTATTTGCCGCAGCGACTGCGCTCACATCGAGTGCCCTGATCATCGTCTTCAACCGTCGTCGCGCGCGCTGACCCGTCCCACCGGCAACAGCGCCGCAGATGGTGAACGACGACGATCGCGCCCATCACTTCAATCACAAATTTCCGCGTGGGGAGAGCACCATGCCGAAATTCAAAATCGAAGTCTTCACGCACGGGTCGCCTGGGCAACCAGCACCCCTTCATCCTGCACGATGCTCGCACGATGCTCGCCTCAAGGAGGCTGCCCGAAGGTTCCGGCAAGAGCTTGCAGGGGAATATCGATCTCGAGCAGATTGCGGCGCTGGCGAGCCATCCCAACGCCAACGGCGTACGCGTCGATATCGAGCACCACCTGGGCTACGTGCACGTGGTGATCTGCATCGTCGCCGATGCGGCGAGCCCGGCGGCGCCAGGCTAGAGACCCGCCTAAGGAGCCAAGTGCCCCATCTCGCTTAGAGCAGGCCGATCAGGCGAGATGACGATCTTGCGGTCGTCTTCCCACACAACCACCCGCAATCCTCTGCCGGCCCCGACCCGTGCCCAGCGGCCAATGTCCGCGAGAAACGGCTCTCGGCGCCAGGCCTGCGGCCGGGCTGGATCGGTGTGGATCACCAGCTCATTGACGTGCTCTTCCAACACCACCACCATCTTGCACCGCGACGGCTTCCAGTGCTCGCCCATGTCCGTATCGAGCAGATACTCGCAATAGAACTGCCGGCACTCGGTCGGCCGGTCGGCGTAGATGGCGCATCCCGATGTGGCAACGCAATGCGGGCACCAGCTCAACGGCGGCGTGCTCAGCTCCTCGACGCTCAGCAGCTTGCAGCACATCGTACAGCCGCCGCAGCTGCGATCCTGCACGATGTCCACCCGCTGGGTCATTGGCAGCTCGCTCGAAGGTTTTGACACCGAGCGCTTTTGCTCGGTGCATGATCAATGCGGGGACGCGGCAAATTCACCAAGCGACGGACGATTCAGTCTGGCGAAGAGAAGCGCGCAATGCTCAAGCTTGAGGCGTAACGCGTACGGGAACCGGACAAACGTTGGTCAGTTATCCCAAGCAGAGAGCAACAACCAGCCGTGGGAAAAGGACCCATGCAGCTACGCTACCCCATATTCGAGCGCATTGGAAAGATGCTGCACGACCAGCTCGACGACATCGCGCGCGAACCGTTGCCTGAGAGCTGGACCGACATGATCAACTACCTGGACAATCAGGAGCGCGGGCAGGCTCAAGGTGCCGCGCCGGGCGATTCGCGAGCCGCGCAGCTAAAGCCGATCAGGACGTGAATCGGTGGGGCCCGCTTGGGCGGAGCCTGCTGCAATGCCAGGCCGCGGATGGGCGAACTGCAGCGAGCGAGCGAGCGTTAACCTTCAAGTGAACTTGCGTCTCGTCGGAACGCGCAGCTTGGCGGGCCGCGTCGCAACGACCTTTGACAGTTGTAGCCGATGTTGGCAGTGATCGGGGCAGGCTTCGGATGGGCACCATTGCCTCACCGGCGCCGCTTACATGTCGGGGACGCGACAACACGGCAAAGGTTGTGCGCCCGCCTCCCCTCCTCCAAGGTGAAATGCAGACGTCGCGCAGCGTCTCAAGGGGCGATCGTACTGCATGCTGTCCATGTCGGGCGTCACGGGGGATACCGCGTTCCTGACCGGTGGCGGCAAGGTCGGAGCTCTCATCCGCGAGCACCGATGGGCGGATGCACCACTCGGTGAACCCGTCGCATGGCCGCAGTCGCTGCGCTCAGCGTTGTCGATCTGCCTACACTCAAGCTTTCCGACAGCTATCTATTGGGGTGCGGAGCTGCGCCTCCTCTACAATGATGCCTGGGCGCCGATCCCGGCCGAGCGCCATCCCTGGGCGCTTGGGCGGCCGGGTGGTGAGGTATGGGCCGACATCTGGCACGTGGTCGGTCCGCAGTTCGCGCGCGTGCTGGAAACCGGCGAAGGCTTCTCGACGTACGACCAGATGCTGCCCATGGTTCGCCAGGGTGTCCGGCGCGAGACCTACTGGAACTACAGCTTCACCGCCATCCGCGGCGAGGACGGCTCGGTCGTCGGCGTGTTCAACCAGGGCAACGAGACGACCGCGGCCGTGCTAGCACGCAGGCAGGCCGAGGCCGAGATCGCTCGCCTCGGGCGCATGTTCGCCCAGGCCCCTGGCGCGGTGGCGGTCCTGCGCGGCCCGGCGCATCAATTCGAGATCGTGAACTCGGCCTACGAGAGACTGGTAGGCCGCCACGATCTGGTCGGTAGGACCGTCGCCGAGGTGCTGCCCGAGGTGATCGACCAGGGGTTCGGCGATTTGCTCGATCGCGTGTTCGCGGATCGCGAACCACATGTCGGGCGCGCCGTTCCGGTTACCTTGCTGCGCACCGCTGATGGGCCCGCGGAGCGCCGTCTCCTTGATTTCGTCTATCAGCCGTTGATCGATTCAGCCGGCGACTGCAGCGGCATCTTCGTGCAGGCAACGGACGTCACCGAGCAGCACCGAGCCGAGGAGGCGCGCGAGCTGCTGCTGCACGAGATGAACCATCGCGTGAAGAATTTGTTCGCCGTGGCCGCCGGCATGGTGACGATGACCGCACGCGCGTCAAGCTCCGTGGACGAGATGAGCGAAGCCTTGCGCGGCCGCCTCAATGCGCTGGCCAAGGCCCACGATCTCATCCGCGCGGCCGTGCTCGGCGAGGTCAGGCACGATCGAGAGGTGTCGCTGCGCTCTCTGGTCGAGTCGATCCTCGAACCCTACGCGGCGGCCAAGCCGGATCCGCGCATCGCTGTCGGGGGCGAGAATTTTCTTCTCGGTGGCAGCTCCGTGACGAGCTTTGCCCTGATCTTGCACGAGCTGGCAACGAATGCTGCGAAGTATGGTGCACTGTCGGTACCCGACGGCCGGCTGTCGATCCGCTGGAAGATGTCGGATGGGCGGCTGAGACTTGACTGGTCCGAGACGCTTCCAAAGGTGGTCGTAAAACCGCCTGCCGCGCAGGGCTTCGGGAGCAAGCTGGCGCGCATCAGCGCCACGGGTCAGCTCGGTGGGTCGATCGACTTCGACTGGCAGCCTGACGGCGTGCGTATCGCGCTCGCCGTACCGGAGGAGCGTTGCGTTTCCAGCTAGCTTGACGCCGAGCTGCCGAGCTCGGCACCGAACTCCTCGCGGAACACGCGCCAGCCTTTCGGCGTGACCTCGACGGCACGCGTGTGGTTCAGCCTGCGCACCCATCTCTTCTCGAGGCTGTGCGTGCACAGTGCGGCGCCGACGGCTCCCGCCAGGTGTGGGCGCCGCTCGCTCCAATCCAGGCACGGCCGGCATAGGACGCGGGCAGGTCGCTTGCGCCGGGCCAGCAGGTCGTCGACGTCGATGCCGATGCGGCCGAGGAAGCCCAGGCCGGCGTCGGTGAGGATGCCACCGTCGCTGCCAAGTTCGGCGTAGCCGGCGGCGACCATCGCATCTGCCAGCGCCACACCGAGCCGGCCGGCAAGGTGGTCATAGCAGGTGCGGGCCGCGCGCAGGGCCGCATCGCGCGGGCCGACGGTCAGGCGCCGTTGCGAGGATGGCTGCAGGGTTGATGCAACCTGCATGATGGTTTCCATCATGTGCGCCACCTCGGGCGAGGCCAGCCGGTGGTAGCGGTGCCGGCCCTGCTTTTCGACGGCCAGCAGACCGGCGTCCGTCATGCGGGCCAGATGGCTGCTGGCAGTCTGGGCTGTGATGCCAGCGACGCCGGCCAGCTCCGACGCCGTCAGGGCACGGCCATCCATGAGCGCATGCAGCATGCCGGCCCGGGCCGGGTCGCCGGCCAGGGCGGCAATCCTGGCGAACGTGGCATTGGTTGCCATGGTATGTTCCTTGGGAATTCCTGGCACCGTAGGGCTCACGATGCCGGCGATGCTTCGCTCGCTATCGTAGCATTAGCGGGCACGATCGGAGCGCCTTGGGGGTGGCGTAGCCGGCATTGCGCCAGCAACTGGTTACAGCGGCACGATCTGCGTGCTGTCCAAGTGCGCCTTGACCCGTCGGCTCATCAGGTCGAGCAGGACGGTTATGCGATCCTTCTCGTCGAGCGCGAGAATGGTTGCAACGAGACCGTCGCAGGGACCGGTAACGACCTGAACTTGCTGGCCAATCTGGTAGGGGACGGGCGGCCGCACAATGGCGCCGTCGACCTCGCGAGCGCGCAGGGCCTGGATGAAGCGTTGGTCCACCAGGCTCGGCCGGTCACCGCACCTGACCAGTGTCCGCACGCCGTAGGTGGACAGGATCGGGCGCCAGCCCTCGTCGGATCCCATGCTCACGAATAGGTAGCCGGGAAACAGCGGGCGCAGCACATCTTCCACCCTTCGCGCGTGCGAACGCCGGCGGCGGATGAACGGGCAGTAAGTTGAAAAACCCTGGCGCTCGAGATTGTCGCGTGCAACGCGCTCGCGGTGGGGCTGGGTGTTGACCGCGGCCCACCACGCTTCTGCCCCGCTCGGCAGAGCGTACGCACTGCTCATCGTACCCTGCAACTACTCCCCCAGTCACAAGGCCATAACGCGATTGATCTTGCGGCGCAAGGACTTGACACTGTCCGGCAGGTGCAGCGGGCGCGAGCACGAGGTATTGTGTTGACGGCGCCACGCGCGCTACTGCCTGATTGCAAAACGGCCGCAATTGGCAGTCTTATGCGACAAGGGGATCGGGTCGCGGGGATCGGGTCGAAGCCTCGCTTGGGAAACCGTGTGGTGCGTAGCAGCAGCCCCGT
>Ga0075421_100006954_pt1 | contig 13831 bp, 9 predicted proteins | sample SoiMetdeltSBSDD5_FD_75292 | JGI IMG/M metagenome (GOLD analysis project Ga0075421, IMG submission 75292) | Bulk soil microbial communities from a Populus tree surrounding site in Tennessee, USA - Soil MetaG P. deltoides SBSDD5 | ecosystem: Environmental > Terrestrial > Soil > Tree plantation...
TTGGGACAATTATCAAGGACAAATTCCCGGCCGCTGGCACGGCCGGGCGGACGTTACGAGCCGTCCAGCGCCCCCAGCGCCCCCAGCGCCCCCAGCGCCCCCAGCGCCCCCAGCGCCGGCGCGCAGCGCCGCCTGCGTTCCCAGCGTCCGTGGTTCCGTTCCCGTTCGTGGTTCCGTTGACCGACCGGAACTCCAACGACCTGTCCGGGCTCAGGTCGGGTTCTCCAACCACGTTCGCAGCTCGCCATCGGTCACGATCGCGGGCCCGCTGTCCTTCAGGCGGGGATCGATCTGCTCCTCCGCGTATCCCGTCGGCATTCCGGTCTCGCGGTTCACGATCCACGAGAACCGCCGGTCCCGTTCGCGCCCACGAAGCAGCGAGCGTGGCGAGTGGCCAAGCACCGCGGCGACGGCGCCGTAGGTCGCGCGGCGGCCGTGCTGGTCGAGAAGGTCGACGATCTCTTCGAGCGACATGGTTTGCCTCGGGTTCCGTAGTGAGGTCATCTTCATTGGACTCCCCGGAGGCCAATATGCCGGCCAAGGCGCCAGCATCCGTCACCGAAAGACGATTCGCCGACATCGTTGCATCGCTGCGCGGCAAACCCGGCGTCACCGCGCCGTCGTCCGAAACCGGAGGAGGCCGCAAGTTCGGATCGTCCGGGCTCAAGATCGACAACAAGGTCTTCGCGATGGTCTCGTCCAGGGGCGAGTTCGTCGTGAAGCTCCCTCGCCAGCGGGTCGACGCGTTGGTGGCGTCCGGTGACGGCACGCGCTTCGATCCGGGGCACGGTCGGTTGATGAAGGAATGGCTCGTCGTCTCGCCGACTTCGACGCTCGACTGGCTGGTTCTCGCGAAGGAAGCGATGGCCTTCGTGGGCAGATGACGAACCGCGCCGGGCCGGTAGCGGCACCGGACCGCATCGTCTCCCTCGACGTCCTGCGTGGCGTCGCGCTGCTTGGCATCCTGCTCATGAACATCCAGTCGTTCGCGATGCCGAGCGACGCGTACCTCAACCCCACCGCGTACGGCGATCTGACTGGCGCCAATCGGTGGGTGTGGATCGTCGTCCACCTCCTCGCCGACCAGAAGTTCATCAGCATCTTCTCGATGCTGTTCGGTGCGGGGATTCTCCTCATCGCCGAGCGCGTCGGGCCGGAGCGCGCGACGCGAATTCACTACCGCCGGATGGTAGTGCTGCTCGTGTTCGGCCTGATCCACGCGCACGTGCTCTGGTCGGGGGACGTCCTCTACACGTACGCGATCTGCGGAATGTTCGTGTACCTCGCTCGCCGCCTAACGCCGAAGCAGCTGATCGTCACGGGACTGGCGCTCCACGCGGTGTCGTCGGTCATCTTCATCGGGTACGCCATCCTGCTGCGCGACGCTCCGGCCGAGGTGATTACGCAGGTGACGAACGACAACTGGCTGGCGCCGCCGGCGGAAATGGCACGGGAGATCGCTGCCTACCGTGGAGGGTGGGGCGCACAGCAGACGTTTCGCGGTCCGGACGCGACGGGGATGGAAACGTTCATCTTCCTGATCGACTTCGCGTGGAAGACGTCGGGGCTCATGCTCGTGGGCATGGCGCTCTACAAGCTCGACGTGCTCTCCGCCCGGCTATCCGACTCGTTCTATCGCCGGATGATGGTGCTGGGGTTCGGCGTCGGGCTGCCGGTGATCGCGTACGGCGTGTGGAGGGATTTCGCGACCGGGTGGGGCGTCGTGTACTCGTTGTTCATCGGCTACCAGTTCAACTACTGGGGAAGCGCGCTCGTGGCGTTAGGCTGGACAGGCCTCGTGATGCTCGTGGTCCGGTCGGGCGGGCTGCCCGGCGTGCAGCGACGGCTCGCCGCAGTCGGGCGCACGGCATTTAGCAACTACATCCTCCAGACGCTGTTCGGCATCGCGATCTTCTACGGGACGGGGCTCGGATTGTTCGGTCACGTCGATCGCGTTGGGCAACTGCTCATCGTATTTGCGATCTGGGCGGTGCAGCTCACGGTCGCACCCGTGTGGCTACGCCATTTCGAGTTTGGCCCGCTCGAGTGGCTGTGGCGCTCCCTCACGTACGGGAAGGCGCAGCCGATGCGGCGGCCGGCGATGCCGTCGGCTGAGCTCACCCCGTTGCGTTGAGCTCGATCACGTGCCGGTCGGGGTCGAGGATGAAGATCTGGGGAAACCCGGCGTTAGGCCGTCGATTCCACTTGAGCCACAACGGGTGGTCAGGCGGCACATCGTCGCGGTAGCCCGCCGCGCGCAACTCTGTGAGCGTAGCGTCGAAGTCGTCCACCCGCACGGCGAAATGCACGTCGCGTGAGTCGACGGGCTTGCCGAGCCGCAGAGTCCCGCCCTGGCGTTCGATGAGGTGGAGTTGCTCGTCGCCCAGGGCGAACCACGCCCCGCGAAAGTCGAACGCCGCTGGGCGCTCGATCTCCGCCAGTCCCAGGACCTCGCGGTAGAATCGGCGCGACCGCTCCAGGTCCGAGACCGGGAGCGCGACGTGGTGCAGGGCGGTGACGCGAAGGACCATGGTGGCACAGGACGATGGTGAGGGCGCGGCCGGTCGTACCGACCGCACCCAATGTACCACCAATCAGCGTCCCGCCACCCTCCCGCTCTGCAGGACATCGCGCGCCATTCTCGCGAGGCTGACGAATTCCGCTCGATACCCGAAAGGATCGGCTCCCTTCGACCGCTCACCGCGCACGATGACGCTGTCCAGTGAGCTCTTTCCCTTGTGCGGTGAATCGCGCAGTACCATCCCGAACTCCGCCACTGCGCTGGCGAATACGAAATCCGTCGACGGCCGGGCGGTCGTCTCGTCGGCGACGACGTGCGTCATCTCGCGGCTCCGGGAACCAGTGGGCGGCTTGTAGCGCAGCTTCACGTACATGAGCTCCGAGCTCGCCGACGCGTCGGTGCGGGACGGCGTTTTCGTGTAGCGGAGCGAGTCGGGCCGCGGCACCGTGGCGAGATCCGGCGATCCGGGCGGGATCAGCTCGTAAAGCGCCGTCACCACGTGTCCGGAGCCGAGCTCACCCGCGTCTTTCGTGTCGTCCTTGAAATCTTCGTCCCGCAGGAGTCGATTCTCGTAGCCTAACAAGCGATAGGCGCCCACGCGGGATGGGTTGAACTCGATCTGGAGCTTCACGTCCTTCGCGATCGTGAGCAGCGTGCCACCCATCTCGGTCACGAGCACCTTGCGCGCCTCCATGATGTTGTCAACGTAGGCGTAGTTGCCGTTCCCCTTGTCGGCGAGCTTCTCCATCTTCGAGTCCTTCACATTGCCCGTGCCGAAGCCGAGCACGGTGAGGAACGTGCCCTGGTCGCGGCGCTGCTCGATGAGCTGCACGAGCTCCGCGTCGCTCGAGACGCCCACGTTGAAGTCGCCGTCGGTCGCGAGAATGACGCGATTATTTCCCTGCGGCATGAAGCTCTGCTTCGCGACGTCGTACGCGAGACGAATGCCGGCACCTCCCGCGGTCGAGCCGCCCGCCTCGAGGCGCTCGATCGCATCGAGGATGCTGTCCTTCTGGCTTCCGGGCGTCGGTGGCAGCACGACGCCCGCGTTGCCGGCGTATACGACGAGCGCCACGCGGTCCTGCGGCCGGAGCTCGTTCACGAGCAGTCGGAACGCGGATTTCAGCAGCGGCAGCTTGTCGTCGCTCGCCATCGAGCCCGACACGTCGATGAGGAAGACGAGGTTGTTAGGCGGCAGCGAGTCGACGTCGATCGGCCGGCCCTTGAGCCCGATGCGCACGAGTCGGTGTGCCGCGTTCCACGGCGCCGTGCTCACCTCGGTGGTGATCGTGACGGGGTCCTCGCCGCGTGGCGCCGGCAAGTCGTACGGGAAGTAGTTGATCAGCTCCTCCAGCCGCACGGCGTCGCGCGGTGGCTGCTGCCCTTGCCGGAGGAATCGGCGAACGTTGCTGTACGACGCGTGGTCGACGTCGATGGAGAATGTCGAGCGTGGCGCGGACGCTGTGGTCAGGAACGGGTTTTCGGAGATGACGTCGTAGCCCTCGGTGTTTCCCGGGTCCTTGTCGCGGTACTCGGCCATCTCCTTCTGGCGTCGCGGGCTCGCGGCGCGGATGCCCATCTGCGCCACCGTTGCGCCCATGGCCTTCCTCGATACGGGTGGTGCGACCGCTGCCGTGACGACGACGTCCGCCAGTTGCACCTGGGTGGCGGCGAGCGCGAAGTGTTCCGTGCGCGTGCCCGCGGCGACGTGCAGTGCGCGGGTCGCTGGATCGTACCCGATGCGCCTAACGAGCATCACGATGTCACGCCCCTTGGCGGAGTCGACGGGGACGTTGAGGCGATAGTTGCCCTGCGCGTCGGTCTGCACGCCGAGCGTCGTTTCGCGAACCGAGACCATTGTACCACCGAGTGGTCGGCTCGTGGCCGAGTCGACGACGCGGCCGGTTATGACTGCGACCGGTTCGGCGCGAACAGACATGGTGGCCGTGTGGTTCGATCGCACGAGTGGGACACTGGTCGCGGCGACCAGCGAAATGGGGATCAGCGCTCGAACTAACCTCGTAGGCATACACACTCCCGCGTGGTGGGATGGCGGCCCGTGCTCGCGGAGTGGCTCCGCGGGCAATCGACCGCTGACCCGGGAGACGTCGGCCACTGCCGGACTTACACACGCGCACCGACAGACGCCTGCGAGCGCTGGGTTATCCATCTTCCCGCCCGTCAGAGAACGTCCTATGCTATGACCGTGATGGCCCGCCGATCGGCATCCGCGGCCCGGAGTATCCCTTGAGCGACACGGCAGCCGGTATCCGCTGCCCTCGCTGCGCGGAGCTCGTCTCCGACGACGCCGCGTTCTGCTCGCATTGCGGCACGCCGCTTCGTCAGCAGGCCCCGAACGTCCCGTCCCCCGCTCGCCGCTCGGAGGAGGTGGAGCGCATCGCGGCGGAGCTCCGGTCAGCGCTCGCCCCGCGCTACGAGCTGCTCGACCTGCTCGGCGAAGGGGGCATGGGCTGTGTCTTCCGCGCGCGCGAGGAATCGCTCAGGCGACTCGTCGCGGTGAAGGTGCTCGCACCCTCGCTCGCCGAAGATGACGTTGCGCGTGTCCGATTCACTCGCGAATCGCGCGCCGTCGCCGCGATCTCGCACCCAAATGTCATCGGCGTGTACGGGGTCGGCGAGACCCCCGAGCTCAAGCTGCCGTTCATCGTTATGCAGTACATCGATGGCCCGACGCTCGCCGCGTGGATGCGGACGCACCCGCGCACGACCGAGGCGACCGGGCGACGCGTCATCGGGGAGGTCGCGAGCGCGCTGGCCGCGGCACACTCGCATGGCGTCGTACACCGCGACGTCAAGCCAAGCAACGTGCTCATCGAGGCGACGACTGGCCGAGCGATCGTGGTGGATTTTGGCGTCAGCGCGCTGCTCACGCCCGGCGAGCCATCGGTCGAGGCACCGCCCGTCACGACAAGCGGCATCATCGTGGGGACGCCAGTGTACATGAGCCCCGAGCAGGCGGCTGGCGATCGAGTGCAGGCACCCAGCGACATCTATAGCCTGGGTGTCGTCGCCTACGAGCTGTTCGCGAGCGATCTCCCGTTCAAGGCCAATTCGGCGATGGGGTGGGCCGCGGCGCACATGCGGGACATACCGGCGCCCCTCGCGACGCGCCGAGCGGAAATCTCGCCCGAGGTCCTGCAACTCGTCGATCGCTGTCTCGCGAAGGACCCGAGCGAGCGGCCACGCGCCCAGGAGATTGCGACGGGGATGGCGCCGTCCATCGAGAGCGAGATCGCGTGGCCTCCGCCCGGAGTCGGGCCTCTCTTCGGCCGTGGACACCTGCTCGGCAGGATCGCGGTGGTGCTCGTCGTGGCGGCAGTGGCGGTCGCGCTCTGCCTAACGCTTCCGCCGGCGATGGCACGCGCCGGGCCCCAGTGGTGGACGCCCTATGCGGAAGGACGCGATGTGTCAGGGTCCGCGCTCGGAGTCGTCGACGAGACCAGTGCGGCGGCGCCGCCGGTAACGCTGTGGATCTGGCGGATTGCACTGGCCGGCGGTCTCGCGACGTTCCTGATTGCAGCCGTTGTGTTCCTGTTTATAGCGGGACGAGCAGCCACCACGGCCGCGGGTGCGCGCCGCCTCGGCTGGCGTTGGTCGACGATCCTGAACGCCGTGGTGGATCCGGACGGCAGAAACGGTCTGCTCCTGGCCGGAGCTCGCGAGCTCGCCGCCGTGCCGCCCGAGCGCCGGCAGTCGGCGTTAGGCGCCCGGCGCGAGATTGTGGGATGGCGTCTCGCCGCCGGCGGCTGGACCGGTGTCACGCTCGGTGCGTGGGCACTCGCCGCAGCGACGGGCGCACTGCAGCTGGACGGCAGTGGCCCGCTCATGAGCTGGCTGGTACTCGTGCTGATGGTGGTGCCGGCCCTCGGTGCAGGCGCGCTTGCCTGGTCGGCGACCGCGGATGAGCGGCGCTCGCTCGCACCGATGCCTCGTCGCCGACCGCATCCACCCGCATCGATCTCAACCGAACCCGACGCATCGGGAGCGGTCGCGATGTGGTACGCGGCGATGGATCTGGCCAGCGGAGCGGGTGGGGGAGGGGAAGGGAGAACGGCTACGGCGAGCGAGCCGCCACAACCCGGCAAGCTGCCGCTGCTGACAAGGCTGGCGCTCGCCGTCGTCGCGACGGTGGCGTTTGGTGGACTGGTCGGCATCGTCCTGGTCGTCGTGGCCAACCTGGTCGCGGCGCAGAACCTCGAGCGTGTGGGCCGAGAGACCGCGCAGCTCGTGGCGACCATGCGACGGCTGCGAGAGACCGATCCGCTCACTGCCGCGCGGCAGGCGTGGGTCGGTTTTCTTCCGGCCATGTCTCCGCTGTCGGCAGCAGACTCTCGACGGGAAATCGTCCGGCTCGTGGACGGACGGGACGCATTGGACACTCTTCCGCCTTATCCGACCCCGGCGGCTCGACTCCTTGGCGCCTCGGCGAATGGCGCGGGGCGCCCCGCAGTGGTGGACGCGATCAAAGCCGCGGCGAGTGGCCTCGCCGCAGACTCTGCATCGATGTTCGCTGCCGCCGCTTCGCATCCAAGAACGGAGGTGGTGCGGCGATTGAGTGCTTCCGGAATATCGCTCTTCGCGGCGAGCCTGGACCGTCCGCTCGCCGAGTATCGATCGGTGAGTGAGCTGCCTGAGCCGCCATATGCGGAGCTGCGTGCGGGCGCGCAGGCGAACGCGCTCGGAGCGGTGGCCGCGATCGCGCGGCGAGACTACGCGGAAGCGGAGCGCCGGCTCGGCGAGAACGCCGCTCTCGCCGAGAGGTTTCTCTCGGTGCCGCGTCGGTTTGCAGGAACTTTCGGAGCGGGACTCCTTCAGGAGATGGCGCTGCTGCCACTCGCCGAAGTCGAGGACCTCCGCGGTGATCCGCGACCTGGGGTTCAGCTTCGCCGAGCGGCGGATACAGTCCGTGTCCTGTTCCTGGATCCTGCGTGGAGCTCTCGGCTCATCGGCCTCGCGGCCACCCCCGACGACATGGGGACGTACATGGCGGCCGTGCGCGACCAGCGGCTCCCGGCCGGATTGCGAGCGGAGGGATTCGATGGAGGCATACTTGGCTTTTGCCTCAATCCTCGCGAGGTCGTTAGGGGTCCTCAACAGAGCCGCCGAGAGTCGGTGCGCGCGGCAGCGGACTCGATATCCGATATGCCGGAGTCGCGAGAACTGGCGGCGCTCGTGCTGCGAGGCTGGCAGAAGGACGAGCTAGCTGGCGAGCATGCCGAAGCGTTCGGATCAGTGTTGACCCGTATACGGTTCTGCGCCAAGATTCGTCGCAGCTAACAATCGGCCGCGAGGCCGTGGCGCGACAATCACGGAAGTGCACGTCGCGCGTTGAAGCGCGCGCGCGCGAGTGACACTGGGTCCGCCGAGCAGGAGGAACCCATGATTCACCAGGTCTTGCGCCGTCCGGCACGCCGGATCGCCTCGTCCATCACTTCGGGTGAGGGACGTCTCTCCGCGGCCACGGTGATCGTCGCCTGGCTCATGCTGGCTTCGTGTAGCGATCCCATGGAACCGCCTGGAACGAGGCCGGTGGGCCACGTTAGGCTCAATCCCGAAATAGTCGGGATCGGCGGCGGGTTCGACGACGCCGGGAATTCCGGCAGCGCGCCCGGCACGCTTTGGTTTCCGACTGGATGGCGATTTCTGCCGCAGTTCGGCGATGGCGCCAATGGGCTCCAGAACTGCTTGCTCTATGGGCGATGCAACGCTGGCAGCCTGACCATTCAACTCGGTACGCTCACGGCGCCGGCGAATTCGGACCCGAACCCGGGCCCGGGTGGGACCACGTCCACGTCGTTCGGATACATGAGCACCAGCAACTTCACGCGACAGGACGGGCCTAACGAGGTGAATTATACGAATCGCGTGAGCGCCATCGAGCAGGAACACTTCTTCACTCCGAGTTCGCTGGAGACACCATTCACGGGAAAGGGCTTGTATCGGCTTCGGTTCGACTATGCGTTCCTGACCAGCGCTGACACGCCGAGCCCCGGACTGGACCCCTACGCGCTGTTCCAGGTGCTATGGGATCAGAACCCGCCCTCGGTGCCTGGAACACCGATCGCGTACGAGCGCCGAGATCAGGTCTTCCGGATCTCGCGGAGCGACGTGGCGACAAATCCGTCGTTGCAGCAAGCAGGCGGTTGCGGATCCGGCGGCATCGGGAACGCGACCTATTCACTCTGCACGGGATGGCATAACGTCACCGTCGACATTCCGCCGTTCTATTACGACAAGCGATTCGTGCTTCGCCTGCTCATTCAGGATGGCGGGGACCCGTACAGTGAGATAGACGCCTTCGATCGTCTCATACCCGACAACGCGTTCGGCAGTGTCATCGCGATGGACAACTTCAAGATTCTCGGCCTGCCCCTGCTGACTGGAGCCGGGCCGGTTCCTGATGGTCCGGTCGCGATCAACACGCTGGCCACGCTGGCAGCGACCTATGAATATGCGGATCCCCTGGCGACTCATACCGGTGTGTTCGATTGGGGCGATAACTCGACGAGTCCCGCGGCAACGACGCAGTCAAACGGGACTGGGTCGTTCACCGGGACGCATACGTATGTCTCGCCCGGCGTGTACGTCGTAACGCCCACCGTGACGGACAACGCCGCCAACAGCTCGAGCGGCGAGACCGCCATCGCGGTCTACGATCCGAACAGCAGCTTCGTCACTGGCGCGGGTTGGATCTTGTCGCCGCCTAACGCCTACACGCCCGATCCGGCGATGACCGGCATGGCCCATTTCGCGTTCGTCTCCAAGATCGTCAAAGGCGCACAGGGAGCCCCGACCGGCAGCACCAGCTTCCGCTTCCAGGCCGCAGACTTCGTGTTCGAAAGCACTTCATACGATTGGCTTGTCGTCGCGGGCTCCAAGGCTCAGTTCAAGGGCAGCGGATCGATCAACGACGCTGGCGACTACGCATTCATGCTTACGGCGGTCGACGGGATGATTACCGGCGGTGGAGGCATCGACAAATTCCGGATCAAGATCTGGAACAAGGCGACCGCAGCGGTCATCTACGACAATCAACTGGGCGGCAGCGACGCCGCGACCCCGGTGACGGCGTTAGGCGGCGGCAACATCTCGATCAAGAAATAGGCAAACGGAAGGACGGGGCCGATGCGGTGGCTCATTGCGTGCGCGCTGCTCGCCGGCACGCCGCTCATCGCGCAGGAACGCGGATCGCAGCGCGCAGCACTCGACAGCGCCGCGCGGCTGGATTCACTCGCGGGCCAGGCGGCGGCGCGCGGCAAACGGGATGATCTCGTCGAGGCCGCGCGGCTGTTCGGTCTCGCGGCAGACCTCTATGATCGCGCCGGCGCGGGCGGGAAACAGGGCGAGGCCGTCGCGAACGCCGGAAGCATGTACAACGCCGTCGGTCGAAGCGACTCGGCGATCGTCAACTTTCGACGTGCCTTGCCGCTTCTGCGCGCCGCGAACGACAGGGAGAACGAAGGGGCCACGCTCATCCTGCTGGGCCAGGCGTTCCACGGGAGAGGCGAGCTCGATTCCGCGCTCGCCTACTATCGCGAGGGTCTGACCGTTGCCCGTGCGACCGGGAATCGGAAGAACGAAGGCGTCCTTCTCAACAACTTCGGGATCGCCTACAACGCGCTCGGCCGCCCCGACTCGGCCATTGCTTACCTGACGCGAGCACTCACCGTGCGGCGTGAGCTGAAGGACCGGCTCGGCGAGGGCGTGACGCTCAACAACCTCGCGCGGGTTGAGCAAACGCTCGGCCGCTACGAGAGTGCCATCACGTATCTTCGCCAGTCACTCGTTGCGCGCCGGGAGGTGAAGGACCGAGCCGGCGAGGGCACCACGCTCAACAACATCGGCTTCGCGTTCGACCTGCTGCACCGGCCGGACTCGGCGCTCGTCTATTATCGTCAGGCGCTCGTGCCGCTCCGGGAAGTCGGTCGGAGGCCCACGATCGCGATCACGCTCACGAACATTGGCCGCGCGTACACGGCCACCGGAAAGGCAGACTCCGCGCTCGCCTATATCCGCGAGGGGTTGGCCACGGCACGCGACGTCGGTGACAAGACCGGAGAAAGCTGGGCCCTCGTGGACCTCGGAAACGCGTTCGACGCCCTGAATCAGCCGGACAGTGCGCTGGCGTCGTATCGGGCAGGGCTTGCGGTGCTGAGAACGGTCGGCGACCGCTCGCGTGAAGGCGACGCACTGTCGCGCATCGGGTTCATCCTTCAGCGATCGGGCTCGGCGCAGCTCAAGTCGGCTGTTGCCTACTACGACTCCGCGGCGAGCGTTCGTGCCGCTGTCGGGAGCTCGGCCGGCGGCGACGCGAACCGCCTAACGTTCGCCGAGCAGGATGTGCATCTGTTCGAGCGCTGGGCGCTGGCGTGGCTGGCGCGAGGTCCGGAAGTCGGTGACCAGGTCGCGGCGCGCGCCTCGCTCGCGGCGGTCGAGCGTGGACGCGCGCAAGCGTTGCTCGATCTCCTGCGCGACTCTCGGCGGGGTGCCGGGCGCGCCACGACGCCGCAGGCTCCGTCCGTTGCACCGGGCGCCGATCTCGCGGTGGAAGGCGAAACGCTGGCGCGCACCGTGTCGCAAACAGCGAAGGCGTCACTGACGTTTCTCTCGACGCAGGACACGCTCATCGCGTGGCTGATCGATGAACAAGGTGGCGTCGCGGTTGCACGGAGCGCGGTGTCGCAGGACTCCATCGCCGCCCTGGTGGCCACACTTCGCGCCGGGCTCGCGGTGGACGACGCGGCAATCGGCTCACGGGTCGCGATGCGTGGGTCGCCGCCGCTCGAGACGCCGCCTCCGAATCCAGGACCGACGGAGCGCACGTATCGGCGCGGACTCCGCTACGCCGAGCCGGCCGCCGTGGCGCTCGCGGGGCTGCTGATTCCCGAGGCATTCGTCGGGCGGTTGCCCAAGTCCGGTGAGCTCGTGATCGTCGCACCGGGGCCGCTCGCACTTCTGCCGTTTGCCACGCTTCCCCTCGGACGGACGAACACGCTCGCGTCGCCATTCGGCAACGGTCTCGCGATTCGTTATGCACCGTCGCTGGCAGCCCTGGCCGAGTCCGAACGGCGCCCCGCGGCGATCGCATCGCGTGAGCCGGCGGCGCTCCGCGCCACGTTGAAGGAGGCGCTCGTCGTCGGCAATCCGAGCATGCCAAGCCTGACGTCGTTCGACGGGCGCGCGGTCGCCCTTGCGCCGCTTCCCGCCGCCGGCGCCGAGGCCGCGTGGGTCGCGGGACAGCTCGGCGCGACCGCGTTGACAGGTGCGCAGGCAACCGAGTCCGGCGTGAGGCAGCGTCTCCCCGAGGCGCCTATCGTGCACCTTGCGACTCATGGCTACGCGTATGCGTCGGGTGAGCGCGCGAGACAATCGTTCGTCGCCCTCGCACCGGGTGAAGGGAACGACGGCCTGCTCACGGTGGGCGAGATGCTCGACACGGGGGGACCGGCGCTGCGTGCGGAGCTCGTGGTATTGAGCGCGTGTCAGACGGGGCTCGGCGACTTGAAACAAGCCGAGGGGACCGTGGGATTGCAGCGAGCGTTTCTCGGGCGTGGAGCGCGAAGCGTTCTCGTGTCGCTGTGGAGTGTTGGGGACGCCGCGACGGAGGCGCTGATGAAGCGGTTCTACACGCATTGGCTGCACGATCGCGACGCCCCGACGAAGGCCGAGGCCCTGCGCCGCGCGCAGGAGGACGTACGAAAGATGGCCGGGTTCGATCACCCGCGGTTCTGGGCCGGATTCCAGCTCGTCGGCGCTCGTTAGGCCGCGGCCGTATTCTCCATGGAAACGATCATGACGTGGACGAAACGTGGGCGGAGCCGAATCGCTGACTGTGTTGTAGTGGCCGTGCTGGCGTCGGCCGCCAGCCGAACGGTCGTTGCACAAGGCACTCAGCCCCCGATCGTCAGCATACGAGAGACTGCGGCGTCGCTCGTGCGCTCCGGCATCGCCACCAACGATGCGCGGACCGTCCTTGCGGCGGCGCAGCTGCTCATCACGGCCGAACGGGCGTCGCCGGGCTTGCAGCGTGTCGGACCAGTCGCGGCGGACACCAGCCGGCCGGAAGAGCAAACGAAGTCGGGCGTCTTCACGGCCGCGGGTTTGCTGCGACTTGCCTCGCGCGTTGCCGTGGAGCAGCAAGACGTGACGACCGCGCGCGTTGCCGCCGACCTTGCCGGGAACGCGGACATCGGCCTCGGCGATGCTGCACTGGCGAAGGAGCTGCGCACCGCGGCGCAGGCGCTCGCCCAGTCGCGCGGCGCCGCGGGCGGCCCGATCTGGGCGGATGGCTTCATCGCCGCCAACGAGGCCGCCGAATACAAGGTCAGCTTTCAGGGCGGCTACACGCCTAACAAGATCGACGTCTCCGCCAGCAACGCATCGGCCGACCTCGATTGTTACCTGTACGAGGGGAAGCAGCTCGTTGCGCGCGATAATGGGTTCGGCGGAGACTGCAGCATCAAGTGGAGCCAGAAGCTGAGTGGTACGATGACGCTGCGCGTGCGCAACGTGGGGTCGGGCACGTACTACGTGATCATCAGCAATTGATAGCCGACCGAGGCCGTTCCCCGTTTCAAATGGCTCTGGTGCGAGGAGTTAGCCGAGAAGCACCTCGAGATCCTCGCGGCGAATTCGGGCAATGAGGCTGCTGTCACCGCCAATGATCGCTTCTGCCAGATCGCGCTTCGACTGCTGCAGCTCGAGGACTTTCTCCTCTACCGTATCGCGGGCGATGAGCCGCGACGCGAACACCCGCCGTGTTTGACCGATCCGGTGCGTCCGGTCGATCGCCTGCGCCTCCACCGCTGGATTCCACCACGGGTCGAGGAGAAACACATAGTCCGCCGCCGTCAGGTTGAGTCCCAGCCCACCAGCCTTGAGGCTGATGAGGAACACCCCACACGCGGGGTCGGTCTGGAATCGCGCGACACGCTCCTCGCGATCGCGCGTCTGCCCGTCGAGATACTCGTAGACGACCTTGTCCCGATCGAGCTGCGGTCTGAGCAGCGACAGGAGCGACGTGAACTGCGAGAACACGAGCGCTTTGTGCCCCTCGGCCACGATCTCCGCGAGCTGCGGGATGAGCAAATCGAACTTGCTGCTCGACTCGCTCACGCGTTTCTCGTCCAGCAGGCCGGAGTGACACGCTGCCTGGCGCAGGCGCAGGAGCGCTTCGAGGATCTGGATCTTCGACTTCGCGATCCCCTCCTTGTCGATGCGGCCGAGCAGCGCTGCGCGGTAGTGATCTCGCAGCTCGTCGTACCGCTTGCGCTCCCTCGGCTCGAGCTC
>Ga0075421_100006955_pt1 | contig 13831 bp, 15 predicted proteins | sample SoiMetdeltSBSDD5_FD_75292 | JGI IMG/M metagenome (GOLD analysis project Ga0075421, IMG submission 75292) | Bulk soil microbial communities from a Populus tree surrounding site in Tennessee, USA - Soil MetaG P. deltoides SBSDD5 | ecosystem: Environmental > Terrestrial > Soil > Tree plantation...
CGCGCGCGATCGAGACGGCGTACGCGGCGGTGGCGCGAATCCGGTTCGACGGCATGCACTTCCGCAAGGACATCGGGCGGCGCCGCGCGGTGGCCGCGTAGGAGATCCTGGTGACGCATCCGATCCGCGTGGGCATCGTCCTCGGCAGCGACTCCGACCTCGACGTGATGCTCGACGCCGTGAAGGTGCTCGACGCGCTGGAGGTCGGCAGCGAGGTCGTGGTGGCCTCCGCCCATCGCACGCCGCGCAAGACCGAAGAGTACGCGTCCACGGCCGAGGCGCGCGGGCTCGGCGTCCTGATCGGCGCTGCCGGTGGCGCCGCTGCGCTGCCCGGCGTGCTGGCGGCCTCGAGCGCGTTGCCGGTCATCGGCGTGCCGATCGCGGCCACGCCGCTGGGCGGGATGGACGCGCTGCTGTCGATCGTCCAGATGCCGAAGGGCGTTCCCGTGGCGACGGTGGCCATCGGCGCCTGGGGCGCCGCCAACGCCGGCATCCTGGCGGCCCAGATCCTCGCCGTCGGCGACGCGGCGCTCCGCCGGCGCCTGGCCGCGTACCGTCAGCGCCTGGCCGCGGAGGTCGAGGAGCGGGCGCAGCGGGTTGCCGACAAGCTGAAGTCGCGCGGCTGACGCACCCACGCCGTGCCGCCGACGCAGGTCGTGCGAGTCGACGCGGCGGCACCCGATCTCGGCGTGATGCGCCAGGCGGCGCAGGTGTTGCGCGCCGGCGGCCTCGTCGCGTTCCCGACCGAGACCTTCTATGGCCTCGGCGCGGCCGGCCTCGATCCCGAGGCCACCCGGCGCGTCTTCGCCGCCAAGGGCCGTCCAGCCTCGATGCCGCTGCTGCTGCTCGTCGATTCGCGCGCGATGGTGGCTGCCGTGGCCGCGAGCATCCCAGCGCAGGCGGCGCCGCTCATGGAGCGGCACTGGCCGGGGGCGCTGAGCCTGGTGCTCACCGCAGCTCGTGGTGTTCCCGCCGCGGTGACGGCTGGCACGGGGACAGTGGGCGTCCGCGTCTCTGCGCATCCGGTGGCGCGGGCGCTGGTGCGCGCACTGGGCGAGCCGGTGACGGCGCCGAGTGCCAACCGCACGGGGGGCGCGCCGCCGGTCACCGCGGAGGAGGTGCTGGCCGAGCTCGACGGCGTCATCGAGCTCATCCTCGATGCCGGACCGACTCCGGGCGGTGCCCCGTCGACGATCCTCGACGTGACGGTGGATCCGCCGCGGGTTCTCCGGCAGGGCGCGGTGCTGGTGTGAGCGCGGTGCGTGTGACGGGCGTCATCCAGGCGGGTGGACGCAGCACGCGCATGGGCGGCGAGCCGAAGGCGCTGCTGGAGCTCGGAGGCAAGCGCATCATCGAGCGTGTGGTCGATGCCGTGGGCAGCGTCCTCGACGACCTGCTCGTGGTGACCAACACTCCCGAGCGCTATGCCTTCCTCGAGCTGCCGATGGTGCCCGACGTGTTTCCCGACGGCGGTGCCCTCGGCGGCATCTATAGTGGCCTGCGGGCCGCCGGCGGCGACGCCGCCTTCACGGTGGCCTGTGACATGCCCTTCCTGCATCCCGCCATCGTCCGGATGGTGGTGGAGCGGGCGGGGGAGGGCGACGTCGTCATCCCGCGCACCGGCACCCAGCTCGAGACGATGCACGCGCTCTACGCCAAGCGGTGCCTGCCCGCGATGGAGGCCAGGCTCCGTGCCGGACAGCTGAAGATCGTCGCCTTCTTCGGCGAGGTGCGCGTGGTCGAGGTCGATGTCGCGCGCATGGCGCCGCCTCGCGCGCCCGAGGTGACGTTCATGAACGTCAACACGCCGGACGAGCTTGCACGAGCGCGCGCCCTCGTCGCCGAGCTCGACTGATGGTCCGCCTGCGTCCCGTGCTGGTCGTGCATTATCACGAGATCAGCCTCAAGCGCGGCAACCGTCCACTGTTCCTGCGCCACCTGCGGCGCAACCTCGAGCGCGCGCTGGCCGACGTCGGTCCCGCTCCCGTCGAACAGCTGTCGGGTCGCATCGTGATCGATCTCGAGGAGAGCCGCGCGCCCGAGGCGGTGCGCGACCGCGTCAGGCGGGTGTTCGGCGTGGCCAGCGCCACCGTCGCCTATCGGGCGCCGTCGACGCTCGATGCCATGAAAGGCGTGCTCGGTCGACTGCTGGAGGGCCGCAGCTTTCCCTCGTTTCGCATCAGCGCTCGGCGGGCGTTCAAGAGCTATCCGCTCACCAGCGTCGAGATCAATCGCGCGCTGGGCGCCTTCGTCCTCGACCACGTGCCGACGCGCGTCGACCTCGAGCACGCCGCTCAGGACATCCGGGTGGAGGTGCTGCCCGCCGAGACGTACATCTCCATGGATCGCGTGGAGGGACCGGGCGGGCTACCGGTGGGGGCCAGCGGGACAGTCACGGCGCTGATCTCGGGCGGCATCGACTCGCCGGTGGCGGCCTGGCGAATGATGAAGCGCGGCTGCCGGGTCGTGTTCGTCCACTTCCACAGCGTTCCGTACCTCCCGGACACCTCGCAGACCAAGGTCCGCGCGCTAGTCGAGCGGCTCACCGCGTGGCAGTACGCCTCGAGACTGCATCTGGTGCCGTTCGGCGAGATCCAGCGTGAAGTGGTCCTCGGCGTCCCGCCCCCGCTGCGGGTGGTCGTCTACCGCCGGCTCATGGTCCGCATCGCCGAGGCGCTCGCGCGTCGCCACGGGGCCCCCGCGCTGGTCACCGGCGAGAGCCTCGGACAGGTGGCCTCGCAGACCCTCGACAACATCGCGCGCATCGACGAGGCGGCCACCCTGCCGGTGCTTCGTCCACTCATCGGCATGGACAAGCTCGAGATCACCGCCGAAGCGCAGCGTCTCGGCACCTTCGAGATCTCCATCGAGCCCGACGCCGACTGCTGCACCCTCTTCACACCAAAGCACCCCTCCACCCACGCGAGCGCCGCCGAGATCGCCTCCGCCGAGTCCCATCTCGACCTCCCCCGCCTCGTCGCCTCCGGCGCCGACGCCGCCACACTCGAAACCTTCCAGTTCCCCCACGCCGTCTAGGCGCGCGCCGAACGCCGAGGGAACGAAGGCCCCGCCGGGTCGAGCGCCTGGGCGCTGCCGAGCGCGGGGGGACGCGAAGGCCGCGCCGGGTGGAGGCGGCCTCGAGGCGCGCCCCGGCTGCGCCGGGGGGCGACGAGCGCCGGGGACGCGAAGGCCGCGCTGGGTGGAGGCGTCGTCGAGGCGCGCCCCGGCTCCGCCGGGGCGCGACGAGCGCCGGGACGCGAAGGCCGCGCTGGGTGGAGGCGTCCTCGAGGCGCGCCCCGGCTCCGCCGGGGCGCGACGAGCGCCGGGGGGGTATGGGGGGCCATTTCGGGGCCCCCCATCTAGATATAGCGCAACTTGACGGAGGCGGACACAATCGGTATGGTGTCGGTCGTATGATCGTGCGGCTCGCCGACATCGATCCCGACGTTGCGACGGCGCTGCGTGACGAGGCGCGCCGTCAGCAGCGGAATCTCGAGCTGATCGCCTCCGAGAACTTCGTCTCCGAGGCCGTCCTGGAGGCCGTCGGCTCGGTCCTCACCAACAAGTACGCCGAGGGCTATCCCGGCAAGCGCTACTACGGCGGCTGCGAGGTCGTTGACGTCGTCGAGGACCTTGCCATCGCCCGCGCCAAGGAGCTGTTCCGGGCCGAGCACGCCAACGTGCAACCCCACTCTGGCGCGCAGGCGAACATGGCCGTGTACTTCACGCTGCTGAAGCCCGGCGACACCGTGCTCGGGCCGAACCTGGCGCACGGCGGCCATCTCACCGCCGGCAGCCCGATGAATTACTCCGGCAAGTTCTACACGATCGTGCCATACGGCGTGCGCAAGGACACGGAGCGCCTGGACATCGATCAGGTCCGCGACCTCGCGCGGCAGCACCGGCCGAAGCTCATCATCGCCGGTGGGTCCGCTTTCCCCCGCGCCATCGACTTTGCGCCGTTCGGCGAGATCGCGCGCGAGGTCGGCGCCACGCTGATGGCCGACATCGCGCATCCGGCGGGCCTCGTGGCCGCTGGCCTGCACCCATCGCCGGTGGGGATCGCGGATTTCGTGACGACCACGACCCACAAGACGCTGCGCGGCCCGCGCGGCGGAATGGTGCTGTGCCGGGCAGCGCACGCGCAGGCGCTCGACCGGACGGTGATGCCGGGCGTGCAGGGCGGACCGCTGATGCACGTCATCGCCGGCAAGGCGGTGGCGCTGCGGGAGGCGCTCACGCCGGAATGGCGGGCCTACCAGCAGCAGATCGTCAAGAACGCCCGGGCCCTGGCGGAGGCGCTGATGGCGCGCGGCCTGCGCCTGGTCAGCGGTGGCACGGACACGCACCTGATGCTCGTCGACCTCTCGCCGCGGGGTATCACCGGCAAGGATGCGCAGGAGGCCCTCGATCGCGCGTGGATCACCGTCAACAAGAACACGATCCCGTTCGAGACGAAGAGTCCCATGGTGACGAGCGGCATCCGCATCGGCACGCCGGCGGTGACGACGCGTGGCATGAAGGAAGCGGAGATGGTGGAGATCGCGCACCTGATCGATCGGGTGCTGTCCAAGCTGGGCGATGCGGCCACGGAAGCGACCGTGCGCGGCGAGGTGCAGGCGTTGACGGCACGGTTCCCGCTGTACCCGGAGCGAGCCAAGTGAGGGGCCGTCGATGAAATGTCCGTTCTGCGGGCACACCGAGGACCGGGTCGTCGACTCGCGCGTCGGCCGCGAGGGCGAGTTCATCCGGCGTCGCCGCGAATGCCTCAAGTGCCATCGCCGCTACACGACCTACGAGTACATCGAGGACGTGCTGCCGCACGTCGTCAAGCGGGACGGCCGCCGCGAGCCATTCGACCGGCAGAAGCTGCGCGGGTCGATCCTGAAATCCTGCGAGAAGCGCTCGGTCGGTGTGCAGGCCGTCGACGACGTGGTATCGGAGATCGAGGTCAAGCTTCACGAGCGCGCCGACAAGGAGATCCCGTCCACCGAGCTCGGCGACCTCGTCATGGAGCACCTGCAGAAGCTCGACCAGGTTGCCTACGTTCGCTTCGCCTCCGTCTACCGTCAGTTCAAGGACATCAACCAGTTCATGGACGAGGTGAAGGGCCTGCTCAAGGACGACAAGGGCAAATCTGCGGTACCCGTCAAGGCCAAGGCCCTCACGAAGACGAAGTAGCTCGGCGCGTCGTCAGGACGACGCCGGCGATGACGAGCACGGCGCCCGCCAGGTGATAGGCGTGCACGGCCTCGCCGAGCAGCGCCCACGACATCCCGATCACCACGAACGGCATCAAGTTCAGGAAGGCCGCGGTGCGGCCGGGACCGAGACGTCGGATGACCTGGTAGTACCAGAGATGCGCGATCGTGATGGGTACCGCCCCGTAAACCATCACGCCCCAGCCTAGCGGCGCGGCCACCGGCGAAGGCCACGGGCCGTCGATGAGCCATGAGAGCGGCACGAGCACGATGGCGCCGACGGCGTTGGCGCCGCCCATCACCCAGACCGGGGGCAGCGTGGAAGCCGCTACCCGGCTGTAGAGGGAGTACGCGACCCACGCCGTCTGCGACAGCAGGATGATGAGGTCGCCCCGGTTCACGGCCAGGTCGAGGAGAACGGAGAGCGAGCCCTTGGCCACGGTGAGAACGACCGCGGCGACGGTGAGGGCGATGCCCGCCCACGTTCGTGCGCGGAGTCGCTCGCCCAGCAGCATGGCGGCGCCGAGGGCCATGAAGATCGGCGACGCGGCACCGAGGATGCCGGCGTTCAGCGCCGTCGTCCACTTCAGGCCCCAGTACCAGGTGGTCGTGTTCAGCACGAGGCCGGTGAGGCCGAGCACCGCGAACGCGACATAGTCGCGGCGCAGCAGGGGGCGCTCGAGCGGCGCCGAGAGACGCGCGAGCCCGAGCAGTAACGGCGCGGCCATCAGCGTGCGGCCGCCGACCAGAAACAGCGGTCCCACCTCGGTCAACGCGAGCTTGCCCAGCGGGAAATTACCGGCCCACACGACGAGCACCGCGACGAGGAGGAGATACGAGCGGCGATCGGACACCGTTAGAGGGTACGCCCCGCCCCCCGGAGGCGGCAGCAAGATGTGGGGGCGCCGGCGGCCCACTGCCCAATATATCGGCCGCCGACACAGTGTCATTCGTTGACTTCTGCGGGTCGCCAAGGTACGGTTTGGACACCGTTTGCCTTCCTTTAAACGCCGACCGGACCGCTGAGGAGACCTCGGGATGAAGCGCGCCCTCAAGAAACTGGTATTCGTGGAGCCCAAGTCCACCCATCTCCACGTCTACAGCCGCGTCTGCATTCCGCGGCTTGGCTCGGTGCTGCTTGGCACGATCATGCGAGCCAAGGGCTACGACGTCCGCGTCTACATCGAGGACATCCAGGCCCTCGACATGAAGGAGGTCCTGTCCGCAGACCTGGTGGCGATCTCTGCCATCACGTCGACGGCGCCGCAGTCATATCGGCTCGCCGACAAGGTGCGCGAGGCGGGCGCGCTCGCCATCATGGGTGGCACGCACACGAGCTTCCTGCCCGAGGAGGGAATGCAGCACGCGGACTTCATCGTCCGCGGCGAGGGGGAGTTCGCGTTCCAGGAGCTGGTCGACGCCATCCAGCGCGGCGAGGGGTTCGACAAGATCCAGAACCTCACCTACCGCGCGTCCGACGGCAGCCTGGTGCACAACCCGGAGCGGCCCAAGATCCCGAACCTCGACGTGAACCCGATTCCCGACTATCGGCTGATCGAAGGCTGGAAGCCCGGCGGCGTGATCTCGGTGGCGACCTCGCGAGGTTGCCCGTTCTCGTGCACCTTCTGCTCGGTGCCCGGTATGTACGGCCACGCCTTCCGCACGCACTCGATCGACCGCGTGCTCCAGGAGCTCGAGAGCCATCGCGGCAACATGTACACGTTCTTCGCCGACGACATCTTCACGGCGAACAAGAAGCGCGTGAAGGAGCTGCTGCGCGGCATGATCGAGCGCGACCTGACGCCGCAGTGGGGTGCCCAGGTCCGGACCGAGACCGTCGACGATCCCGAGCTGCTCGAACTGATGCGCGACTCGAACTGCTTCAACGTCTACGTGGGCTTCGAGTCGATCAACCCGCGGACGCTCAAGCTCTTCCAGAAGAAGCAGGACCTCGCGAAGATCGAGCGCTCCATCGAGCGCTTCCACGCGCACAAGATCCGCATCCACGGGATGTTCGTGGTCGGCTCGGACGAGGACGACGTCGAGACGCTCGACGCGACCGCCGCCTTCGCGCGCAAGCACGATATCGACTCGATCCAGTTCATGATCCTGACGCCCATTCCCGGCTCTCCGGACTGGGACACGCTCTACGACAAGGGCAACAAGTACGTCATCAACCGCAACTGGTCGTTCTACGACGGTCACCACGTCGTCCACCAGCCGCGGAAGATGAGCCCTTACGAGCTCCAGATGGGCGCCATCAAGGCCATGGAGAAGTTCTACTCCTGGGGCGGGATCTTCCAGAAGCTCGGCAAGCGCGACATCTATTACGCGACGATCCGCTACTGGGGCAAGAAGATGCTGCGGGAGTGGTGGAAGGACGAGGAGAACAAGGAGTACGTCGAGTGGCTGCGCGGCCAGCTCTACGGCGACGTCAAGGCGCTGGCGGGCCAGTCCGTCCGGACGGTCGGCGTGCCGGCCCTGCTGCTGCAGGAGAAGATCGGTCAGCTGCTGCAGCGCTTCCTCGGCGAGCTCGGCGTGACGGTCGTGCCCATGGCCGAGGCGGCCATGGAGAACGCCAGCGCGGCCGCGCGTCAGACCGTCGACTGCCTGATCACCCCGATCGTGAAGCGCGCCGAGCAGGGCCGCGAGGACTTCTACGCGAGCCTGACCGCGGTCACGGATTCGATCCACGCCCGCCTGGGCCAGCTCCCGAAGGTGGCCTTCCCCCTCGTGGCCGGCCAGGGCCCCGTCTTCGAGCCCTTCGCGAAGATCGGCCTCCTGATCACGCGCAACCTCGACTCGATCCGCAACGCCTACAAGACCGCCGGCGCCGCCGAAGGTCTCTGGGAAATGGACAAGGCCCCCGCCGCCGGGTAGGAAGCACGCACGCGAGTCGCGAGGCGGGTTGATGCGGCCCTTCGAGGCCCCCTAGCTCCACGGAGCTCCTAGGGGGCCCTGCGAGGCTCCTAGCTCCAGTCAATCCGCCAGATGGGGCCCATGAAGTACAGCGGCCCTTCGAAGCGCAGGAAGGCCGGCGCTTCTCCGCCCGAGACCCACATCTTGATGTCAGGGATCTCGGCAACGAGCAGCGACGCGAACAGGCCGAGCTGCGGCTTCACCAGGAAGCGTGTCGTCGGCACTGCCGTCTCGCTCATCATCACGGTGTCCTGGCTGACCGGCATCAGGAGCATCTTCACCAGGCGCGGCTTCGGCGTGAAGGCGATGATCTGCACGGTGGCCGATTCGCCCGTCGGCAGGTTCTTCATCAGGGTGCTGAGCAGGCCGTTGTAGGCGTCGGCGGGCATGTCGAACTTGCCCTTGACCACTTCCTCGGGGCTGTCCTCGTCACCCTTGTAGCGAACCGTGTAGCGCCCGCTGCTGCGATCGACAGTCGCATCGATCGTCTCGGGGAACGACGGACCGCGCTGAACCAGCCGGTAGGACAGCAGCGTGAAGACGTCGCGCTGCGAGAACACCACCGTCTCGTCGTAGAAGGAGCCGTCGGCGAACCGGAACGTCAGCCGGTTCTCGACCCGATCGCCGCGCGCGACCTGGATCAGGTCACCCTGCGCGATCTTCTCGCCCTTGGCGTCGCGAAGGACGGGAAAGCCGCGGCCAACGCCCTCGGTGAAGCGCACGGCGACAGGCTCGGCGAGCGCCGGGACGACGCCCCCGAGCGTGAAGGTGAGGGCGAGCGCAGCGAGAACCGCGATCCTCATGCCGGTCTGCCTCCTGTAGTCCGCCGGTGTGCGCCGACAGCTTCAGGATAAGCAACGACCGTGCCGGGGATATTACGAGGCCTTCGGCTCCTGAACGGATGAGGACTTACGGTGCGTCCGACGCCGCACGAACTCCTCGTTGAGTGGCACTCCCTTGCGGCACAGGGGGCATTCGTCGGGACTGTATGTGGGGAAGTCCCTGCTTACCAGGCTGAAGACTGGTCGACCATTGAGATCGACCGAGGTGCGGCGCCAGAGGCAGCCGACGCCCACGATATGGGCTCCCAGCTGCTCGACCAGCTCGATCAGGAGATTGAGCGTCGTGCCAGTGGACACCAGGTCCTCCACCAGAAGGACCTTCGTGCCCGGACGTAGCAACCGGTGGAACTCGACGGGGAGGCTTACCTTTCGCTTGCCGCCCGACAACCCCTTGGCGCCATAGACGACGATCGGTCGCGATGGATGCGCGCGGGCCACACAGTGCGACAGGATCAGCGCTCCGGGACCCGTGGAGAGGACGACATCGACGGGCCACTGCGCGAAGTGCTTGGCGATGACAGCGCCGAGGCCCTCGGTGAATGACGGCTCGGTCGTGACCAGCGTCTTCTCGATGTACTCCGTCGTGTGCTGTCCCGACGGCAGGAGGACGTGATCGTTGGCGTGATACGCGCCGGTCCGCTTCAGGATCTCGAGGTGGATCTTCTCGCGAACCTCGGCTTCGACGGCGGCCGGATCTTTCTTCGGGGGGGCGGCGCTCATCGGTACCTCCCGGCGCATTATATCGCACGCTTCGCCGGCCCGACGGCCCGGAGACCACATGCTAGACTCGCGACCGTATGCGCGTGCTGGCGGTGGAGACCTCGACCCTGGCCGGAGGTGTCGCGCTGGTCGACGGCGAGCGGTTGGTGGCCGAATATCTGCTCGACGTCAGCGTCACCCATTCCGAGCGTCTGCTGGCGGCCATCGACACCGTGATGGCCGACGCCGGCTGGAACCCCGGGGATTTGCAAGGCGTCGCCGTTGCCGTGGGGCCCGGCTCGTTCACCGGGTTGCGGGTCGGCATCAGCACGGTGAAGGGGCTGGCGCTCGCCCTCGACCTCCCGGTGGCGGCGGTCCCGACGCTCGATGCCATGGCCGCGGCCGTCCCCTGGGTGTCGCTCCCCGTCTGTCCGGTGCTCCACGCGCGTCGAGAGGAGGTCTACGCCGCGCTCTACCGGTGGAACGGCGAGGGCTTCGGCCGACAGTCGGAGTCCATGGCGCTGGCGCCCGACGAGCTCGCGGCACGCCTCACGGAGCCGACCCTGCTGGTCGGCGACGGGGCCGACGCGATCCAGTCGCCACACGCGCGGCGGCTGCCGCCGCCGCGGCGTGTGCCATCACCGGCCTGCGTGGCGATCCTTGGCCGGGCGCGCCTGGCGCTCGGCGAAACGGTGAGCGCCGCCGCCTTGACGCCGTTCTACCTTCGACCGTCCGAGGCGGAGCTTCGACGCCGTGTCGCCGCACGCCGTTGAGCCGATGCGCCCGGAGGACCTCGACGAGGTCCTTGCCATCGAGCGGGCCTCCTTCACGATGCCATGGTCGCGCGGCGCCTTTCTGTACGAGATCCAGCAAAACCGGGTGGCTCGCTGCCGGGTCATGCGCGAGGGCGACGCGATCGTCGGCTATCTCTGCGTCTGGGAGATCGCCGACGAGATCCATATCACCAACGTTGCCGTCCACCCGACGCGACGCCGTCAGGGCATCGCGCGCGCGTTGCTCGGCGGCGTCCTGGCCGAAGCCCGGGCGCGTGATCTGCGACTCATCGTGCTCGAAGTCCGTCCGAGTAATCGCGAGGCCATCGGTCTCTACGAGTCGTTCGGGTTCCGGGTGACCGGGCGTCGGCGGGGGTACTATTACGACACCGGCGAGGATGCCCTGGTCATGGAAACCCGCCTAGCTGCCGATTCCTCGGTGGGCGGGAACCCGCGGGGCGTTTGACCGGTTGCTCGCCATTATGACCGCTTCTGCGCGGCGGTGGACGCTGCTGCTCGGCGCCGTCGTCGCGTCCACGACCCTGGGCGCGGCGACCACGGCGGCGCAGGGGTCGGCTGCGGACATTGCACGGGGCAAGTACGTCTTCGGCGCCACCGGAGGCTGTGGGTGCCACACCGTGAAGGGACAGCCCGTGAACGCGGGCGGCCGCCGCTACGACGGCGCTTTCGGGACGGTGTATTCGACCAACATCACTCCCGACCGGGAGACCGGGATCGGCTCATGGACAGACGAGCAGATCATCACCGCTATCCGGCTCGGTCGACGCCCCAACGGCGAGCGGCTGCTGCCGGTGCATCCATATACAGTGTTCAACGGCATGACCGCCGACGACCTCAAGACCCTCGTCACGTTCCTCCGGACCGTTCCCCCGGTGAAGCGCACCAACCAGGCCAAGCGCATCACGGTCCCGCTGTTCGAGTCCGTTTTCTTGCCGGCATGGCTCGCGGCCTTCGCGCCGCGCGAGACGCCGCCGGTCACGGCGCCGGCGGGCGGCGCCGCTCGCGGTGAATACCTGGTGCGGGCCGTCGCGCACTGCGGCGAGTGTCACACCCCGCGCACGCTGACGATGGCGACCGACAACAGTCGCTTTCTCGCGGGGAATCCGAAGGGCCCGGAGGACGCCGCGATGCCGAACATCACCCCGGACAACGACACCGGCCTCGGCAAGTGGTCGGTGGAGGAGATCGCGGAGTATCTCGGGACCGGCAGCAAGCCCGACGGCGATGTGGCTGGCGGGCTCATGGGCGAAGTCATCGAGGGCACGCTCGCCGGCTACAAGGATCTGACCAAGGCCGATCGGCTCGCCATCGCCCAGTATCTGAAGACCATCCCCGCCGTGAGCAACAAGATCGTCAAGAGCGGCAAGTAGTGCGGTGCACTTCGGCCCGCCACGGAGGGCGCGGCCGCAACGACAGGAGAACGCGATGAGCTCATCCTTCCTGGTACGTGCAGGCGTCGTCGTGATGGCGGTGGCAGCGGTGACGGGGTGCGCGAAGCTCGGCATGGGGAAGATGAACCCCGACGAGGCGATCACGGCGCGCCAGGCGCTCATGAAGGAGCAGGGCGCCGTCATGCGGTCGATCGGTGACAAGGTCAAGGCCGGCCAGGTGGATGGCATCGCCGCCGACGCCGACAAGCTCGAGTCGACGGCCAAGCGGATCCCGCGGCTGTTCCCCGAGGGCTCGGTGAACGCCAGCACGTCGCGCGCGAAGCCGGAGATCTGGCAGAAGTGGTCGGAGTTCGAGGGGTACGCCAAGTCCCTCGAGACGAAGGCCGGGCAGCTGAAGGCCGCGGCCAAGACCGGAAATGCGCAGACCGTGCAGCCGATGGTGGCCGAGCTCGGCAAGACGACGTGCGGGGCGTGCCACACGGCGTTCCGCGGTCCCGAGATCAAGAAGTAGCGCGCGTTCGCTCGATCGTCTCCCGGGCGGTCGATCTCGTTTTCGTTCGGCAGTGAACCGGGGCGGGGAGGGCGGCCGGCCGCCCTCCCCGTGTTAGAATCCGGCCGCTCCACGTCGATGGCCGGATCCGAGCCGACTCCCCGGAAGTCCGATCCCGCGGCGCTCGTCGAGCGCATGCTCAGCGGCGATCGCCTCGCGTTGGCGCGTCTCATCACGCACGTGGAAAATCGCACCGACGCCGTGCCGGCCATCATGAAAGCGGTGCACCCGCGTGCGGCGCACGCCTATGTGGTGGGCGTGACCGGACCGCCGGGCGCCGGCAAGTCCACCGTGGTCGATCGGCTGACGGCGGCGTTGCGCGCGGAAGGCGAGACGGTCGGCATCATCGCCGTCGATCCGTCGAGCCCGTTCACGGGCGGCGCCGTGCTCGGTGACCGCATCCGCATGCAGGCCCACGCGCTCGACGCCGGTGTTTTCATCCGGAGCATGGCCACGCGCGGCTCGCTCGGCGGCCTCGCCCGCGCCACCGGCGAGGCGGCCAAGCTGCTCTCCGCCTTCGGGCACGACTGGGTGCTCATCGAGACGGTCGGAGTCGGGCAGACGGAGCTCGACATCATGAAGCTCGCCGACACCACGGTGGTGGTGCTCGTGCCGGAGTCGGGCGACGCCATCCAGACGATGAAGGCGGGCTTGATGGAGGCCGCCGACCTCTTCGCCGTCAACAAGGCGGACCGTGCGGGGGCGCCCGCGCTCATGGCCGAGCTCAAGTTTGCCGCGCATCTGCAGTACGCCAGCGCGGCCTCGCGCAAGGACGTCGACTGGGAGATCCCGGTGCTGTCGCTGGAGGCGCAGAACGCGGTCGGCGTCCCCGAGCTCCTCGCCGAGATTCGCCGTCACCGGGCCGCGCTCACCGCCAGCGGCGCCTTCGCGGCGCGCCGGCGCGAGCGCGCGCGCCAGGAGCTGGAGGCGCTGCTCGTCGACGCGTTCAGAGCCCGCGTCGATCACGGCCTGAGCACCGGCCGCTTCGCCGCCGTCTTCGACGAGGTGGTGGCCGGCGCGCGTGATCCGTACTCGGCCGCGGCCACCATTCTGCCCATGTTATCGTTGGAGCCCTCATGACCGCGTCCGGCTCCATCCCGTTTCGGGATACGTTCTGGAACGTCCCGGGGTGGGCGCAGGTGGGCATCTACGTCGGCGGCGTCATCGCCATCGCGATCTTCGCGTACGGCTTCTGGCAGCGCATCGCGCTCTGGCGCGCCGGACGCCCCGAGCACCGCTTCGACCGGATCCCGCAGCGACTGCGCCTGGTGACCGTGCACGCGCTGGGGCAGGTGCGCACCCTGTCCCAGGCGTATCCCGGTGTGATGCACGCCACGATGTTCTGGGGTTTTCTCGCGCTCTTCATGGGCACCGTGCTTGCCACCGTGGACTGGGACATCACGCTGCCGCTGTTCGGCTACAAGCTGCTGAAGGG
>Ga0075421_100006956_pt1 | contig 13829 bp, 8 predicted proteins | sample SoiMetdeltSBSDD5_FD_75292 | JGI IMG/M metagenome (GOLD analysis project Ga0075421, IMG submission 75292) | Bulk soil microbial communities from a Populus tree surrounding site in Tennessee, USA - Soil MetaG P. deltoides SBSDD5 | ecosystem: Environmental > Terrestrial > Soil > Tree plantation...
AATCTCCAGGTGTGCCTTCGTATCGCGGCCGTTCGAATGCAGATGGATCGAGTCGGAGACCACGCTCGAGCCTGCCTTCAGGAGCCGCGACGAATCGGGGCCGAAGAAATCGGCGTTGCGGCCGACCTCGTGGACCGGCCACGGCGTGCTGCCTTCGTCGAAGAGAATACTCGACAGCGGACTCGCCTCGGCGTTCTTGTCCTTGTCGGTGAGCACGCGCGTCGCCCAGATCATGTGATGGAACACGTAGCGGCCGCCGACGGTCTGCCGGCCGGTGCCGTGATTGTCGACGTCATTGACTTCCTTCACTTCGAGCGCCGTCACGTAACGATCCTCGGTCAGCCCGGTCTCGACGCGCGGAATCTCGCCCCACCAGTCGGGGGCGTTCGCCTTCACGTCGATGTCGGGCAGCTTGACGATCAGATCGGGCTGGCCGATCGCCCACGCGCGGTTGTCGCTCCACACGCGCGGCGGCGGCATGTCGGCGGGGTTGCCGCGCGGCGCGCCGCTGTCGGCCCACTTCGCAATCTTCGCGATTTCCGCGGCGCTCAGCGAGGGATCGTTCTGAAACTTCTGAATCCCGATGTTCTTCTCGACGTACCAGGGCGGCATGACGCCCGCGCGAGGTCCAATGCCGGTCCGCTGCTTGATCGTCCGCGCCCACGGCCGCACTTCGTCGTAGTTCGTCAACGGCATCGGCGCGACGCCATCGGCGCGGTGGCAGTTCGCGCAGCTGCGCTGCAGGATCGGCGCGATGTCCTTGGTGTAGGTGACATCGCTGGCGGGCGCCGACTGCGCGACTGCCACGAGCGATGACAGCCCGAAACCGACGATTGCAACCGCCGCGACGCCGATTGCGTACGCCGCGCGACTTCGTTTACCCAAACCGAGCATTACGCACACTCCTTTGCCACACCTATTATTTGTAACACCTTTGGGCAGCAGCGGTTGGGACAACCTGTCGAAGACGGGGGACCCGGGCGTACCACGCCCGCGGGCAGTATATCGTTCTGGCAAAAGCGATTCCGGTCCGCTCAGAGAGCTACTTCTTGAACACTGAATCGTCGTCTCGCGTGCCGAGCGAGGACGGCGTGACGTCCCTGACCTTGTGATCGATGCCGTAGGCGATTCCCACGTAGGCCGCTGCCACCGCCGCAATGATCAGCGTCTTGCTCCGCTTGCTGAGACCGCTCGTGCTGAGCGCCCCGCCCTGCTGCTGTGCCAGCGCCGCCTCACGGACGCCTGCGGCCTTGGCGAAGCTGGTCATTTGCAGCGGCCGTTCCGTCTTCGGTTGCTTGACGGTCTGCTCGCCGCTCATGGCGCGGACCGCCCGCGCGGCTGAGGCAAGAAGCGACTCTTCGGCGATCGCGGCCGAGGCACTGCCCAGGGTGACGATCAACACAATCGCGACCAGTCGCTTCATCCTCTGTGCCCTCAAAAAAGGTCTTCGTGACCTTCGTGGTTCAGAATTCGATGCTCGCGGTCACACGCGCCAGCCGCGGATCGATGAACTGGGTCGGCCGCATCCAGCGGTTGAAAGCGATGTCGGTCGCCGCCCTGGTCCCGTCGAAGCCGTAGGCGTTGGCGGTGTTCTGAATGGAATTCGAGTTGAACGCGTTATAGACGTCGAACGCTGCGCGCAGCCGACCCCAGCCGACATTGAAGGACTTGTTCAGCGACAGGTCGAGCTGCTGGAAGCGGTCGCCGAACATCGATTGCGGCGCGACGATGTTGATCGTCTTGGCTGCAGTGAGGTTCGTCCGGCCGGTCGGCGTGTTCACCGTCTTCCAGCGGAATCCGTACGCCGGGTTCGTGACGGCGTTGGCGGGTATCGCCCACGTCGGCGAGAGGTCGGCGCCGCGGGTGTTGCGGTAGATCGCGCTCGCCGTAAAGCCGCCTTTGATCGGCACGCTGCCGCGCAGCCGGAAGTCCAGGTTGTCCATGAAGTCCGTCACGATCTTGCAGAACGGACCGCCGGTGTTGGTGTTACCGATGTCGTTCGGCTGGTTGGGTACGTCGATCGTGAAGCAGTGATCGTCGGTGTTCTTGCCGAAGTCCACACCGGCACCGATCGAGATGTTGCGCGGCAGCCGCCCGCTGCCCGAGATCGTGAGGCCGTCCCACACCCGCGAGTAATGGAATTTGCCGTGGTTGCCGGTCTTGTTGGCCGTGTCTACGAACAGCTGACCGGCCGCCTGTTTCGATGGTGTGACGTCGTAATACCCGCACTGTTCCTGACCGGCGTTGGGCAGGCGCGAATCGTTTGGAAGCCGGACGCAGTACTCGTCGAAGTCGGAAGGCGTCCGGTTGAGGTCGTCCGTGTAGGTGTAGGTTCCGTCCCAGTTGTGGTTGTAGGCCAGGCTCACGGACACGCCGCGGATGATCTCGTGATCGATCTCGGCGTTGACGTCCCAGATGAAATCGCGATTGTTCGTGATGATGTCGTCAGAGTACAGCGTCGACTGCGGCAGGAACTTGCCGAACGCCGCGGCACTGATCACGTCGCAGATGTCGCCACCCGAGGCACTCAGATCCTGTCGCGCGAAGTTCGCCAGATCGCAGTCGGGGATGTAGTTGTTGTTGCTGTCGGTCCAATTGCGTTGAGCGCTGAAGATCGACGAGCTGAACGGGTGATAGCGGCGCGTCATGTCGCTGCGGCTCAGCTGATTGAACCGGCCAATCGACGCCTTGAGCGCCGTTCGGCCGTTGCCGAACAGGTCGTAGGAAATGCCGCCGCGCGGGTTGATGTCCTTCCAGTCCGGCACGTGATCGAGTTTGTCGACGTGGCGTGCGGGCACATACGGGCCTGCGGCCAGATCGAACTCGGGATACCCCATGTTGATGTAGTCGTAGCGGATGCCGAGGTTCAGCGTCATGCGCGAAATCCTCCACGCATCCTGCGCGAAGACTCCGAGCTCCATCTTTTGCCGCTCTTGCTGGAAGTACGGCTGCGCGTAGTACTGAATGCGGTTCGGCTTTCCGTTCAGGAAGTCGTAGTTGAGCGTGTCGGTATGGTTCCTGAGGCGAGACTCGTCGTTGAACGCTTGCTCGTCGCTCACGCCGACCTTGAGGTTGTGGGTACCGGTGACATACGACACCGAGAACCGCTCGGCGCTGCGGCCGGTTCTGGCCTTTGGCGCGGTCAGGACCGTGGTCGCGCCGTAGCGGTAGCCGGTCGCCAGCTCGAGGATGGATCGATCGTCGCGAGTCACGCCTTCTTCCGAGAAGTTGACCCAGTTCGCCACCTGCCAGGAGGCGCCGGCTTCGAGCAGCAGCTTGCTCGTCACCGGCATCGTCCACGTGCCCTGCGTCACGCCCGACGGCCACCAGTCCCACCCGCGCTCCGACTCGATCGCGTTCGCGCCGGTGAACGGCCCGGTCGTGCAGCGGCACGACTTCTGGACATCGACGAAATAATTGATCCGCTGTTTCGCCGTAATCTGCATGGTCAGGCGAACAGACTGATTCCGGTACCAGTCGAAGCTTGCCGCCGGCCTGCTGGTGTCGTACTGCGCGTTCGCGAACGGCGTGCCCGGCTGTCCGGGATAGAACAAGGTGGCCGTGTAGCCGCCGCCGCCCGGAACTGTCGATTTCACGCCGGGGACCATCCCTGCTATTTCCCTGCTCGCCTGGCCCTGGAGCTGGTTGTAGAACGCTCCAGGCTGGATGACCGTCGATCCCCATCGGCCGATTGCGGCGTAATACCACACGCGGTCCTGCTTGATCGGACCGCCCGACTGAACGCCGATGCGATAGATGTGGTCAACCGTCGCGCTGGAATTGATGTTCCAGCTGCGGAAGTAATCGTCGATGTTCGACCCCTGCATGTTGCCGTTGGTGAAGTACCCGTCGATGGTGTTGCGCAGCGTGTTGCTGCCGCTCTTCGGGATGATGTTGAGGTTGGTACTGCCCGACCCGGCTTCGGCGCCCATGCCCGTCGTCTCGAGCTGGAGTTCCTGAATGTTGCCGCTGTCGCTGATGTAGCCGACGCCGGAGGCGGCGCCGATGAAGTACTGATTGCGGAACCCGTCGAAGGCCGCGCGCGTGCCCGCCGTGACTTTGCCGTGATAGCCGGCGTAGGCGCCCTGCGCCGACCACGTGTCGCGCGTGCCGCCGACGTCGGCCTGCGTGGTCGCGAACCCCGGCGTGACGTAGGCGAGTGTCTGAATGCCAACCACGCCGCTCGGCAGCGCCTCGAGGTCGCGCGTCGTCATCGTCTCCTGACGGCGCACGTTGCTGGTGTCGACGACCGGCGTCGCACCAGTCACCGTTATGGTTTCGGAGATCGCGCCGACATTCAGGGTGACGTTGAGCGACGCGGTGAACCCCGCACCGATCTCGATGCCGTCGCGTTTGACGGACGAGAAGCCTTCCAGCGAGAACGTGACCGCGTACGCGCCCGGCCGCAGGTCGACGATTGAGTATCGACCTTCGCCGTCGGTCGTCACGGTGCGGCTTTTCTCGATCAGCGCCGGACTCGCAGCCTCGACGGTCACGCCCGGGAGCGCGAGCCCTCCGCTGTCGCGAACAGTGCCGGCAATGCCGCTCGCCTGCTGCGCCGACGCGTTGGGCGCAAGAACGCAGATACCGGCCGCAACCGCCAACGTCAGGGCGGCGAGCCTTGGTCCTGCGATAATCGTTCCCTTCACAGAGGCCTCCTCGAAGAGAAACACACTAACTCTTTTTAGTTACGTGCTCGCCACTCTAAGGACGGTACGGACCGCTGTCAAGTTAGGAGTGTGCGACATTTGGCGCAAAATTCTGTCACGAATCACACTTCCAACGAATTGGATTCGTGATTGCGCGAACCGAGTGATGCGCGTGCGTAGGCCCGACCTTCAGGTCGGGCGTCGAGGCGTTGCGATGAGTACGTAGGCCCGACCTTCAGGTCGGGCGTTGAGGCGTTGCGATGAGTACGTAGGCCCGACCTTTAGGTCGGGCGTTGAGGCGTTGCGATGAAGTACGTAGGCCCGACCTTTAGGTCGGGCGTTGACGGGCGTTCAATCAGACCAGATCGCGCACAGGCAGCAGACCCATCTCCTGATAAATCGGGCGCATGATCGCGATGACCTTCGGCCGTTCGAGCGCGAACCAGAGCGAGCCCGCGAGGCAGAACGCGCCAGTCACCATCACCGTGCGAGACACGCCGATTCGCTGCGCAAGCGCGCCGGCCAGCAGGCTGCCAAACGGCGCCATCCCGACGAAGGCCATCGTGTAATAGCTCATCACGCGGGCGCGCTTGTCTTCCGGCACCAGCGTCTGGATCACCGTGTTGCTGGCAGACAACACCTGCATCAGGCCGAAACCGACGAAGATCATGAGGACCAGCGACAACCACAGCGTATGCGACAGGCCGAAGAGCATCAGCCCGCCGCCGAGCATGACGGCCGCAATCTGAATCATCCGCGTCAGCCCGACGACCGACTTGCGCAGCACCAGAGAAAGCCCCGATGCCATCGCGCCGATCCCTGATGCTCCCGTGAGCCATCCGAGCGTCGACGGACCGCCGTGCAGCACCTGGCCGGCGAAGACCGGCAGGAGGACGGAGTACGGAGTGCCCATCAGGCTGAGCAGCGCAAACAGGAGCAGGATGCTGCGGATGGGCCGGAACGTTCGGACGTAGTTCCACCCTTCGCGCATGGGTTCGAGCATGCCGGTCGCGCTGCGGCGGATATCGACCGGCCTGATGCGCATCAGCAACAACGATGCGATCACGGCCATGTAGCTGACGCCGTCGATCAGAAAGCACCAGCCTTCGCCGGCGGCTGCGATGACCAGGCCCGCGATCGCCGGGCCGATCAGGCGCGCGCCGTTGGCCATCGAGGAGTTGATGGCGATGGCGTTCCCGAGGTCCTTGCGATCGTCGACCATCTGGACGAGGAAGGACTGGCGCCCGGGCAGGTCGAACGCATTGATCACGCCCTGCAGCACGCTGAGCGCGATGATTTCGCCAATCGTGATCACGTGCGCCAGCGTGAGCGCAGCCAGGGCGAGCGACTGGACGGCGGCCGCGGCCTGGGTCCACACGAGCAGCGTGCGGCGATTGAGGCGCTCGACCCAGACGCCGGCAAACGGCGCCAGCGCAAACGCGGGAATCCACCCGGCGAAATCGACGATACCGAGCAGCAGCGCCGAGCGGGTCAGTCGATAGACCAGCCATCCCGTGGCGACACGCGTCATCCAGCTGCCGACCACCGAGACGCTCTGACCGGCGAAGAAGAGCTTGAAGTTGCGCGATCGCAGCGCTCGCCAGGCGTGCGACATCGAATTCACAATTCCAGATCCTACTCACCACAGAGGACACTGTGTCCTCAGCGTCCTCTGTGGTGGAGAGCTTAACTCTGAAACGCTCTGAAGCTTTGCGGACGATCCGGTGGTTTGAATCTGGGTTCGAGTCGTGCAGAGATGGCGCCAGAAACAGAAGAGCGTTTCGATCGTCGATTGTCAGTCCAACTTGCAGCGCGCGGCGAGAAGGCCTGTGGCTTCAGTGAGGTCGATGTCCGCGATGAGCAACCCCCGCTCACCGTACGGCTGATAGCAGAGGAGCGTTCCGTCCGGCCGTACGACTGCAGAGGTCGTCGGCGATCCCTGGCTGGCACAATTGACCGTTGCAACGAACACGGTGTTTTCGGCGGCGCGACACAAGATGGCTTTCTCGTGGAACGTATTGGCCGGATGAGCAAACGTCGACGGCCGATAACCGCCGGGCTCGGCTTCGTGGAAATGCGGATGAAAGACGATCTGTGCACCGCGGCGTGCGGGCCAGCGAACCGTTTCCGGATAACGGAAGCCTTCGTGGCAGATCGAGATGCCGAACGTCACCGGGCCTGCCTGGAAAACGCGCCTGCCCGACCCGGCAGTGTAGGCGGCCTCCTCGGACGGATCGAGCTGTACCTTGTCCTGAAAGCCGGCAATGGTGCCGTCTCGATTGATGACGAGCGTCGACATCAGAAGCGCGCCATCGACGATGCGTTCGGTGCCGAGAACGACCGCGACGCGTGATTGTCCGGCGGCGGCTGCGATCGTGGACCAGGCGCGCTCGAGGAATTTCTGATCCGGAGGCGGCACGTGCTTGTCTTTGGCGCGATACCCGGGGACGAAGCATTCCGGAAAACAAATGATGTCGGCGTGCTGGGCGGACGCCTCGGCGATCGCGCGTTCGGTGAGCGACACCGATTCCTCAGGCGTTGATGGGAACTGAAGATTGGCGAGAGCGATACGGAACAGCATCGTGGAATCGGGTAATCTGGTAATCGAGTAATTGGGTAATTGGATTGTGCAATTGGGTGATTGGATTGTGCAATTGATCCAATCCAATTACCCGATTACCCAATTACCAGATTACTCGATTGACTGATGTTGTCGTGATCGGAGCGGGCGTGTTCGGGGCGTGGACGGCTCACCATCTCGCCGAGGGCGGCGCCCGCGTGACGCTCGTCGATGCGTATGGGCCGGGCAATTCCCGATCGAGCTCGGGCGACGAGTCGCGCATCCTGCGCTGTGGTTACGGGCCGGACGAGATCTACGCACGCTTCGCCCGGCGATCGCGCGAGTTGTGGCGCGAGCTCGAGGCGCGGAACGATTCGGGACTGCCGTTGTGGCACGAATGCGGCGTACTCTGGACGGCGGCCGCCGACGATGCGTATACCGCCGCCACGCTCGCGACGCTTCAGCGTGGCCGCTACGCTGTGGAAGTGCTCGATCGCTCCGCGCTTCGCTCTCGCTTTCCACACCTCGTTACGGACGGGACCGGGACGGCAATGCTGGAACCCGACGGCGGCGTCGTGATGGCGCGGCGTTCGGTTCAGGCGCTGAGCGCGGAGCTCGCGCGCAAGAATGTCGTTGTGCGCCGTGGACGGGCCTCGAAGCCAGGCGCACCGCGGCGAGTGTCCGCCGTGCGCTTGATGGATGGCACTGACGTTTCTGGCGATCGCTTCGTGTTTGCCTGTGGCGCGTGGCTGCCGTCAGTGTTCAGCGAACTGCTTGGCCCGCGCATCACACCCACGCGGCAGGTGGTGATGTATTTCGGTTCTCCGGCTGGAGACGACCGATTCACCGCCGCACACACGCCCGCCTGGATTGATTTCGGTACTGGCATGTACGCGATCCCCGATCTCGAGAATCGCGGTGTCAAGGTCGGCATCGATACCCACGGCGCGAGATTCGATCCGGATGCCGGCGATCGAACGATCGATCCTGAGAGCGTTGCCGCAGCTCGCGCGTGGCTGCGGCGTCGGATCCCGGAGCTCGCGGACGCACCGCTCATCGAGAGCCGCGTGTGCCAGTACGAGAACACTTCCAACGGCGATTTCCTCATCGATCGCCATCCGGATCACGAGAACGTCTGGATCGTCGGCGGCGGCTCGGGCCACGGCTTCAAGCACGGCCCGGCGGTGGGGGAGTATGTGACGCGGCTGCTGACGACGAATGCCGCGTCGGAACCGCGCTTCGCCCTGGAGGCCAAGGGCACGGTGTCGAGCCGCGCGGTCTACTGATTTATTTCACCGCGCCTTTGAGAGGCTTCTGGAAGTTCTCGTTGCAGATGTACTCGATGAGGTCCGTGTCGGGAAGCAGGTTCTGCCGCTGCGTGTAGGTCAGCGGCTTCGTGTAGGTCTTCGGATCGTCGATCGTGATCTCGATATCCATCTGTCCGACGGTGCGGCGCGTGAACCGCTCGGTCAGTTGCATCGCCTCGCTGTGCGGGTGGCCGCTGCCGTCGAGCCACGTTTTGTCGTTGAACCCGCTGCTCCGGACGACCAGTGTGTCGCCGTTCCAGGCGCCCACCGAGTATCCCAACCAGGTGGGTTGCGGATCGACAGGCAATTGACGGCCGTCCATGAAGATCTGCCGGAACAGCGTCATCGATTCGTACAGAATCACGATGAGACCTGGAGTCTGCACGATCTTGTAGGGATGCGTGTACGCATCCAGCCGCGGAATGCCCGCGGGCAGGCACTGCAGCATCGGGTTGTCGACGAACGAGCTGGCGACGCGCTGCTTGTACAACGCCGCTGCCCAGGGTTGAAACGGCACTTGCTCGGGCTTGAGGTCCTTGGTGATATCGATCATGTATCTCGGCGCGACGATCCCTTCAATCCCACCAGCGACGCCGTTGGGATCGCGCTGAGACTGCCAGATTCCGGACAGATCCGGTTTGCCGTCAGCCGTTCTTGGCGCAGCAGCCGTCAGACTCGGCCGACCGTCCGCGGCACGCGGAATGTTCGCGGTCGGGTGATCGGGCCATTGCGCCGCCGCCGCCCCGCAGATCGCAAGGACAGTGGCGGCCGCGAACGGCGTCACGACCGTCCACCAACGTCTGCTCGAGGCTCTCGACCGCATGATCGCGCGTGCGACGCTCACTTCCGCGGTGATGGGGCGCCCTTGCGGACCGCCTTCTGATCGCCGTTGGCGCCGCGCACGATCACATGCGTCACGTTGCCCTGGGCGTCTTTGACGAACTCGAAGCCATTCGGATTGGCCGTCGACATGAACTTGGTTTCGGAAGTCGGGAGCAATGGAAGCCGCGGTTCGTTGAGCCCGGCCGCGAAGAGCATGTCGCGGATCACCGTGAACGTCACCTCGCGGCCTGGTGCGATTTCGTACACGCCGGCAAGAGGCGTCAGTTGCTGCGGCGTCAAGCGAATTCCGGCGTTGCCGGACAGATGATCGGCATCGCGCTCGTTCTCGCAGACATCCTCGAGCAGGTCGGTGTCCGCGGCCAGCAGCCGCGTGGCCTTCAACGTGACCGGCCTGACGAACACCTTCGGATCGTCGAGCGTCATCTCGAAATCCATGTGGCCGAAGTCGCGGCGATGCAGACGCTCGGTCAGACGCAGCGATTCCGTTTGCGGATGCCCCGCGCTGTCGAGCCATCCCTGATCGTTGAACCCCGCGGTGGTGATGACGAAGGTGTCTCCGTCCCATCGCCCGATCGAGTAGCCGAGGAACGCGGGATTCGGTTCCTTGGGCAGATCGCGGCCGTCGGTGAACACGGTGCGATGCGGGCTGTTGGGCGATTCGTACAGAATCATCGTCAGCGCCGGCGTCTGCACGATGCGCGTCAGATTGAAAAAGTTGTGGAACGGGACGCTGACCGGCATGCATTTCGCGAGCGGACTGTCCTTTCGCGAATCGCGTGCGCGCTGCAGGAATAGTTCCTGGGCCCACGGCTGAATGTCTTCGTCCTTGAGATCCTGGGCGATGTTGAACCGGTAGATCGGTCCGGCGCCCCTCCAGACGCCCGTCAGATCCGGTTTGCCGTCGGCGGTGCGAGGCACAGGCCCGGCCAGGTTGGGCTTGCCGTCAGGCAGGCGCGGTGTTCCGGGCGTGGGATAGTTGAACCACTGAGCGGCAGCGGGCGACGCGATGAGCGACGCGAGGATGGCGAGTGTGGCCGCGCGGGACGGACCAATGAATCGCATGGAGGCCTCCTGCCGCGCCTGATTATAGAGCGCGGCCCGGGAGATCCGGGATAATTGGTGGCGTTTCTCTTTCTGACAGGGGAGTAGTGATCGTCCGAGCGTTGCCGTTACCCGGCCTCTGGTGCGTCCTGGCGATCGCCCCGCTGGCCGCGCCGGTGCCTGTCGTGTTTACCGACGTCACAGCGTCTTCGGGCCTGACGTTCGTCCACAACAACGGCGGCTTCGGCAAGAAGTACCTGCCCGAGACGATTGGCTCGGGCGCGCTGTTTCTCGATGTCGACGGCGACGGCTGGCAGGACATCCTGCTCGTCAACGCGAAGAACTGGCCCGGCCATCCGGGACCCCGGTCGACCTCGGCGCTCTACCGAAACACCCACAACGGCACGTTCACGGATATCACTCGGGGATCCGGGCTCGACGTCGATCTCTACGGCATCGGCGCCGCGGCGGCCGATTTCGACAACGACGGCAAGATCGATGTGTACGTAACGGCGGTCGGCGGCAACCGGCTCTTCAGAAATCTCGGCGGCGGCAAGTTCGCCGACGTCACGAAGCAGGCCGGCGTCGGCGATGGTGGCTTCTCGACGAGCGCGCTCTGGTTCGATTACGACGCGGATGGAAAATTGGACCTGTTCGTCACGCACTATGTGGAGTGGTCAGAGGCGAAGGATCTGTTCTGCTCGCTCGACGGGAAGAGCAAGTCGTACTGCACGCCCGAATCGTACAAAGGCCATGGGCCGTCGCTCTACCACAATCGCGGCAACGGAACATTCGAGGACGTGACGAAGAAGGCCGGCATCTTTGATGCCTCGTCGAAGGGTCTCGGCGTCGCGATGCTCGACTTCGACGGCGACGGCCGGATCGACGTGTTCGTCGCGAACGATACCGAGCCTAACCGGCTGTATCGCAACAAGGGCAACGGGACCTTCGAGGATCAGGCCGTGGTCGCAGGCGTGGCGTTCAGCGAGACCGGCGTCGCGCGTGCCGGCATGGGCGTTGACGCGGTCGACTACGACGGCTCGGGACGGCCGAGCCTCATCGTCGGCAACTTCGCCAACGAGATGATGGCGCTCTACCACAACGAGGGCAAAGGTCTGTTCATCGACGATGCGCCGAAATCGACGGTTGGACGCGTATCGCTCCTCAGCCTGACCTTCGGCTGCTTTTTCTTCGACTACGATCTCGACGGTCTTCCCGATATTTTTGCGGCCAACGGCCACGTCAACGACGACATCGCCAACGTCCAGCCGCGTGTGACCTACCCCCAGCGGCCGCACCTGTTCCACAATGTCGGCAAGAAACAGTTCGAGGAGGCGAGCGCGCAGGCTGGACCGGCACTGCAGCGCGCGCTCGTCGCGCGCGGCGCGGCGTATGGTGATTACGACGGCGACGGCGACCTCGACGTCCTGATCAACGTCAACAACGGTCCGGCGCGCCTCTACCGGAACGACGGCGGCAACCGCAATCACATGCTCCGCGTGCAGACGGTCGGCACGGCGTCGAATCGCGACGGAATCGGCGCGCGCGTCGAGGTTACGGTGCGCGGCGGCGCGAAGCTGTGGCAGATCGTCAAGACCGGCTCGAGCTTCGCGTCACAGAGCGAATTGCCCCTCACGTTCGGCCTCGGCGCTGCCGAAGGCGTCGACAGCGTTCGCGTGACGTGGCCCAACGGCAAGGTCGATGCGACCAAGGCGATTGCCGCGAATCAGTTCATCACGATCCAGGAAGGCGCGGGGGTCGTCCGCACGACGCCGATTCCCGCCGGCCGTCGCTAATCCCTTGCGCCTCTCAACCGTCTTGTTGTTGCTCTTGTTCTTCGCAGGATGCGGACGGAGTACCGTCTCCAGCGAAATTCGTGAACAGGCGTACCGGTCGAACAACGTCGGCGTCGCGCTGCTCGAGCAGTTCAAGTATCCGGAAGCGGGGGACGCGTTCCGCGCGGCGCTCGCTGCGGACAACTCGCTCGCCATCGCCCGTTTCAACCTGAGCCTCGCGCTCTTCTACGCCCGGGATTTGGAGGGCGCGCGGCGTGAAGCGACCGAGGCGGCTCGCCTGATGGCCGACGCGCCGCAGCCGCATTACGTGCTCGGACTGATTGGCTACGCGGAGAATCGCACAGCGGACGCCCTCGAGGAGTTCGATCGCGTCCGGCAGATCGATTCGGGCGACGTCGGGGCAAACGTGAACCTCGGGCAGATGTATCTCGCGGAGCAGCAGTACGCAGAGGCGATCCGCGTGCTGCGACAGGCCGTGTCCGACGAACCGTACAACGTCACCGCCGCCTACAACCTCGGCCTCGCGCTGGCCCGCAGCGGACAAGCCGAGGAGGGCCGCCAGATGCTCGAGCGCGCCCAGTCGCTTCGCTCGAGCGGCTATTCAGTGACGTACGGGACTGGATATCTGGAGCAAGGGCGCTACGCGGAGGCGATCGCGTCGACCGGCGCGGAACCTGATCTCGTCGAAACCGCCGTACCGACGACGTTCTTCACGCCGAACGTGCTGGCGCCTGCGGAGATCCCGCCGCCGGTCCCGTCGCCGTTCGGACGCGGTTTCGCGGCCGGCGATCTCGCGGGCGATCGTCTACGCGAAATCGCCGCCGGGCTCGGCGGCGGTGTGACGCTCGTCGACGCCGACGGCGACGGGATCCTCGACGCGTTCGTCGCGACGCCCGGCCGTGAACGGTTGCTGCACAACAGCGGTCGCGGCGCGTGGGCCGATGTGAGCGCGGCGTCCGGTCTCCGGGAACAGGCCACAAGTCCCGTGCCGATTGGCTGCGTGGCCGGCGACTACGACAACGACGGCCGAGTGGACCTGTTCGTGCTCCGTTATGGCCGCAGCTCGCTGTATCACAACGACGGCGACGGCCATTTCAGCGACGCCACAGCGCGAGCCGGGATTCCGGCGTTCCCGTTCCTGCCCGGCGCCGCAGCGTTTGTCGACGTGGATCACGACGGCGACGTCGATCTCCTGGTTGCCGGCCTGGCGGACGTCGCGGCGACGAAGCCCGCTGCCGATCGATCGCTCATATTTCCGCGCGACTTCGCGCCGGCGCCGCTGCGCCTGCTGCGGAACAACGGCAACGGCACGTTCACCGACACGACCGATGCCGCGCGCCTCACGGCCCGCGGCCATGCCATGGCGATCGTTCCGACCGACTTCGACAACCGACGCGACATCGATCTGCTGATCGTCAATCGCGACACGCCGCCGAATCTTTTTCAGAATCGGCGCGACGGCACGTTCCGCGACGTTGCGGCCGAGACCGGACTCGCCGCGGCAGTGAATGCGGCCGGAGAGATCACGGCGGCCGCGGCTGCCGACGTCAACAAGGACGACTATCCCGACTTCTTCTTTGCGACGACTAGTGGGGCTGTCTTCGCGCTGAGCGACGGTCGCGGACGATTCCGA
>Ga0075421_100006957_pt1 | contig 13828 bp, 17 predicted proteins | sample SoiMetdeltSBSDD5_FD_75292 | JGI IMG/M metagenome (GOLD analysis project Ga0075421, IMG submission 75292) | Bulk soil microbial communities from a Populus tree surrounding site in Tennessee, USA - Soil MetaG P. deltoides SBSDD5 | ecosystem: Environmental > Terrestrial > Soil > Tree plantation...
TCAGCTGAGGATCTACCGGCATGAAGCTCGGCGTACAGGTCAACACCAGCACCGTATTCGGCGCGCTCGTCGCGCTCTCGCTCGCTCGTCCGACGGCGCTCGAGGCACAAGGCGTCAACTCGCGTTGCGCGGGCACGTCGCTGCCCAGCATCGCCGCCCAGGACGCCTGCCAGAAAGCCGTCGACATCTTCGCCTTCATGACCCCACAGCTCGGCGTGGGGCTCGTCGGCGGCAACGCGACGCTCGGCACCGCCGGGACGCTCGGCGGCCCGGGGCGCTTCTCGATCGGGGTGCGCGGGAACGCGATTCGTGGCCGCGTGCCCCAGGTAGGCGGCGTGAACGCAGGCGTCACCGGCGCGCAGCAGAGCGACTATGGCGTCGATGATCAGATCGTCGGGCTCCCCGCCGTGGAGGGCGCGCTCGGACTCTTCGGTGGTGTCCCGTTAGGCCTCACGAGCACGCTATCGCTCGATGCGCTGGTGAGTGCCACCTACGTTCCGGAGCTCTCGCGGAGCAACGTCTCGATTTCGCTGCCGGACGGCTCGCTCAAGCTTGGCTATGGCGCTCGCCTCGGATTGCTCGAGGAGACGCTCGTGACTCCGGCGGTGTCAGTGACGTACCTCCGTCGCGATCTGCCGATGACGAGTCTCAACGCGACGTCGGGCAACGACGAGATCGCGGTGAACGATATCAGCGTGAAGACGTCCGCGTGGCGCGGTGTCGTCGGCAAGTCGTTCGGCTTCTTCGGTCTGGCGCTTGGCGCTGGGCAGGACCGCTACGACTCGCGCGCGACTGGCAGCGTGCAGGTGAACGAAGGCGCGATCGCGGTCGATGGCGGCCCGTATCTGCTGGCCCAGAAGGTCACGCGAACCAATATGTTCGCCGACTTCTCGTTCAACTTCCCGTTCGTCAAGTTCGCCGCCGAGGTTGGGCGCGTGTCGGGCGGCAGCATCGAGACGTACAACACGTTCTCCGGCAAGCGCGCGGATGATGGGCTCACCTACGCCTCGATCGGCATTCGAATCGGGAACTGACATGAGTCTTCGCGGATGAGCGCTGGTTCGACCGACGCCACGAGCATTGCCTCGCGGCGTGCCGACGAACGGGACGCTGCGTTCATGCGGCGTGCGCTCACCCTCGCGAAGAAGGGGTGGGGACAGACGGCGCCGAACCCGATGGTCGGCGCCGTCGTCGTGAAGGACGGGACCGTCGTTGGCGAGGGGTACCACACGCGCTTCGGCGCGCCACACGCGGAGGTCGAGGCACTTCGAGCCGCAGGCGAGCGCGCTCGCGGTGCGACCGTCTACGCCACGCTCGAGCCGTGCTCGCATTTCGGCAAGACGCCGCCCTGCGTCGATGCGCTGATCGCCGCCGGCGTCGCGCGTGTCGTCGCGGCGACCCGCGATCCGTCCCCGGTGGCCGCTGGCGGTGCGGAGCGGCTCCGCGCCGCCGGCATCGACGTCACATTCGAGGTGGAGGCCGACGCTGCCCGCGAGCTCAACGCGCCCTTCTTCCACGCGCTGGTATCGGACCGGCCGTGGGTGTCGCTCAAGCTGGCGGTCTCGATCGATGGCGCGATTGCCGACGCGAGCCGTGGCCCTGCCTGGCTCACCGGGAAAAAGGCGCGACGCGAGGTGCATCGGCTGCGCGCCGGCAACGATGCAGTCGCCGTCGGACTCGGCACGATCCGGGCGGACAACCCCGAGCTCACGGTGCGTGATGCTCCGCCGCCACGTGTCGCGCCGGCCCGCGTCATCTTCACGCGACGCGGCCAGCTCCCGCTCACGAGCGAGGTCACGCGCACAGCGACCGAGGTGCCGACGATTGTCGTCGCCGAGTCAGTTGACCTCGCACACGCGCGCCGCCTCAAAGGGCTCGGCGTCGACATCGTTGCCGCGACCTCAGTCGAGGAGGCGATGCGGACCCTCCGACAGCGCGGCATCCGATCGATGCTGGTCGAGGGCGGGGCCGCGCTGACCGGTGCCCTGCTCGGCGCCAACCTCGTGGATCGGCTGATTATCTTTCAGGCGCCCGTCCTCCTTGGCGCCGGATCGCTTGCGGCGTTCGAGAGTGCTCCGCCGATGGCTGCGGCCGGTGCTCGGCGATATCCTATCGTCCGTCGTGTCGAGCTGGACGACGACCTCATGACCGTGTACGCTCTCCACCGGATCTGAATGTTCACCGGGCTCGTCGATGACGTCGGCACCATCGATCGCGTTGCCGACACACCGGCGGGGCGGGAGTTTCGCATTCGCTCCCGTTATGACGACCTGACGGATGGTGAGAGCGTTGCCGTGAACGGTGCGTGTTTGACGGTTCGTGAGCGGCACCCCGGCGCATTCACCGTTGCCGCGGTCGTGACGACGCTCGGGCGCACGGCCATGGACGCGTGGGCGGTGGGCACACGCGTGAACCTGGAGCGTGCGCTCCGCGCGTCGGACCGACTCGGCGGCCACATCGTGCAGGGCCATGTCGATGGCGTGGGCACGGTGCGCCGCGTCGAGCGCGTCGCGGATGCCGTCCTGGTCGATGTCGAGGTCCCACCGGAGATTGCCGAGCTGCTCGTGCTCCACGGGTCGCTCACGGTGGATGGCGTCAGCCTAACGGTGAACGCACTTCCCGAGCCTGGTATTGTTCAACTGTCGTTGATCGAGTACACGCTGCAACACACGACGCTTGGCGCGCTGACGCCCCGGGATCGCGTGCATGTAGAGGCGGACGTGATCGGCAAGTACGTTCGCACCCTCGTAGTGCCGTATCGAGGCGGCGACGAGCGACCCGTTCCCGGTTCCCAGTTCCCGGTTCCCGACCCAACGGTCCGATGACGTTCGGTACAGTCCCACAGGCCATCGCCGACATTCGCGCCGGCAAGTTGATCGTCGTCGCCGACGACGAGGACCGCGAGAACGAGGGTGACCTCATCTGCGCGGCGCAGCTCGTCACCCCGGCGCTCGTCAACTTCATGCTCAAGGCGAAGGGAATGATCTGCCTCGCCCTCACTGGCGAGCGCGTCGATCAACTCGGTCTTCCGCCGCAGGGCGATGAAAACACCGACGCGTTCCGCACCGCCTTCACCGTCAGCATCGACGCGGCGCCCCGCTTTGGTGTGACCACCGGGATCAGTGCGGCGGACCGCGCGAAGACGATTCAGGTGGCGGTCGATCCGGCGACGGTGCGCAGCGACCTGCGTCGGCCCGGTCACGTGCATCCGCTCCGCGCGCGCGACGGCGGAGTCCTTCAGCGCGTCGGGCACACGGAAGCTGCCGTGGACCTCGCGCGCCTGGCCGGACTCTATCCCGCCGGCGTGATCTGCGAGATCCTGAATGAAGATGGCAGCACGATGAAGCGCGACGACCTCGCCCGTTTCGCCGAGCACCATCAACTCACCTTCATCACGGTTGCACAGCTCGTCGCGCACCGGCTCGGCACCGAGCGACTGGTCCACCGCGTCGCTGAAGCGCGGCTGCCGACGGAAGTCGCTGGCAAGGACTGGCGGATCGTCGGGTATCGCAACGACGTGGACACCCGCGAGCACGTCGCGCTCGTGTATGGCGACGTGGGTGATGGAGAAGAGGTGCTCGTTCGGATGCACTCGAAATGCCTCACCGGTGACGTGTTCCACTCGATGCGCTGCGACTGCGGGTGGCAGCTGCACACGGCGATGCAGATGATCGCCCGGGAGGGCCGCGGCGTGGTGGTGTACCTGGACCAGGAGGGCCGTGGCATCGGCCTGCTGAACAAGCTGAAGGCCTACGAGCTGCAGGACAGCGGGCACGACACCGTCGAGGCGAACGAGGCGTTAGGCTTCAAGCCCGACCTGCGGAACTACGGCATCGGCGCGCAGATCCTCCTCGACCTGGGCCTCAAGTCCATTCGCGTGCTCACGAACAATCCGAAGAAGCTCGTCGGCCTCGAGGGCTATGGTTTGCGGGTGACCGATCGCGTTCGGATCGAGGCGCCGACGACCGAAGAGAACGCCGGGTACCTGGCGACGAAAGTGTCGAAGCTCGGCCATTTGCGTGCGTTGTGATCGGCCTGTCTGGCGTTCGCTCGGATCACGATGCCTGAGTTCAACGGAGCCCCGCGTGGTGCGGGCCGCCGCTTCGCCGTCGTCGTCAGCCGATTCAACGAGGCGGTGACGCAGCGTCTCGTCGAGGGCGCGCTCGACGCACTCGTCAGGCACGGTGTCGCCTTCGACGACATTGATGTCCTCTGGGTGCCCGGCGCGTGGGAGCTGCCACTCGCCGCTCGACGGGCCGCGGCCAGCGAGCGCTACGACGCGATCGTCGCACTCGGCGCCGTCATTCGCGGCGACACGCCGCACTTCGACTACGTCGCTGGAGAAGCGTCGCGCGGACTCGCCAACGCGAGCGCCGACTTCGACGTCCCCATCGGCTTCGGCGTGTTGACGTGTGACACGGTCGCGCAGGCCGAGGCGCGCGCGGGCGGCGAGCATGGCAACAAAGGATGGGACGCCGCACTCGCGGCCCTCGAGATGGCCGATCTCTTCGACCACGTCGATGGCCCGTCGGAGGACTGAGACGCGCGCCCGCGCGCGTGCGCTGCAGGCACTGTACGCGTGCGACATGCGAGGGGAGCGTGACCTCGAGCGACTCGCGCTCAAGGTCTGGGAGGACCTCGCGGTCGGTCCGGACGAGCGGAAAGCGGCGCACGCACTCATCCGCCAGGTCGTGACCCGCCGGGTGGATCTCGACCGCGCGCTTGCCGATGTCACCGAGAACTGGCGCATGGAGCGCCTCGGCGCCATCGAGCGTTCGGTGCTGCGCCTCGCCGCCGCGGAGCTCGCGGCCGGTGAAACGCCGCCACGCGTGGTTCTCCAGGAGGCGATTCGACTCGCGGAACGCTACGGAAGCGCCCAGAGCGCTCGATTCGTCAACGGCGTGCTGGATGCGTTAGCGAGGAGGATGGGAAGGCTATGAAAGCGGGAACCGGGAACAGGGAACCGGGAACGGATGCTCGTTGCTGCGTGCCAACTGCCAGATGCCGGCCTCAGTTCCCGGTTCCCCGTTCCCAGTTCCCAGCTTCTTCCCAGTGAAAATCCTCCTTGTAAACTGGCAGGACCGCGAAAACCCACAGGCTGGCGGCGCGGAGATCCACCTCCACGAGATCTTCGGCCGCCTCGCCGCGCGCGGGCATGAGGTCACGCTCCTCTGCGGCGGATGGCCGCGCTGCCCACCGCGCGCCACGCTCGATGGCATCGACGTCATCCGCATCGGCACGCGCCTCACATGGCGGGCGCTCGCCAGCGGCGCGTATCGCCGACTGTTTCGCGGGCACCCACACGACGTGCTCGTCGAGGACATCAACAAAATGCCCCTCTACACGCCGCGTTGGGGCGCGCGACGTGTCGTTGGCCTGGTTCCTCATCTCTTCGGCGGGACGGCATTTCAGGAGCTCGCGGCGCCGCTTGCCGCGCTCGTGTGGTTGTCCGAACGTCCCATTGCGCACGTGTACCGCGACGTGCCGTTTCACGTCATCAGCGAGAGCACGGCAGACGATCTGATCCAGCGCGGCATCCACCGCGACCTGATCCGCGTGATCTATCCCGGCATCGACACGGTCCACTACACGCCGGATCCCGCCTGCCGCTCGCCGGGGCCGCTCTTCTCGTACCTCGGTCGCCTCAAGCGCTACAAGGGGATCGACCACGTGATACGGGCGTTTGCGGAGGCGGCATTGCCCAACGCCACGCTCGAGATTGCAGGCGCAGGCGACCATCGGGCCGCGCTCGAGCGGCTCGCCGCCTCGCTTGACCTTGGCCGCCGGGCAAGGTTTCTTGGGCGTATCAGTGAGGAGGACAAGGTCTCACTCCTTCGGCGGTCGTGGGCGCTTGCGTTCGCGTCGCCGAAAGAAGGGTGGGGGATCACGAATCTCGAGGCGGCAGCCTGCGGAACGCCGGTGGTCGCCTCGAACTCGCCGGGGATCAGGGAATCGGTGCGTGACGGTGAGACGGGCTTCCTTGTACCACATGGCGACACGGCCGCAATGGCGGCGGCCTTTCGGCGAATTGCCGCATCGCCTGACTTGGTACGGACGCTTTGCGCCAACGCGCGCAGCTTCGCTGAATCGTTTACCTGGGAGCGTGCCGCACTCGAGACCGAGTCTCACCTGGCCGCTGTGTCCTGAGTCGTCTTTGGCCAGTTTCCGCAGGAGGAGTTCGGTGGAGATTGTGTTTCATTCTCACCACGCCAAGGTGTCCGAGCGGATGCGTGAACGTGCCCGCATCGCGCTCACGAAATTGGGGAATGGTCTCGTCCGCGCCGTGGACGCCGTCGTTCGCTTCGAGGAAGACGGCCCGACCCGCCGCGTCGAGATCGTGCTCCGCGCCCCTCGCCGCCGGCCCATGGTCGCGGAGGGCAGCGCCCGCTTTTTCGGGCCCGCCCTCAGTTACGCGATCGACCGCCTCGAATCGCAGGCCCGCCAACTGAAGCGCAATCCCAAGACACGCGGTAGGAAACTCGCTCGCGCGTGAATCGGCCACTGACCGTCGGCGCACTCGTCGCGCGCCTCAAGCGGGGATTCCCGCTGGACCAGATCGGGGTCGGCGGGCTCGATCGCCCGGTGATGAGTGCCGACGTGTCGGGGCCAGGACTGGTGCTCGCCGGATACGTGGACCGATTTCCGGCGACGCGATTGCAAGCGTTTGGCGAGACGGAGATCGCCTATCTCGCGTCGCTGTCGCCGGAGGAGCGCGAGCGGATCCTCCGCATGTTCTTCGCGTTCGACCTGCCCTGCGTGTTCGTGACGAAGGGGCAGGAGGTCCCGCCCGCGTTCGCGGAGATCGCCGCCGAGCGCGGCGTGCCGATCTTCCGCACGCCGCTCAAGACCGGGGAGTTCTATCGACGCATCAAACCGATCCTCGACGACCTGTTCGCACCCACGACGACGCTGCACGGGTCACTCGCGGACGTGTTCGGCGTTGGGCTGTTCTTCACCGGCAAGAGCGGTATCGGCAAGTCGGAGTGCGTGCTGGACCTCGTCGAGCGAGGGCACCGACTCGTCGCCGACGACCTCGTGATCATGACGCGCCGTGGCAACGACGTCCTCATCGGGCGTGGCCATGAGCTGCAGCGGCACTTCATGGAGATCCGTGGCGTCGGTCTGATCGACATCCCCGCGATCTTCGGGATTCGCGCCGTGCGCCAGCAGAAGCGCATGGAGGTGGTTGTCCACCTGGAGGAGTGGGATCAGGACGCCGTGGTCGATCGTACCGGGCTCGACACCGAGACGACGACGATCCTCGGCGTCGAGCTGCCGAAGATCAAGGTCTTCCTGAACCCCGGCAAGAACATCACCGTGATCGCCGAAGTGATCGCGATGAACCACCTGTTGCGCTACAGCGGCGTCAACGCCGCCGAGGCCTTCAACGAGCGCTTGATCGGCAAGATGCGCGAGGCGGCTGACGTTAGGCAGTATCTCGTCGAAGATGATGAGTGAGTCCGAGCAGAGTACCCCGCGCGCGATCGTCGCCGGGCACGGCGATTTCGCCGCCGGGCTCGTCTCGGCCGTCGGCCAGATCACGGGGCGAGGCGACGTATTCGTGCCGCTGTCGAATCGCGACCTGAGCGCCGCGGATGTCGAGCGGGCCATGCGACAACAGGTCGAGTCGCTCGGTCTCACGGTCATCTTCACCGATCTCCCGGCCGGGAGCTGCACCATGGCCGCGCGCCGACTGCAACGCGAGCGGCCATCGATGGTCCTCGTGACCGGGACGAATCTCGCCACGCTGCTCGACTTCGTCTTTCACACCGACATCCCGGCGATCGAAGCGGCGCAGCACGCCGCCGAAAAAGGCCGGGCCGCGCTGGCTGCGACAGGGGGGACGCCGGGTGGCCATTGAGCTCTTTCGCATCGACGACCGCCTGATCCACGGGCAGGTCGTCGTCGGATGGGGACAGCCGCTCGATCTCACGTTCATCGTACTCGTCGACGACGAAGTCGCGACGAGCGAGTGGGAACAGGAGCTGTACCGCATGGGGGTGCCACCCGAAATGGAAGTCCACTTCGACACCGTCGAAGCCGCGGCCGTCAAGCTCGCGCAGTACCAGCGCGACGCGCGGCGCGGCGCGCTGCTCACGGGCGACATCGAGACGATGACCCGGCTCGTCGAGCTGACGGGTGCGATCGCGCGCGTCAACCTCGGCGGCATCCATCATCGCACCGGGCGAACCCAGCGGCTGCGGTACATCTTCCTCGCCCCCGACGAAGAGCAATCGTTGCGCGCGCTCGCTGCGCGTGGTGTGGAAGTCAGCGCCCAGGACGTGCCCGCCGCGCGGCCGCTCGCGCTGAACGAGGTCCTGACGGGGGACGGAAATCGGTGAGCGACCTCATGTTCCAGCTGCTCCCGCTCGCCTTGTTAGGCGCCGTGCTCGGGCTCGACGTCGTGAGCTTTCCGCAGGCAATGATCTCCCGCCCACTCGTCGCGGCGACGGCGGCGGCAACGTTGCTCGGCGATCCCGCGCGCGGACTCCTCATCGGGGCAACGCTCGAGATGTTCGCGCTCGAGACGCTGCCGTTCGGCGCATCGCGGTATCCCGAATGGGGTTCCGCGGCGGTGGTCGGCGGTGGCCTCTTCGCTATGCACCCCGAGGGTGGGACAGGGACGTTCGCGACAGCCGTGCTGATCGCGCTCGTGGCGGCGTGGATCGGCGGTTGGTCGATGGTGCAGGTCCGGAAGCTCAACGCCCGACTCGCGCGCGCGCGGCACGACGATGTCGCGAGCGGTTCGAAGCGCATCGTCGAGGGGCTTCAGGTGTTCGGGCTGACGGCGGACCTCGTGCGCGGCGGGGCGCTTACGGCGGCCCTGCTCGCCGTCGCCATCCCCACCCATACGTTCGTCCTCGCCCGATGGGGGTCGGACCCGCGCGTGTCGCGTGCCGTCGTCGTCGCGCTCGCCGCCAGTGTCGCGGCCGGAGCCGTGTGGAAGGTCGTCCACGCCGCTCCAGGTGCGCGATGGCTCCTCCTTGGCGGCATCGGGATCGGACTTGCGCTCCTCGCGGCCCGATGAGGTGGCTCAGGTGAGTGTTGGCGTCGAGATCCCGGTTCGAACGCGCCTCGCGATGTTCGTGCGCCTGCTCGCCATCCAGGGCTCGTGGAATTACGAGACGCTGCTCGGGAACGGCATCGGCTTCTGCGTCGAGCCCGCGCTTCGCCTGCTTCCGGGCGGACAGGGCGGACCGGCCTACCGTGCGGCGCTGGCGCGCCAGAGCCAGTACTTCAACGCGCACCCGTACATGGCGGCGGTGGCCGTTGGTGCGCTCGCGCGCGCAGAGCTCGACGGCGAAGCACCGGCGAAGATCGAGCGCTTTCGCACGGCGCTGTGCGGCCCACTCGGCAGCGTCGGGGATCGGCTGGTGTGGGCAGGCTGGCTACCGGCGTGCTCCGTCGCGGCGCTCGCGGCGTTCGGCTTTGGTGTCGGGACGGCGGGCGTCGTGTTCGTGTTTCTCGGGCTCTACAATGCGGGCCACCTCGCGCTTCGCGCGTGGGGCCTGAGCGCCGGCCTCGATCACGGGATGAAGGTGGCGTCGGCGCTCGGTGAACCGGTGTTGCGAAAGAGTCCGCCGTACATCGCGCAGGTCGCTGCGCTGGTGGGCGGGGTCGCTCTGCCGTTGGCGCTGGATCGGGTGATCGGCCCGGGGCGCGCGCTGTTCGGCGTCGTCCTCGCGGCGGTGGCACTCGGCGGACTGGTGCTCGCGCGCCTGCACGGGCGGGTCGAAGGCTGGAAAGTCGCCGTGGGTCTGCTCGCGCTGTTCGTCCTCTACTCGGTGGTCCGCTGATGGTCGAACGTTCCGTCCACGTGATCAACAAGAACGGGCTTCACGCCCGACCTGCGGCTGAGATCGTGAAAGCAGCCGCGAAGTTCCGGAGCGATATCACCATCGTGCGCGACGACCTCGAGGTGAACGGCAAGAGCATCATGGGTGTGATGATGCTCGCGGCAGAGTATGGTTCCGAGTTATTGCTTCGGGCGGACGGTGCCGACGAGCAGGATGCGGTCACCGCCATCGCGAAGTTGATCGAGAGCAAGTTCGGCGAGTCCTGAACCGGTCAATACGTGGATCGAACGCTCATCGGCATTCCCGCGTCGCCCGGCATCGTCGTCGGCCCCGTGCACCTCCTGCGCTGGGAGGTGCCCGACGTAGCGACACGCATTCTCGCCGATGACTCGATTCCCGGTGAGATCGATCGCTTCCGCTCGGCCGTCGATCGCGCGAAGGACCGGCTCGCTGGAGTGCGCGATCGTGCGGCGGCGCACGCGGGGCCCGAGGAAGCGGCGATCTTCGACGTGCAGATCTCGATCCTGGAGGACGAGGACCTCGCGCTGCAGGTCGAGTCGTACATCCGCCAGAATCTCGCGGCCGAGAAAGCCTTCGACGTCGTGCTGATCGAGTGGAGGCAGCGATTCGCGCATCACGCGTCGCCAATGATGCGCGAGCGCGTCGGGGATCTCACCGACGTTCACATTCGGGTGCTGTCGATCCTTCTCGGGCTCGCGGACCACGACCCGGTCGATGTGCCGAAGGGATCGAAGGCGATACTCGTCACGCACGACCTCACACCCAGCCTCACCGTCCAGCTCGACCGCGAGGCGATTGCCGCCATCGCGACGGACGCGGGCACCCGCACGGCGCACGTCGCCATTCTCGCGCGGTCGCTCGGACTTCCCGCGGTCGTCGGATTGCGTGACGCGACCATTCGCCTCACTGAAGGCGAGCACGCCGTGCTCGATGGGTCGACCGGAACGCTGGTCATCAACCCGACCGAAGCCGAGGTGAACGTGTTCCGCCATCGCGCGGAACGCGAGGCGCGCGACGAGGCCGAGTTGCGGCTGCACGCTTCGGCCGAACCCGTAACGACCGATGGTGTCCGGATCACGTTGCGCGCGAACGTCGACCTTCCGGAGGAGTCCGTGCCCGCGGCGAACAGTGGAGCCGAGGGCGTTGGACTGATGCGCACGGAGTTTCTCGTCGTTGGGCGCACTGCGATGCCGGATGAGGAGGAGCAATACCGCGCATACCGACGCGTTGTCGAGGCGTTCGGCGGCAAACCCGTCGTGATACGGACGTACGACATCGGCGGTGACAAATTGCCCCTGGGCGGCTATCCGCACGAGCCGAATCCGTTCCTCGGCTGGCGCGCGATCCGTATGTGTCTCGATGAGTCGGACCTGTTCAAGGTCCAGCTCAGGGCGCTGCTCCGGGCCGGGATGCACGGCGATGTGCGCATCATGTTGCCCCTCGTCGTGACTGTCGACGAGGTGCGACAGTCGAGGCGCTTGCTCGACGAAGCCGCGAGCGAGCTCTCCGAGCGCGGAGTCGCGTTCCGGTCCGGGTTGCCGCTCGGAGTCATGGTGGAAACCCCCGCGGCGGCGATGATCGCGGACACACTCGCTCGCGAGGTCGCGTTCTTCAGCATTGGCACCAATGACCTTGTGCAGTACACCCTGGCCGTCGACCGTGGCAACGTGAACCTCGCGGCGCGGTTCACGCCGCTGCATCCCGCGGTCCTGCGTCTCGTCAAGCGCACGGTGGAGGTGGGCCACGCCGCTGGGCTGGAAGTTGCGGTATGTGGCGAGATGGCTTCGCAGCCCGTCATGGCGTTCGCGCTCATCGGGCTTGGGGTTCGACAGCTCAGCGTTGCCCCGAGGGCGGTGCCGCTCGTGAAGCACATCGTCCGCGGAATCAGCGTTGGGCTGGCGACCGAGGCTGCCGATGCGGCGCTTCACGCCGACAACGCCGCCGATGCCGAACGGCAGCTCGCCGGCCGGCTGCGTGCTGCGTTCGGCGACGCGTCGTTCCTCGGGGACGGGTTGCTCGGCAGCTAGCGGGCCGGGTATCGTTCATCGTCCGCGCCGGTGCGAACCCCGGCGCGATTTTCACATTCAGCATCGAGAATAGCCGCGTGTACGATCGCCATCTCTTCACATCGGAGTCCGTCACCGAAGGCCACCCCGACAAGATCGCCGACGCGATCTCGGACGCCGTGCTCGATGCCATCATCGCCGACGACCCGGCGGCACGCGTCGCTTGCGAGACGCTCGTGACGACGGGGCTCGTGTGCGTGGCGGGCGAGATCACGACGAAGACCTACGTCGACATTCCGAAGCTCGTGCGCGACACCGTCGAGCGGATCGGCTACACCGATGCCACCTACGGCTTCGATAACAAGACCTGCGCGGTCATCAGCACGATCGACAAGCAATCGCCGGACATCGCCCAGGGCGTGGACACCGGCGGTGCGGGCGACCAGGGCATGATGTTCGGCTACGCCACGGACGAAACCGAGGAGTTCATGCCGATGCCGATCATGCTCGCGCACCGGCTGACGCGCACTCTCGCGGAATGTCGGCGCAATGGCGCCGGGTGGCTTCGTCCGGATGGCAAGGCGCAGGTCACGGTGGTCTACGAGGACGGCCATCCCGTCGCCGTCGACACAGTCGTCGTCTCCACGCAGCACGACCACAAGGTCTCGAACGCGAAGATCCGGCGCTCTGTCATCGAGGACGTGATCGAGCCCTCGATCCCGAAGGAGCTGCTCGGCAAGAAGGTGAAGTACCACATCAACCCGACAGGCCGCTTCGTCGTTGGCGGGCCGCAGGGCGACGCAGGGCTGACTGGCCGCAAGATCATCGTCGACACGTACGGCGGCATGGGGCGCCACGGTGGCGGCGCGTTCAGCGGGAAGGACCCGTCCAAGGTCGACCGGTCTGCCTGCTACGCGGCCCGCTGGGTCGCAAAGAACATCGTGGCCGCCAGACTCGCACGCCGCTGTGAGGTGCAAGTCGCCTACGCGATCGGCGTCGCCGAGCCCGTCTCGGTGATGGTGGACACGTTCGGCACAAGCGAAGTCCCCGAGGCCGAGATCATGCGCGCCGTGAGCGAGACGTTCGACCTCACGCCGCGCGGCATCACACAGGCGCTCGATCTTCGGAAGCCGATCTACTCCGCCACGTCGGCGTACGGCCACTTCGGGCGTACGCCACAGACGATCAAGAACGGCAAGAGCTCCGCGACGTTATTCAGCTGGGAGCGGACAGATCGCGCCGCCGCGCTCAAGAAGGCCGTTCGCTGAATTGCAACCCGCCGACGTTCGGAGCAGCAAGTGCCTCGGGACGCAAGTGCGTTCCGAGGCGAATTCGTCGCGGGTTGCGTGACTTCCACCCCAGCGCGCGCCCGCGCATGTTTCGAAAGTACGAAGTAGGTCCGACCAGATTCAGGATCGTGTGATGGTGGAAGTCACGGTCGCCCGACTCGGGCTCGACAGCTCGACCAATTCCTACGTGGTGATCCTTCAGGAGAAGGGGGGTACCCGCCTGCTCCCGATCTGGATCGGCCAGCCGGAAGCGGAGTCGATCGCGATGCACATCAACAGCATCAAGCGCGAGCGGCCGATGACCCACGACCTGTGCAAGAACCTGATTGTCGGGCTCGGCGGCCAGCTCCGGCGCGTGCAGATCACGAAGGTGCAGAAGAGCACGTATTTCGCCGAGCTTCACATCATGCGCGGCGACGTGCTGATTCAGATCGACGCGCGCCCGTCCGACAGCATCGCCGTGGCGCTTCGGCTCTCCGCGCCGATCTACGCACAGGACTCGCTGCTGACTTCCGTTGACGGCGAGGAGACTGACGAGCCCGAGGAACCGTACGAAGCCGCGAAGACGGCAGAGGAGCTCAACGCGGAGCAGCTCAAGCAGTACCTCGAGAACTTACGACCCGAAGATTTCGGCAAGTTCAACTTGTGACTCGTCCGGTACTGGAGAGAGCGAAGGGCGAGGCGGCCGTGCGGAGAGGCCGCCTTTTGCGTCTCG
>Ga0075421_100006958_pt1 | contig 13828 bp, 17 predicted proteins | sample SoiMetdeltSBSDD5_FD_75292 | JGI IMG/M metagenome (GOLD analysis project Ga0075421, IMG submission 75292) | Bulk soil microbial communities from a Populus tree surrounding site in Tennessee, USA - Soil MetaG P. deltoides SBSDD5 | ecosystem: Environmental > Terrestrial > Soil > Tree plantation...
GATCGCGGTCATGATCGTCAACGTCGATCCGGCCAAGCGGCGCATCGCGCTGGCCCTGGCGCCCGAGGGCGCCGCCGTGGGCGAGGAGATGGAATCCAGTGTCGCCGTCGGCGCCGTGCTGACCGGCACCGTCGATCGTATCGAGCAGTACGGCGTCTTCGTGCGTCTGGGTCCGGGCCAGACCGGCCTCGTGCCCAACGCCGAGCTCGGGACCACGCGGGGCACCGACCATCGCAGGATGTTCCCGCCCGGCAGCGAGATGAAAGTCCTCGTGCTCGGGATCGAGGAAGGCGGCCGGCGCATCCGGCTCTCGCGTGAGAAGGCGCTGGCGCACGAAGAGCAGCAGGAGACGCAGGCCTACATCAAGGATGCGGGCAAGAAGGGCGGCTTCGGAATGACCCTCGGCGACTTTCTGAAAGGTCGGTGAACCTAGCGCTGGCCGTAGGAGTAGATCTTCTGGAGGTTGGCGCCGACCTCGCCGCCGAGAGCCGATCCGGTGAGAAAGAACGGATTGTCCTCGGGCGCGCTGCCATCGTCGTTGAGCCGCACCACGATCTCGGCGTGGTTCGCCTCCTCGAGGGCCGGGCCGCCGAAGATGTCGGCGCCGCCGGCCAGCGGGCCGTTCGGCAGATTCTGCATCCACCCGCGCCGCCCCACGTCCCCGACCCGCACGTACAGCTTGCCGTCGGCGCCGAACCGGATCGCATCGCCCCTGGCTGACGGTCTCCCGTCGGTCTCGAACGCCCGGAAGCGAATCACCGTCTGATCGAACACGAGGTCGGAGCCGTTCCAGACGAACCGGTCCACGCGCTGCCCGAGCACGGGCGGCGCAAAGAGGTCCAGCGCTTCGACATCCGTGGCGGTCTCCGTCAAGAAGACGTACACGCGTGCGTTGGTCGCGAACGCCGGGTGAAGCGCAATCCCGACCACGCCGCGGCCCGATGCCGAGCGCGCCAGATCGGGGAGCGCGGCGGGATCGAGGCCATCGTCGCCGGCGCGTGCCGGCGATGCCCACAACAGCACGCCACAGAAGATCAGACTCAGCACGAACGCGTTCACGAGGACATCACCACAGCAAGAGGAACGCCACGCTGATCTATCAAGATGTTGCGTCGGCGCCGACGCGAAACAGTAAACCTTTCCGACATCGCTGGCATCGGGCTTGCCGCGGCTGGTGGCAGGGAGACCCCCATGGACCAGCCACGCAAGGACGATTTTGTCGGACGACACCTCATCGTCGACGCCTCCACCTACACCCGGCGAAATCTGAGCTCGACCGACACCGTGTTCACGCTCTTCGAAGCCCTCAACCGCAGCCTCGACATGACCGCGGTGCTGCCGCCCATCGTGTGCCGCTATCCCTTCGCCAACGACGAGATCGCCGCCTTCTGCGACGACATCGAGCGCGAGCTGGCCGCCAAGGCCAAGGACGTCAGCCTGACCCCGGTGCGCATGATGCGCGACTTTCTGCGCCGGCGCCAGATGGAGGAGAGCGGCGTGACCGGCGTGAGCATCTGGGCCGAGTCGCACGCGGCGATCCACACGTGGGACGAGGACAACTACTACGCGTTCGACGCGTTCAGCTGTCGCGATTTCCGGCCGGAGGACGCGCTCCGCCTCCTCCTCACGCAGTTCGACATCGAGATGCTCAATTGCGTGAACCTCTTCCGCTTCCAGCGCTCGATCCCGCGCGTGTCCAACTTTCAGGTCAACGACGACTGGGAGGTGCTGGTCGACGGCCGCGTGGTCGGCGAGCTCGACTCGTTCGACTTCGGCCAGATCTGCGGACCGGCGACAGCGCCGAGAGCGGCTTGAACGTCACGCCTGCGCGCGGCGGCGGCGGCTCGCCGCCTGCTCTCCGAGCCTCGGCAGCTCCTGCAGATCCTTCCAGTAGTTGCGCCAGGGATCGGGGCCGGCCAGGCGCTCGGCGAGCGTGCGCACGTTGAGCGTGTCCGGATCGAGCGCGGGCTGCACGTCCTCCCACGCGAGCGGGGTGGAGACGGGCGCGTGGGGGCGGCGGCGCACGGAGTACGGCGCCACGATGGTGGCGCCGAAGATGTTGCGCTTGATGTCGATGTAGAGTCGCCCGCCGCGCCCGCTCTTGGCGAAGCTCAGCGTGAAGTGCCGCGGCGCCTTCGCCACCATCCGCTCGGCGACGGCCTGCGAAAACGTCAGGACGTCGTCATGGCTCGGACCGGGACGCAACGGGATGACGACGTGGAGCCCCTTGCCCCCGGTGGTCTTCGGGTAGCCGCGCATCCCCAGCTCGTCCAGGATGTCGCGAAGCACCAGCGCGGCTCGGACGGCGTCGGCGAAGCGCTCGGCCGGATCCAGGTCGAACGCCACCCAGTCGGGGCGCTGCAGCGACGAGGCGCGGCAGCTCATGAGGTGGAGCGACAGCGCGCCGAGGTTGACGAGGCTCACGAGCGTGCGGACGTCGTCCGCCACCGGGTAGTTCACCGTGCGCTTGACGCTGACGGCGCGGACGGCGCGGGTCGGGATGCCGAACTTCTCGGCGTTGGCGAAGTTCTTCTGAAAGAAGCAGTGGCCGAGCATGCCGTCGGGGCAGCGCTCGGCGGTGATCGGACGGTCGGTGGTGAAGGGGACGAGCCGCCGTCCCACGCGCTCGTAGTGCCGGGCGATCTCGAGCTTGGTGATGCCGTCGTCCGGCCACCACACCTTGTCGGCGTTGGTGATGGTGATGCCGCCCACGCTGGCACTCGCCGCCATAGCGGACGCTAGGCTACCAGACGGCGGCGGGATCCGGAGCCGCGCCGGAACGGCTCGAAACCGCCGCCGAGCCGCGCGGGCCACACTTTCACCTCGGTGAACGGGTCGAGCGCGCGCACCAGCTCGGTCGCGCTTCGCGGTCGCGCCGCCGGCTCCTTCTCGAGGCAGGCTTCGATCACCCGCGCGAGGGCCGCCGGCACGGACGATGCCGGCGGGCGCGGCGGCTGCGTCAGCTGAGGATAGCGCTCGCTGAGCGGCGCCTCGGCGGCCTGGCTGCCGATCGGGAACGGACGACCGGCCGTGAGCAGCTCGTAGAGGAGAATGCCGAGGCCCCAGACGTCGGTGGCCGGCGTGAGCGGCTCGCGCGCGATCTGCTCGGGCGCCAGATACTGCGGCGTGCCGCTGCGGTCGGGAGGACGGCGGTGCGGCACCATGCGCCACACGACGCCGAAGTCGAGCAGCACCGGGCGGCCGCCGCGAAGGATCACGTTGGACGGCTTGAGATCGCGGTGCAAGAAGCCGTGCGCGTGAGCGTGCGCCACCGCGGCCGCCACGTGCTGGACGATGCGCACGGCCGCGCCGACCTCGAACGCCCCCTCGGCCTTGAGCGTGTGGCGCAGGGAGCGGTCGCCGACGTGCTCGAGCAGCAGGTACGGCAGCGTGGTGTCGTGGCGCTGATCCACCAGGCGCACGATGCCCGGATGGGACAACGTGGTCAGCGCCTGTCCCTCGAGCCGGAGACGGCGGCGGTGAGCGGTGTTGGCGCGATCCGCCGGCCTCACGCGCTTGCAGACGAGGGGCGTCAGCAAGGCGTGATGCCAGACGGCGAAGACGTCGGCGCTCATCCCGACCGCCAGGCGGTAGGCGATGGTGACGTCGTCGATGCGCGTGCCCGGCGCGGGCGGCGCGCTCCGGATGACGCTACTCGTTGGTGCGGGGCGGATGCCCGTCACCGGTGGTGGTGGCTTCCGTCGTCCCGACGTCGGTGCCGAGGGTGGTTCCCGTCGTCACCTCGTCGTCGTCCTCGAGGTCAGGCTGCGGATATCCGCCCGGAGTGCCCATCTCGTTTGCCATGATCAGTCCCCCTCCGATTGTCTCGGCCACCTCGGCGGCGGCCGGCGCTTGAGCCTTTGCAATCGCGAGGCCCTTACGCTTCGTGAAGCCCGACTCGGGTGGCGCGCGGGGCCCGTGTCGTGCCAGGCTCCTGGACATGCTCGACATCGACGGCGCCTATGACCTGCACGTGCACTCGTCGCCCGACCTCTTCCCCCGCATCGCCGACGACATCCAGATGGTGACGGACGCCGCGGCCAAGGGCTTCGCGGGGGTGGTGATGAAGAACCACTTCGAGGGCACCGCCTCGCGGGCACAGCTGGCCGCGCGCGCGGTGAGCGGGGTCCAGGTCTACGGCGGCCTCGTCCTGAACCGGTACGTCGGCGGCATCAATCCTCGGGCGGTGGAAGCGGCCCTGCGCATGGGCGCTCGCATCATCTGGATGCCAACGCTCGACTCGGCCTGCCATCGGGCGGCCTTCGGATTCGGCGGCGGGTTCGCCGCGCAGTCGAGCGGGCTGGAGACCCAGGGCGAGGGCATCTCCATCCTCCGAGACGGGCGGCTCGTCCCCGAGGCGCGCGAGGTCCTCGCCCTCGTGAAGGAGCATCGTGCGGCGCTCGCCACCGGGCACGTCTCCTTCGAGGAGATCCGCGCCCTCGTCGACGAAGCCGCCGCCCAGGACTTCAGCAAGCTCATCCTGACCCATCCGTACGATCGCGCGCCGGGCCTGACGCTGGCCCAGGTGGAGGCGCTGGCGCGTCCCCACGTGCGCGTCGAGTTCGTCTTCTGCTCGATCACGCCGAACTGGCGCTTCACCGACGCGGCGACCATTGCCCACTGCATCAAGACGCTCGGCGCCCGGCGCTTCGTCATCTCGTCGGACGGCGGCCAGGCCCACAACCCGATGCCGGCCGAGGGCTATCGCCAGTTCGTGGCGGCGCTCCACGCCGCGGGCGTGGCCGCCGACGACTTCCGGCTCATGTGCCGGGAGAACGGCGACTTCCTCCTGCACGGCTGAGGCTCAGCCGGCGGCGGGCCGGCGGGCGAGCACGAAGGCCAGCGATCCGACGGCGGCGAGGGCGGCCAGGACGCTGAAGCCGGCGAGGTAGCTGCCGGTGCGATCCGCGAGGATGCCGGCCACCAGCGGGCCGAGCATCATGCCGAACATGATCACCATCGACGAGACGCCGCTGATCATGCCGAAGGAGCCGGGACCGAAGTAGTCCGCGCGGATGGCCGCCATGAGCGGGCCGCGCATGCCCCAGGCGAGCCCGTGCAGGACGGCGAAGACGAGAACCATCCAGAAGGCGCTCGCGAGCCCCAGCACCATGAGCGCGCTGGCGTGGCCCAGCATGCAGGCGGCGCAGATCCAGCGCTTGCTGAAGCGATCGCCGAGCCAGCCGCCGGTGAGCTGCCCGGTCGCCTGCATGACCGTGAGCAGGGCCACCACGGCGCCCGCCTGGTGGAGCGAGTAGCCGAGCCGCTCGGTGACGTGAATGACCATGTGCACCATGACCGCGGACACGACCAGCAATGCTGCGGCGTGGCCGAGCGAGATGTACCAGAAGGCGCGCGTCCGCATGGCCTCGCGGGCGGTATAGCTCTTCACCTCGAGCGGCGTCGGCGCCGGCGTCCCGTCGAGCGGGCGCGGCGCATCGCCGTCGGGCGCGAGGCCGTACGCCTCCGGACGGTGGCGGACGACCTGCGCGAGCGGCAGCCCGAGCAGGAGGACGATGACGCCGGAGGCCAGCGCCGTGGCGCGCCAGCCGAAATGGCTGAGGGACGCCACCACCAGCGGGGTGAGGAGGCCGCCGATCGACATGCCCATCCCGCTGATGCTGAGGGCCAGCGCGCGGCGGCGGCGGAACCAGGTGACGAGGGCGACGCTGATCGGCAGGTAACCGCCGAGGCTCGCGCCCACCGCCATCATGAAGAACGTCGCGAAGAACGTCACCGGACCGTCGAGCCGGCTGAAGAGCATGAAGCCGGCGGCGAAGACGAGCATGCCGGTGCGCATGAGCGCCCGCGGCCCGAAGCGATCCGTCAGCCAGCCCTGGATCGGCCCGAAGATCCCGCTCTCCGCGCGCGCCATCGAGAACGCCGCCGAGAGCAGCGTCTTGCTCCAGCCGAACTCCTCCCGCAGCAGCACCGCGTAGGCGCCATAGGCGTGGAACATGAGCGAGCCGATCAGCAGCTCGAGGCCGAAGCCCGCCCCCACCATCCACCAGCCGTAGAAGACGCGCGGCACCCCGCTAGGTGAGCGCGTCCTGGCGGACGAGGCCGAGGAGCTGGCGCTTGAGCTCGTTGAAGCGGGGCGAGGTGGTGGTCTCGAGCGTGCGCGGGCGGGGCAGGTCCACCGGGATGCGGGTCTTGATGCGTCCCGGCCGCGCCGTCATGACCACGACCGTGTCGGCCAGCAGCAGCGCCTCCTCGATGTCGTGAGTGACGAAGAGCACGGTCTGCTGGTGACGCTCCCACACCGACAGCAGCAGCTCCTGCATGACCGAGCGCGTCTGCGCGTCGAGGCTGCCGAAGGGCTCGTCCATCAGCAGCAGCGCGGGCTCCATCACCAGCACGCGCGCCAGACCGACGCGCTGCTTCATGCCGCCGGACAGCTCGGCCGGGTAGTGGCGCTCGAAGCCGCGCAGGCCGACCAGATCGAGCAGGCCCTCGACCTTGGGGCGATAGGCGCCGGGCGGCACCCCGCGCGTGCGGGGACCGAAGGTGACGTTGTCGAGCACGGTGTACCAGGGAAAGAGCGCCGCCTCCTGGAAGACGACGCCGCGCTGCGGTCCCGGCGCGTCCACCGGCTGCTCGTCCACCAGCACGCGACCGCGCGTCGGCCGCTCGAAGCCCGCCACCATGTTGAGGACGGTCGACTTGCCGCAGCCGCTCGGACCCAGGATGGCCGCGAACTCGTTGTGCGCGATGGCGAGATCGACGCCGTCGACGGCCAGCACGCGGTCGGCGCGCGCCTGGAACTCCTTGCTGACCGCGCGCAGGCTCACCGTGCTCACGCGTGCGCCTCCAGCGCGCGCCAGCGGAGGACGAGGCGCGATACGCGCAGGAGGATTTGGTCGGAGGCGAGGCCGAGCAGGCCCACCGAGAACATCGTGGCCACGCAGATGTCCATGCGCCCCACGTAGTAGGCGTCCCACAGCACGTAGCCCAGCCCGGACTTCACCGCGATCATCTCGGCCACGATGACGGCCGTCCACGCCACCCCGATGCCGAGACGCAGGCCGGTGAAGATCGACGGCAGCGCCGAGCGGAACACGACCTTGGTCAGCACGGTGGCCGGCCCCGCGCCCAGCATGCGGGCGGCGCGGAGGAGCAGCAGATTGGTGTCGCGCACGCCGTGGGTGGTGTTGACGACGATCGGATAGAAGGCGCCGAGGCCGATCAGGAAGAGCGCGCTCGCGTCGTAGATGCCGAACACCGCGATGGCGAACGGCAGCCAGGCGGTGATCGGCACCGGCCGCAGGAGCTGGATCGACGGATCGACGACGCGCGCCACCAGCCGGTTCCAGCCGATGAACACGCCGAGCGGGATGCCGACGGCGGCCGCCAGGACGAACCCGAGCAACACTCGCCGGGCGGAGTGAAGGACGTTGGCGACCCAGGTGCCGGAGTAGGGCGAGAGGCTGGCCGTGCTGGCGCCGAAGATCCACGTGTACCAGGAGCGGGCGACCTGGGCCGGCGCGGGGATGATGCCCTCGGCCACCCAGTGCCGGCTCACCGCCACGTCCCAGAGGAGCAGCAGCACGAGCGGCAGCGCGACCGCCCACGGCGCCCGACGCGCGCTCACCTTACTTGTTGAGTCCCAGCTCCGCGGGCGACTTGCCGGTCGCCCGGCTCAGAAAGTCGAACGTGTACGAGCCGGCCAGATCGGCGGAGACGTCGCGCGCGATGACGCCGTTGTCGGAGAGGAATTTCGAGATCCGCTTGATGGACTCGAGCGGGAGGGTCGGATCTAGAGTGGTGATGCGGATCGATTCGGTGGCGACGGGCAGCGGCAGCCCCGCTTTCTCCGCGTAGATCTTCGCCCAGCGCTGCTGATCGCCCTGCGCCACCTTGAGCACGTCGAGGTAGGCGACCACCAGCCGCTGGGTGGCGTCGCGATTCTTGTCCATGAAGCCGCGGTTCACGGCCAGCACCGAGATGAGCCCGCCCACCGTGCGCGACTTGTTGTGGTCGACGGTGGGGTACTGCGCCAGCCCGTCCACGATGCCCTGCGCGCAGAACGGCTGCCACACCACCGCCATGTCGATCTCTCGGGCCTGGAGCGCCTTCAGATAGTTGCCGCCGCCGCCGACGATGTTGACGATCTTGAGCTTCGGATACTCGAGCCCGTTCTCCTGGGCCGAGGCCGCGAACTTGAGCCACGAGATCGATCCGGCGCCGATCCCGATGGCCTTGTCGCGCAGCGCGCTCCACTCCTTCACGTCCTCGCCCTTGCGCACGATCAGGCAGTCGTTCCCGGAGCCGACGCCGGCGACACCGACCATGGACTTGGCGCCCTGGCCGAGGGCGAGCGAGATATCTTGTGGCCCGAAGGCGGTGAGGTCCAGATCGCCGGAGGCCAGCGCGGTGCGCGCATCGGCGAAGCGCTGGAACATCACCGTCTCGATCTGCACGTTGTACTTCGCGGCGTATTCCGGCAGCAGCCATAGCGGCGACAGCGCGGGGACGTTGAGCATGCCCTGCCGCACCTTCACGGGCGCCCGCAGGGGAGAGCGGACGTCGTCCTGGGCCAGCGTGATGGGCGCCGTGGCGAGCAGGAGGATCAGCGCGAGGACGATGGAGCGCAGGCGGGTCATCGGAGGTCTCCTTGGTGCCGTCGTGAGATCGTTCACGTCCATCGCGGCAGACGCTCCTGAGGCCGAGCAGGGGACCCGTCGGGGGGGCGCCTGTCCCAGGGGGACCGCAAGGTACGCCAGGAGCGCCTGGGCCTTTCGGGTGGGCAGAGCGAGTGTGGAACCCGCCTGCAACCGGGCCTGGAAGCCGCCGAGAAGAGTCAAACCGAGACGCGCCATAGCCTCCTTAGGGGTCCCGACCATACCATTTTTTTGACGCCACCTTTAACGGCCCCCTAACGCCCGTCGTGCAAGCTCGTGTGCAGGAGGGGCGATGCCCAGCGCGGACCGAATCCTCACCTTTGTCGTTCGAGTCGTGGCCTCGAGCACTGGCGACCTGCGCGCTGTGGTGGAGCGGGTCAGTGCGGGACGCAAGGACCAAGTTCTGACCCCCTATGACCCTCGAGGGCAAGGTGATCGATCCATGAGCGGAGCAAGATGCGTTCTCGGCGCTGGACTGATCTCTCTTGTCTCGTACGTGCTCATTATCGTTGCGCCGCAACTTGCCCTCGCCCAGGTCCGTCCCGGTCAGGGACCGAGCATGGAGCAGGCGCAGACGGAGCGATACGACGGGCCGAAAGCTCGCATCGCCGTCGCCGACTTCGAGGACAAGATGTCGAGCTCCGGGCAGTACCGCGCCGAGTATGGCCGAGGGATGGCCGATATGCTGGCCACCGCGCTCTTCAACACCAATCGCTACATCGTGCTGGAACGCCAGAAGCTCACCTACGTCCTGGCCGAGCAAGACCTGGGCGCTTCGGGCCGCGTGAAGCGGGAGACGGCGGCGCCGATCGGCGAGCTCGAAGGCGCCGAGCTGCTGGTAACGGCCGCGGTCACGGGCTTCGATCCGGGCGTCGCCGGCGGCGGCGGTAATGCGAGCGGCGTCCTCGGCAACCTCTTCGGCAAGGCCGCCGGTCAGACGCTCGGAAACATCGCCGGCGGATTCCGCCGCGCCCACATCGCCCTCGACCTGCGCGTCATCGACACCAAGACGGGACGGGTGGTGGCGGCGAACAGCGTGCAGGGAAGTGCCACCGAGTTCAGCGGTACCGGCGGCATCGCGAACACCACGTTCGACGGCGCCCTCGGTGGCTTCGCGAAGACGCCGATGGAGCGGGCCATCCGCGAGGCGATCCAGGCGTCCGTGGACTTCGTGGTGAGCAAGACGCCGGCGAAGTACCTTCGCGTTGCCGCCGCGACGCCCAGCCAGCCGCCCGTCCCCGCGCTTCAGTCCGGGCCGCCGACGCAGGCGCCGCAGCCGGCGATGGCGTCGCCGGGCCAGACGGCGTCGGCGGGGCCGCCCCAGATGGCGAGCTTGCTACCCGCCACGGCGCCACCGTCACCTCGAGTCATCGCGGTTGACCGCAATCCCGGGCTCATGGCGGAGCTGACCGAGGCGCGGCAGCGCGGCGCCGTGGTCTCGGTGACGCTGACCGTGCGCAATCAATCCGAGTCCAGGCAACCACTCGAGCTGACGGGCAAGGAGACGTACTTGCTCGACTATGCCGAGGGCAAGAAGTACGAGCTGATCGGCTTCCAGGGGCAACGCAAGCTCGAGCTCGGCCCCAACGAGCACGCCGTGCTGCGTGCCACGTTCCGCGCTCCACAGGGCGCTGGTGCGGTGGCGGTGGTCATCGACGAGATCGGGACGTTCGACGACGTCCAGGTCGCGAGATGAGGCGACGACGCTCGTGATCAGGCTCGCGTCGATCACACTGATCGCGGGTGGGCTGGCGGCGGCCGTGGGTCCGGCGTCGGCGCAGCCGGTCGGTGCGCCGCCCCAGTACGGCGCGCCGCCGCAATACGGCGCGCCGCCGCAGTACAGCGCGCCGCCGCAGTACAGCGTGCCGCAGTACAGTGCGCCCCAGCCGCAGCAAGGCTTCTCGCAGCCCTATCCCTCACCCTCTGCGCCGCCTGCCTACGGGAGCGCGCCACTGCAAGGCGGGGGCTTTCCCGGAGCGGCACCGATGCCTGGCGGGGTACCTGGCGGAACGTGGAGCTGGCCGCCTCAAGGTTCCGCGTGGCCTGTCCAGCCCGGGCCGCAGGAGACCGTCGCGCCGGACTCCGGCCAGTCGCAACCCGTGACCCCAGGCGCACCGGCTCCGACGCACGTGCCCGGGTTCGTCCGCAAGCCTGCGGCGCCGGCGCCGCAGCCGTTCGCACCGTCGAAATGAAGGGATTGCTCGTGTTCGTTCTCGTGCTCGGCGTGTTCGCCGCGGGCGCATCGGCTCAGACGCGCCCCGACAGCAATCAGCTCGCCGACCTCGAGATCGTCGCCGTGGCCGTCGCCGACAACGGCTCGGTGATCTATCAGGTCGCGAATCGAGGTACGGGGAGCACCCACCGCCCGTTCGTCGTGGACGTCTACGTCGACGGCGTTCGGCAAGACTCGGTCACGCACGGCCCTCTGCCGCCGCGGAGCATGCAGACCGTGCAGTCGAACCGGGCGCGGCTCACCGAGTGCACGGCCGGAATCGTCCGCCTGGTGCTCGATTCGCAGAACTCGGTGCGCGAGGCAAGCAAGGCGAACAACGAGCGCGTCGAGCGACTCGCGCCGCCCTGCGCGCAGCCGTCACGCTCAGCCCAACCCGGAGGCGCTCGGTGACGCGCCGGTGGGTGCTGATCGGAATACTGCTGGCGACCATCGCTCCCCCGGTTGGAGCCGCCGACAGGCCGAGCGTCACCATCTACGTCTTCCCGCCGAGCGGGTTCGACCCGCATCGCGCGAAAGCGCCCTGGCCGTACGCGTACCCGCCGTACCCCGTCGCGCACCCGGCGTTTCCGCTGGCTCCCTTCTATCCCTCGTACAGCGTCCCCGCACCCTACGTGCCGCTCGGAAGCCCCTATTCGCCACCGCCGGTCGAGATTCGCGGGATCGAGCTGAAGCCCGGCGGGCGGCTCGTCATCGAGGTCGAGCCCAGAGATGCCGAGGTGTACGTGGACGGCATGCGATTGACCAACCGGAGCGAGCAGGGCTTCGATCTCGGGCTCCTGGCCGGCCGTCACCGCGTCGACGTCAGACGCCTCGGGTCGCAGCGGTGGAGTCAGGAAGTGGACGTGCCCGCCGGTGGCGGGCTGCTGATCACTGTCGATCTCGTGGATCGAGCGCCGGCGGGCCGACCCGAGCCGGCCAAGTAGTGGGTCTCTGGCACTGGCCATTCTGAAAGAGGACGAAGATGGGTTCACATCGCGCAAGCTCGATGCAGGGTCGTCATCCGATACGCGTCGCGGTCCGCATTGCGTTCCCCGTCTGCCTGCTCGTGACGACGTCGGCAGCCGGTCCTCTTGGCACGCCGCCCGGCGGAGCGAGAAACAGCGGTCCGAGGATTCCCGAGCCCCAGGGTCACTTCGATGCGACCCATGTGGGACCGGTCGAGCCGATACCGAAGCTGGGGTTGACAGCGGTGCACGTCAGCCAAGGGCAACCCGACCTCGTCATTCGCGCGCTCGGTTTCACGCCCGCGGGAAAGGTCCGTTATATCGTCCAGAACCACGGTGGTGCCGCCGCGAGCCAACCGTTCGTCGTTGACCTCTACTACAACGGTCAGCGGCGCGACACCATCAAGCACAACGGTCTTCCTCCGCTCAGCCAACAGGCGGTCGAATCGGGCCTGGCCAATCCCGGCGGTTGCGCGCAAGCCCAGCTTCTCGCGATCGCCGACAGCCAGCAGGCCGTGGCGGAGGCGAATGAGAGCAACAATTCAGCGTCCATTCAACAGGTCCCCCCGTGCCCCGATCTGGTCGTGCACATCCTGAAGGACGACGTCGATGCCCTCCACTACCGCGCCAAGGTGAAGGTGACCAATCAGGGGACCCGCGCGACGGGACGGCATTTCATGGTCTTCGCTCGGGAAGCCTCCGGTCCGGCCGGCGTCATACTGACCCCCCCGACCGACAAGCGGATCGAAAACCTCGAGGCGGGCCAGAGCTTCACCTTTGCCTACGGGGGAACGCACCTCAAGACGACGACGATCCGCTATCACGCCATCGTCGACCGCTTCAACGACGTGATGGAGTCGAACGAAAACAACAACGACGACTCGAGGGCGCTCCCGTAGGTGTGCGCTCGAGGAACTGAGGAGGCTCAGATGACGCTTACGAAGAACGGCGCACAGGATCTGGCGCGCCGGCGCGAATCGCCCGACCGCGCGTGGAGCCCGGCCGTATTCGTTCTCGCTCTCATGGTGGCGGCGATGCTCCCGACGACACACGCCGGCGCCTCCGAGCCCTGCTGCAGCATCACGGCGATCGACGCGAAGACGCAGACGGTGACGGCCAGCGAGACGCGTACCCGGCGGACGTTCCAGTTCAAGGTGGCCGACACGAAGGCCCTGAGCACCCTCGAGGTCGGCCAGCCCGTCCACGCGGACTTCAAGACCATGAAGGTGTCCCTGAATCCGGACGGCGCCCAGCCCTGCTGCGCCGTGGTCAACCTCCGTGCGCCGACGTCCGCGCCGGTCCGATGACGGAGAACGCGCCCATGCGAACTATGACGGACAACGAGAGGAGGCGGCCATGGTAATCCGCTTCGTGAGCCTCACGATCGCCCTGGCGCTTGGCACCCTGATCGGTTTCGCGCCGGCCGACGCCGGCGAGCCCTGCTGCAACATCACGGCGGTCGACGCGAAGATGCAGACGGCGACGGCCAGCGAGACCAAGACCGGGCGGACGTTCCAGTTCAAGGTGGCCGACACGAAGTTGCTCACCTCGCTGAAGATCGGCCAGCCCGTGCATGCCGACTTCACAAGCATGAAGGTCTCTGTACGACCGGACGCTTCGGAGCCGTGCTGCGCCATCGTCAACCTTCGAGGGCCGGCCGCCGCCCCGGTCCGCTGATGAAACGACGGGAGGAAAGCATGAGAGCTGAAATTGTGAGCTTCACCATCACGCTGACGCTGGCGCTGGGCGCCATGGTCGGGCTTGTCCCGGTCGGTGCCGTCGAGCCCTGCTGCAACATCACGGCGATCGACGCGAAGACCCAGACGGTGACGGCCAGCGAGACGCGTACCCAGCGGACGTTTCAGTTCACCGTGTCCGACACGAAGGTTCTGAGCACGCTGAAGGTCGGCCAGGCCGTGCACGCCGACTTCAAGACGATGAAGGTATCTCTCAATCCGGACGGGATTTCGCCCTGCTGCGCCGTGGTCAACCTCCGTGCGCCGACGTCCGCGCCGGTCCGATGACGGAGA
>Ga0075421_100006960_pt1 | contig 13824 bp, 13 predicted proteins | sample SoiMetdeltSBSDD5_FD_75292 | JGI IMG/M metagenome (GOLD analysis project Ga0075421, IMG submission 75292) | Bulk soil microbial communities from a Populus tree surrounding site in Tennessee, USA - Soil MetaG P. deltoides SBSDD5 | ecosystem: Environmental > Terrestrial > Soil > Tree plantation...
GCGGCGCATCACGCCAACGATATCAAAGCCGCGGTGCCTTATTATCCCGGCGGTCTTACGATGGGCAATCCGAGCCCGCTTTCGCGCACCGGCGAGATCAAATGTCCGATGTACTTGTTCTTCGGCGCCAAGGATCAATTGATTCCGATGGATCAGGTTGGCCAAATCAATACCGAACTCACGAGTAAAAAAGTCGCCTTTCAGATGAAGACCTACCCGGAAGCGGGCCATGGCTTTATATGTGACGAGCGCGGCAGCTATCACGAGGCGTCGGCGAAAGACGCCTGGGAAAAGACCAAGTCGTTTTTCGCGCAGCACTTAAAGTAAGTTTATTTTTGATCAGCGTCAGGGAGAGGAAGGGGAAAAGCCTTTTCTCTCCCTTTTTTATGTCTAGACTATAAATCGATCGATCGGACAGGGTTACGACATGCCGAAAAAAGCAGCTAGAGAGAATGTTACACTGGGGCTCATCCAGATGAGCACCGGTGAAAATCCATCCGTCAATCTCGCCAAAGCCGTCGATCGGGTGGACTTGGCGGCAAAAAAAGGCGCGCAGATTGTCTGTCTCCAGGAACTCTTTCGCTCGCGTTACTTTTGCCAGAGTGAAAACCATCGAAATTTCAAATTGGCTGAGCCGATTCCCGGTCCGACGACCGAGGCCTTAGGTGCGCTCGCTTGCGAGCGACAAATCGTGGTTGTCGCTTCGGTTTTCGAGAGAAGATCGGCAGGTATCTATCACAATACCGCGGTTGTCATCGATGCCGACGGCTCGATCGCCGGGATGTATCGCAAGATGCATATTCCGGACGACCCGCTTTACTACGAAAAATTTTATTTTACGCCCGGCGATCTTGGCTTTCCCAGTTTTCAAACGCGCTACGCAAAGGTTAGTGCGCTGGTCTGTTGGGACCAATGGTTTCCCGAAGGCGCGCGCTTGGCCGCCTTGTCGGGCGCGCAGATTTTGTTCTATCCGACAGCCATTGGCTGGATTCCCCATGAACCGCGCGCCATGGCGCAGCAGCAGCGCGCCGCGTGGGAGCTGATCCAGCGCTCGCATGCGGTCGCGAACGGAGTCTACGTCGCCTCGGTCAATCGAGTCGGGCGCGAAGGAAAAATCAAATTCTGGGGCAGCTCATTTGTCGCCGGACCGATCGGCGAGCTCGTTGCGCATGGCGGCGGCGAGCGAGAAGAAATTATCCTGGCCAAGTGCGACCTTGGCAAGATCGAAGAGACGCGCCAAAGTTGGCCGTTCCTGCGTGATCGACGCATTGATGCCTACGGCGCGCTACTGTTACGGACCGTTGAGGACGGCACACGCCATTGACTGTTGCCTTTTTAGCGCCCATGAGTTCTCCAAGCGCAAAACCGACAACGCCGCATTTGCTGGGTTATTCGATGCCGGCTGAATGGGCGCGGCATCGCGCCACTTGGCTTTCCTGGCCGCATAATCGAGAAACCTGGCCGACGTATTTAGAAAAAGTTCGCGATGTCTGGGCGCAAATGGTCTGTGAATTAGCGCCGCACGAGCAGGTCTATCTCTTGGTCAACGATGAAACGACGGAGCAGGACGTTCGAGCGCGCTTGACGAAAGCTCGTGCGGCGCTGGCCAATGTGACTTTGCTTAAAATCCCCACCGTCGATGTTTGGATGCGGGACTACGGGCCGACTTTCATTACCCGCGTAGCGCAGGAAAATCCGCGGGCGTTCAACGATTGGATCTTCAATGGTTGGGGCGGAAAGTACCAAGCATACGAGCAGGATGAACGCGTCGCCAAAGAGATCGCCGCGTTGTTGAAGGTCCCGGTCTTCGATTATCCGGTCGTGCTCGAAGGCGGCTCCATCGAGGTCAACGGCGCCGGCACTTGTCTCACTACGGAACAATGTCTGCTGCACAAAAACCGCAATCCGCATTTGCGCCGCGACGAGATCGAAGATTTTCTTAAAGACTCCCTAGGGGTTAGTCATATAATTTGGCTCGGCGAAGGCATTGCAGGCGACGACACCGACGGCCATATCGACGACATCGCACGCTTCGTCGCGCCAAGTACGGTGGTTTGCGTCGTCGAAGCCGACTCGAAAGACGAGAATTATAATTTCTTGCAAGATAACTACCAGCGTTTGCAGAGCTCGACCAATGAAAAGGGCGAAAAACTTTCGGTCGTGGCTCTGCCTTGTCCCGCTCCGATCTACTATGACGGCGCGCGCTTGCCGGCGAGTTACGCGAATTTTTATATTGCCAACGGCGTCGTACTCGCGCCGGTCTTCGATGATCCCAACGACGCCAAGGCGCTGGGCATCCTGCAGGAGTTATTTCCCGAGCGCCGGGTCGTCGGACTACGCTGCAATGAAGTCATCGCCGGCCTGGGCGCGATTCACTGTGTCACGCAACAAGAGCCTGAAGCGCCTTGTTCCTGAAGCACTCGCTTGCGCCAACTGAATTTTGCCGCAGTGCGCGCCGTCGTTCACAGCGGCGTGGGTGCGAATTCCATTTGTGTATTTTGATTATTGCGAATTAAGTGTACCGCGGAATAAAAGTCCCTCGGCCCTTGACAATTTTTCGCACTGACCTATTCTAGCCGGTGTCATGGGCCAGCTCATCCAGATCAACGAACTGCATCAGGCGCGCCGCCGCCGCTCGGAAAAATTGAGCATGGAACAATGCGTGGAGTTGTTGGAATGGAATCTAAAAAAGAGCGTAGACGATTATTTCGTCGCGCCGCGGGAAGAGCGCTCGATACGCGCCACGCAGATTCGCAAGCTCAGTGAGATTTTGGAGTATGCCGTAAGACTCCTCTGATTGCGCCACGGTCGATCGTGGAACTCTCGAACATCTTCGTCCTGATTTTTCTCTTCTTTCTCTGTTTGGGCTTTCTCGGCTGGATTCTTCTCGGCCGATTGCAATCGCTGCTCCAAGAGAGACGCGACGATCCGTCGTTGTTGCTAGTGCAACAGCAGATCGGCGATCTGCGCGCTCAGTTCGGCCAGGCGTTGGATCGCAACGCGCAATCGATCCAGCAACAATTAGGGCAAGTGCTTGGAAACGTGAACGAGCGCCTGAAAGAAAACGCCGAAGTGCTGCACAAAACCCAACAGGGTTTGGGCGAGCGGCTGGACAACGCCGCGCGCGTCGTCGGCAGCGTGCAAAAGAGCCTCGGCGGGCTCGAAGAAGCGAACCGCAGAATTTATGAGATCGGCAAGGATATCGCTTCGCTCCAGGAAATTTTACGAGCGCCAAAGCTGCGCGGCGGGTTGGGCGAATTTTTTTTACAGGACCTGCTCGCGCAGATTCTCCCGCCGGAGCACTTCTCCACGCAATATCGCTTTCGCAGCGGCGAAAAGGTCGACGCGGTGATCCGGCTCGGCCCCTCGTTGGTCCCCGTCGATGCCAAATTCCCGCTGGAGAATTTCAAGCGGATCACGGAAGCGGCAACGGAGGAAGACAAGAGCCGGGCAAAAAAGCAATTCGTTTTGGACGTGAAGAAACATATCGACGCGATCGCGGCAAAATACATTCTTCCCGATGAGGGTACCTATGATTTCGCCCTCATGTATATCCCAGCGGAAAACGTTTACTATGAAACGATCATTCGCGATGAAGCGGCGGCGGAAAAAAGCCTCTGTCATCATGCTATGAGCCAGCGAGTGATCCCGGTTTCGCCGAATAGCTTCTATGCCTATCTGCAGGCGATCGTTTTGGGTCTCAAGGGCATGAAGATCGAAGACCGGGCCAAGGAAATCCTTCAATACCTTGGCCGTCTGCAAGGAGATTTTGCCAGATTTCGCGACGAGTTCGCGCTGCTCGGCAAACATGTCGGCCATGCTCAGGCGAGCTATCAGAATGCCGATCGCCGCTTGGAACAGTTTAGTCAAAAATTGCTGTCTGCCGATACCGATCAGCAAGAACTCTTCGATCCAGAAGCCGCGCGCCGGGATTGAATTTGCGCTGAGGAGCAAAGGGAAGCATCCGTGCGATTGACTTTATTTTCCCGTCTCGCCATCGGCTATCTCGCGATCTTTCTGATCGTCGCCTTTGCAAGCGCCTACGTCGTTCTGCAGTTGCGCCGCTTTCACGAGCTGACGGAATCCATCTTGAACGTCGATAACCGGATTCTCGATCACGAGAAGATGTTCGCTGATTTGCTGTTGGCGCAAAGCCGCGCCGAGCAGAAATTTACCATCACGCGGGACGAGACCTGGTACCGGCAATACGTCAGCCTGAAGACCGACTTCGACAGACAACTCGAGAGCGCTTTTGCTTTAAGGGACGCGCCAGCGACGCCGGTGCTCAAAAAAATTCAGGAGGATTTTCGCCGTTACGATGAAATTGTCGAAGCGGAGGCGCGCTTGGCGCGGGCCAACAAGGCTTACCCGCAGGCGCAGTATAAACAGGACAAGGACATTTTAGTCGATGCGCTGCTGACGTCGTTCGAGAAGCTGCGGCTGAACCAACAGCAGGCGACGAACGCGAAAGTCATGGATCTTGCGGCCGCCGCCGATCATGCGCGCGAAGTTTCGGTGACGATCGCGATCGCGTGCCTGCTGGCGATCTTTACCATGTCCCTGCTGATCACCAAAAGCATCACCCGGCCGATCGACTTATTGAAAAATAAAACGCGGGAAATCTCCGAAGGACACTTCGATGGAAGATTGCGCGTGCAGTCGCCGCCGGAAATCGCCGAGCTGGCGGCCGCCATCGATTCGATGTGCGAAAAGTTGCAGGAGCTCGATCGCTTGAAAGCGGACTTTTTTGCGTCCATGTCGCATGAGCTGCGCACGCCGCTCACTTCGATCAAAGAAGGCACGGGTTTGTTGCTCGACGGCGTGGGCGGCGAGACTTCGGAAAGACAACGCAAGCTTTTAGGGATCCTCGCCGAGGAAAGCAACCGGTTGATCAGCTTGGTCAATTCGCTTCTCGACTTTTCCAAAATGGAAGCGGGCATGATGGCGTACGACTTCGAGACCAGCGCTATCGATCCGCTGATCAAACGGGCCGTCAGCGAGATCACGCCTCTCTTCGAGGCCAAGCAGATTCGCTTGGAGAGCGCGCTCGATCCAGCGCTGCCAGCGGTGCGGCTCGATCCGGAGCGAATGCTTCAGGTGCTACGAAATTTGCTTGGTAACGCAGTCAAGTTCACCCCGAAGGGCGGTCAGGTCTGCGTGACGGCAAAACCGGCCAATGGCAAATTGGAAATTTCTGTGAAAGACTCTGGGCCTGGCATTCCCGCGGATAGCCTGATATCCATTTTTGAAAAATTTAACCAAGGGAGTCGCCAGGGGCCGCATGGTCGCCAGGGAACCGGACTCGGTTTAACGATTGCCAAAAGTATTATTACGTCGCACGGCGGAAAAATATGGGCCGAAAGCCAGGTAGGCAAAGGCAGTACTTTCATTTTTGTGTTGCCCTGCTAATATTTGTTTCCGGCTGCAGTTTAACGCAAGAGGCAAATCGGGGCCGGGAAATGCGTGAGGCGCTCAACGCGGCGGATAAGCTGTTTGCGCAGGGCGATTTCACCGGATCGGTAATTGCATTTCAGAAAATCTCGGATGCCGCTCAGAACAAACCGCCGGCGGACAGAGCGGTGTACAGCATCGGTCTTGTTTATGCGCACCCGCAAAATCCGCAGCGCGACTTGCAGCAGACGAAGATATTCATGGATCAAGTCGTTCAAAAGTATCCCGACAGTCTGTGGGCGGAGCAGGCTAAAATATGGACCGCAGTATTAAACGAGGCCCAAAAGTCAAAACGCCAAGTCGAGAAAGCGCGCCTCGAGCTCGAGGCCTCGAAAGAGGAAGCCGAGAAAAGCCGGCTAGTTCTCGATAAAATGAAACAAGAAATGGATAAGTCGCGCCTCGAACTCGAAAAAACCAAACAGGAAATCGAAAAGAACAAGCAGGTTATCGAAAAGTCCAAAAAGGTGGACATCGAGATCGATCAAAAACGGCGCGAGCGCGGAAGATAGCATATGTCAAAAGGTCGCATACTGGTTGTAGACGATAATCCGAATCTTCTGGAGCTGATCCGCATGCGGCTCGAGTCGGCGGAATTTGAGGTCATGGCTACGGCAGACGAGGAGCAGGCGACTCAGGCGCTCAAAGAACAGCTCTTCGATCTTTGTATTGTCGATCTCATGCTGGCGAACGGCGACGGTCTCACGTTGATGGACGAGTTTCGTTCGATCAATCCCGATGTGCCGACCATTATCCTAACCGCCCATGGGAGCATCGAGAATGCCGTGGAGGCGATGCGCCGGGGCGCCTATACTTATGTGACCAAGCCCTTCGAACCGCCGGATTTATTGCTGCAAATCGAGCGCGCGCTGGAGAACCGCAAGCTCAACTCCGAAATCAAGCGGCTCAAAGAGATTCTTAACGAGCGTTACGATTTCGCCAACATTATTGCGCGCAGCGGCAAAATGCGCGCGATCCTCGATGTCGTGACGCGCATCGCCAAGCTGGACTCGACCGTGCACATCCACGGCGACAGCGGCACGGGCAAAGAGCTCATTGCCAAGGCGATTCATATTGCCAGCGATCGCAAGGATAAACCGTTCGTCGCTTTGAATTGCGCCGCGCTGCCGGAGTCGCTTCTCGAAAGCGAGTTATTCGGCCACGAAAAGGGGGCATTCACCGGCGCCGTCAAAAGCACGCGGGGGTTGTTCACTCAAGCCCACGGCGGCACGCTGTTTTTGGACGAGATCGGCGATATGCCGCGCGCCACACAATCGAAGCTACTGCGCGTTTTGCAAGAGCGGCAGTTTTATCCCGTTGGCAGCGAGATGCCGATGGAGGTCGACGTGCGCGTGATCGTCGCGACCAACAAGGACTTGGAAGATCAAGTGAGAAAAGGCTTGTTTCGGGATGATTTGTTTTATCGGATTCACGTGATCCCGATTTTTCTGCCGCCGTTGCGCGAACGCAAAGACGATATTATGCCGCTGGTCGAGTATTTTCTCAGAAAATACGGCGAGCACATGAAAAAGGAAGTGAAAGGCTTGACGCCGGAAGCACTGCGCAAATTGATGATGCATGATTGGCCGGGCAACGTGCGCGAGCTCGAGAACACGATCGAATACGCCGTAGCGATGACGCAAAGCGACACGGTGACCGAAGATTATATTTTGCAAGGCAAAGGTGTCACCCCCGAACGCAGCCATTTATCCGTTCAGGAAAAAGTCGATGAATCAGGAACGGGTTTGCGCCCACTCAAAGACGCGCGCGACGCATTTGAGCGCGATTATCTCATCCAGGTTTTATCGATGACCGAAGGCAATGTGAGCCAAGCCGCCAAGCTTGCTGGAAAGTATCGCGCTGACTTTTATGATCTGCTCAAAAAACATGATCTGAAGGTACACGACTTTAAAAAAGCCAAACCCGGCTGGGCCAACTGAGGGGGGTTCAGCGATGCTGGTCATTGCGAGCGACCCGCCCGCGAGTTTTACCGCACTATAAGCTCTCGCTATAGCTCCAGAACGGATACAGGTGGGACCTAGTTGCAGTCAACGTGCCTTGTGGAGGACTTTCCCTGCACTTTGTTCCAGAAAATTGTTGCCGCAATATTAAAAGTTGCTGCGATATCAAGCGCATGATCTCGTGGAACGACGATTGCTGATGCCTTTCAAGGAGGGATCAGCAATGTCAGGGGAGCAATCCGTTCTGGTCGTTGAAGACGATGAAGGCTTGGCGAATATTATTGCCTTGATCCTTGGCCAGGAAGGTTTTGACGTACGCACTGCGCACAACGGCACCCTTGGGTATTTCGCGTATTTTCATGAGCCAACGGAGTGGGTGGTCACCGATATTCAGATGCCCGAGCTTGATGGTTTGCAAATGATGCAGGGCATCCGCTCGATCAATCCCAACGTCAAAGTTGTCTACATGAGTGGCGAAGTGGATAAATACCACATGGCCTTGGACCAGGAAATCTCGGAGTTCGGCGCCGGGGTTTTGCGCAAACCCTTCACCAAAGGCAATTTGATCGATGAAATAGCCGCCGCGCGAAAGGGCTTTGGTTTAAGACATACCGAGGCGGATTAGCGACGCTAAGAAAAGTTTTATCAGCTCAGGAGTGATGCCCCAGACAACTCTCATCGCTCGATACGTTCTTCTCCAAGCGCTCGCTCTCGCGATGCAACCCGTTTGATGTCGCGTTGATTTTGCTCGCCCGCAACGGTTAAATCCACTATCGCTTCTCGGTCCATGAGATGATCGCCGCACGGCGGATTGCGCCGCGGTGGGCGGCTTTGATCAGGGCCCGGTCGGACTGATCGCGGGCGCCCTGTTCGCAGCAAAAGAGGAATTCCTTTCGGGGGGCCTCCATGTCTGTATGGAATTCACTTCAGTCCCGGTAGTCGCTCGCCTGTTGAACCGCCTAACTATTTAGATTCAAAAGGATACTTCGTTTTATTAACGTGGTATGAATTTTGGTTACAGGGAAATGCGTGCAATTCCATTCATTCCGCGACCAAAACGATCACGCGGATCAGTTTTTCTCCGATTTGAAGCGCGCCACTCGGGCTTCCAGCGAGGTGCGGGAGCCAGCTGTGGGCTGGGAATCATTCGTTGGTCTGTGGGAGCGCGCCAATTCGGTTCGAAACTTTTTCTGGAACCAACCCATCTGTGACGAAAAAATCCTGCTCACCCATTTCCTGGCGCGGTTGCGGCGGTTTTTTGCTGTGGATTTTTGTTTCGGGTTTCTCATCGTAAACGACCGCAAGCTTGCCGAAGTTGGCATGCCGGAATCGACCGTCAGTCAATTGCCTAAAAATTTTTCGCGCCGCTGCATGAATCTGGTGGCGAATTCGCGGGCGCCGATCACGTGGAACGAGGTGAGCGGCGGGTTAAGCTTTCGCAGCACGGTAGTAGCGCCGTTGACGCCGCCGGTCGGTCCATCGCTCGGCTTTTTATTGCTCGGCCATGCGATCCGAAAAACTTACTCCACTGCCGAGCTGTTCGTGCTTCAAGCCTTGGCGGTTGAACTCACTTGGGTGGCGCGCGATTTGGCCTTGAGAAAAGTTCAGCACCGCCAGCTTGCCGCCAGTGCCCGTCACCTGAACAACGGGCTTCAGGAAATCCTGAGCGACACCGAGCAGATCGGTCGCAAGTCAAGTGAAGCGAACGAGACCAACGACGAGGACCAGAAGGTTGTTCAACGGATCGAATCGACGGTGCGGCAAATACAGCACGGATTGAGCATTTTTGCTGCCGACTCGGCAAGCGATCTTGACGAAATTGAAAAGGTCGGCGAACCGGTCGGCGATATCGCCACCCTCGTGAAGCAAGCGATTGCATCGTGTCGCCGTGCGGCCGCGGAACGAGATATTGATATCGAAGTCGTCTATGCGCACCGGTTTTTGAATGCAGCGACCGTGGATCGCACCGCACTCGACGCAATTCTGCACGTGCTCGTCAACGAGACGGCGCGGGCGACGCGCAGCGAAATCGTCCGGCTCACGGTGCGCTGCGCCGCGGGCGACTTGCAACTTATTGTTCAAGGAATGGAGTCGGATCGGGTCGCGAAAAGATTGAAAGCACTGTTTGAGTCCAGGCTGCTGGAGGATGCGCTGGATGAAAAGAGCGAAGCGTTCCTACAACTGCGAGAATATCTCGATAAAACCGGAGGTGATGTCTATTTAAGAAGCCGTCCCGGAGAGTCTGCGGAATTGGTCGTTTGTTTACCGCTAAAGCGCAGTGCGCAGATGGGCCGGCCAAGTTCAGAAAATCACTTGAGTGCGGAGGAATTGGCGTGAGGGTATTAACATTTCACAAGGAGGAATTTATGAAAGGGTTTGTCTCTTATGGAGTCAAGTATTTTATTGGCGCCGGAGTCGTTGGATCGCTGTTGCTGACCCAGGGCTGTATTGCGACGCGCGATTGGGTCAAGGAACAGATGGATCCGCTGGCGGGTAGAGTATCCACGACGGAAGGCCGCTTGGAAAAGGCGGAAGGGAATATCTCGAGTCTAGGCGGGCGCGTCAGCGGTGTCGAGGGCAAGCTCGGCCAGTTCGAGGGACGATTGGGTCAAGTCGATGCGAAGGCGGAAAAAGCGCTTAGCACAATCGCCAATCTTCGCCTCGAACGCAAAGTCGTCATCGATATGAAAGACGGTGCCAACTTCGCTTTCAATTCGTCGAATCTGCCCCCATCGGCGCAGCGCGAAGTCGACAGCTTTTTGAGCGATCTCAAAGGTGACACCGCGGAGAGTGGCTCGACGATTTTTGTCGTCGCGGGCCACACCGACAACGCCGGCAAGGACGAATACAACTACGAGCTCGGCAAGAAAAGAGCGGAGGCGGTTAGCCGCTATTTGATCACCCAGAAAAAGCTCGATCCGATGCGCGTGATGGCAGTTTCGTACGGCGAGAGCGTGCCGGCCAACGACAATACGACACCGCAAGGTCGCGCGAAAAACCGGCGCGTCGAGATACTCGTCTACCGTGAGGGCATTACTTCCGAGCCGACGGTGGCGGCGGCGCCATCATCGCCACCGGCGCCTCGTCCGGGGCAGCAGTCGCAGGAACAGTCGCCGAATAATCGGTTGTCACAGCGCTAAACGGTCATTACGGACCGCAGAGGCAGCGAAAAAAAGGCGGAGCTTTAAGAGCTCCGCCTTTTTTGTTGGTACAAGTTTTTATTGGTACAAGCGATCGATGTAGCCGCTATCGTCCAATTCTCGGACAAGCTGAGCGGGTTGTAGCTTCCGATCTCGGGGTTGCGTCGCAGCGCGAGCTGGAAGACATTCGAGATTGCGTGCAGGGACGAAAGGCTTGGTCTCCAGAGATTGGGCCCATTCCTCGTAGAGCGTTTCCACTTCCTCATCAGTTTGGAGTTTCAGAATCGGCGCAGCGTGCTCCTTCGAGCCGATGCCTGGGCGCACCACCAGTTTATTTTCCGTCCAATTGTTCGCCGCCTGGGCCAGATGGACGAAGTCTTCGCCGTTCTTGGCGTTTCTCACGTAAAGATTGTGGTGGTTTCCTGAGGTCAGATCGACTTGGCCGTTCTTGAGGGACTCCACCGCTTTTTCGCGGATCAACTGCGGCGAGGTGTCGACATCGAGACCGTTTTTCTGCCAAGAACCCGACTTGTCGGCCACCAGCCAGAGCGGCGCATGGGAATTGGAGCGGTAAATGATTTTCAGTTTGCGATTGGCCATCACCCATCTCTTTTTTATGTATTACGGCCCTGACATGCATAGCAGTCTTGGCCGGCTGTTCGCTAGCGATGAGGTTTAATAACGCAAGCGCAGGCCCAGCCAGAGCGTGATCGCCGTGAGCATTAGGATGCACCAGTTGGCGCTTTTGAGCCGGTGCACTATGGAATCCAGCTCCGGAGCCGTCACGACGTCGCCACCTTCGTGGCGCCGGACGAACCGATGGCCGATCCCTAACGCTTGATACACGCTAAATAGGACCAGTAGGAATGCAAAGAACAGCTTCACGCCGAGCTTAAAGGCCAGTTGTTTGACGAACGCCTCGCGATAAGCAGCCTTGAGCTCGGTCAATTGAAAAGCGCCGGTGAAGAGAATAATGCCCAAGGCGCCCACTTGCAGCGGATTGTAGAATTTAAGCCCGCGCGCGAGGAATTGAACTTTGTCTTCGTGTTTCTCGAGGATCGCGACAGAGGGCAGCAACATGAGCCAAAAGCCGATCACAGCGCCGAGATAAACGATCAGGGCGATCAAATGAAGCCAAGAGTAGAGCATTGGGGCAGGATCAACCCCAGGCGAAGCGCGATCCCTTCTTAAACGGTTTGCCGGCGGCATCATAGTCATGGCCGATGGCATCAAGTTGCCCGCGAATTTTTTCCAGTTCGCGTTGCTGATGGGCTTCAAAGGCTTGGACTTCTTTGGCGCGCCGTTCGAGGAACTCCGCTCGCTCGCGCTCGCGCTGGTCGGCGAAGTCGGTTTGATCTTTGGCCCATTTTTCGTAGGAGTCTTTTAGCAAGGTGCGGATGTGATAATTCAAATTGTCGCGCACGACCATCGACTTATTGCAATTCTGACAGAAAATGACGTTGCCGATGACGAAATTCTTTACGTTCTCGATCTGCACGGCGTTGCATTTGAAACAACGCAGAGGAATGCTCCATGAGTCGATTTCGGGGAGTTGAATGTAATTGACGTCGGCCTCGGCAAAGGCGCTCGCTGGAGCATTGACGGCGGGAGCGCTTGGCGTGGCACCGCCGACAGCCGTCGCCGCTGCTGGCTTTGCGCTCGTTGTGGGAGCGGCAGCAGCTTTTCCTTCCCCTTTACGAAATCGTGATTCGAAATTTTCCGGGAAACTGACTTCCGGATGGATCGCCCGGGCGCGCGCCATCAGCACTTCTTCACTTTCGATATTATTCGGATCGGTCACGCAAACATCCACCGGGCAAACCGCGGCGCAGGCCTCGTAGTCATGAAATCCGACACACTCGGTGCATAACTTGGGATCGATGACATAGACGGGATCGCCCTGCGAGATCGCGTTGTTCGGGCACTCCGGCTCGCACGCGCCGCAATTGATGCACTCATTGGTAATCATCGTTGCCATCTAAGCGATCCTCCCAAGCTGATGACGGATTTGGAAATACTGTGAAGGTGAAGTCATCCTAAATGAAATTGGCCACTGTTGCAAATTATCAAATTGCCAACTCTAGATGGGATTCTACTGCGCTGGAGCGGGTTTAGGCCGGCATATGGGAGACAATGCGGTAGGGCTGAGCGATCGATTCTTTGTCGGCACTTGCGAGTCTCGGCTCAATCAAGGGAATCTAACGATGCTGTTCCCGCTCGGCTCGGATGGGAAATCATTACGCTTGGGCCGGTTGGCTCATAATTGCTCTTCTACTGGAAAAGTGAACAATTCAAAAAGCTTTTCTTTGATGCCGCGAGCGGCCCACTCCTCATAGGTTATTCTTCGCGAATGCTTGAGGTCTTCGGCGAATCTTTCTTCGAGACCCTGAGCGACACTTTTGTCATAAAGGGCCAAATTCAGCTCCTCATTTAAGGCAAACGATCGATTATCAAAATTGGTGCTACCGATAGTCGCCCAAACGCCGTCCACCACCATTGTCTTGGAGTGCAAGAGGGCTGGGGAATATTCGAAAATCTCGACTCCGCCGAGAAGCATTTCACCATAATGCCTCCGGCTGGCTCGATAGGTTATTTTGAAGTCGATCTTGCCGGGAACAAGAACGATGACGCGAACTCCTCTGGCCGTGGCCTCTAAGAGAGCTTCGATCATCCGATCGTCCGGAATAAAATAGGAATTGGTTATAAGAATCGATTTTTTCGCTGACGTAATTGACAGCAAATAAAGGAGGTAATTTTGAAAGCTTCCTCCGACCGGTGAGCTTTTAACGAATTGAAGCGGTGTTTTGCCTTGGGGCTCCAGGCGAGGAAAAAACTCATCGCCGCCGAGGAGATTGCCGGTGGTTTCCAGCCAGCTTTCAGTGAAAGCCGCTTGCAGAAATCTTACCGCCGGACCTTCAACTCGCACATTGGTGTCGCGCCAGTGATCCGGAGTCCGACCGTCCCCCATCCAGGCGTCACTTATGCCATATCCGCCGGTGAAACCAATTCGTCCGTCAATGACGAGGATGCGTCGATGATTGCGATAGTTATATTGCACCAATTTCCATGGGAGGACGACTTGCGGGGCCCGGATGCGACGAAAATATTGGAGTTGGCAGCCGGCGTTGCTCATCATTGCCGGTATTTCTTCGGGAGCTTCACTGCTGCCGTGACTATCTAGCAGGATATAAACCTTGATTCCCGCTTGGCACCGCTGAGCAAAGCTCAGCGCAAATTCACGAGCGAGCGAGCCGCCTTTAAAGAGATATTGAGCG
>Ga0075421_100006963_pt1 | contig 13817 bp, 11 predicted proteins | sample SoiMetdeltSBSDD5_FD_75292 | JGI IMG/M metagenome (GOLD analysis project Ga0075421, IMG submission 75292) | Bulk soil microbial communities from a Populus tree surrounding site in Tennessee, USA - Soil MetaG P. deltoides SBSDD5 | ecosystem: Environmental > Terrestrial > Soil > Tree plantation...
CGATATTCAATATAAAGACTTTCTTTAACTCTGGTGTGTCAATTATCTCAAAACCAGGGGCATTGAAGAACCCCGGACCCACCGCGGGCTTACAATTTACCAGGGGCGGATAGAGGTCGGTTTTACCGGTACGATATTGATACAACGCCCGCGCCCATGGTTGGAAAGGAACATCAGCGGCTCGAGGGTTGCCGCCGAGACCTGGCCGTACTTCCCAATAGCCTTTCTTATCCGCTGAAGAACCCAGATTGATTCGTCCATCGGGCCAGCGCGGCGAAGGTTCCGGCGGCGGAGCATCGGCTGCTGATGCAGCCGGCGCACCACGCTGCCCCCGCTGTTGGGCCCAGCCCAGCGTCACTGTTGCGGCCAGGCATACCAGGATGACCGCGACTCTTTTCAGGATGGGTGAATCCATCGACAGACCTCCGCGCGGTCAGAAGCAACGCAACGCGTTGCGATGCTTACCGCGCCTGCAAGCGGGCGTTACCGCATCGGCAACTTTTGGCCATCGGCCAGGATCATGATCGTTGTTTGTTCAGAGCCGGCCGCGTTGGTGCCGTTCTTAGCGAGAGCGGCCGCTTGCACCGTGACCTTATCGCCGATCTTGACTGTGTCACGCTTCCATCCACCGCGCGTGAGCGCATAAGGCGGTCCCATTTCAACTCTGAAATTCTTGGTGACGCCGGTTTCATCCTTGGTGTCGATGAAAACGAATGCATGCGGATTCGTCCAATCCAGTTTCGTGACGTATCCGGTGATCGTTATCGGCTTCTTCGAATCGTATTCCGCTTCGAAAGCGTGGTGCGCCGTCATGGATTTCACACACATCAGCGTCAGACTGAGTGCGGCTACCAGAACAAATGTTTTGCCTCTCATGCCGTTTCCTCTCGGACTAGCGGATGAAATCCGCATGATCCTCACAAAAATATTCCTGAATATCTTGATCCGGTACCCATTGTATTGTCCAGCTGCCCGTCCACGCTCGTGAGTATGTCCGCGGATCGTTCACAGTCACCTCGTACCTCAAGGTATTCACATCGGTGCGGGTGAAACGCTCCGTCAGCTGGACCGCGTCTGTGTAAGGAAGGCCGCCGCTGGACAACCAGAACTTTTCGTTATAGCCCACCGATTCCACGATAAGCGTATCCTTTTCCCAGCGACCGACGGAGCTGCCGTAGTAAGTCGGAACGGCCTCGGCTGCCGTACCCACGGGACGCCCGTCCGTGTAGATCACTCTCCAATTCCGATTTCCTCCGCCATGGAAAACGAGAATCCTGCCGAGTTCCCGCTGTTCGACAAATTGAAATCCATTCGGAGTCTGGAACTGTCGAGGACCGCCGGGCGGCATACAGCGCGCCATCGGATCGTCTTTTAAAGAGTTACGCTGCCGATATTCATACAGGGCCTTCGACCAGGGTAGGAACGGCGCAACTTTGTCGGCGTCGGCGATATTGGAAAGAAGTCCATCTTCGTTCATCGGAATCTTGCCGGCCTTACTGTCGAAGAGGACTTTCGAGCTTGGCGCTCCCCAATAACCGGTTTTGCCTGCGGGCGGACCGAGCCGGATTTGCCCGTCCGGCCACCGTGGAGCCGGTGCTGCCGCAACCGCTGTACGACGTGCCGGGGGCGCAAACAAACGACGACTGGTACGCGTCAATGCGACGGACTTCGCATAGGCCTGTGTACTCGCGTTACGTGCCGGGTTCCCTTCGATCGTTACCGCATCCCCGATACTCAATGCACTGCGCTTCCAGCCATCGCGCTCGAGTTCCAATGGATTCCCGATATCAATGGCCCAATTCGCAATACCACCTTTCGCGTCTTTTACGTCGATGAAGAAAAATGCGCTCGGTGTCACCCAGTCGATCCGAGTCACGACCCCTTGAAGCTTCACCTGCCGGCCGGCGTCGTACACCGAGGAAAACGGCGCCTGCGAGACCAGCGGGACAGCTGACAATAAGACCAGGGCACCAATCGTAAGAACCATGACGCTGCATTTCATCGTTTTCACACTAATCCCGAACCAATCTAAAGTCACCGCGAATAGTTCCATCAAGCCAGGTACCGGTGAGTTTTCTATGTGGAGAAGCGAGGTCTTCGAGCTGACCTTCGGCCGCGATGCCGAAGATCTTACCCGATGAATCTTTACGTTGGGCTCCGATGCGAACTATCCACTTCTCAGGGTCGAGAGTGACGTTGCCGAGCGTAATGGCATCAGGACCGGGATTGATCGCGCCCGTAACCTTGTTTCCATCCCAACTCATGATGATTGTGAGATGGTTTCGCGGCCCTCCCGTTGGCTCCCAATAACCAATCCATGTACCCGTCAACGGGTGCCCTTCCTGCGCAGAACCAGCCCCGACGCTAAGTAGACAAACGATAAAGGTAACGAGACAGAGGGCGCCTTTCCGCATGGACCTCCTTCAAAGGTATGCGGAATATATCGCTACGCGGTCCCTAAGGCAACTGCGGCGGAACCAGCGCGCCTGCAGTTGCTATAGAATGACTTTATGACGCAGATTCCCGATCGTGTTCGCATCGTCGAGGTCGGTCCTAGAGATGGACTTCAGAATGAAGCGAAGACGGTCCCCACGGAAAAGAAAGCGGAATTCATCAACCTTCTGGCCGCCGCGGGCCTGAAAGACATCGAAGTCGCTTCGTTTGTGCATCCAAAGTGGATTCCTCAATTGGCCGACTCGCAGGAGCTTGTGTCACAGCTCAAGGTCGTTCCAGATGTCCGCTACTCGGCGCTGGTGCCTAACATGAAAGGCCTGGAACGCGCCATGGCGAGCGGCATCCGCCGCATTGCTGTATTCACTGCAGCGTCGGAAACGTTCAATCGCAAAAACATCAATATGAGCATTCAGGAATCAATGGATGTGTTCAAACCGGTGGCCGCGAAAGCGCTGCAGGAAGGTATTTCGGTTCGAGGCTACGTTTCGACGTGTTTTGTCTGCCCGTATGAAGGACCCATCGCCAAGGAAAAAGTTGGCGATGTCGCCCAGGCCTTATTCGATCTTGGAGTCGATGAGGTTTCAATCGGCGACACCATTGGAGCAGCAACACCCAGGGATGTGGAGGTCACCGTCCGTTTTTTGCTCGAAAAACTGCCTGCCGGCAAACTGGCCATGCACTTTCACGACACGTACGGAATGGCAGTAGCCAACGTGTATCAGGCGCTGCAGCTCGGCATCACCGTATTCGACAGCTCTGCAGGAGGTCTGGGCGGATGCCCATATGCGCCTGGCGCTTCCGGAAACATTGCCACCGAAGATCTCGTCTATTTGCTCGATAAGCTCGGCATCGAAAATGGAGTTTCGTTGAAATTGCTTCGCCGCGCGTCGCATATGATCGCGCAAGAGCTGGATCGCGATCTGCCTTCGCGAGTTTTGAAAGTCTCCTGATGGCGCACATCTGCGAGAGCCGCTTTCGTGTGCGCTACGCTGAAACCGATCAAATGGGAATGGTGTACTACGCCAATTACCTCGTCTGGATGGAAGTGGGCCGCAGTGATTTTTGCCGTGAGTGTGGATTCCGCTATCGGGATCTCGAAACCGAGGAGCAGGCATTTCTTGCGGTCGCTGAAGCCAACTGCCGCTATCTGGCCCCGGCGCGTTACGACGACGAAATCGTCGTCGAAACGGAGCTCGCGCGCGTCAGGAGCCGTTCGGTGGAATTTGTGTACCGAATCAAATGTGGCTCAATTCAGCTGGCGGAAGGGCGTACGGTACACGTCGTGATTGGAACGAACGGAAAGCTGCGATCGTTACCGGAACGATATATCAAACTTTTGCAGGCACGGATATAAGCGACGCGTTGAAGTCAGGCCAATCCCCTCCTCGAGAGGAGGGGTGGACGCGACTCAAAAGAATGGCGCGAAGCCTCCTTTGACGGAGCGGACGGGGTGGTCACTCGCGACAAAGTGTTCCTCGAGTGACCACCCCGCCTGCGCCGCTTCGGAGGCTTCGCGAAATTTTGTTAATGGCGCAGGCACCCCTCCTCACGAGGAGGGGATTACTGAGCCCATCCCCAAATTATCCGCCAAAAACATACGGTACAGTCTTGCAGCAATGGTGCGCGCAATACCACTATAGATTTCATCACTGCCTTGCGGTGGCACTCCAATACGCTACCCATCTACAGCCTGCTGCCCGGAAGACCGTGATAACGAACGGCCACTGACGTGCTCCCCCCTCTCCGATGAACAAGGCGTTGATAAGTTCCTGTCTTGTCATGATGTATCTCGCCGGGCCGCTCCACGCTCAGAGCTTGACCGTCACCTCACGCGCCGAACAAATCGAGGAAGAACGGTTAGCCAAGGCCGCCACAATCCCAGCGGTCCCTCCGCCTGCCACGCAAGCCCTCCTGCCAAGAACTCTGGATTTGATTGACAGGCTGTTTTACGGTTATCCATTACGCCTCAGAATGGGTGGACTGCCCGGTGGATCAGGACTGGCGTTGGGGCCGTTGGTTCAATGGAGAAATGATCCCGACACTACCATTTTTACTACCTCCGCAATTGGATCGTTTCGAAAGGTATATGGCGGAGACACTGCCGTTGAAACCAATTTTGCGAATCGGCGCCTCAGTCTGATCCTCGGTGGGGGATATTTCAACAAGCCGCAGTTCGATTACTACGGCCCAGGGCCGGACTCCTCCAAAGCCGATCGCACTCAGTTTCTTGAAGAGAATACGACCGCCGATCTGGCGTTACGCTGGCAACCAGACAAACAGAGACACTTCACCGCGGGAGCCAGGATTGGAGGTCTGTTCGTAAACGTTGGCCCAACCCCCAACGACAGATTTCCCTCTACAGAGACCGTGTTCAGTCCGGCCGAAACGCCTGGCATCGATAATCAAACAAACTTCCTGGTAAGCGCTGGATTAATTGATATCCAGTATCTCGATCTCGCCAATGTTCCTACCAGCGGAGCACGAGGTACGGTCACCTTCGAACATTATGCCGACCTCAAGCTGAAGGGATTCACTTTCAACAGGGCCACCGCGCAGGTGGAGGGCTACATACCTTTCTTCAACAAAAAACGGGTTATCGCTATGAGGGCGGGTACCGCACTGAGTTTCAAAGACCCTGACCAGTTGGTGCCATTCTACTTGCAGCCCACTCTTGGAGGGCCGCAGGACTTGCGTGGTTACCGGCGCTGGCGCTTCTATGACAACAACTCGATGATCTTTACAGTGGAATATCGGTATGAAGTGAGCACGGGTTTTGTGATGGCGCTGTTTAGCGACGCAGGCCAGGTTTTCAGCAGGGCCTCGCAGATCAGCTGGACCAAGATGCAAAGTGACGTGGGATTCGGACTCCGGATGCATGCCCGTGACAGATATGGGCTCAGAATCGATATGGGCTTCAGCCACGAAGGTTTTCAGGCATGGCTTCAAGTGCAAAATATATTTTAGCGCTCTTCATCGTTGTGGTGGTGACGGCTGAAGCAGGCCTTTCTCAGAAGTACTTTCCGGACGATCCGATCCAGGCTTTTCCACCACCCCTCCCGGTTGATCACGCGGTGCCGCGCGATATCGAGCCGGTTTCCGACTTTCTGAAAAATTCGTTGAACCGGAACCCTCGCCCACCCGTTCCGGCGAGCGCCGTCAACACCCTGGGAAACGTACCCGACAGCGATTGGTTTACCAACCGTCACGAACGCCGCCGCATGAGCATCGAAGAACTTCAGCGCGGAGCGGGAACGGACAACGCACCCATACCGCCGTTCGTCGTGATCGGAGGAAAGCTTGACGGTATCTCAGTAGGCTTTCGTATGAAGGATTCGGTCGGACGCAAGTACTTCGTCAAAGCCGATCCGGTGAGCCATCCCGAAATGATGACAGCGACTGAAGTCATCGTTTCGAAATTCTTCTACGCCCTCGGCTACAACACGCCGGAAAACTATATCTTCTGCGCGAAGCGTTCCGACTTTCGAGTGTCATCGAAGGCGGAGTTGAATTCGGGCCGACCAATGACGTGGGACCACTTTGAGGATATTCTCCGCAAGGTTCCAGAGCGTTCCGACGGATCTTACCGCTTCGTCGCGAGTCTGGCGGTGGAAGGCGAATCCATCGGCCCGTTTCGCTACGAAGGAACTCGAGGCGATGATCCCAACGATACGATACCCCACGAGAACCGGCGCGATCTGCGCGGACTCTTCGTCATGGCATCATGGTTGAACCATACCGACGTCAAGGCGACGAATACGCTCGATACCATCATTCAGAACGAGTTCCCGTTCGTCCGTCACTATCTGATCGATTTCGGCTCGGCACTCGGCAGCGATGGTGACATGGCGAAAGACGCACGATTTGGTCACGAGTTCATGCTGCCTACACTTTCAGAGGCCGTCACCACGATTCTTAAGTTCGGGTTGTTTCCGGAAGACTGGGAGCGCGCGAAGTTTCCTCACCTGGATGCGGCTGGCCACTTTCAGTCGAAGGTATTCGATCCGCAAGAATGGAAAACGGACTACCCGAATCCAGCCTTCCTGAGCCGGCTTCCTGACGACGAATTCTGGGGTGCCAAACTGGTAATGGCATTCAACGACGAAGACATTCGCGCCATCGTCGAGACGGGCCAATACAGTGATTACCGTGTCACGGAATACATGACCCAAACGCTCATTAACAGGCGTGAGAAAATCGGAAAAGCGTACTTCTCAAAACTTCTTGCCCTCGACCACTTCGAGGTTCGCAACGGTGAACTCGTGTTCGAGGACCTTGCCGCCAAATACGGATTCCAGCCGCCGGCTCAGTACGGCATCGGTTGGTTCGAACTCGATAACACGACTCAACAACGGACTCCCCTGCTGGACGGAAAGGAAAATCGATTGCCCCAACGCGCGCTGACATCAGCGCCAGGCACGTACTTTTCGGCACGCATCGAATCGATCCAGAATGCAAAACTGTGCGTGTGGGTCGATATTCGCAAGACGGACACAGGCTTCGAAGTGGTCGGAATCGAACGTTCATGCTAATCAAGGCTGCGCGCTGTCGCGCTTGCGCTGCGCCGACCGCGCCTGCAGTTTTATTAGTTCCGCTTGCAGGCCGGCAGAACAACGAAATCCTGTTTGGTTCCATTGCGCACACTCGATACCGAACGGCGACCGCCTATGGCACCTCGAAAGTCAGCGTTGCCCAGAAGCTTTCCCAATCGGCGTCAGGCTGCGTCGAACGTTCCATGTGAATGGTGTGAAGACGCCATGCGCCTGTTGTAACTGGCACTGAGATGCGTCCGTCAGCACTGGTTTTACCGATGCTGCGGCTTTTGGAGCCGAAGGAACCCGTGGATGCGGCCATGATTTCCAGAGAGCCGACCGGCTTTCCGCGTAGAAGAACGCGCACTGGAAGGGGCTCACCGGGCTTCAAACTGTAGGGGGACCTTTCCGGCACGATCTCGATCGTATGCCCTACAGGTTGCTTATAGCTTTCGTCGGGCATCCCCGCGAGCAGGATACTTTTCGCGTACATGGTATAGCGCTCGCGCGCCGGTTTATCGGCTTCGCCGCTGGCCGCTCTAGCTTCCACGATATGTTGGAGGTTTTCTTCCGCGAGATACCCCGCAAAAGACTTGGCGCTCATTGTTCCTACCGTTGCCGCATTGACTGCCCCCGTGACGGCAAAGCCGTTGTCCGATAGCGTAATGCTGGCTGCCAGACGCTTGTCTTCGGCGACCGGGTCGATGATCGTTGTTTTGCCCGCCTGGCGGACAGATGTGTCCGTCAACCGTTTTGCCGCCTGCGTGCTTTCGGGAAAACCATCCGCTGCGTGAAACCCGATTTTTACGCTGCTGCCTGGTGCGATGCGAAAACTGTCCGGCATGATGAAAGTGTAGTGGGCTGCCAGGTTTTGGATCATTGCCGTAAATAGGCAAAGTGCAAGAACGAGTGAAAATTTCTTCTTCAAGACAGACCTCCTGAATAGCAGCGTTTAATCCCCTGAAGCCGGGACTTGCTGTCCGTCTTCATGATGGGCTCGCCGCTTTTTTCGGAAACGTAATACTGCGTGTCCGCGGCATCGCCTACCGTGATGCGATGCACCGGCATGAATTGCCGCGGGGCAGACTGCAGTGTCCACTGATCGGAATCTTCAAGGTAGCTGTCATAGGCGACGGTCGATTGATACTGAGAAGGGACCCAGTTGCGGATGATCTCGACAGCTTTATCGGCGTCAGCGCCGCTGACCAGTTCGCCGCTGTCCGCGTATACCTTCGTGTTGCCGAAGCGGTAGATTGGCCGGCCGTCGTAATACATTTCGATGCGAAGACGTCCGGACTCCAGACCGTGTTGTTTTGCAGCTACAGCCGGCGACAGTCGCACGTTGGAAAGATCCAGTGGTTGCATGTGTCCGAACCGCTCTCTAACGGAGAGACTCGGCATGCCGACGTACATGAAGATGACGCCGGACACGAACCACGCGATGAACACGATTCCGAAGAAAATGCCCATCCATCGATGCGTCTAGATCAGGAGTTTTCTCCAATCGAGCAGTTTGCGAACGTTCACTTGTGAACTCCCTAGTTGGAAGGTCTGACGGTTTGATCTGCAGCAATGAAAAACATAAAGATCGACGGGTTAGGATAGCGACAACGTTTCGCAACAAAAACTGAAGAGTTTCTGAAGAATTCCTGACTCATTCCTCAGGAAAAGCGTCCCCATGAAGACGGTTCTGAAATCATCTCCCGGCTTGCCTTCTGACAAAGATTTCAGAAAGAGTTCAGGAATTCTTAAGGAACGGTCCAATCGCTGGGTCGGCTACGATCACGTGTTCTTGTGGAGGTTTAAGTGAAACAGTTAAGAGGCAGATTTCTTCCGATCCTTATCGGCGTGTTCTTGCTTACGACGTGGACGTTCGCCCAGACGAATTCGGCCACTCTGCGAGTGACGGTCTCGGATCCGACGGGCGCGAGGGTGCCCGAGGCAACACTTATCCTCGAAGAAACGAGTCAGGGGAGCCGGAGGGAGACCATGACCGACTCCGAAGGAAGCGTCGTTTTCACGAATCTCAATCCAAGCACGTATTCGTTATCCGTTTCCAAGCGCGGTCTGCAAACGTGGCGCAACGATGCGCTCATTCTTAACGGGGCCGACACCAAGAGTCTTGATCTTGTACTCAACCTGGGTGCGGCTGCAGAACAACTGACTGTGACCGCTGTGCCGCTTTCGGATCTGACAACCGCAATCGCAACGAATGTCGATCGCGAATTCGTCGAGAAGCTACCGCTCAATGGACGGACCTTTCAGGCATTGATCGCCATCACACCGGGAACGATCAGTGCACCAGCCAGCTTCGAAACGCAAGGCCAGTTCAGCGTGAATGGACAACGCACAAGCTCGAATTACTTCACCATCGATGGAGTGAGCGCCAACTTCGCTATCAGTTCTGCGGTACGCCCCCAGCAGACCGCAGCAGGCGCTCTTCCAGCGCTCAGTGTCGCAGGGACGACAGCCGCATTGCTTCCTATCGAAGCGATGCAGGAGTTCACGATTCAAACATCAGCGTATGCTGCGGAATACGGACGCCAACCGGGCGCTCAAGTACAAATCACATCGCGCTCGGGTGGAAATACGTTTCACGGGACGGCCTACGACTTCTTTCGCAATGACAAGCTGGATGCGAAAGACTGGTTTGCAAACCGGAACAACCTTGCGAAGCCCCCGTTGCGCCAAAACAACTTCGGTGGCGTATTTAGCGGTCCCATCTTCCGCGATAAAACTTTTTTCCTGGTGACATATGAAGCGTTGCTGCTTCGCCAGCCCAAGACGGTAACGGTTCCGGTCCCCAGTCTGGATACTCGCGCCCGGGTACCGGAAGTCCTGCGTCCATTCGTGGATGCGATTGCGCGGCCGAATGGCGCCGAACTGGCAAACGGGTTTGCTCAGTTCAGCGCCAGTTATTCCGATCCCACCACGCTGCATGCAACATCCGTGAAAGTGGACCATCGCTTCGGCTCGAAGCTATCGGTATTCGGACGTTATAACTACTCGCGGTCGAGACTCGGCACGCGAATGGGCTTGCCCTATGCCCCGAACACATTGCAGCTCGAGCGATACCGCATCGGGACTACAACCTTTGGCGCCACTGCCTTCCTCTCTCCTCGAATGACTTCGGAAACGCGATTCAATTACAGCTGGATGTTCGCCGGAACTCACGAAAGAGTAGATGATTTCGGCGGCGCCGTACCGGTACCGGATAGCGTTCTTTATCCGTCCTTCACGAATCGCGATGAGTCAGCCTTCTTCTTTCGAGTAACGGGTGGCGCCGGTTTCGTTGACGGCACGATTTCGCGTAATCGCCAAAAGCAGTTCAACTGGGTGCAAGGTTTCAACTGGTCGACGACTCGACATCTGATCAAATTCGGTGCCGATTTTCGCTGGCTGCTTCCGAGTGTCTTCACCCGCGATTTCGACACGAGCTATACGTTCGCGAATACAGCGGCGATGATTACGGGCATAGCAGCGACCGGCGCCGTCAATGGTTTTCCGGTTGTCGACTATCAGTATTCGAACTACTCGGCTTTTGCCCAGGATCAATATCGGCTGTCGGATGCCCTGACGTTGACGTACGGTGCGCGCTGGGAAATGAATCCGGGACCAACGGGCCGGAACGGTTTCGAGCTGTATCCGATCGTCGGTACATATCCAAATTTCCAGGTCGGTTCCTCAGAAGCTCCTTTTTATAAGACCCGCAAAAGTAACTTCGCGCCGCGAGTCGGCCTCGCCTGGAATGCCCGGCAGCAGCCCGGTCACGAGCTTGTTGTACGTACAGGCTTCGGTGTGTTTTACGATCTCGGCACGGGTTTGAGCGGCAGCCTCAGCGACAACCTGCGCGTGCGCAGCCGATCCTACGCGAATGTTCAATTTCCATTGACGACGGACCGCGTTCAACTCGTGCCGCTACCAGCGATTCCGCCATATACGATCGTCACGGGAACAGATCCGAATCTGAAGCTGCCATATTCCTTGCATTGGAATTTGAGCGTCGAACAGTCCCTCGGAGACGAACAGACCCTTTCAGTCGGTTATCTCGGCTCGGAGGGCAACCGTTTGCTGCAAACGCAGTTCTTTCTGAATCCAAACCCAAGCTTTCAACAGCTGCGTTTTATTCGAAACTTTGCCGAGAGCACATATCATGCTTTACAGCTCCGCTTTCAGCGCCGGCTTGCACGAACCTTTCAGTCGCTTGTGTCGTATACGTGGTCTCACTCCATCGACAACACCAGCGGAGACGACACCGTGTTTTCGCCTCCGCAAGTACTGGACGAACGGCTCGATCGTGGAGATTCCGATTTCGACGTGCGACATGTACTCAATGTGGGCTTAACATGGGAGCCGCGGACCAACCGTTCGGGAATGTCAGCCGCAGTGCTGAACGGGTGGGGCGTTGATGCAATCTGGCGATATCAGGGAGCGCTGCCGGTGACGCCATTTGAAAGCCGTGTTTTTCCGGGACTGAGCGGTACGATTCGAACCAGACCCGATGTGGTTGCGGATGTTCCCCTGTACCTGGAATCCAATTTGTTGCCCGGCGGCCGTGCCATCAATCCGGCTGCGTTTCGGCGCGTGACCGAAGCGCGCCAGGGCACAGCCGCTCGCAATACCTTGCGAGCCTTTCCTCTGCACCAGATGGATTTGTCGGTGCGACGCAGCTTCCGGTTGACTGAACAACTCGAACTGCAGGTTCGTGCCGAAGCTTACAATTTGTTTAACCATCCGAACTTTGCCGCTCCCGTCCTCGACGTTGCCAATCCCCTGTTCGGGCAGTCGCAACAGAATTACGGCGCAGGATTGGGAACGGGCGGCATTAACGGCGGGCTGAGTCCCTTGTACCAGGTGGGTACGCCGCGATCATTCCAGTTTGCGATGAAACTGCGATTTTAGACTATGAAACGAACTCTGCTTCTCGTACATCGATGGACCGGAATTGTTCTAGCCGTCTACGTCTTCGCAGTAGGCCTTACCGGTGCCATTCTTGTGTTCCATGACGACGCCGCAAAGGCCTTCCGTGAACCACACGTTCCGGACAATACGGATCCCTTAATGAACGTCGATCAGATTGTCTCCAATATCGAAAGTGCGTATCCGGGATGGCATCTGCACCGGTTGTATTGGCCGCGAAATCTGCAGTCACCGTGGTTTGCGGAAGTGTTAAAGGGGAACGTCGGCTACCTTGGAGAAACTGCATTCGCAGTTTATCTGCATCCCAGCAAGGGTCATATTATCGGTACGCACAACTACGGTCGAAGCATCTGGCGCGTACTTCAGGTGATCCACATCAATCTGCTATCCGGAAGAACAGGTAGGACATTCAACGGCGTCCTGGCATTGGCGACATTGTTTTCAGTTCTTACAGGCATCCTTATGTGGTGGCCAAGGTCAGGCGAAGGGTTTCTGTGGAAAGTGAACTGGTCGGCACGCGCAAAGCGGCTGAACTGGGAGTTGCACCAGATTACGGGAGTCTACCTGTTCGCCTTTTTCGTGATGTTCTGTGTGACCGGGAGCTATTTCGCCTGGAGTTCAAATTACGTTCGAGCGATCGCTGCTGTCTTCCCCATGAAGTTGATGAATCAGCGCATGCCGGTGATCGAACCAGTCGAAGAAACGGACCTGAAGCCGATTTCAAGCTTTCTGCCTGCAATTCAAGCTCAGGTCCCAAATTATCCTGTCACACAGGTAATCTTCCGAGAAGCGCCCAACGGTCTAATCCGGTTTGTCGTTAATGAAGGAGACCGCAGTACCTTCTATCGCGCCAACAACCTTTTCTTCCATCCCGGTTCCGGCAAACTGATGCGCGCCGATCTCGTGCGCGAGCGTCTGACCGGCGACAGTATCGTCAATTGGGTTTCAGCCATCCACATCGGTCCGTTCGGAATCTGGTCCAAGGTTCTCTGGGCTCTTGCGGGACTTGCATTTCCATTGAGTACCATCACCGGATTAATCATTTACGTCAACAAGAGACAGCGCACGAAACGGGCATATGCCCAGCCTCCGGAACTGGCGTACAAGGAATAACGTAACCCGACCGCGCCTACAGTTGTGTCCGCCCAGCGGGTATGATTAAGTCATGGATCCCCTACTCATCGATGGCGCGACGCTCACCATTGACGACGTTCATCAGGTTGCATTCGAGCGCAGGCGCGCGGCACTTCACCCGGACTCTGTTCGCAGGATGTCGCAGGCGCGACGCGTGATCGAAACCATCATCGACGAAGATCGCGTGGTTTACGGTGTATCCACCGGCTTCGGCAAGTTGTCTGATGTCCATATCGGTCGCGACCAGATCACACCGCTGCAGCACAATCTGGTGCGCAGTCATGCCACCGGCATCGGCGAGCCGTTCAGCGAAGAAGAAGTTCGAGCTTTGATGCTCTTGCGGGCGAACGTGCTGGCCAAAGGTCTGTCAGGGGCCCGGCCTGTTGTCGCCGAGCGGCTCTGTGACTTGCTCAACCACCATGTTTATCCCGTGATTCCATGTCGCGGCAGCGTGGGCGCCAGCGGGGACCTTGCGCCACTGGCGCATCTGGCGCTGGTGCTGATCGGAGAGGGTGAAGTCTTCAGCGCATCGACAAAAATCACGGGCAGCGAAGCATTCGAGGGCATCGGCGTGGCGAAGCTCGATCTTCAGGCCAAAGAAGGCCTCGCCTTGCTTAATGGGACACAGGCAACATTGGCTACCGGTCTCGTCAGCTGGCGCCGCGCTCGACAGTTGCTCGACATGGCGGACCTGGCCGGCGCGATGTCGCTGGAGGCATTGAAGGGATCCCCCGTCGCATTTGATCCACGCATTCATCAGGCGCGGCCGCACGGTGGCCA
>Ga0075421_100006965_pt1 | contig 13817 bp, 10 predicted proteins | sample SoiMetdeltSBSDD5_FD_75292 | JGI IMG/M metagenome (GOLD analysis project Ga0075421, IMG submission 75292) | Bulk soil microbial communities from a Populus tree surrounding site in Tennessee, USA - Soil MetaG P. deltoides SBSDD5 | ecosystem: Environmental > Terrestrial > Soil > Tree plantation...
TCGAGACGTCACGCGCGAGGGCGCCGAGGCGCCGGATCTGATCGTCGTGGCCGCGCCCGCCGCCCGCCTTGCGCTCGTACATGAGCGTAGTCATGGCCACACCCCAGCCGGCGTTGAGGCGACCCACGAGATGCTCCTTCGGCACCTTCACGTCCACGAAAAACACCTCGTTGAAGTGGCGGTGACCGTTCATGAGCACGAGCGGGCGCACGGTAATGCCCGGCGTCTTCATGTCCACGAGCAAATAGCTGATGCCCTTGTGCTTGGGCGCGGCGGGATCGGTGCGCACGAGGAGATAGATCCAGTCGGCGAACTGGGCGCCCGAGGTCCACACCTTCTGGCCGTTCACGAGGAAGTGGTCGCCCTTGTCGACGGCGCGGGTCGAGAGACCCGCCAGGTCCGAGCCCGCCCCCGGCTCGGAGAAGCCCTGGCACCAGATGTCCTCGGCGGTGAGGATGCGCGGGACGAAACGCTTCTTCTGCGCTTCGGTGCCCACCTCGATGAGTGTGGGCCCGATCATCCCGATGCCGGAATACCCGGGGAGCACGGGCGCGCGCGCGCGAAAGCACTCCTCGTCGTAGATGATCTGCTCCATCAGGGTGGCGCCCCGCCCGCCGTACTCCTTGGGCCAGGCGATGCCGACCCAGCCCGCCTTATACATGAGCTTCTGCCATTCCACGCGTTTCTCGAAGGTGGGGCGATCGGGCGCGACGCGCTCGTCGGTGGGGTCGTCCACGCAGAGCTCGCGCGGCAGATTGGCGGCGAGCCAGGCGCGCAGCTCGCACCGGAACGTCTCCTGCTCGGGCGTGTAATGGAAGTCCATGGGGCTCCTCAGTCCTTGGAGAGCGGGTGAACGCGCGCGCCGGAGAGACGCAAAACCTCCGCGCAGGCCATCACGATGGAGGCGCTGTTGCTGCCCGCGTTGAAGGCGATCTCCTCGCGCGCGGCGAGCGCCGCGTCCACGAGCACGGGCAAGCCGAAGAGATTGCCGAAGGGCGGCACCGCGCCGGGCACGCAGCCGGTGAGGGCCAGCAGCTCCTCTGGCGTGGCGAAGCGCAGCGTGCGCGTCCCGAGGATCGCGCGGACGCGGGCGTTGTCCACGCGCCGGTTGCCCGGCAGCACCACGTGCACGGGCGCGTCGGCGGCGAGAAGTACCAGCGCCTTGGCGCCGGACTCGATGGGGGTGCCGCGCACGTGCGCGGCCTCCGCGCTGGTGAACACCGGCGCGTGCTCGAGCAATCGGAAGCGCGCGCCCTCTGCCGTCAGCCACTGCTCGAGCCGCTCCGTCACCGCGGTGGCCATCCGCGGTAGTATAGACGCCCACCGCCGCCCAATGGAGACCCCATGAAGATCACCCACGTCACCACGCGCGTCCTCCGCACCCCCGCGACCAACCCGCTGATCGTCGGTCTTCCCGCGCCCACCGACACGCGCGAGTTCGTCACCCTCGAGCTGGGCACCGACCAGGGCGCGGTGGGCGTAGGCCTCACCTTCTTCGGTGGCGCGCTCACGCCCGCGCTCAAGTCCGCGGTGGACACCCTCGCCGGGCTCACCGTGGGCGAGGATCCCACCCGCGTCGAGGCCATCGCGGCCAAGTGCCGGCGCGCGGCGAGCCACGCGGGGCCGGGCGGCATCTACACGCTGGCCCTCTCGGCGGTGGACGTCGCGTGCTGGGACCTCAAGGCCAAGGCGGTGGGCCAGTCGGTGTGCGCGCTGCTCGGCGGGCTCCGCGACCGCGCGCCCACGTACGCGAGCGGCGCGCTGATGCGGCCGCATCCAATCAAGTACCTCGCGGAGGCGGGCCCGCGCCTGGTCAAGATGGGATTCCGCCAGATGAAGATGCAGTGCGGGAGCGAGGCCACCGTGGCCGAGTCGATCGAGCGCGTGCGGGTGATGCGCGAGTCCATCGGGCCCGACGTGGATCTTATGTGCGACATCAATCAGCTGTGGAGCGTGAACCAGGCCATCGAGATCGGGCATCGCATCGAGCCCTATCAGCTGTTCTGGCTGGAAGACCCGGTGGCCCACGACGACTTCCCCGGCCTCGCCCGCGTGGCCGACAACCTCATTACGCCCATCGCCGCCGGCGAGTATCACTACGGCATCGTGCCCTTCCGCCACATGCTCGAGCACCGGTCGATCGACATCGTGATGATCGACCTCCTGCGCGCGGGCGGCATCACCCAGTGGATGAAGATCGCGGGCATGGCGGAGGCCTTCAACCTGCCGGTGGTGAGCCACCTCATCCCCGAGTTCCACGTGCACCTCATCGCCGCCATCCCGAACGGCCTCACCGTGGAATACATGCCGTGGACGCTCGAGCTCTTCAAGGAGACGCCCGCCCTCGCCGACGGCCAGATCGTGGTCCCGCCGAAGCCGGGCTTCGGGCTCGAGTTCGACCCCGCGGCGATGAAGCGCTATCAGGTCGCCTGACGACACCCGACACAAAGGAGAGAGACCCATGGCTGACGAGAAGAAAGTCGCGATCGTGACCGGCGCGGGAAGCGGCGTCGGCGAGGCTTCCGCGCTCGCCCTCCTCGCGGAGGGGTATCACGTGGCCCTGGCCGGCCGCCGCAAGGACCAGCTCGAGCGCGTGGCCCAGGCCGCCGGCGCGAACAAGTCGCGGGCCCTCGTGGTGCCCACGGACGTGGTGGATCCCGGCTCGATCCGGAACCTGTTCGCGCGCACCAAGGAGGCGTTCGGGCGGCTCGACCTCCTCTTCAACAACGCGGGCATCGGCGCGCCGGCGATCCCGATGGAGGACCTCACGCTCGAGCAGTGGAAGGCCGTGGTGGACACGAACCTGACCGGCTGCTTCATCTGCACGCAGGAAGCCATCAAGATCATGAAGGACCAAACGCCGCGCGGTGGCCGCATCATCAACAACGGCTCCATCTCCGCCCACGCCCCCCGGCCGAACTCGGTGGCCTACACCTCCACCAAGCACGCCATCACCGGGCTCACCAAGTCCACCTCGCTGGACGGCCGCAAGTACGACATCGCGTGCGGCCAGATCGACATCGGCAACGCGCTGACGCCGCTGGCCGCACGCATGGCCCAGGGGGTGCCGCAGGCCAACGGGACGGTGGCGCCGGAGCCACTCTTCGACGTGAAGCACGTGGCCGACGCCGTGGTCGCCATGGCCAGACTGCCGCTGGATACCAACGTGCAGTTCATGACCATCATGGCGACGAAGATGCCGTTCGTGGGGCGCGGGTAAGGCGCCCGACTAGGCGGCGGGCTCGGCGGCGAGCTCCTTGGCGAGGCCGCCGGCCAGGCGCACGTACTGCTCCCGGCGGTTGTAGAGCTGGGCCGAGATGCGGATAAGTCGCTTGGGCGCGGCGGGCCAGCGCATGATCGGCACCTCGATGCCCCATTCGCCGAACAAGCGCGGCTGAAGCGGGTCGGGCTGGCGCCACGCCGGCTTCTTGAGCGGGCTGTCGGGCAACCGCACGCTCGCGATCGATCCCACCATCTCCTCGGGGCATACGGGCGGCGAGCCCGCGGCCGCGCAGAGCAGGGCGCGCCCTTCCAGCGCCAGCGCGCGATTGCGCGCCATCAGCGCGGGCCAGCCGCCGGGCAGCAGCGCGCCGAGGTAGTCGATCGCCATCGGCACGGTGAGCCAGGCCGTGGGATCGCTGGTGCCCATCCAGTCGAACTCGAGGCGGAAGCGCGTGCGCCCTTCGCGCTCGCCGGTGTGGCCATGGCTGATCGTGAGCGGGTGCACGGCGGCCTGCCGGTCGCGGCGCACCCAGAGGAACGCCGAGCCCTTGGGCGTGCAGAGCCACTTGTGGCAGTTGCCGGTGTAGTACGCCGCCCCCAGCGCATTGAGATCGAGCGGCACCATGCCCGGCCCATGCGCGCCGTCCACCAGGGCGTCGATGCCGCGCGCCGCCAGCTCTCTCACCAGCTTCGCGATGGGCAGGACCAGCGCGGTCGGGCTCGTGATGTGGTCGAGCAAGGCGAGCCGGGTCTTCGGCGTCACCTTGGCGAGCACCGCCGCCACCACCTCGTCGGGTGAGGCCAGCGGAAACGGCACCACCGCGACGTTGACCTTCACGCCACTCCGACCCGCGACGTAGTCGAGGGTGTTCTTGCACGCCGCGTAGGCGTGGTCCGTCGTGAGCACCTCGTCGCCGGCGGCGAAGCTGAGCGACCGCAGCACCGCGTTCACGCCGCCCGTGGCGTTGGTGACGAAGGCGAGGTCGTCGGGATCCGCGCCCAGGAAGGCCGCGAGCCGCGCGCGGGCGGCGTCGAGGCGGGCCTCCAGATTGCGCCCGAGGAAGAGCACGGGCTCGGCCTCCAGCTCCGCGCGCAGCGCGGCCTGATGCTCGAGCACGGCCTTCGGGCAGGCGCCGTACGAGCCGTGATTGAGGAAGGTGACCGCGGGGTCGAGCGGCCAGAGCGCCGCCAGATCGGCGGGGGCGGTCATGACGCGCGCCGCCGGCCTAGAGCGGCCTGACGTCGACGGTCTGGCCGGTCGTCGCGCTCTTGGTGACGGCGTCCGTGAACTCCATGTAGCGGACGCCTTCTTCGAAGCTCGTGCGGGTGATCGTCTCTTTGCCGCGGATGGCGTTGACGAACTCCTCCTCCACCCGCCAGCCCACGCGCTTCTCCTTCGGGATCGTGATCTCCTTCAGCGCGGTGTCGCCCTTGCGCCCCCCCGACAGCCGCTTCGCGTCCGCCTCGAGCCGGAGCGTTCCCTCGGTGCCGTAGATCCACACCTCCGCGGGCGGGGCCAGCGCGGTGACCGCGCTGAAGCGCATGTGGGCGATGCCGCCGCCGGGCAGCTCCGTGAGGATGTCGGCGTGATCCGGCACCTTCACGTCTTGGGTCTTTCCGTCGGCGTCCTTGCGCTTCGGCACACTGACCCGCGTCATCGCGGTGAGGCGCTTGGCATGACCCAGCCACCGGCACATCGCCTCGTACCAGATCCCCATGTTGAGGATGTTGTGGCCCGAGAGCGAGAGGTCCTGCCTCCAGTGGAGCGGCGCCGCCGGATCCACCCAGCGCCCCTGCGCGGCCTGGAGCTCCACCGCCAGCACGTCACCGACGTAGCCGTCCTTGATGAGCTGAGTCATGGTGGGGTCGGTCTCCAGCGTGTGCGGCGCGGGCACGAGCTGGGCGATGAGCTTCGGGGCCTTGCGCGAGGCCTCGAGCATGCGGCGGCCCTCCGCGGCGTTCATGGCCATGCGCGCCTCGCAGAGCACGTGCTTGCCCGCGGCGAGCGCGGCGATGGACATCTCCGCGTGCATGTACGGCCAGGTACCGATGCAGACGGCGTCCACGTCGGGCGAGGCGACGACCTCGCGCCAGTCGCCGAACACCTTGGGGATGTCGAACTCCTTGGCGACCTTCTCCCCCGACGCCTTGCTCCGGTTGGCGACACCCACGAGCACCACGCCGGGCTGGGCGCGGAGCTTGGGGATGTGATGCAGCTTGGTGTTGGCGCCTGCCCCGATGAACCCTACGCGGATGGCCTGTTCGCTCATGGACGACATGATAGCATCGCCGCGTCATGAGCGCCGGAGCCTCGACCACTACCATCGCGACGCCGGAAGGTCGCTTCACGGCCGACGTCGCCGGTGCCTCATGGGCGCCGCTCGCGCTATTGCTCCACGGTTTTCCGCAGTCGCGCCACTCGTGGCGGGAGCAGATACCGGCCCTGGGGGCGAGCGGCTATCGCGCCATCGCGCCGGATCAGCGCGGCTACTCGCCCGGCGTGCGTCCCGACCCCGCCGCCGGCCTCGAGGCGTACAGCGTGGATCGCCTGGTCGCCGACGTGTTGGATCTGGCTGCCGCCGAAGGCCATGGCACGAAGGCCTTCCACCTCGTGGGCCACGACTGGGGCGGTCACGTGGCGTGGGCGACGGCGCACCGCCACCCGCACCGTCTCGCGTCCCTCACCGTGCTGTCGCGGCCGCATCCCGCGGCCTTTCGCCGGGCCTTCCGCGAGAACGCGGACGAGCAGCAGCACCGCTCGCGCCACCACAAGGCCTTTCACGACCCCAAGACGGCGGACGCGCTGCTCGAGAATGACGGGCAGCGGTTCAAGCGCAACCTTGCCGGTAACGGAGTGAGCGAGGCGGCCATCGTCGACTATTACTCCGTGCTGGGCACGCGGCCGGCGCTGGAGTCGGCGCTGGCGTGGTATCGGGCGGCAGGCGCGCTCACCGGCACCGAGGTCGGGCCCATCACGGTGCCCACGCTCTACATCTGGGGTGACGCGGATTCGACGGTAGGCCCGAGCGCCGCGCGCTGGACGGCCGAGCACGTGACGGGACCGTATCGCTTCGAGGTGCTGCCGGGGGTGGGCCACTTTGCGACGGACCAAGCCCCCGCCGCCGTCACGCGGCTACTGCGGGAGCATCTGGCGGCGACCCGCGGCTAGCGCCGCAGCCAATCCAGGGTCTCTCGCACCAGCGGCAGCGACTCGAGGCCTCGCCGCAGCCCCGGATCCCCCGTCCGGTCACGCAAGTCCTTGACGATGTGCCAGGCGGCGCCGTGTGCGGCCCGGGCGTCCTCCTGGCGACCGCTCGCCTGGTGAAGGCGTCCCAGCGCGATCTGGGCGAGCCAGGTCTGCCGAGGGTGCCGGATGGCCTGGGCGATGGCGAGCGCGCTCCGTAGCGCGTGGTCGGCCTCCGGCCATGCCCGCCGGGCGGTAGCGCTCTCGCCCATGAGCCGCCAGCCCCAGCTCTCGTACTTTCGTGACCGGGTCGCCGTCGCCAGCTCGAGGCATTGCTCCGCGTGGCGGCGCGCGCGAGCCGCATCCCCCTGGAGCAGCGCGAGCTGGGCGAGGCTGGCGTGACAGTGGGTGCTGTAGCGCCAGGTCATCCAGAGCGACGGCGGCGGATGCTGGACGATGTGGAACGACTCGTCCAGGGCCTGCGCGGCGGCCGCCAGATCGCCCCGGGCCATGAAGGCATCCGCCTCGTTGTTGCGAATGAACGAGCGCCGTTCCGCCCCGGTGCCGTGCCCGGCGCGCGAGGACTGGCGCGTCTCCTCGTATGCCTGCTCCGACACCGCGATGCCGGCGTCGAAGTCTCCCCCGTCGATTCGCACGAACCCGACGGTATTCCTCATGCGGGGAATCAACGCGTCATCCCCGACTCGCTCCGCGAGGGTCAGCCCCTCCGACAGGGCCGCCAGAGCCCGATCGTTCTCACCCATCTCGTACAGCGCGAGACCCTGGTTCCAGAGGCAGCGGATCAGCGGCACCACGAGACGATGCTCGCGTGACAGCAGCACCCCTTCGTCGCCCAGGGCCAGGCTCTCCTCGAACTTGCCCTGCCAGCTGCGCAGGAGCGAGCGGAGATGGAGCACGAGTCCATCACGGCTCAAATCCCTCGCCCGTCGACCGACCTCCAGTGCCCGCACGAAGTCGACCTCGGCAGCGTCGAGCTGCGCATTGACGGCGTTGAGGTAGCCGCGGACGTAGAGCGCCCCCGCCATGGGTCCCGGGGCGTCCAGCGACTCCGCGAGCTCGATTGCCTCCCGCGAGCGGGCATGGGCGGTCGGGAACTCTTCCATCCACTGCAATGCATTGGCGACCTGCACGAGCGCAGCCGCCTCGGCGTGCCGGTCCTGAACTCGGCGTGCGAGCTCGATGAGCCGTTCCGCCTCCTCGCGCGATCGGGTGAAGTCGCCGAGCCACGACCAGTGATCGGCGCGGGCCCGCAAGATGGTCATGACGGTGGCGGCAGGCACACGGTCCCCGAGGCGCTTGGTAACCTCCAGCGCCTCCCCGTAGAGGTCCAGGGCCTGGCGCAGGCCGAACGCCCGCGTCGCCTTCTCCGCCGCCTTCAGCAGGTACTCGAGGGCCCGTGGCCAGTCCTCGGCCTTCGAGAAGTGGTGGGCGAGCATCTCATAGTGCTCGGGCAGCCGGTCCGCGTACAACTCCTCGATCGCCCGGCCCACGAGCCCGTGCAGCTCCTTCCGGCGTTGCACGAGGAGCGAATCGTAGGCGACGTCTTGCGTGAGGGCGTGCTTGAACATGTAGGCCAGCTCGGGGTAGAGCCGGCGCTCCAGGATCAGCTCGAGGGCGGTCAGCTCGCGGAGGAGCTCGTCGCCGCGGTCCCGGATCTCCGCGAGACGATCCACGAGCCGCCGGGTGAACTCCCGACCGATCACCGCGGCGATCTGCAGCGTCCGCTTCGGCGCCTCGGCGAGGCGGTCGATGCGGGCGGCGATCACATCATGAATCGACCCCGGCACAGTCACCGAGGCGAGCGGCCGGGTCAGCGTCAGCCGGCCCCCCTCGCGCCGCAGGACCTCGCCCTCCTCCAGCGACTTCACCAGCTCCTCGACGTAGAAGGGGTTGCCTTCCGCCTTGCTGCCGATCAGGGTTCGGAGCGCGTCGGGTAGAACGTCGGCGGCGAGGACGGCGCTCGCCATGCGCGCGCTATCGTCCGTCGAGAGCGCCGCCGGCACCACGCGGGTGACATAGCTGCGCTCGCCGAAGGGATTCGCGTAGCCCGGCCGGTAGGTGAAGACGAGCAGCACGCGGAGCGCGGGGATGCTGTCCATCAGCATCGCCAGGAACTCCTCGCTCGCGCTGTCGATCCAGTGGAGATCCTCGATCACGAGCACCTGAGGCCGCGCCTCGGAGGCCCGGACGAGCAGCCGACGGAGTGCCTCGAACGTCTCGCCGCGGCGGTGGGCCGGGCTCATGCCCCGCACCTCCGCATCGCCGGGATCCAGGGACAAGAGCGCACGCAGGAAGGGCGCGATGCGCGCGGGCTCCTCGCCGATCTCGGCGATACCGCGCTGGATCTTGGCTCCCATCGCCGTTTCGTCGTCTCCCTCGTCGATGCCGAAGCGGCGGCGGACGAGATCGACGAGGGGGTGAAAGGCCATCGCGGCGCCGAAGGACAGGCAATGGCCTTCCTGCCACACGGCGCCGTCACCCAGCCGACGGCGCAGCTCCAGCAAGAGCCGCGACTTGCCGATGCCCGCCTCGCCGACGAGAAAGACCGCCTGCCCCTCGCCCGCGCGGGCGCGCTCGAAGGCGTCCAGCACCACGGCGAGCTCGCGCGCGCGGCCCACGAACGGCGTGAGCCCGCGCTCGGACTCGACCTCCAGGCGCGTCCGTGTCTCGTGCGCACGCAGCACCTCCCAGGCCCCCACCGGCTCGACCTTGCCCTTGAGGTGGACATCGCCGATCTTCCGCGTCTCGAAGTACCCCTCCACCAGCCGGTGCGTGGCGTCCGAGATCGTGACCTGCCCCGGCTCGCCCGTCTGTTGCAGGCGCGCGGCCACGTTGGTGGTGTCGCCCACCGCGGTGTAGTCCATGCGGAGGTCGCCGCCGATGCTGCCCACCACCACGAGGCCGGTGTTGAGGCCCTGCCGCGCGCGGAAGGTGATACCGCGCGGCGTCAGCTCGGCCTGCAGGGCGCCGAGCGCGCGCTGGATTCCCAGGGCGGCGCGCACGGCCCGGCGCGGGTGGTCCTCGTGGGCGATGGGGGCCCCGAACAGCGCCATGATGCCGTCGCCGAGGAATTGATTCACCGTACCCTCGCTGGCGTGCACCTCCGCGAGCATGAGGTCGAAGGCCCGACGCATGAGGCCGTGGACCTCCTCGGGATCCAGGCGCTCCGACAGTGAGGTGAAGCCGGACACGTCCACGAACAGCACCGTCACTTGCTTGCGCTCGCCTTCCAATGCGGTCGCGCTGGTGAGGATCTTGTCGGCCAAGTGCTTCGGCGTGTAGGAGCGGGGGGAAGCGAAGGCGGGCGCGGCCTCTGCGGGCACGGCGGCCGCGGGGGCACCGTCGAGCGCGGCGCCGCACTGATGGCAGAACTTATTGCCGGGCGGGTTGGGTGACTGGCAGGCGGGGCAGCGCGCCTCGAGAGGCGCGCCGCACCCGCCGCAGAACCGGGCGGCGGCGGGATTCTCCCGAGCGCAGCCCGCGCAGATCACGCGTGTCTAGTCGCGGTACGACGTATCGACGCGGTCGAGCCGCCGCAGGAGGCCCGGCCACACCAGGGCGCCCTGGCCGCCGCGGGGCCGTTGCACCGCCGCCACCCGCGCATACCCCTCGTCCATCACTTCCTTCGGCACGGGGATCAGCTCGCCGCCGCCCGCCTGCGCGCGCACCTGGATGGCGCAGGAGGCCTCGAGGTAGTACATGGCCACGAAGGCGTCGGCCACCGTGGCGCCCACGGTGAGCAGGCCGTGGTTGCGCAGGATGAGCGAGGAGTTCTCCCCGAGATCGGCGACGAGGCGCGGCTTCTCGGCGTCGTCGAGCGCCGGGCCCTCGAAGTCGTGATAGCCGAGGCTGCGCAGGACGAACATCGAGTGCTGGGAGATGGGCAGCAGTCCCGCGCGCTGGGCGGAGACGGCCACCCCGTTCAAGGTATGGGTGTGGAGCACGCACTTGGCGTCGTGGCGGGCGGCGTGGATCGCGCTGTGGATGACGAAGCCAGCCTCGTTCACCGGGAACGGAGAGCCGTCGACCTTCTTGCCCTCCTGGTCGATCTTCACCAGGCTGGACGCGGTGATCTCGTCGAAGAACACGCCGTAGGGATTGATGAGGAACTGGTCCTCGGTCCCCGGCACGCGTGCGGAGATGTGAGTGAAGACGAGGTCTTCCCAGCCGTAGCGGGAGACGAGACGATACGCGGCGGCGAGGTCCACCCGCACCGCCCACTCCTCCGGAGGTACTTTGCCCTTGAGCGACGGAATCTCGAGCGTGCTGGCCGGCATGGGACGGGTCCTTTCCGCTAGCGGAGGTTGTAGAGTCGCGCCACGTTATCGTGGGTGATCTTGCGGCGCACGTTGTCGGAGAAGCCGGCGAGGTTCTTGCCGAGGATGGTGTGCGAGTTCGGCCACAGGCAGTCGGGGTGCGGGTAGTCGGCGCCCCAGATGATGTTGTCCTCGCCGATCAGCGGCACGATGGGCTCGAGGTACTGGTCCTGCTGATACGTCACGAATCCTTGGCGGCGGAAGTAGTCACTCGGCTTGAGCTTGAAGCCGAGCGCACGGGCGCGGTCCTCGTACTCGGTGTCGAGCCGGTCGAACACGTAGGGCAGCCAGGTCACGCCGGACTCGCCGAGCACGAACTTGAAGTTCGGGTACTGCTCGCAGGCGCCGGAGGCAATGATGGACACCAACACCTCCATGGTGTCGAGCTGGAAGAGCGCCGAGCGCACCAGCCGCCACTGCACCATGTAGTCCTTCTCCATCTGTGGATTGTCGGGCGTGCGCAGGCCCTTGAAGCCGGTAGAGTGGAAGGAGATGGGGAAGTCGCACTCCGCCGCGGCTTCCCACAGGGCGTACCAGTCGCGGTGATAGATGGGCAGCGCCATCCGCTTGAAGGCGAGATCGCCGCCGCGCAGGCCCAGCTTGGCGCAGCGCCGGACCTCGGCGGCCGCGTCCTTGGGGTCGTTGTTGGGGATGATGGCGAGCGGGAACACCCGGTTCGGATCGCTCGCCTTGGCGAAGTCGGCCGCCCACGTATTGTAGATCGAGTTCGCCCAGGCCCGCTGCGCGCCGTCGGCGATGAGGTCGTTGATCATCAGGCAGCCGTAGATGATCTCCTTGTCGAGGCCGTCGCGATCGAGATCGGCCAGCCGCAGCTCCGGGGTGGTCGGGCGCGGCCGGGCCCCGCGCGCGTAGTTCCACTCGAAGCCCGCGTCCTTCATCTCGTCGATATGGGCGAACACGCCCTTGGTGTACGGCAGAAAGCCGGGCCCCACACCGTTCCACATACCCCGGTCGACGGCGTCCACGAACCAGTGGCAGCCGTCCTCCAGCTCCTCCACCCGGGGCACAAGCAGCTTCCACTTGGCGGGAGCCTGCGACGACCAGAGGTCCGGCGGGCAGTAGGTGAGGTCGATGTGGTTGTCGCCCGAGATGAGCCGGTCGGTCATGACACGCTCCTTTGCGGGACGAGGAACGAGAGCACCCGGAGAGTCTCGGGACGGATCATATCAAATCCGAGCCCGTCAGATCTGGCCCTCCCAGTCCGGCCGCGCCACCGCCTTCCAGCGCGCGCGGATGGCCTCGCGCTCGGCCTCGGGCAGGCGCCCGTCGCCCAGCAGCGCCGCGTTCTCCCGCCAGCGATCCGGCTTGGTAGTGCCCACGATGGCGGTGTGCACACCCGGCACGCCCAGGGTGAAGCGGAGGGCGGTGCGCACCGCCCCCGTGGCCTTGCCTCGCAGAAACGGGTAGTCCAGCGCGCGCAGCCGCTCCCAGTAGTCCTGGTAGTAGGGCTCGGCCGGCTTGCGCGCGTAGCGCCAGGCCACGTTGGCGATGGGCCGCTTGGCGATGACCCCCATCGCACGCTCGCGGGCGAGAGGCAGCGTCAGATCGAGGGCTTCCTGATCCGCGATGCTCACCGAGGTCTGCAGCGTGTCGAAGCGCCCGCTCTCCACCGCCCACTTCGCCGCCGCACCGTCGCCGCTGTAGCCGATGAAGCGGGTCCACCCGCGCTCGCGCGCCGTCTCGAGGGCGGCGATGGCATCCCCACGCTTCAGCACGTCCAGCGAGCACGAGTGCAGCTGCACCAGATCCACCCGATCGGTCCGCAGCCGCTTGAGGCTCCGCTCGATGCTCCGCAGCAAGGCCGGCGGCCGCCAGTCCGCGCGCCACTCGCCGCGGGCGTGCCCGCACTTGGTGAAGAGAAGGTAGTCGCCCCGGCGCTCGCCCACCGCGCGGCCGATCAGCTCCTCGCTGTCCTCGTAGCACTCGGCGGTGTCGATGACGTTGAGGCCGGCGTCCAGAGCGCCGCCGAGCAGGCGCTCGACCGACTTGAGGCTGGCCCGCTGATAGCCGATCTCGGAGCCGCCGAAGCCGAGCACGCTCGCCTCCATCCCGGTGCGACCGAGGCGGCGGCGCTCCATCGCGGCGCGCCCGTCCGTCAGCGGCCGGCGCGCGCGGCCTGGATGGCGTTCCAGACGCGCTCGCTGGTGGCGGGCATGTCGAGGTCGCGGACGCCGAGCGGCGCGAGGGCATCGAGCACCGCGTTCATCACCGCGGGCAGCGCGCCCACCGTGCCCGCCTCGCCCGCGCCCTTGGCGCCGAGGGGGTTCAGCTTGGTCGGGACAGGATTGCTCTCGATGTGCATGTCGGGGAAGTCGTCCGCGCGCGGGATGCCGTACTCCATGAAGGACGCGGTGAGGAGCTGGCCCGACTCGCGGTCGTACACCACCTCCTCCATAAGGGCCTGCCCCACGCCCTGGGCCACTCCGCCGTGGATCTGGCCCTTGAGGGTGAGCGGGTTGATGACGGTGCCCACGTCGTCCACGATGACGTAGCTGACGAGCGCCACCGCGCCGGTGGCCTCGTCGATCTCCACCTCGCAGACATGGCAGCCGTTGGGCCAGGTGTCGGCGGGGGGCGAGAACGTGCCGGTCTCGTAGAGACCCGGCTCGAGCCCCGGCGGCATCGACGCCGGCTGGAAGGCGGCGCGCGCCACCTCCTTCAGCGTCACCGCCTTGTCCGTCCCCTTCACCGCGAAGCGCGCCTCCGCGAAGGTGATGTCGGCCTCGGCCGCTTCCAGCAGCTTGGCCGCGATGCGCTTGCCCTTGGCGATCACCTTGTCGGCGGCCATGGTGAGGGCGGTGCCGCCGATGACGGTGGAGCGCGACCCCATGCTGCCCATGCCGAATCCCACGCGATCGGTGTCGCCGTCGACGTAGCGAACGTCCTCGGGCGCGATGCCGAGCCGCTCGTGGAGGATCTGCTTGAAGGTGGTCTCGTGCCCCTGCCCCTGGTTCTTCGTGCCCATGAAGACGGTCGCGGTGCCGCTGGGGTTGAAGCGCACCTCGGCGAACTCTGGCTGGGGCGAGGCGGCGCGCTCGATGGCGTTGACGACG
>Ga0075421_100006967_pt1 | contig 13813 bp, 8 predicted proteins | sample SoiMetdeltSBSDD5_FD_75292 | JGI IMG/M metagenome (GOLD analysis project Ga0075421, IMG submission 75292) | Bulk soil microbial communities from a Populus tree surrounding site in Tennessee, USA - Soil MetaG P. deltoides SBSDD5 | ecosystem: Environmental > Terrestrial > Soil > Tree plantation...
GGCTGCGTAGGGCGGGTCCTCTTCTCCGGACCCGCCGAACCGTCATCAAAAATCGAACTGGGCGCCGATCTTCCAGAACCGCGGCTGCAGGATCGCCGTCGGGACCTGCCAGGTGGCCGGGCCACCGGTGGCCGACGGGGCGAACCCGTTATTGAGCGTCAGGATCGTGTTCGAGTTCGTCGCGTTGTAGATATCGAAGTTGATGGTCGCCCGCGTCGTGCCGAGCCGGAATATCTTCGCGAGCCGCAGATCGAGCTGATTCAGCCCGTCGTTGTACACCGTGCCCGGGGTGACCAGGTTGACGGTCTGGGTCGCCGCCCCGCCCGCGAGGTTATGGCCGAGCGACGGCGCGATGGCGGTATTCGGTGCCGCCCAGTTGGCGGAGATTTCCGGTCCCGGCAGGTACTGATACGTGGCCGACGTCGAGACGTCGATTCGCGGAATCGTGTACGAGGCCGCTCCTTTGACCTGCGTCAGCCAGTTCGTGTCGACATGGCAGTAGGGAAAGTCGGGCGTGTTGGCGGCGACCGTCAAATACGCCTCCGGCACGCTCGCGAGGATCTCGCAGTTGTCGGTGGAGGTTCGTCCGGTACTGGTCCCGCCCTGGAGCAGGATGCCCCGTGCCAGGCGCGCGTTGACGCTCACGTCCACGCCGTTCCAATGATTGATCTGCTTGCCGTAGTTGTCGGCGAGCGTGGTGAAGTTGTTGGCCGGCAGTCCGAAGGCGGCCTGCGAAACCGTCTTGAACCCGGTGACCGTGTAGCCGCCGCCGTTGGGCAGCCGCGGGTCCGCCGGCGCAACGATGCTGAAGCTCTCGTAGTCAGCGGCAGATGTACTCAGGTTGTCCTGTACGACGAAGTTGCCATACCAGCGGCGGAAGTAGCCGACGTCCACCGACACACGGGGCAGAATCTCGTGCTGCACGCCGGTCGAGAACTCCCAGTTGTAGTAGCGCTTGCCCCAGCCGCTCAGCAACTCCGGGTCGAATCGCGTGTTCGGCGTCGGCCGCCCGAACGTCGCATCGTCGAAGGCGCCGCAGGAGTCGCCGCCCGAGGCCAGATTGTTCTGCGCCAGCGGATTCAGGAGATCGCAGTCCGGGGAGTAGTTGCGATTGCCATCAGTCCAGGAGCGGGTGACCTGCGTGTTCAGCGTGTTGATCGGGTTGGGACCGAGGGTCACCGGAGTGACGCCGTTGGTCGTGCCGAGACCGGTGAGGTATTTGTTCAGGCTCATCTTCAGAGCCGTCCTGCCGTTGCCGAACAGGTCATACGCCACCTGGCTCTTCGGCGTGATGTCCTTGTAGCGGACGTTGTCCTGTTCGGGGAACGTGATGTTGCGGTTCGGCGTGAAGCGCGTCGGCCCGAGCGTCTGCTCGGGGAAGCTGTTCGCGTGGTAGTCGAACCGAATCCCCGCCGACACGGTCAGGCGATTGATCGTCCACTTATCCTGCGCGAACAACCCGAGGTCCTGATCGACATGGTTCTTGATGGTGTGCGGCAGCGCCCGCATCGTGATCTGGTTGGGCACGCCGTTGTTGAAGCGATAGTGGATCGTGTTGGTCTGGTAGTTCAGGTTCTCGTGGTAGCCGTGTGCGTTGTTCATCCCGAACTTCATGGCGTGCGCACCGGTGATGTAGGACACGTTGAACCTGTAGTGCAGGTTGTTGTTCCACGAATTGTTGTTGGCGTTGGCGCCGCCGCGGGCCCGATAGTTCAGGTTGACGATGGTGCCGAGCCCTGGGACCGTCGCAGCCTGATCGGTTACTGCAACCATCGCCGGATCGGTCGAGAAGTCCTTCGTCTGCAGGTGCATGTTGCCCCAGCGTTCGACGCGGTGAATGCCGCTGGCTTCGAGGAGGACCTTGTTCGTCAGCGGTGAGGTCCAGTCGAGCAGGATGACCCGCTGGGTCGGGAACCGGCGGTCGTAGCCGGCCTCGGGCGCCGTCGTCGCGGTGATGGCGTCGTGGCAGGCGCAGAAATCCTGCTGCGTGTAGGTGACGCCGACCTTGTTCTTGGCGTTGATCTGGAACGACGTGCGCAGCTGCGCGTCGAGCCACGTCTTCTCGAGCGACGCCGGCTGGTTCAGATCCGGCTCATAGGTCCACTTCGTCGGGTCGTTGGCGTTCCTGTTGAAAAACATGCCCGGCGCGAGCACATACGCGCCCTGCGAGCGGCCGCTGGCGAAGAACCAGATCCGGTCGCGCTTGATCGGGCCGCCGAATCCGGGGTTGAAGTCCCAGTTCTTGTCCACCGTGCCCGCGTTGATGAGCGCCGGGTTGCGCGCCAGCAGCTCCGCGTTGACGTTGGTCGTCTGCATCTTGTCGTTCGCGAAGTTGCCGAACAGCGTGCCGTGATACTGGTTGCCGCCTTCACGGGCGATGAAGTTGATGCGCACGCCGCCGGTGGCCAGATCGGCGTTGACCGACGCCGTGTCGAACACCATCTCCTGGACGCCGGTGGCATTGGGAATCGCGCCGCCGCCCCAGCCGCCGCCGATCATCGAGCTGAGCGACACGCCGTTCATCATGAACCGCTGATCGTTGGTGTTGCCGCCATGCGCGACGAGGGCGCGCGTCTCGGGGCCGAGCGCGCCGCCCACGTCCTGCGACGCGAGGCCGCCCGTCGAGATCGAGATGCCGGGAATCAGCACGCCGAGGTTGAACATGTTGCGTCCCGTCGGCAGCGTGCTGATGGCTTCCGAGTCCATGACGCGCTGGCGCGTGGTGCTCTGCACGTCGACGATCGGCGCCTCGCCGGTGACGGTGATCGTTTCCTCGAGGGATCCGACGCGCATGTCGACGTCCACCGATGCCGTGAATGCGCCGGTCAGATTGATGCCGTCACGCTTCACGGTGTTGAAGCCCGGGAGTGTGAACGTGACCGTGTACGCGCCGGGCCGCAGCTCGGTGATGCGGTATTGTCCCGAGCCGTCAGTGACCGCCGTGCGCACTTTCTCGATGATGGCTGGGCTGCTGGCTTCGACCGTCACGCCCGGGAGCACTGCACCCGACGTGTCTTTCACGACCCCGGTGATTGATGCCTGAGCGAACGCCGCGGCGGGTACCAAAGTCAGAGACAGACACGCCACCACGCTTCGTACGAGTGCGCGCTTCATTCGTCCCTCCAGGAGTAGGCGGACCGGATGCCGCCGCGGATCCTACGCCTCGGGAAGGGCTTTCGCAATGCGAAAGGCTGAAGGCGGACCTGAAGGTCCGCTTCTACGCGGCCTTGCTCACGTGATCGATGACCGCGAACAGCTGGCTCGCATCGATGGGCTTCGACACGTAGCCGTCCATATCGGCGTCGAGGCACCGCTGCCGATCGCCCTCCATGGCGTGCGCCGTCAGGGCGACGATCGGCGTGCGGGCCCCGGTGGTGCGTTCCCGGGCCCGGATCGCCGCGGTGGCTTCGAATCCATCCATCTCCGGCATCTGCAGATCCATGAGCACGACGTCGAACGAGTCGCGCGTCAGCGCGTCGACCGCCTCCCGGCCGTTGACGACCATCAACGGCTGGTGTCCGCGCTGGCGGAGCAGATGCTCCGCCAGACGCCGGTTCACCACGTTGTCCTCGGCGACGAGCACGCGCAGCGGTCTGGCATCGACGACCGGCGCGGCCGGCGTGACCGCGGTCGTGACGGCAATCGGGGCCGAAGCGAGCGGTACGGTGATGGAGAAGAAGAACGCGCTGCCGCGGCCCGGCGTGCTTTCCACCTGGATGTGTCCGCCCATCAGCGAGACGAGCTGCCCCGAGATCGTCAACCCCAGACCGGTGCCGCCGTAGACCCGCGTCGTCGAGCCGTCGGCCTGCGTGAACGCCTGGAAGATGGCGACCTGCTTGTGCTCGGGAATCCCGATGCCCGTATCGACGACGCTGCAGTGCAGCGTCACGTGTGCCGCGTTCGGCTCCATGTCGTGGACGATGCGTACGAGAATCTCGCCGGCATCGGTGAACTTGAGCGCGTTGCTCACCAGGTTCACGAGCACCTGGCGGAGTCTGATCGGATCACCGACGATCCCGTCCGGCACCTCCGGGCCGACGTCCACGGTCAGCCGCAGACGCTTTTCCCCGGCACGAATCGCCATCGGCTTCAGCGTGTCGCCGAGCAGCGAGCGTAGCGAGAAGTCCACCGCAGCAATCTCGAGCTTGCCGGCCTCGATCTTCGAGAAGTCGAGGATGTCGTTGATGATCACGAGGAGGGATTCGGCCGAGTTGCGAACCGTCTGCAGGTAATCGCGCTGCGTGTCGGTGAGCGGCGTCATGAGCGCCAGGTCGGTCATGCCGATGACGCCGTTCATCGGCGTCCGGATCTCGTGGCTCATGTTGGCGAGGAACTCGCTCTTGGCGCGGCTCGCCTCTTCGGCGATCCGCTTCGCCGCGAGCAGTTCGGAGGTGCGCTCGCGGACTTTCCGATCCAGGTCCGCGGTCATCACCTGCAGCTCGCTGTTGATCTGCTCGCGCTGCGCCAGCGCCTGACGAAGCTGCTCGTACGAGTCGCCGAGACGGCGCTGCATGGTGGCGACGTCCTCGATCAGCGTCGCGACTTCGGTGAGCGGGCTCTTCGCGCGCGGCACCGGCGCGTTCTGCGCCGTGACGTTGCGGACGATGGTGACGAGATCCTCGAGCGGCTGCGTCACCGCGCTCGAGAAACGGTGCGCGACGAGCACGGTCCCGGCCAGCGCCAGGCCGATGAGTCCCAGCGTGAGCGCGTAGTACCGTGTGGACTGCAGGCGCAAATCCATCACCGGGTTCTCGACGAGCACCCGCCAGCCGGTGCCCGGGACGTCGGCGAGCGCCACCAGAAAGTCTTCGCGTCCACCCTCGGCGCGCCGCCGCGCGTAGCCATAGACGCCGGCCCTGACAAGACCGGGCGAGCCGAGTGCCGGGTCCGAGGTCAGGTCGTCGAGGCCCCGGCGCCGGGCCGCCGGACTGGCGAAGATGACGCGATTGCGCTGGTCGAGGATCGTCACCGTCAGTTCCGGCATCGAGCCGTTCTGGCGCACCAGCCGCGTGAAGTACTCGAGGCTGAGGATTCCGCACGCCACTCCGGCCACCTCGCCGCGCTCGTCGACGTAGGGAGCGGCGATCACGACCGTCGGCGTGACCACGTCGATGCGCGACGCGATCACGTCGGAGATCGCCGTGCGACGTGTCGTGGTCGCGGCCTTGAAGTATTCGCGGTCGCTGACCCCCCGCACGAGCAACTCCGATTCCCGCGGCACATCCCGAGTGCTCTCGAGCACCATCCCGCGGCGATCGACAATGGTGATGTGATCGAACGTCGTGTGGAAGCGTGGATAGCTGTCGATCAGCCATTGCCGCCGCGCCGGATCATCTTCCCGCGACAGCGCCGCCGCCAGCGTCTCGACGACGGCGACGTGGGATTCGATGAATTCCTGGATGCGATCGCGCCGGGCGTTGGCAATGGCGCTGAGCTGCGAGCTGCCTTCTGCCTCCTGCTGCGCGGCAAGGAGTTGTCCGGTTGCGGCGCTGAGGATGACGACCGGGAGAATCGCCACGAGCACGAACGCGTGGAACGCATAGCTGCGCAGCCGGCGCGGCTGGCCGCTGTTGTATTGCGGCAGGCCGTACGACACCGCGATGGCCAGCAGGTTGGCGACGACGACCGGCACCATCTTGTTCAGCAGCTGCTGCAGGACGAACGACCAGCTCACCGGTCCGGCGCCATACAGACCGGGCGCGAGTGCGAACAGGATGGCGTTGGCAAGCCAGTACAGGCTCGCCGCGATCATGGGTGAATGCCCTCGTCGTGTCGCCACGCCGACGATCAGCGCTTCGAGCAGCCGCACGACGAGGACCGCTGGACGCAGCGGTCCGCCGAGGGCGGCCAGGAGCGTGGCCGCGATCCCGTGCCATGGGCCGAGTAAGATGGCCACCGGAAGGGTCGCGATGCGGCTTGGCGACACTTCGGCGAAGCCGCCGGTGGCGTACCACTGCAGCCCCGCGCCGGCGGCGCTCGCGATCAACGTGATGAGAAGCGGCCGGAACGCCGGTCTTCGCATAGAAGGACCGGTTCAACAATCGGCATCGGAGGGAGTTTCTTGAGGAAAGTGTCGCCGGATCGCCTCGTGATCGCCTGGCTCGCGCTCAGCCTGTGTCCCGGCACCGCCGCCGCGCAAGACGTGTTTCGACAGACCGTCGTCGTCACCGGTGCGGCGCGCCCCGTCGAACTGGGCAGCGTGACGCGCGTCATGACCGTCATCACCCGCGAGCAGATCGCGCGCCTGCCGGTGCAGTCGGTGGCCGACGTGCTTCGCCTGGCCTCGTCGATCGATGTCCGCATGCGCGGCGTGCGCGGCGTGCAGAGCGACTTCGCGGTTCGTGGCGCCAACTTCGGACAGATGCTCGTCCTCGTCGACGGCGTACGGCTGAATGACGCGCAGTCGGGTCATCACAACGGCGACATCCCGGTTCCGCTCGATGCCGTCGAGCGGATCGAAGTGCTGTACGGACCCGGATCGTCGCTGTTCGGTGCCGATGCGTTCGGCGGTACCGTCAACGTCATCACCCGGCGCGTCGTCGATCAGCCCTCGCTGATCGTGCAGGGTGGCAGCTTCGGCCTCGCCGCTGGACGGGGTCAGATTGGTTTCGAGCGCGGCAGCGTTCGTGAGGCGCTGGCCGTGTCCGCGGATCGATCGTCGGGGTTCATGTACGACCGCGACTTCAAGACGACCACCGTCAGATCACGCACCTCGCTGAGGGACGCGACGAACCTGTCGGTTTCGTATCTCTGGAAGGAATTCGGCGCCAACAACTTCTATGGCGGGAATGCTCCGTCGCGTGAGTGGACGAATCAGACGCTCGTCGCCGTCGATCATCGCTTCGCCGATGTCTCGGGCTGGAGCCCGACCGCGACCGCTTCGTATCGCACGCATGGGGACCGGTTTCTGTTCAACCAGGTTCAGCCGCAACTTTCGGACAATCGCCATCGCACGCATGCCGTGCTCGCCGCCGTCAGCGGCGCCAGACGTCTCGGCGGCCTCGGCACGCTGACGATCGGCGCCGAAGGCGGCGGCGACTGGATTCGCTCGACGAACCTCGGTGACCACTCCACGGCCCGAGTGAGCGGCTTCGGCGAGTGGCGCCAGGAGATCGGGAGGCGCACGCAGATCGACGGGACGCTGCGCGTCGATCGCTACAACGAGTTCGGCACGTCGTGGAATCCGTCGGCGGGCATCGGCTGGTGGCCGTCATCGATGCTGCGGCTGCGCGCCTCGGCCGGGCGCGCGTTCCGGGTGCCGACGTTTACCGAGCGGTACTACTCGGACCCTGCCAACCTGGCGCGCGAGGAGGTGGGTCCGGAAACGGCGTGGGCCGGCGAGGGCGGCGCCGACCTGCTGTTGTCGGGCGGGTGGATCGTGCAGGCCACCGTCTTCGGACGTGCCGACGAAGACGTGATCGATTGGCTTCGGCCGACCACGGTGGATCGGTGGCAGACCTACAACATCCGCAACGTCGATACGCTCGGTGTCGAGTTGGGCGTGCGCAGAACGTTTTCCAGTGGCGCCATGATGCTGGCGGAGTACACCGCGCTCGACGTCCAGGCGGCCGCGGTGAACCAGTTGTCCAAGTACGTGCTCGATTACGCCCCGCACTCGTTCGTTGCGGCCGCAACGTTTCCATTGCCGGCCGGGTTCAGCGCGGCGCCTCGGCTCGAATATCGACGGCGGTCGCGTACGACTGGAACGTTCGACTACGTGCTGCTCGACGCGCGCATCGGGAAACGCATCGGCCGCAATCTCGAGCTGTTCGTCGACGGAGCCAATCTGCTGGACGAGAGCTACCAGGAGATCGCCGGCGTAGCGATGCCGGGAGCGACGCTGGCCGTCTCGCTGGTGGTTGGTGGTTGGTAGCTGGTGGTACCACTAACCACCAACCACTAACCATCAACCGCCAAGGGTTCCTGCTGCGTCAGGCAGTGCAGCGTGCCGAGCCCCCAGACCAAATCGACCGCGTGAATGCCCACTACCCGATGTGACGGCATCAGCTCGGCGATCGTGTTCAGCGCGACACGATCGTTGGGATCGTTGAACGTCGGCACCAGCACGACACCATTGGCGATATAGAAATTCGCGTAGCTCGCCGGGAGTCGCTCGCCGTTCATCGTCACTGGGCGCGGGAATGGCAGCGTGACGATCCGCAGTGGACCGATGCCGGACGAGCGCGAGGTGTGCTCGAGGCGCCGGAGGTTGTCGATCGAGCGCTGGTGATTCTCGTCGGCGGGGTCGTTCTCCACTGCCAGCACGATGGTGCTGCGATCCACGAACCGCGCGATATCGTCGATGTGCCCGTGCGTGTCGTCGCCGGCGCATCCCTCGCCGAGCCAGATCGTGTGGCGGATGCCGATCCAGTCGGCGAAGATCCGCTCGTAGTCCGCACGAGTCAGTCCCGGATTACGCACCTGCAGGTCCGAGAGCAGCCATTCTTCGGTGACCAGCATCAATCCCTCGCCGTTCACGTCGATGCCGCCGCCCTCGAGCACGACGCGGCCCTGGCCGTCAGAGCGCGCCGGCTCCACACGCGGACGTCCGGTGATCGCCGCGATTGCCGCACCGACCTTCGCGTCCTGCGCCCAGTTGTCGTACTTGGCCCACGCGTTGAACGCCCAGTTCAACCACACCAGATCACCGGACTCGTCGTGCACTCCGGTGGGCGCCGAGTCACGCAGCCAGACGCGATCGGTCGGCACGACGTGCAGTTGCACGCGATCGCGACGGACTGCATGTGCATCGAGCACTTCACAGGCCGACGCGCGAATGTCCTCTGACGCGCAGAGGATCTCCACGCACTCATGGTCGGCGATGACGCGGGCAATCTCGGCATAGACCCATGGGATCGGCCCGAGTTTGCCCGGCCAGTCGGGTTCATGGTGTGGCCAGCTAATCCACGTTGCGCGGTGTGGCGCCCACTCCGCGGGCATCCGGTAGCGGCTGTCGTTCACCTTCTCAGGTCCCCAGATACCGGCTGAGGATCGGAGCGTAGGCGTCCACACGGCGATCGCGAAGGAACGGCCAGTTGCGACGGACTTCTTCGATGAGCTTCGGATCGCACTCCGCGATCAGGATTTCTTCGCGCTCGCCGGCCTCGGCGATGTAGCGGCCGAATGGATCGGCAATGAACGAGTGGCCGAAGAACGTGATGCCGTCGGTGCCGGGTTCATCTTCGTGTCCGACCCGGTTGGGCGAGGCCACGTAGACTCCGTTCGCGATCGCGTGGGCGCGCTGCATCGTCCTCCACGCATCGACCTGCGCCTGGCCCCATTCGGCTTTCTCGGACGGATGCCAGCCGATCGCGGTGGGATAGAAGAGCACCTGCGCGCCGAGGAGCGACGTGATGCGGGCGGCCTCGGGGTACCACTGGTCCCAGCAGATGAGCACACCGATCGTGGCGTAGCGCGTCTTCCACACCTTGAATCCACCGGCGCTTCCGGTCGCGCGTCCATGCGCGCCCTCGTCGTGTTCGCCAGGCGTGAAGTAGTACTTCTCGTAGAACAGCGGGTCGTCGGGAATGTGCATCTTGCGATACACGCCCATGAGCGAGCCGTCGGCGTCGATGATGGCGGCCGAATTTCGGTAGACGCCGGCTGCCTGACGCTCGAACACCGGTACGACGATCACCACTTCCAGCTCGCGCGCGAGCTTCTGCATGGCGTCGGTGCCTGGTCCCGGAATCGGTTCGGCCAGGTCGAAGCGATCGCTCCTCTGCGCCTTGCAGAAGTACGGCGAACTGAACAGCTCTTTCAGGCAAATGATCTGTGCACCCCTGCCGGCTGCCTGACGCACCAGCCGCTCGGCGCGGCGCACGTTCTCCTGCAGATCGGTGCCCGCGTGGTCCTGGATGATGCCGACGGTGAACTTATTCAATTCCCAACTCCCAACTTCCAACACCCACGCCCAGTGCCCAACGCTCCCAACTCCAACTCTCAAGATTACCAACCACCAACAACCAACCACCAACCTTATAAACTGTAGAGCAATGTCGCAACGATCGCTGAAAGTCGCCCTTCTCGGATTCGGTACCGTCGGCGCGTCGGTGGCCAGGATTCTGGTCGAACGGCCCGAGCTTGCCGGACGGCTGCAGTTGACCCATGTCTTCAATCGTGACGTCGCACGGAAGCACGCCTCGTGGATGCCCGAGTCGGTGATCTGGACCGATGACTACGCGCAAGTCCTTGCCTCGGCGCCTGACATCGTCATCGAGGTCGTCGGGGGCGTGAATCCCGCGCGCGAGTGGGTGAGCCGTGCGATCGAGCGCGGATCGTCGGTCGTGACGGCCAACAAGATGCTGCTCGCCGCGCATGGTCCCGAGCTGCTCAGAGCGGCGGCGGTGCGCGGCGTCGAGCTGCGCTTCGAAGCGGCGGTCGCGGGCGGCGTGCCGTTGATCCACGGCGTCCGTGAGGGACTTGCCGGCGATCGGCTCATCGGGGTCGCGGGCATTTTGAACGGCACGTGCAACTACATCCTCAGTCGCATGTCGGCGACGCAGGAGGCGATGGAGACCGTGCTCGCCGACGCGCAGCGTCTCGGATATGCCGAAGCGGATCCGACCGCCGACGTGGACGGCCACGACGCAGCGGCGAAGCTCGTCGTCCTGGTTGGCGTCGCGTTCAGACGCCACCTGCAACTCGCCGACGTACCGCGACGAACGATTCGCTCGTTGACGATCGCCGATTTCCAGTATGCGAACCGTCTCGGCTGCACGATCCGTCAGGTCTCGCGCGCGCAGATCGTCGACGACAGCTTTCATGCGTGGGTCGGGCCGGTACTCGTCCCGCAGGGTTCGAGCTTCGGGCGCAATGAGGGCGCGAACAACTTCGTCAGCATCTATGGCACGTACGGCGGCGAGACCAGCTTCAGTGGCGCCGGTGCCGGCGGGTTGGCGACGGCGGTCGCGGTGGTGTCGGATCTGCTGTCGCTGACGGCCGAACGGCGCCGGCACGAAGTAGAGGAGTGGTTGCCGGGCACCCCGGCCGAGCCGCCGCCGATGCCCTATTACCTGCGCTTTGTCGTCCGCGACAAGCCCGGGATTCTGGCCTTCATCGCCGCGGCGCTGGCCCGTCAGGGCATCAATCTGGACGCGCTGCTTCAGGAACCCGGGTATCCGAAAGACCAGCTGCCGTTCGTCATCACTCTCGAGCCCTGTGCGGAAGCCCAACTGCACGCAGCACTTGGCGAGATCGGCAACACCGAATGGCATGCCTCGCCGCCCCTCGCGCTGCCCATGCTCGTCGGTGGGAATCCGTGATATCGTTTTTGTTTCGTGTCACTTAACACCGCTAGCGAGGTGGCGTCCAGGACAATCAGGGGCGAAGTGGAGGTGCCGGGTTCGGTCGCCAATCTTGGTGGCGGCTTCGATACGCTCGGCGTCGCCGTTCAGTTGTATCTGCGCGCGCGCATCGTCGACGTTCGCGACGATGGCGGTGCGCGGCTGACCGTGGCTTCGAGTACGCCACCGGTCAGAGGTCGAAACGCCGTCGAACGCGCATTCGAGGCGCTCGCTCGCCGGACGGGTAAGCGCGCGCCATCGGTCGAGGTCGAAGTTTCGAGCGACATCCCGATGGCCGCGGGTCTCGGCAGCAGTGCCGCGGCAACGGTCGCGGGTCTCCGCCTCTTCGAACAGGTGACCGAGCCGATCGACGAGAGCGTACTGCTTGGCGTGGCGACGATGCTCGAAGGTCATGCCGACAACGCGGCGCCGGCGCTGTTCGGTGGCCTGAACTCGGTGCTGCAGGTCGAGCAGGGCGACCCTGTCGCGATGCGATGGCCGTGGCCCGACGACGTGCAGCTGGTCGTCGCGACGCCGGCCGTCGGTCTCGCGACGGCAAAAGCGAGAGCGGCGCTCGCGGATCACGTCTCGCGCGCCGACGCGATCTTCAATCTTCAGCGCGTGCTGGCGCTGGTGCACGCGCTGCAACACCGTGAATACGCCCGCGTCCGCGAGGCGGTCGGCGATCGATGGCATCAACCGGCGCGTGCGTCACTGGTGCCGCTGCTCGGCGAGGTTCTGGCCATCGACGATCCGGACGTCCTGGGCGCGTTTTTGTCCGGCGCTGGGCCGTCGGTCGCGCTCCTCGCCAGGCGTGACGCGGCACGCGTCGCGCAGTTGTTGACGTCGCTCTACGCGCGTGGTGGCGTGGAGGCGACGATTCGCACGTTGAGTGTCCATCAGCCGACGCCGGTACCGGCGTTGACCGTGGGACATTGAGCACTGTGCATTGAGCATTGAGGGACCTATGAGTTTTGTCGTTGGGCTGACCTGTCACGAGTGCGGGGCCAAGTATCCGCTCGAGGCTTCGTACGTGTGCAGCGAGTGTATGGGCCCGCTCGAGGTGTCCTACGACTACGACGCCGTGCGCAAGGTGCTGACGCGTCAGCTGATTGAGTCGCGGCCGCGTTCACTCTGGCGTTATCTGGAACTGCTTCCGGTCAACGAGCCGCGCACCGGTTTCAACTCGGGGTTCACGCCACTCGTCCGTGCCACGCGTCTGGCGAAAGAGCTGGGCCTCACCGAGCTGTACATCAAGGACGATTCGGTCAACCATCCGACCTTCTCGTACAAGGATCGCGTCGTGTCGGTCGCGGCCACCAAGGCCATCGAGTTCAATTTCCCTGTCTTCTCCTGCGCATCGACCGGGAATCTGGCTGGCAGCGTAGCCGCGCATGCGGCGCGTCTCGGCCTGCCGTGCTACGTATTCATCCCGCACGATCTCGAGCCGGCCAAGATTCTCGGCGCGTCAATCTACCGCGCGCACGTCGTTGCCGTCGAAGGCAACTACGACGATGTGAACCGCCTGTGCACGCAGATCGCCGATCGATATGGCTGGGGGTTCGCCAATATCAACCTGCGCAGCTACTACGCCGAAGGCGCGAAGACGATGGGGTTCGAGATCGTCGAGCAGCTTGGCTGGCGATATCCCGATCACATCGTGTCGCCGGTCGCCGGCGGGACGCTGCTGCCGCGCATTTTCAAAGGACTGCGCGAGTTGCGTGAAGTGGGACTGGCGCACGGTCAGCTGCCGCGCATTCATGCCGCGCAGCCGACGGGCTCCGCCCCTGTGGTTCGCGCGCTCGAGGCAGGTGAGGATTTCCCGGAACCAGTGAAGCCCGACACGATTGCCAAGTCGCTTGCGATTGGCAATCCGGCGGATGGTTTCCAGGTGGTGAAGGTGGTGAAGGAAACCGGTGGCACCGGAGCGATGGTCAGCGACGAGGAAATCCTCGACGCGATTCAGCTGCTGGCCAGCACCGAAGGCATCTTCACCGAGCCGGCCGGCGGCACTACGCTCGCGGCGACGCGTGCGCTCGTCCGTCGCGGCGTGATCAAGCCGAACGAGTCGGTCGTCGTGTGCATCACGGGCAACGGCTACAAGACCGCTGAAGTGATGCAGGACCGTGTCGATCGGCCGGTGCGCATCGGTCGCGGCCTCGCCGACTTCGAGAAAGTCGTCACGCCGCAGACCGTCAATGCATAGTGACGTATCGTTCGCGCTTCTGAGTTCTCGGTGCTCGGTTCGGGTTCAGGTTCGTGTTCAGGTTCCGGTTCGTTCGAGGGTTCGTCATGCAAGCCGAACCGAACCGAACCTGAACCGGGAACACGAACCGAGAAGTGAGAACGAAGAAGGGTGAACGACAAAGAGATGTACCCAGCCTTTCTCCGGCTGTCCGGGCGTAAGGTCGTGCTCGTCGGGGGAGGACGGGTCGCGGCCGCGAAGCTTCAAGGGTTGATCGCGGAGGGCGCGCATGTGACGGTCATAGCGCCGGAGATTCGACCCGAGCTCGAGCAGGCGGGAGTGG
>Ga0075421_100006968_pt1 | contig 13812 bp, 5 predicted proteins | sample SoiMetdeltSBSDD5_FD_75292 | JGI IMG/M metagenome (GOLD analysis project Ga0075421, IMG submission 75292) | Bulk soil microbial communities from a Populus tree surrounding site in Tennessee, USA - Soil MetaG P. deltoides SBSDD5 | ecosystem: Environmental > Terrestrial > Soil > Tree plantation...
CGCCGCCGGTGGCCGTGCGGATTCTCGCTGCGATCTGGGTCGTCCTGGTGATCGGGCGCTACGAGGACGTGACCTCACGATCGCTCTATGGTCGTGACATCAATCTGTATTGGGATCTACGAAATCTGCCGAGCGTGGGTGGGATGCTGTCGTCTGTCGCGAAGCCGTGGCTGGTCGCAGCCACGATCGCGGGCGTCTCACTAGTACCGCTCATCATCTCCTTGCCGTTCTGGTGGGCGTTTCGCTGTATCACCAATGCGTCGAAAGACCCGCGCGTCCGGCACGTGCTGACGGCCGTTGCGGGCGGAGTCCTCGTCGTGGGCGTCGTTCAGGCTCTTGGCGTACCCGTGCCCCGTAACCTGCGTATCGTCGAACCGGTGACGGGCGTCTACGCGCGGCAGGCGCGCCAGCTCATCTATGAGATCAGTGGCGCTGGATTACGCGTGCTTCCACCCGCTCCAACCATGCGCTCCAATCTCGGCCTCGTCAGGGGCGCCGACGTGCTCCTCCTCGTTGTCGAGTCGTACGGCGCCGTGAGCTGGGATCGGCCCGCGCTCGTCGAAGCACTTGCCGCAAGTCGCACACGCCTCGATACGGATATTCGTGACACTGGGCGGCGAGTGGTTTCGGCGCTCGTCGAATCGACAACGTTCGGCGGCAAGTCGTGGCTGGCGCACGTCAGTCTGCTTTCTGGCACCGAGGTGCGCGACGAGCAGACCAGTGTGCGGCTGATGTCGCAACGACGCGAGACCATGGTGAATGCGTTCTCCCGTCAAGGCTACCGAACCGTGGCCATTATGCCAGGCGTGCGAGCTGCGTGGCCGGAGGGCGCATTCTACGGATTCGATGAGATCTACGATGTCGCTCGCCTCGGCTATGAGGGGCCGTCATTCGGGTGGTGGGACATTACCGATCAGTTCGCGCTCGCCCGGATGGATGCGCTCGAGATTGCGTCACACACCCGCCAGCCAGTGTTCGTCTTCTTCCCCACGATCAGCACGCACACGCCGTTCACACCGGCCCCGCCGTACCAGCCGGATTGGAGCCGAATCCTCACACCCACCCCGTATGACGACGAGGACCTGGCCCGCGCCTGGGCACAGGAGCCCGACTGGTTCAATCTCGGGCCGAGTTACGCGCAGGCGCTCGACTACTTTTACGCGTCGCTTGGTGGCTATCTTCGCCTTCGCGCGGACCGCGACTTCGTGATGGTGCTCATCGGCGATCATCAGCCGCCGGCGATGGTCAGCGGGGAAGGGGCTACCTGGGATGTGCCGGTTCACGTGGTCACCAACCGGGCACCGGTCCTCGATCGTCTGCTGCAGCGGGGGTTCCGGGAAGGCCTCCGGCCAAGTGGGCCCTCGGCCATCAAGATGAACGGCTTGCTGCCGCTTTTGCTGGACGCGTTTGGCGATGAGTAACTACGCCTGAGTTCGCGCGCGATCTTGCTGGTCCGCGATTCGTATTCCACACGATACTTAGACTGGTGACTGCAGCACTCGACAGAACCTCCCACCGCGATTCACGCGTCACCGGACAACTGCTCGGGACCGCGCTGATGCTTGGGGTGTCGCTCGTCGCCATTAAGGCCTACCATCTCGGTGTCCCGCTGCGTGACGGGCTGTCGGATTACCTGCGCTGGATCTTCGCGGTCTCGTACGTCGATGTGCTCTTCGCCACAGTGTGCTGGGCAGTTGCCCGCCTGGCGTTGCTAATCGCCTGGCGGCGACCGCTCGCCGCACAGGCGATCTCTGGCGCATTCGTGGCCTTCGCAGCATTCTGCTGCATCTACGCAGTCGTCAACATCATCCTGTTCGGCATCGTTGGCGGATTCTTGACCTATCCGCTGCTGGCTGTCATCGGCGAGGTGCGCATGGTGCGTTCCTCAGTCGGCGCACACGTGACGCTGCCGACGATCGCCGGCCTGATCGGAATTCCATGTGTGTATCTCGTTTCGGTGGCCGCCTTGACTCGCCTCATGCGATCGGCATCGTCGACGAGATGGGTCAGTGCGAGTCCGGCGATCCTCGCAGCAGTCTGGGTTGCGGCGGGCCATTACGCGTATGTGACGGACTTCGACGAGCGCTCCGATCGGCAGGTTGCCGAAAGCCCGCATTGGGCGATCGCCGCGTCGACATGGCGGGTGTTCGCCGACGGTGGCTTCGTCCGGATGACCGGGACGTTCACGCCAGGCGACCTCGCGGACTTCGACCCACCGAACGTGCGGCAGGCGCAGACGGCCTCCTTGCCGTCGAGGGAGATTCGTCGCGCGACCGCCGCGCTCGACGTGCGTCCCATCACAGCCCGCCGGCCGCCCAATGTCGTGCTCATCGTCCTGGAGTCGGTAGCGGCTCGGTGGACCAGCCTGCACAATCCGCTTTATGCCACGACACCAACGCTGCAGGCGGAATCGGCGCGCAGCGCCGTTGTGGACAATTTCTACGCGCACATCGGTCGAAGCTCCAATTCGATGGTCGCGATGCTGTTATCGACATACCCGAAGCTCGATTTTCAAGAGGTCACACAGCAGTATCCGGGCCTTCCCGGCACCTCGCTGGCGACGATGTTTCGAAGCCAAGGGTATCGGACGACCTTCGTCACGCCGAGCGACATGGCATGGGCCGGTTGGCGCGGGTTCCTCGAAGGCCACGGCTTCGACGACGTCCTGGATTACCGCGACCTTGCCTGTCCTGCGATGGTCTCGTCGTGGGGAGTCGAGGATCGCTGCATGGTCGACGAGGTCGTGGACCTGATTGCCAGTGCCGGCACGAGGCCCTTTTTCGTGACCGCGTGGACGACGCAAACGCACCATCCGTACGAGCCCAGTCCTGGAGTTCCTCTGCTCAATCTGCTGCGGGAGTCGACCCCGGACGACTGGGAGCTGGGCCGGTACCTGAACGTCGTGCACGAGACGGATCGCCATCTCGCACGCATCTTCGAGGCAGTACGTCGCGCCGGTCTCGAGCAGGACACGCTGATCGTCGTGACGGGCGATCACGGTCAGGCGTTTGGATATCCACACAACACGTACGTTCAGGGCCGCACTGTGTACGAAGAGGACGTGCACGTGCCGCTGATGGTGTGGTACCCACGCAGGTACAAGGCGGCCGCTCGCGTGCCGGGGGTCGGTAGCCATGTGGATCTGGCGCCGACGATCGCCGATCTGATCGGACTGCCGGCAGCGCCAGAGTGGCAGGGACGCAGCCTTTTCGACGAGAGTCATCCGCGTCGCGCGTACTTTTACGTCGCGGAAACTCATTTCCGGCTTGCAGTTCGCGAGGCGAACTGGAAGTACATCTACAGCGTCCACGATGGACGCGACGAGCTCTACGATCTGCAAGCCGATCCGCTGGAGCAGCGCAATGTCGCCGCGCAGCATCCCGATCGCTGCGATCGCTTGCGGCAGCGTCTCGTAGCCTGGACCGAAGCGAATCGCCGACAGTACGAGCAAGTCGAAGCGAGATTGTATCGGTGAGGCCGAGGACGTCGGCGAGCGCGTGACGACAACCGCGAAGTGTTCCACAACTGGATCGACGCCAATCGCGTAGACGCAGCCTTTGGCGAAGGCGGCCTGCGGTCGAAGTCGGCATTGACGGCTTGCGAAAGCGGCGGGAGATGGCGGCCGGCTGCTTCGGTAAACCGCCCCCCCAAAGTCGACGTTCGGCTACGACGTCGGTTGTGTCAGTCGCGAGCGGACGATCAGATGCATTGCGTTGCGCTGATACAGCTTGAGCAACGCGTCACGGGCCGCTGCCGCGTCCGCCTTGTCTCCGGCTTTCTCAGCGGCGAGCACACCTTCCGATTTGCACCATTCGTTCGTGCGGACACACTGGTCGAAATGCGCGCGCGCACCTGCGGCGTCGCCTGACGCCACAGCGACCTGTCCGCGGGCGAAGTGCTCCTTTACGCCGGTGGCAGCGTGCAGCCATCGGTGGCGCGCGAGATAGGCAGGGCCTTCCCAGACTCGTCGACGGTCGATGCCTGCGCATGCGACAGGCCTGTTCGCCTCCGCGCCCTGATGCGTTGTTCCAATCGAGTTGTTCGTATTCCGCGTCGAAGTCCCAGACACCGGGGAGATGAGTCACATGCTGCCATTTGCGCGCCGTTCCCTTCTTCAGCTGGCGATCCTGACCCTGTTGGCGCCGGCACTGGGGCTGCCAGCGGCCGCCCAGACGCAAAAGCCAGCGGCCGCCCAAACGCAGAAGCCCCCCGCCAAGCCTGCGCCCAAGACCGCTCCCCCGGCAACTGCCAAGCCGGTGCCGGCGAAGCCACCAGAACCTGTCAAGCCACCCGCACCGCCGCCACCGCAGGACGTCCGCTTCAAGTCGACCTATACGACTGGCGACATGAAGACTGAGAGCGTGACCTACATCAAGGGTGAACGGGAGCGTTTCGAGTTCCAGGACATGGTCCTGCTCAAGCAACGCGACCAGAAGCGCACGATTCAGATCAGCAAGGCTGCCAACACGTACCTCGTATCGCCGGACGGCATGCCGGCACCCATCGTCCCGGGCGCGCCAGCAGCAGCTCCGCCCAAACCGCCTGGCGTCATCGTGGTCGCCACGACCATCGTCGATACTGGCGAGCGGAAGGAAGTGTTCGGCCGGCAGGCCCGTCACGTGAAGACGATGATCGACAAACAGCCGATGGCCGGTGCGTGCGATACCACCCGGCAGCGCTTCGAGACCGACGGGTGGTACATCGACGCGCCAGGCACGCTGACGCTGCCAGCGAGCCCGGACCAGAGTGTAGGCACGATGCCTGACGGCTGCGCCGACAAGATCCAGGCCACGAGCAACGGCGACTCGAAAGTCTTCGGGTTCCCGATCGCGTATACGACGACGATGACGGGCGAGGACGGGAAGCCCATGATTGCGAAGATGGAGGTGACCGAGTTCGAACAGACGACGCTCGATCCGGCGCTCTTCGAAATTCCGCCCGGCATGAACGCGGCGTTGAACTTGCGCGAGCTGTCCAAGGCGTTGAGCGATGCCAATGAGGTGCAGCTCGCGGCGGAAAGTACGGCCCCGCCCGCGCCTGCCCCAAAGACGCCGGGTGTTATTCGTATCGGCGTGCCGGAATTCACCAACAAAACGCCGCAGGCCGTCGACACACGCACGCTGCGTCAGCGTCTCATCACGAACCTGGGCGACCTCAAGTTCGAAGCCGTGCCGATGGTAGCCGCGCCTCCCGCGGATCTGCAGAAGCGTGCGAACGATCTCGGGTACGACTACCTGCTGGTGGCGGAGGTCACCGAACTGAAAGTGTCGAAGCCTGGTGCGTTCGGCGGCCTCATGAAAGCCGCATCGGTCGCCGGTGGACGGGGCGGAGTCACTGGCGCGGCCGCCGGCGCTGCCGCCGGCGCCGCGGCGCCCAAGGAGAACACTGAGTCGAGTATCGCGGTGAAGCTCCTGCAACCCGATGGCAAACAGCGCTTCTCCACGACGCTCAAGGGCAAGGACGGTAGCGACTTCAACTTTCAAACAGCCCTTGGCCTTGCGAAGTTCGCCGGCGCGATGTACCTCACGATGTTCGCTGGCCCCCAGATGTATATGCGCTTGAATAGCTTCGGGGCTGCGAACCTCGGTGGCATGGGCATGCTGGGAAGCCCGATGCTCTACCAGATCCAGGCGAGCGGACTCGGTATTGGCAAAGGCGCAGGGATCGATGCGACGGCCGGGGCCGCGTCATACCTGATGCAGCAAGCCGTGACCATGAACGACCTGGGTGGTCTGGTCGGTCTGCCCGGACAAGGTCCGTCCTATGACGAATCGCTCGGCGAGGCAGTCCAGCACGCAGCCAAAGCCGTGCAAAAGGCGCTCGAGAAGAAGTAGAGGAGACCGCTGACGGTCATCATCGCGGGGTGTCCGCCATGCTCGCGATCAGCCACTCGCCGTCTATCTTACGGAGAGAGAAAACGTCCCGCGCGGTTCGTTGCTCCGGCACGGGGGTCGTCGCGGGCTGGCACAGGTACGTCGTCTGAACCGTGACAGTGGCCGCCGTCGGATCGTTTTCCGCAAGGGCCATTGTCATGTTGTTCGCGAAGCTCACCTCGTAGGCTCGGCAACCGCGAAACTGACTGTCGATCCGTTGACTCGTCTCTTGCGGAAGTGACGGATAGACGGCGCGCAGCGCCGTCAAACTCCTGGCCGAGTATGCCTTCTGGTATCGCTCGAGTGCCTGGACAATTCCGGCGCGCTCCCCGGCCAGCGTGCCGGCACCAGGAGTCACAGCGGGTGGCGGACTCGGCGCCGCTGCCACTGGAGTCTCGGTCCGCGTGGGCACCGGAGCCTCGGGGGTCGGCGATGGGATCGCAGGAGGCGATGACGCCGCACTCGCTGGAGGAGCGCCCGGTTTGGCAGCCCTCGCGGCCGCCGTCGTCGCAGCCGCGGCCCGTGCTTCGGACTCCGCGCGTCGATATGCCTCGGCGGCCACAAGCGCCTGTCTGCCAGCATGCACGTAGTCGCTTCGGCTTGACGCAGCGTCGGCAATATTTCGTGCCTGTTCCGCAGCCGCGTACGGAGCCGGTGCCAGTTCGGCAGCCTTCTGACTCGCTGCGGCCGCGAGCGCCGCATCCATTGAACGAGCCGCCCCCTGCGCCACGGAGTGGGCGAGCGCGGTGACGCGTCGGTCATCCGATGGCCCGATGCGATCTAATTCCGCGAGCGCCACCGCGATGTTGCCCCCCTGATTCAGCTGGGCTATGCGAGCCAGTTGCGCCGACAGCGAATCGGCCACCGTTGGGGGCGCCGCCGCAGCTGCCGGGTCCACGGGCGGATTTGATTGTTGAGACGTCGCCACGCCGCCTTGCGGCGTCGCGGCATTGGGATCGACGCGTACAGGGGCGGATGGATTCGAGTTGCCTGGCGCGTCGGGCCTGTTCATCCACAACACGACACCGCCGATCGAAAGTACGAGCACGGTGGCCGCGACGACTATCGGCGCCCTGCGGGGTGAAGAGCCGGTCCCGCTTACCGATTGCGTCGATCGAGGCGTCGCGTCGGGACCTGCCGGTTCCGGCGTCGCCCGTACGTGACGCTCTTTCTCCTGCTGAATCTCGACGAGAAGCTGCGAGGCTTCGAGGTCGTCTGGATCCAGCGTCAATGCGTCTTCGCAGGCGGCAGTGGCAAGCGCGAAGTCGCCTCGCGTCAGCGCCGCGCGCGCCGCGTCGCGATGAGCCACGATCTGCCGCGCGCGACGTTCCAGCAGGGCGCGTCGCTCCGCTGATGACGCGGGGCGGGTCGACGGCTTCGACCTGTTCCTGGCGGGGATGACAACTGTCGCGACTTGCAGATTCGGATCGACGCTGTTGCGGGCGCGCCCAATCGCGATACGCATCTCGTCGAGATCGGCAAATCGATCGTGCGGGTGCTTCGCGAGGGCCCGCACGACGATCTGCTCCAGCTCTCCCGGAAGCTCCGGGCACAGCTCCGCGAGCCGTGCCGGGTCTGCCTGTGGCAGGCGCTGCAGGAGGCCGTCGTCCAGTGACCCGGGGAATGCCTGGTGGTAGCAGAGCAGCTCGTAGGCCACTGCACCGACCGAGAAAATGTCGCTGCGAAAGTCGACCGGTCTTCCAAGCATCTGTTCGGGCGACATGTAGTTGAGCGTGCCGAGCATGGCGCCGTCGGACGTCATTGCCGAATTCGCGACTCGCGCGATTCCGAAGTCGAGGATCCGAATGATGCCTTGCGGGTCAACCATCACGTTCGCCGGCTTGATATCCCTGTGCACGATGCCGACGCGGTGTGCATGGTGGAGCCCGGCGCAGATCTGCTCGACGAAGGAACACTTCTGCGCCAGCGGCAACTGCTGGCGCCGCCTGATGACTTCGGCCAGCGTCGTGCCGTCGACGTACTCCATGGCGATGAACGGCTGATGGTCGTGCTGATCGACCTCGTAAATGGTGACCAGGTTTTCGTGTCGGAGGTTGGCTGTGGCGCGGGCTTCCCTGAGGAACCGTTGCAGCAGCTCCTCGTCCGCGAGCGCCTCTCTCAGGACCTTGATGGCAACCTGTCGATCCAGATTCGGATCGCGCCCGAGATACACCGTCCCCATCCCGCCGTGGCCGAGGCGGCGCACGATTAGGTACTTGCCAATCTGCGGAGGTGACGTCGCCAACTCAGCTCGCTGATGAAGACGTCATTATAGCGACGTCGTACGGGACGGTCCCCGCACGTGCTCATTCGCGCTGCTGAGATTCGGCTTCACGCGACATCGGCGTTATTGTGATGACCCTTATGTTTCGGCCTCTCTCGGCGGGCGCGACAGCGGCGGCCCTCTTGCTCGCGCTTATCGCGCTCGTCTTAGTGCCCATAGCTGCGCCCGGTGTTGGCAGCCAGGTTGCGTCCCCTTCGTCGCCTCTCGTCGAACGCTTTGTGATGGGCGCGAGCGGACCGGCACTCGATGCACCATCGCGGCCGGGTCGCTTCGTCGCGTCGATTGGCGCAGGCGCCGCTGCGCTTGGCTACGAACATCGACCGTTAGAGCTATGGGCGTGGCCAGTGAAGATCGCCGACGATTTCGATGTCGCGTTTCTGCTTGAAAACTATCCGGCGCCCTTGGAAGGTCGAGACCTGCTGGCGCGGGTCAGCGTGCGTCCGGAATCGACCACGCTCATCTACGCGCACGCGGCGTTCACGGTGCGACAGATTCTCTTCGTTCCGCCCGACGACTCCGCCATTGTCATGCTCTTCGACGTGAAAAGCGTGCTGCCGGTGCAAGTGATCGTGCGCTTCAGGCCGCGGCTCCGCTTGATGTGGCCGGCCACGTCGATGACGCCGTTCGTGGCCTGGGATGCCGCGACGCAGGTGTACGACATTGGCGAAGAGTCCGGGAAACTCGCGGCGGTCATCGCAGCGCCGGGCGCGCGCGATCTTGGCCTGCTGCCTTACCAGGAGGAGCCGAGGGACGTGCCGGTCGCATTTGCATTCGATCCGGCGCGCTACGATGCATCACGGCACCTGCCAGCGATCGTCGTTACCGCCAGCACGGACGGACGGGAGCGCGCACGCGACACGGCGGCGCGCGTCCTGAGAGATGTGCCGTCGCTGCATGCGGCGACCGTGAATCACTATCGTGCGCTGCTGGAATCGACGCTCGACGTCGACACCCCTGATGATCGGCTCGATCGCGCGTTCACGTGGGCCAAGGTCGGCATCGACAAGGGGCTTGCGACGAACCCGACGCTCGGAACAGGTATGGTGGCTGGCTTCCGCCCGTCTGGCGATAGCGAGCGTCCCGGCTTTGCGTGGTTTTTCGGACGAGACGCGCTGTGGACGGCGCTCGCGACCACGTCGTACGGCCGATTCCAGACGACGCGCGCGGCGCTGCAGTTCCTTGCGACGCACCAACGGTCGGACGGCAGGATACCGCACGAGGTCTCGCAGAGCGCCGCGTTCGTGCCGTGGTTCACGGGCTATCCGTACGCGTGGGCGAGCGCGGATGCCACGCCATTGTTCGTGATTGCGCAGGCCGACTACTGGCACGCCGCCGGTGACCAAGCGTTCCTCGATGGCAGTTGGCCCGCGATCGTCAAGGCATATGAGTTCTCGCGCGCAACCGATCGCGACGGGAATGGCTTGATCGACAACACGAACGTCGGCCACGGATGGGTGGAAGGCGGCGCGCTCTATCCCGCGCACGAGGAGATTTATCTGCAAGGTCTATGGATCGAGGCGCAGCTAGCGATCGCCGCGCTCGCCGACGAGCGCGGTGACGCGTCGCTTGCTGCGCAGGCGCAGGCGGGCGCCGAACGCACGCGGGCCGCCGTGGAATCGACGTTCTGGCTGGAGAAAACCGGCCACTATGCGTTCGCGACGCGAACGCCCACTGCTACGCCGAGCGTTGCGGAACCAGGTCCGGAGCGCCGCCGGCGACAGGCGGCGTTGGACCTGCTGGCGCCGGCGCGTCGCGTCGACGAGGACACAGTGCTGCCGGCGGTGCCGCTCTGGTGGCGAACGCTCGACCCGGCTCGCGCGGAAATCGAGATCGATCGATTGGGGAGCGGCGCGCTCATGACCGATTGGGGGGCGCGGCTGTTGTCGCGAACGAGCGCCTTGTACGATCCGCTCTCGTATCACTACGGATCCGTATGGCCACTCTTCACGGGCTGGGTTTCAATGGCCGCGTATCGATATGGCCGTCCACATGTCGGCTACCAGGCGCTGATGGCCAATGCGCTGCGTACCGAAGCGGACGCACTCGGCTCGATCACGGAGCTGATTTCGGGTGAGTTCAACACGCCGTTCGGCCGTTCGGCGCATCACCAGGTCTGGTCGCAGGCGATGGTCGCGTTACCGCTCCTGCGCGGGCTGCTCGGCATCGAGGTCTCGCGTGGAGGTTCACTCACGATCGCGCCGCAATTACCCGCTGACTGGCGCTCGGTCCGCATTCGACGTGTGGCTTCGAGGGGCGCGCGATTCACCCTGGATATCGAGCGGACCGACGAGCGCTATTCGATCGGCCTCAATCGCGATGGGGGGTCTTCGTCTGTCGCTCTCGTCTTCGCGCCCGCGCTGCCCCTTGACGCGAACGTCAGGCGCGTGACGGTGGGCGGACGCCTGCATCCTTTCACGATCGAACGCGAAGGCAACACTCAGCGGGTCCGTGTCGCGATCGAGCAGCCGTCGCTGCAGATCCGTGTGGACATCACGCACGACGCGGGCACCGATGTCGTTGTACCAATCGTCGAGCCAGACCCGGGGGCCGAATCAGAAGGGATACGGATCCTTCGCGTCATGCCCGAACGCGCCGCGCTCGGATTGATCGTCGAAGGACGCGGACAGCGAACGTACACGCTGACGATCCACAGCCCGCGGACAGTCGGCTCCATGGGCGACACAGGGGGCGTGACCCTCCTCAGCAGGCAGGGCAGGGCGCAAACCATCTCGATCAGCTTCCCGGGATCTCCCAGCGACTACGTGCGCCGCAATCTCCGGTTGCCGCTGAAGTAACTCTTGGACGCAAAGAGGCAAGAAAAGGACCTGACCTGATCGCGTCGTCAGCGACGACGATGGGTGAGTGCGGCGTAAAGGCCTGGGATCGCCAGAAGTGTCACCGGCGTGGAGAGAGCGAGGCCACCGATGACGGCTAGCGCCAGCGGACGCTGCAGCTCTGCTCCTGCTCCAAGGCCGAGTCCCAACGGTAAAAGTCCGAAAAGCGTGCAGAACGTGGTCATGAGGATAGGTCGAAGGCGGATGCGGCCGGCCTCCCCGATCGCCGACTCGAATGACTGCCCGTCGGCATGAAGCTTCTCGGAGAAATCAAGCAGCATGATGCCGTTCTTCACGACAAGGCCGACGAGCAGGATCAGTCCCATTGACGATGAAATGTTCAGGTCTGTGCCGGTGAGCAGTAACAAGATGAGCGCTCCACCGACGGATAGAGGAGCCGCGAGAAGGATGAGCAATGCCGGCGTCCACGCCCGAAAGTGAATGACGAGAACCAAGAACACCAGGCTGACGGCCAGCGCCCCAACCATGAGCATCTCGCGGAACGCCTCCCCCTGCGATTGGTACTGACCGCCGAACTCGTACGTGTAGCCGATCGGCAATGGCAATTCACGAAGCCTGCTCTGAATGTCGCCGACGGCGCTGCCGAGATCGCGCCCTTCGAGCCGGCCGCTCACGACGGCCATGGGACGAAGGTTCTCGCGGCGCAGCTCGCCCTGTCCATTTGCGCGCGTCGCAGTCGCCACTTCGGACAACGGTATCGGCTTGCCATCGCCGGCGTGAATCAGCGTATGTGGCAATGCATCGGGATTGAAGCGAATGGAATCCGGCAGGCGAACGCGGACCGGAATCGTCCGATCCGCCAGGCGCAGGTCGGACGTCAGTTGCCCGAGCCAGTTCCCCGTCAGCTGCTTCGACACCTGTTGCGCGTTGAGGCCGTAGCGCGCGGCAGCGATCGGGTCGATTGTCCATGTGACTTCCGGATTGCCGCGTTGCGGGCCGACGACGTCGACGACGCCCTCGATTTCCGTCAACGCTTCCTCGACCGGTTCGGCCAGAGCGGCGAGGCGCTCGGGATCGTCGCCGAAGATCTTCACTTCGATCGGCTCAGCGCTGCCTTCGAGATCGCCGAGCATGTCCTGCAACAGCTGCACGAATTCAACCTCCACAAGAGGCACAGCGGCGTGCACGCGTTCACGAACGTCGCTGATGATCTCCTCTGACGGTCGACGGCGTGCCCTCCGCGGCTTGAGGCGGACGAGGATGTCGCCGCTATTCTGCGCAGTGGCGAACAGACCGAGCTCCGATCCCGTGCGACGCGAATACGCGGCAACCTCTGGTGTCTCGGCAACGACGCGCTCGATGATGCGCACCTGGCGATCGGTGTCGGCCAGAGCACTGCCCTCGGGCGTCAAATAGTCGAGGACGAAACCGCCTTCATCGGCCGGCGGAAAAAAACCGGTTCCGACGCGTGAGAACAAGACCACTGTGAGCGTCAGCAAGAGAGCGCCAGTTGCAACCGAGATCGCCGGGCGCCGCACCATCACGCCCAGCATGCGCTCGTACATCTGCTCGAGCCGGCCATGCCACTGACCAGCAGGTTGATGGTGCGCCGCGGCCCAACGCGCCATCAGCGCGACGACGCTCACCGCAAGCGCAAGTGAGATCAGCACGGCGACCGAGAGCGACAGCGAGAGCGCCTGAAAGAACTGGCCGGGCACTCCCGACAGCAGACCCAGTGGCGCGAATACCACCACGGTCGTGAGTGTCGAGCTGACCAGCGGTTGTGTGATCTGCGAGACCGCGCCCAGCACACTCTCGCCCCCTTCGCCGGCCCGCCGATGCACGTTCTCGACCACCACCACGGCATCGTCGATCACGAGGCCGATGGCGACGGCGAGCCCGCCGAGCGACATCAAGTTGATCGTGCCGCCGAAGAGCCACATAAACGCGAACGTCGGAATGACGGCCATTGGCAGCGTGATGGCCGCAATGAGCGTGAGCCGCCAGTCACGCAGAAAGACGAGCAGCACCGCAATCGCGAGGAGGCCGCCGATTAGAATGGCGTCGCGGACGCTGGCAATCGATTCCTCGACGAACTCGGCGAGGTCGTACACGCGAGTGATCGTGATGCCCGCAGGCAGCACGGTCTTGAGGTTGTCGAGCGCGCGATCGACCGCCGCCTTGAGCTCAAGGATGTTGGCGCCGATCTGCTGAGCGATACTCATCGAGACGGCATCGCGTCCATCGCCGGTGACCAGGAGCGTTCGATCCGGCGCGCCCATCGAGACGGTGCCGAGATCCGAGACGCGAACCGTCGCGCCGCTCTTCACCAGCACCGGCGCCCGCTCGATATCGTGAACGTCGGTCCACAGGCCGGAGGCGAGGGTCAGATGCTGTTGGCCCGACTGCGCGAAGCGGCCTACCGGCTCGATTGTGTTCTCCGCTGCGAGTGCGTCCGCGACGTCGACGACGCCGAGGCCGGCCGCTGTCAGTTTGGCCGGATCGAGCACCACCTCGACCTCGCGCGTATCGCTCGACAGCACCTCGATGATGCCTGCGCCTGGTGCGCGCGCGATCTCGGGCTTGGCGACGTAGTTTGCGTACTCGTAGAGCTGCGCAATCGGTAGCGTGCCGGTCAGGCTCAGGATGAACACCGGAAAGATCTCTGGCGTCATCCGTTCGATCCTGAGTGTCGTCCCCGAAGGTAGATCGCCGGTGATCTCGGCGACGCGGTTCTGTACCATCTGCAGCGCCACCACCATGTCGGTGCTCGCCACGAACTGTGCGGAGATTTCCGTTGCGCCGCGAATGGTTCTCGACCGCACGCGCCTGATGCCGGGCACGGCCATCACGACCTGCT
>Ga0075421_100006969_pt1 | contig 13811 bp, 10 predicted proteins | sample SoiMetdeltSBSDD5_FD_75292 | JGI IMG/M metagenome (GOLD analysis project Ga0075421, IMG submission 75292) | Bulk soil microbial communities from a Populus tree surrounding site in Tennessee, USA - Soil MetaG P. deltoides SBSDD5 | ecosystem: Environmental > Terrestrial > Soil > Tree plantation...
CCGTTCGTCGAGGTGAAGGAGATCGTCGGCGGGTACATGGTGGTCGTCGCCGACAGCTACGAGCGCGCGCTCGAGGTCGCTCGGGGGTGCCCGGGCCTGCTGCGGCCGGGGTCGAGCTGCGAGATCCGGGAGCTCGACGGCCCCTGACCCCGGCGATGCGCGCACCCGGCCTCGTCGAGCACTTCTTTCGGCACGAGTACGGCCGGGCGGTGGCCGTGCTCGCGCGCCGGGTCGGGGTGCAGCACCTCGAGCTGGTCGAGGACGCGGTGCAGTCGGTGCTCATGGCGGCGCTGACCGCGTGGACGCAGGACGACGTGCCGGACGATCCGGGTGCGTGGATCTACCGCGCGGCCTACAACCGCGTGATCCAGGACCTGCGGCGGACGACCGGGCGAGCCAGGATCCTGGACCGAACCGCGGGCGAGGCGGTCGACGCCTCCGGCCACCCGGCGACCGCGTTCTTCACCGGCGAGATCCGGGACGACCTGCTGCGGATGCTGTTCGTCTGCTGCGACGAGGCGATCCCGTGGGAGTCGCAGCTGGTGCTGGCGCTGAAGACGCTGTGCGGGTTCAGCACCGCGGAGATCGCGCTCCGCCTCTTCACGTCCGAGGCCAACGTGCACAAGCGCCTGGGGCGAGCCCGGGATCGGCTGCGCCAGACCGCGCCGGAGCTCGAGCCGCCGCCGCTGGCGTCGCTGCGCGGGCGCCTGCCGGGCGTGCACGGCGTGCTCTACCTGCTCTTCAACGAGGGCTACCTGTCGGCGCACGCCGAGGAGGCGATCCGGCGCGAGCTCTGCGACGAGGCGGTGCGGCTGACGACGCTCCTGGCCGAGCATCCGGTCGGCGCGGTGCCCGAGACGTTCGCGCTGCTCGCGCTGATGCACCTCCACGTCGCACGGCTCGGTGCCCGGACCGACGCGGCCGGCGGCCTGCTGCTCCTCGAGGAGCAGGACCGGTCGCGCTGGGATCGCGAGCGCATGCGCACCGGTGCGGAGTGGCTGGCGCGCGCCGCGACCGGGGACGTCTTCTCGCGGTTCCACGCCGAGGCGGGCATCGCCGCCGCGCACTGCTTCGCGCCCACGTTCCAGGAGACGCCCTGGCACGAGATCGCCGATCTCTACGGCATGCTCGAGCGCATCGCGCCGTCGCCGTTGCACACCCTGAACCGGGCGGTCGCGGTCGCCGAATGGCAGGGCCCGGAGGCCGGGCTCGCGGTGCTCGAAGGGCTCGCGCCGCCCGCCTGGCTGGCCGGCTCTTACCTGTGGGACGCCGTGCTCGGCGATCTGCACCGGCGCGCCGGCCACGCCGAGCTCGCGTGGCAGTATCGCGAGCGCGCGCTGGGGTCGGCACCGACCGATGCCGTCCGCGAGCTGCTCCGGCGGCGACTGGCGTGATCAGCGCCAGATCCGCGACGGCGCCTTGTCGTCGGGCTTCGGCGCCTGCCGCGACGCCGGAGGCGCGCCCGCGCCGCGGCAGCCATCCGGCGGCAGCGACGCGTCGACCCCGCCGCGGGGCTCGGCGGCGGCCCGGTACACCGGCACGCGGCCCATGCGGGCGTCCCACGACGGGTGGCGTCGCCGGAAGAAGTCGAGGCGCTGGGCCGGATCGGCGGCGAAGGCCGGATCGGCCGCGAGGCGCTCCTCGAAGGCGCGCTTCGTCGCCGGATCGCGGGCCAGGAGCTCGCGCGCAAACGCCTCGGCGACGTAACCCTCCATGACCTCCTTCGGCTCGAACACGGCGTTGAACGATCCCCACGCGACCAGGGAGTCGGGCGCCGTCGGCTCGAGGAGGTGCAGGATCAGGCGCGCGCGCGGCTGGGCGATCGGGATCCACAGCGCTCCGGCGGCCACCGCGCAGCGATCGGCCGACCAGGCGCCTGTCACCTCGGCGCGGGTGCGGCCCTCGTACGGCGGCGCGAAGGTCACCTTGTCGGCGCGGAAGACGTCGACGTCGGCGGCTGCCGGCGCGGCGATCCGCCGGTAGCGGATGCCGTGGGCGTCGAGAACCCGGGCGATCCGGTCGGCGAAGCCGGCGGTGACCAGGTAACCGCCGCGGGGCGCCGCGACCGTCAGGCCGGGCTCGAGCTGGTCGCGGAGCGGCACGGTCCAGATCTGCGGCCGGGTCTCGTCGTAGGTGACCGCGGTCGTCCCCGAGATCGGCGAGGTCGCCCGCTCGTAGGCGTAGCCGCGGAAGGCGAACGGGTGGCTCGCGGCGCCGGTCCTGTACGCGAGGACGACGTCGCGGCCGCCGAGCGCGGCGTCGGCGGCGTCGGCGGCGGCCTCGGCGCGGCGCCAGCGGGCGCCGTCGACGGCGGCCCGCTCGAGGAGCGCGACCAGCAGATCGCGCGTGGCGCGGACGCGCTCGGGGTAGGTCCGCCAGCTGTGAGTCTCGACGAGGATGCCCAGGCGATCTCGCGCCGCCGCGTAGGCGTGGGAGAAGCGCACCGGCGCGTCGCTGACCGCGAAGCCGGAGGCCGGATCGTCGTTGGTCGCCAGCTCGGGGTAGAACGGCAGCGGCAGGTGGCCGAGGGCGGTCAGCCGCGCCTGGAGCGCGTCCGAGAGCGAGCGCGCCGCCAGGGCGAGGGCAGCGGCGGCGGACGTGTCGGCGGCCTGCGGCGCGAACGGCGCCACCAGCACCGCGATGTCGTGCTCGAACTTGGCGCCGTCGGTGGTGTGCAGGTCGACGTAGACCGCCGGGTCCCAGCGGTTGAACAGCGCCAGCATCGCCGCCATCTCGGGGGCGTCGACCTTCAGATAGTCGCGGTTGAGGTTCAGGTTCTGCGCGGTGGTGCGGAAGCCCATCTGCTCGGGCCCGCGCTGGTTGGGCCGGTGGTTGGGGCCGAAGCGCTCGTGGCCGTCGACGTTGAAGATCGGCACGAACACGACGGTCGCGGCGCGCAGGGCGCCGGCCGCGGCCTCGCCGGCGAGCGCCTGGCGCAGCGCCAGGAAGCCGGCGTCCTTGCCCTCGATCTCGCCGGCGTGGATGCCGGCCTGGATCAGCAGCACCGGACGCCCCGCCCGCGCCGCCGCCTCCGGGGTCAGGACCCCGTCGTCGGAGACCACCAGCGCGACCAGCGCCCGCCCCTCGGGGCTGGTGCCGAAGCGCTCGCAGCGGGCGCGCCCCGGGTATGCGACGGCGAAGCTGTCGCACACCTGCACCGCCTCGGCGTGGCGGCCGGTGCGGACGAAGCCGGAGCGCTCGGCCTCGGTGACCAGCGCGGCGGCCGGCCGCGACGGTGAGACCGGGGAACCGGCGCAGGACGCGGCGAGGAGCACGAGCGCGGCCGCGGAACAGCGTACAGCCATGCGCCGAATGCAGCAGATGCCGCGCCCGCCGACAAGGGATCGGAGCGTCTTCAGCGCAGCGCCCCCGCCACCTTCACGTCGACCGCGATCCGGTCCTGCGCCGCCCGCGCCCGCAGCCGATCCGGTGCCAGCGCGGCCGCCGCGTCGCGGTCGCCGCGCAGCGTCGCGTCGAAGAACGCGACCACCGCGTCGGCGATCAGGCGGCGGGCCGCCGGCATCGACAGCGGCGCGTCCGGCGCGCACTGCGGGCGAACCTCGGTCTGCCAGAACGCCGGCAGGTGGTCGACGAACGGGCAGATGTCGATGAACGTCCAGTGCGTGCCGAGCTCGAGGTCGACCAGCCAGCGCGGCGTCCGCAGGTGGTCGTAGACCGGCTGCACGCGGGTCGCCAGCTCGATCTGCACGTCCTTGCCGCCGGCGAGGAGCAGCACCGGCGTCTCGATCGCCGCGGCGCCGTCGCCGTCGAAGATGCCCCAGCCGGCAGGCGCCGCGCCGACGACGGCGTCGACCCGCGCGTCGCGCAGCCGCAACGGCGCCGGCTGCGCCGGATCCAGGAGCGCGCACTCGAAGGCGTCCGGGTGCTCGGCGCACAGCGCGCGCCACGTCGCGGTCGGCCCCACCGGCGCGCCGGCGAGGGCGAGCGCGGTGTAGCCGCCGAACGAGTGGCCATAGACGCCGACGCGATCGAGATCGGCGGCGCCGGCGAGCGCCGCCGGCGCGCCGGCGGGCGGCGCGGCCAGGGCGTCGAGCAGCGCGCTGACGTCGCGCGGGCGCTCGCGCGTGATCTCCTGCCGGCGGGCGAGGTCGATGGTCGTGAACGTGTCGCCGACGTGATCGACGGCGGCGACCAGGTAGCCGGCGGCGGCCAGGCGCTCGCCGAGGTACGCCGCCGATTCCTTGACCCCGCCGGAGCCGTGCGACAGCACGACCACCGGGAACGGCCCGCCGGCCGCGCGCGGCGCGTCGGGGAACGCGTCGCCGGGGACGCCGTGGTAGCGCACGGGCGCCGTCGTCACCGGCGCCTGCGCCGGGTACCAGATCGCCGCCGGCAGCTCGCGCCCGGGGCGCGCGACCGTGAAGGTGGCGTAGCCGACCGGCGCCGCCGAAGGCGGCGACGTCTGCGGCGACGCCGGCGATGCGGCGGCCGGCTCCGCCGGCAGCGGCGCGCTGGCCCGGCACGCAGCGGCGGTGATGATCAAGAACACGATCGACAGGCGTGGGGATCGGAACATGGGCTGCCTCCTGGCTCCGATGACCCTACGCACCCCGGCCGCTGCGCTCTTGGAAAAATCGGCCGGAGCCTGCCCTACTTCGCCTGGCAGGCGTCCATCGTCGCCCTGCAGGCCACCGCCGGATCGCCGTCCGCGGTCAACAGGCACCGGAACACCGCCGACGACTCGGCCGACACCGCCGGCGCTGCCTTCACCATGCAGTCGGTGAACGGCTCGAGCCCCTTGGCGCCCGACTGCGACGCCGCCTGGATGCAGGTCAGCGTCTCGGCGCAGGTGGCGGTGCCGTTGCCGACCCACTCGCCGGCGATCCGGTCGTCAGTGTCGAGGCAGTTCGCGGTCTGCGGGTCGGCCGGGTAGAACGACGCGATCAGCATGCACATCTCGTCGGTCGTGCGCGGCCCCTGGTAGACGTCGCGCGCCTCCTGGTTGCGGTAGTCGCAGTAGTAGTCGAGCGTCGACCCGGCCTTGACCTCGAGGCCGTCGGGGAACTGCTTGACCGGCACGTTCTCCCACTCGCCGTTCTCGTAGAACGGCGCCTGGCCGGTCACCATCGCGGCGTAGCCGATGCCGCGGCGGTGCATGTGCGATTGCATGTTCACGATCGTGATGTCGCTGTTCACCGGGCAACGCCAGCGGGCGCGCGAGTCGGCGTTGGCGGCGGCCTTGATGAGCGGGTTGTAGAGGAAGAGGATGTCGCCGCGCTGGCGGATGCTCTCCGCCTTGCGCGTGTAGAGGTTGATCGCGACCTCCGGCTCGACCGCCTCGTCGGTGGCGTTGACGTAGTGCGCGTTCATGAGCAGCACCGCGTTGGCGTGGACCTGCATGCCGACGCCCTCGGGGAACATCAGCGCCGAGTCGCCGTCGCCGTTCTGCGAGCCGCCGACCAGCTTGCTCACCCGCCAGCCGTTGGTGGCGCCGTCGGAGCAGTCGAAGACGCCGCTGGTGTCGACCACCGTCCCGTCCTCCTTCTGCGTCGGGATCGACGTGTAGGGGGTCTCGTACAGGAGGAAGTGGTGGCTGCCCGCGGTGAAGCGGACCTCGTCGCGATAGATCCACATGTCATGGTCGGGCGCCGTCACGAACTGGCAGTGCTCGACCTCCTGGCCCGCCTCGATGCGGGTCGTCATGGTGAACTGCTCGCCCTCGCCGGCCGGCGGCCGTGGCAAGAGCCCGTCGTCGGGCTTGACGTCGTCGCCGCATCCCGCGGCCACCAGCCCGCCCATCATCAAGATACCCAGCACTCGCACCCACGAACCCTTCATGGCATCTCCCGTCCAGAGCTTCCGGCTCCCGGCAGTCGTCGCGGACGACCACGACCTCGACGACGAAGAGCAACATAGCCCTGGCGCAACCAGCACGCACCCCACGCAGTGCTAGTCATCACGGCAACATGCAGTACGACTGGCAACGATCCGGAACGATAACCCCAGGGGGAGGATCCCTCTGCCGGCTGCTATGCATGGAGTCACGTCGGAGGATCCCATGAAGACCGCCCGTCTCCTGTCCCACATCGCTCACCTCGGCCTGGTCGCCGCGGCCGGGTCCCTCGCCGCCTGCTCGAGCACGTCCAATGCCGTGCTCGATCCCGACGCCAGCGGGGCCGATGCCGGGGTCCCCGACGCCCCCGACGTCGTGCGCTTCCAGCGCTGCGTCGGCGCCGAGTTCACGCCCGAGCCGGCCGGCTCCTTCAACAGCCCGATCAACGCGACCATCGCGACCGGCACGCCGTTCCACTCGTCGCAGGACGTCGTCACCACGCCCGACGCCGCGCCGACGGTGCGCGCCCAGTTCAGCTACAGCATCCTCGTCACCGACATCGAGGGCGAGACGATCAAGGCCTGGCTGTGGGACTGCCAGAGCTGGCGCCCGCTCGGCGAGGCGACCACCGACGTCGACGGCCGCGTCGCCATCCCGGTGACCGGCACCCTGCCGATCGGCGTCTACGACGTCCGCTTCGAGGTCGTCGGCGACGCCACCGTCACCGGCTCGACGGTGTGGGTGCTGCCGGCCGGGACCCACCTCGTCGTCAGCGACATCGACGGCACCCTCACCACCTCCGACGGCGAGTTATTCCGCCAGATCCTCGACGGCAGCTACGTGCCGGAGGCGTACCCGGGCGCGGCGGCGCTGATCGACGCCCACGCCGATCACGGCCAGATCCCGCTGTTCCTGACCGGCCGGCCCTTCCCGCTCACCGAGCGCACCCGCGACTGGCTGGGCGACCTCGACTTCCCGCTCGGCCCGCTGCACGTCACCAACACCTTCGCCGAGGCGGCGCCGACCGAGGGCGGGGTCGGCACCTTCAAGAAGACGTTCCTGACCGACCTCCAGGCCGCCGGGTTCGTCATCGATCTCGCCTACGGCAACGCGACCACCGACATCTTCGCCTACCTCGGCGCCGGCATCGCCGCCGACCACGCCTGGATCATCGGTCCGAACGCCGGACAGCAGGGCACCAACGCGGTGATGGACAGCTGGGAGCCGCGCGCCGCCGAGGTCGCGGCCGAGGCGCCGGTCGAGCAGCCGTTCGCCTGGTAGGCGCGGCGCCAGCCGCGCCTACGGGAGGCGCAGGTGGTGGACGAGGATCTCGCCGCGCGTGTTGAAGCGGATCGGGATCCCGGAGGTCCCGGTCCCGCAGTGGGTGACGCCGCGCATGGCGCCGACCTGCCAGACGCCGCGGAAGTAGCGGCGGCCGCGGTTCAGGTGCGTGATGATCGGGATGCCGCCGGGCAGGCAGACCTGGCCGCCGTGGGTGTGCCCGCACAGGTAGAGGTCGACGCCGAAGCCGGCCGCCACGTCGTAGAGCTCCGGCGAGTGGACGAGGCCGATGCTGAAGGCGGCGTCGCCGGCGCGCTCGAGGGCGTGCAGCGCCTGATCGGTGTAGTAGTAGTGGACGTCGTCGGTCCCGATCACGGTGATGCGCGCGCCGCCGCGCTCGATCGACACGCTCTCGTTGACCAGCATCCGGATGCCCATCGCCTCCATCGGCGCCACCATGTGGCAGTCGTCGTGGTTGCCGAGGATGCCGAGGACGCCGTGCCGGGTGCGCACGCCGTCGACCAAGCGCTCGAGCGATCGCATGGTCGGCCCGATCGGGCCGTGCAGCTCGGTCCGGTAGTCGCCGGTCAAGACGCACAGATCGAAGCTGCGGTCGCCGAGCGCGTCCAGGGTCAGGTCGACCAGCTCCGGCATGCCGTCGAGGTGCAGATCCGACAGGTGCAGGATCGTGAAGCCGTCGAAGGCGGCCGGCAGCCGCGGCAGCGCGTGCTCGACGTCGCGCACGATCAGCGTGCGCGCGTTGCGCAGGCCGCGCTCGTGCTGGCCGATCGCCTTGAGCGCCCAGTCGAAGGCGCGGGTCGCGGCGAGCAGCGCGTACCAGTGGTGGTGGCTCTTGCCGCCGTAGCGCTTGCTCTTGATGTTGGCGGTCTCCATCCAGAAGCGATTCGCCGCCCACATCTGGCGGGCGTCGATCGGCCGCACCTCCTCGGGTAGCGCGGGGTCGCCGGCGGGGACCTGACCGGCGGGGATCTGGACGGTTGCCATACACCGGATGCTACCGCGCCGAGCCGATCGGCTCGCGGTGGAGCCGTTGGGCTCCACCGGCGCCCCGGCGCGCGCGCACATTCCGGGCGGATCCGGCATGGCAAGTCGTGGCACGGCCCCTGCTCCCTTCCCGGCCATGCGCAAGATGCTGATGCACTACGTCGCCGCCGTTGTGCTCACCGCTCCCCTCATGGGCTGCCTCGTGACCACCGCGCAGCCGGGTCGGGGACGGCACGTCCAGGAGGCGTCGGGGCGACCGGCCTGTCACCCCAGCCAGTACTGGGATGGCGAGACGTGCCGCCACAAGGGGCGCGGCCACGGCGCTCGCAAGCACGACGGCCGCCGCTGACCCCAGAGATTCTCTCGGGGGATGACGTGGCTTCGCCTGCGGCGCGATCGCGCGCCGCGGGTGATGCCGCAACTTGCCACTGGTAGCTCCCGCAACGCCAGGCGAAGCTCCGACGCTCGTGACGACCAAGCCAGGATTTCGGCCCGCGGTGCGCGGGCTCGTGCGCGAGATCGACGGTCTGCGGGGGATCGCGATCCTGTTCGTCATGCTGCACCACTTCTGGCCGCCGGGCGGACCGCTCGCGGCGGCCGAGGACGTGGCGCACCTGGGCTGGATCGGCGTCGATCTCTTCTACGTCCTCAGCGGCTTCCTCATCACCGGCATCCTCCTCGACACCCGGGGCGAGCCGCGCTACTTCCGCAACTACCTGGCGCGGCGCGCGCTGCGCGTCTTTCCGCTCTACTACCTGGTCCTGGCCGCGGCGTTCATCGTCTTCCCGCTCGTCGAGGGCGGGCCGTGGGCGCAGACCGAGTTCGTCCGCAGCTCGGGCTCGCCGCTCTGGTACGTCTTCTACCTGGGCAACCTGCGCGAGGCGATCTTCGGCACCGAGCCGGCCTACGTCCTCGCCATCCTCTGGTCGCTGTCGATCGAGGAGCAGTTCTACCTGTCGTTCCCGTTCGTGGTCGCCTTCCTGTCGCGGCGGGCGCTGACCCGGCTCCTGTGCGGCCTGCTCGTCTTCGCGCCGCTGTTCCGGCTGGCGATGCTGCTGGCGGTGCCGAGCAACGAGCGGATCCAGTACCTGGGCACGCTGTCGCGCCTCGACGTCCTCGCCCTCGGCGGCCTCCTCGCCCTCTACTACCGATCGCCGGCGTCGGCGGTGTCGTCGCCGGCGCGCCGGCGCGCCCTCGGCGGCGCGCTGCTCGCCCTGATCGCCGCCATGACCGCGGCGTTCCTCCTCGACGGGCTCGATCGCCTGCTCTGGTTCTGCCGCGTCTTCGGCTACTCGCTGGTCGGCCTGACGATGATCACGGCGCTGTTCTGGACCCTCGAGCACCGCGGCACGCGGTGGACGGCGCCCCTGCGCTGGGGCCCGCTGTGCGCCCTCGGCAAGATCTGCTACGGCGTGTACCTCCTGCAGCGGCCGTCGGAGGTGGTGCTGAACAAGCTCCTGCCCCACGCCGGCATCACCCCCGACGAGAACGCGGTCTGGATGCTGTTCGCCAAGTGCGGCTTCGCCGTCGCGGTCGCCACCGCGAGCTGGTTCGTGTTCGAGAAGCCGATCCTCGGCCTCAAGCGCTTCTTCGCGTCGAAGGCGCACCCGTCGCTGGCGAGCGACGCCGCGCCGGCCGCGAGCGACGACCGCCACGACTCGCAGCCGCCGCGGCTGCGCGCTTCAGCATGACGGGGCCGGATCACCGGCCGGCTGCGCCGATTCGGCGTTACTCCGCCACTCGGGGCTGACGATTTGCACTAGAACACTCGCCGACACACGCCTATCAGGCTGTCGGCGCTCTGGCGCACACACTCCCACGGACAACCCATGGCCGCATCCGGTGTGCCACTGTCGACACCGCCGTCGGCGTCCGCCGGCGGGTCCGCATCGATCCCCCCATCGAGATGGCTGGCGTCGATGACGTGGACCACGCAGTCGCTCGGTTCGGTACACCGTGGTGAGCACATGCCATCGAGACACGTACCGAATGAATCCTGATCTCGATCGTAGCACATGTCGAAGTCCCTGTTACAGGTCGCGTCGAGCGGGACCGCAATCCCGGTGGCCGCCAGTATGTCCGGTGGAACTCCGGTCAGGGGAGACGCCGCGACCACCCTCGAATCTCGGAAGGCCCAGCAGCCGACACGAATCATGGTCCAAAGTACCGGCTGTCGCTGAACGTCTCCATCGTCACACGCGACCATCGCCCTCACCGGGCCGGATCGCACACGCGCCAGATCGAACTCACCGGTCGCTGCATTGAAGATTTCATACTTCAAGGCACATTTATTGAAGTTGTCGATCCGACGGCGCGGCCTCCGGTCAACGCTCGCCATCTCATCGTAAATCACGATGTCCGGCGAACAACCGAACATTGCGCACACCACGAAGTCACTGCCGGCCGGGGCCTGCCAGGCGTACCGCTGGTTGGTCCCGGTCAATTCGGCCCGATCGAACTCCTGAACACCGAAGCCATCGATCAGGGTGAAATCCCGCCCCGTCGTCGCGCGCGCACGTCGGGCTCGACAGACCCGCGTTCCCGATGGCGCCGGCTCCGACGGACAGTCGCCATTGACGGGGGTCACCCCGCCACACACGGCGCCAACTGGGCAGTCGACATCGCTCTCGCAGTTCCGCGGCGACAGACACCTCGTATACGTGTCGGTATAGCAGCGACCGGGGCACAGCTCGACCGAGGGGTCCTTGCCGCCCGCGCAGCCGGCCAGCGCCAGCACCAACCAGCGGGCGCGACCATCACGGGCCAAACCGGAGGCGAAGCTCGCCAAGAAAACGCGGCTTGTCATAGCCAACCTCGCAGGCATCCCCGGTAGGGATTCCGTCGGGGAATTCGTGCACGCAAAAGTCGTGCTTGTAGACCCTTTCGTCGATAGTCATGCCGACGTGGGCCTCGAGCGCGACCATGCTCCATGATCTGATGTGCAACCTCGCGAACAGCGAAGGCTGGTACGTGAAATCGTACCGTCCTATGAGGACGTTGTTCTCCTTCCACACCGGGTTTCCCAGCGCTGCGCTGAGCGCAACTCCGAAACGCATGTCGTAATTTCCCGGCTCGAATGCGGCCCCGAGCGCGATCGACGCTATTCCTTGATTGTACCAGATCCAGCTCTCGCGCTTCTGACCGCCAATCTGTGAGGCTGCTATTTCGTGCGGACGAAATGTCAGCCGGACACCGATACCGGGTTCTGCAAACACGAGACGAACGCCCCAGAGCTCGGTACGCATCGCCAGGCTCACGAACCCGCCCATTGACGAGAAAGGAAGGGTCTTGCTCTCCAACGACGTATCGATGCCGCCACCCAGGAACCAGCCAAAGCGCAAGGACTCGGCCATCTCGCCGGGTGGCCGCAGCACGATCCTACCAGACGCGATCTGCTGCTCGGACGCCGCATAGCTGCGGCTCCCGACCACGCGATAAACGATCGACTCATTGCAGCGCACGCCCGGGATCGAAACGCGCTCGCCGCCCTTCGCGATCCGCCGCTTCTCCAGTCGAGGTGTCACGAATTCGATTGCCTCGATCCGGTCACCCGGCACGCTTCTCCAGTCCTGCGGGTCGCCATAGACCACCTGCAACTGGCGCAGATCGGCGGCCACGTACGACGCAAGAATCTGGCCCGAGTAGCGGAGCTCGTCATTCCATGACTCGACCGCGGACTCACCAGGCGCCTGCTTGTGCAGACGGCGGCTGAACACCACCGGCGATGGAAGAGCAAATGCCGGCATCGTCTGAGGAGCACGACAAATGTAGTGACAGGCTGCGTCAGTCTGTCGATCGAGGGTGCACTGCGAACCGGCGGCAACCAACGCGACGTCCGGGCAGCTCCCGATCGGGAGCTGCCCGGGCGACGCCGTCTCGCCATCGGCGTCCTCGTCGGATCGCGGCATCAGGCAGTGGCGCGTCCACACCACCGAGGTCGATCGATAGCCGAGTTGGACCGGTCGTGGTGGAGCGGCGGTGACCCACGCTGCCTCCAGCTCTCCGGTCGCATTCGACAGGTCGCTGCTGGTCAGGACCGTGATCATCTTTTCCCGCTGGTCGTCCCGGTACGGGATCATGGCGGTGAACGAGCTCCTGGCGCCGCCCGGATCGCCGGCGTCGCAGGCCGTGTCGCGACCGCCAATCTGAAAGTGCACTCCGTTCGGCTGGATCCGTACGCTCGGAGCTCGGGGCGGGAGCTGCACCGCGTAGGGAAGGCAGCGCGGATGAAGCGTCAGGTTGAGCCGCTCCCTCGTCCCGATGGCTGCCTCGCGTGAGTCGACGTAGTCGCCGCCGAGCACACGGCCGAATAGATAGCTGCTGGTGATCGGTGCGTTGAAGTACACTGTTGCGACCGTGCCGGTGAGACGCACGAGCTTGACGCCGGCACCGCTGGCATCCGAGTCGAACGCGATGTCGACGAACGCCACGCGGCTGCTGCCGGTCGGGAGGTCGTTCTGGCCGCACTGCATGTAGTGGTGCTTGTCCGGCTTGCGCGGATCCACCGGGCGGACGATCTCGGGCTGACATTGCTCATGTTCCCCTGCGCACGCAACGCTCGTGTGTCGTTTGAGCGCGTGAATTGCAGGGCCGAGCGTGATCTTCTGGTCGTTGGTGATCGTCGCCGCATCGAACACGAACCGCGAGGACGTGGCGTCCCGCTCCAGGCGCTTGAGGACCTTGCCGATCATGGGCTCGAGCTCACGTTCGCCGGAGCACGAGGGGTCGTTCCCGCACGGAGTGGACGTCACGAAGCAGACATACTCGGGCGATTGATCCTCTGCGATGTCAAAGGCGACCGCCAGACGGGCGGGTTTCGCAGCCAACGCGACCGCTGGCGCCGACCCAAGGCCGGCTGCCACGAGCAGCGTCGCGAAGCGCATGGTCAGCACTGGCACACGGAGGCGCATGTGTTGTGCTGACGTTCGTTGACGTCGATGGCCTCGACATCCGTCATGGCCAGAATACGGCAGTGCCCGGGGCACGCATCAGCGCGGGTCACGTGCACGTAGTCCTGCCCCTGCAGCATACAGACCGGCGGTAGGTGCTTCTCGAGCCGGTCGGCCGTGAGAAGCCATTTGCCCGGCACCCCGCGGAGGCGTATGACAACCGCGCTCGGCGGCGGATCGCAGAGCAAGGCGAGGTTGCGATCACCGATCGGGACCGGTTCGACCGTCCAGGTCCGATCACCAGACACGGCAGTCGCTGTCGTGTTTGGCACCGCACGGTGCACGTCGAGCACCCCCCACCGGTTCCGCTGGCACCGCGAGGCCCGAATCGAGCGTCCCTGCGGCGCCACCACGGTCACCGAAGCCGTCGGGAGCCAGTCCGGGAGCGCGAGGACGCTGCCCACGTCGAGGCTGCGGGGCGTCAACTCGACCGTCGCGGCAGGAATGACCCCGGTGCGAAAACAGGCACGCGCCTCGCCGTCGCCGGTCCAGGTCGAACCGAGCGACGACTCCAGCCGAACCTGCACATTCGAGATCCCGAGGGATCGGACCACGACCGGGTCCGTCCCGAACGGGCGGGAGGTCGCGCACTCAAGAAGACCGCGTTCGCCACCGCTGAGACGTATCCGGAAGGAGCGACTACGGGCCTCGATCGCGGGCACCATGAGGCGCTCATCAGCTTTGACACCATGGGCTTCGAACAGCGGCCGCTCCTCGGACGCGCCGTGAATCGCGACATCCGAGCTCGCCGCTCCGGGCTCGAACGCGACCGCGGTCAACTC
>Ga0075421_100006970_pt1 | contig 13811 bp, 11 predicted proteins | sample SoiMetdeltSBSDD5_FD_75292 | JGI IMG/M metagenome (GOLD analysis project Ga0075421, IMG submission 75292) | Bulk soil microbial communities from a Populus tree surrounding site in Tennessee, USA - Soil MetaG P. deltoides SBSDD5 | ecosystem: Environmental > Terrestrial > Soil > Tree plantation...
CGCTTTTCCCTCGCAAGGCTGGCAACACACAGCGGCAGAGGGCTGCCGCAGTCCATGACGCGGGCGCGCGGCTCGCACGCACCAGGCCATCGCAGTGGCCACAGAATTCTTGAAACCGCTCTAGACTAGTCTGGAGCCTGTCCCCAAACCATCTGGTCAGCCCACTTTGTCGCGAGGCTTTGTCGCACACTTTGTCGAACCCGTGCGGTTTCCGGCCATTTTCGACAAAGGGGTCCGACAAAGTGCGTGACAAAGGTCCCCACACGCCATTCGGGGACAAGTCTAGTCTAACTACTCCCACTCAATCGTCCCCGGCGGTTTGCTGGTGATGTCAAAGACGCAACGATTGACGCCTTTCACTTCGTTGACGATCCGGTTGGCGATCTTCTCGAGCAGTTCGTACGGAAGCTTCACCCAGTCGGCCGTCATGCCGTCCTGGGATTCAACGATGCGCAGCGCAATCGTGTAATCGTAGGTCCGTTCGTCACCCATCACTCCAACGCTGCGCACCGGCAGCAGCACGGCGAAGCTTTGCCAGACTTTGTAATACCAGCCGCACGCTTTCATCTCCTCGACCACGATGGCATCCGCGTTGCGCAGGATTTGAAGACGCTCGGCGGTGACTTCTCCGAGAATGCGAACGGCCAGTCCGGGTCCGGGGAACGGCTGGCGATGGACGATCTCCTTCGGCAGCCCGAGCTCCAATCCAAGCTGGCGGACTTCGTCCTTGAACAGGCATTTGAGCGGCTCGACCAGCTTGAACTTCATGTTCTTCGGCAGGCCGCCGACGTTGTGATGGCTCTTGATCATCGCGGCCGGATTGCCGGCAATGGGCACGGACTCGATCACGTCCGGATAAAGCGTTCCCTGCGCGAGGAACTTCGCTTTGCCGGCGCGTTTGGTCGCCGCCTGAAACACTTCGATGAAGGTCCTGCCGATGATCTTCCGCTTGCGTTCGGGGTCGGTGACGGCCTTCAGCCGTGTGAGAAAGAGTTGAGACGCGTCTTCGTACTGGAGTTTGATGCGAAAGTTGCGTCCAAAGACCTCCTGCACGACTTCAGCTTCACGCGCGCGGAGCAGGCCGTTGTTGACAAAGATACAGGTGAGCTGGTCGCCAACCGCTTTGTGAATGAGAGCGGCGGCAACGCTGGAATCAACACCGCCGCTGAGGCCCAGAATCACGTGTTCGTTGGCGACCTGTTTTCGGATTTCTTCAACCGCCTGGTCCACGTAATTGCGCATCGTCCAGGCCTTGCCGCAGCCGCAGACGCCGTGGACAAAGTTGCTGTAAACCTCGCGCCCGCGCGGTGTGTGCACGACTTCCGGGTGGAACTGGAGCCCATACATATTGGCCGTGCGATTTTCGATGGCCGCATAGTCCGAGTTCTCCGTGGTGGCCACAGGGACAAATCCCTTGGGCAGACGGGTAAGCCGGTCGCCGTGGGAATTCCAGACCTGGAGCATCTCCGGCAACCCTTTGAACAAAGGGCAAGAGTTGTCGCGAACGGTCAAAGTGCCTTTGCCATACTCCCGCTTCTGGCCCGGCTCGACCTTGCCGCCGAGGAAGTGGGCCAGGATCTGAACGCCATAACAGATGCCGAGGACAGGAATGCCGAGCTTGAAAATGTTCTTGTCCGGCAGCGGCGCATCCCCGGCATACACGCTGGCGGGGCCGCCGGAAAGAATGAGGCCGCTGGGTTTTAACGCGGCGATCTGCTTCGCGGGTGTGTCATACCGAAGGATGGTGGAATAGACGTTGCACTCGCGAATGCGGCGCGCAATGACCTGCGTGTATTGGGAACCGAAATCGAGAATGACAATCTGCTCGTTCATCGAGAGAATAAGGGGCCACTGTTTGCCCGCGAACACGGACTTTGGCGAGAAGAATTTCGTCCGTCCCACACGAGGAACTGCGTCGAAGCTTCAGACGGCTCGCCTTGAGCCGATCGACTATTGAGGAACGACTTTTACTTCCCCTTTCGTCGAATCGTAAACGATCTTCATGCCGTAGGGTGCTTCCGGGAGTTTCGTGAGGTACTTCTCCGTCACCAACTCGTTCAGGTCCTTCGGATAACGGCCTTCCGACACCTGGAAGAGCTGGACCGCCTTGTTCAGCGAAGCGGTGTCGATGGTTTTCTCGGACGATTTCTTGGCCTTGGCGACGGCGCCGAGGTAATCGACCGGGGCGGTAACGGGGTTGCCGCTTGCAGCCGGGGCATTCGTGGACTTTGGCGTGGAACTCTGGTCTTTCTGGTCGCAGCCGGCCAGCGCCAGCGCCGAGATAATGACCGCGATGAACGAGGTTTTCATGGAATTAACTGTGATCAAAAGCATCCAAACAACAGAAACACAAAAGGAAAGAGGCCGAGCCACGTCTCTGAGCGGCCCGGCCCTGTTCAATTCCAGCTTAATGAACGTCCTGCTTACTATTTCGGCGCTGCGGGAGGCGTGTTCGTGGCCGGCGGCGAAGACTGATCTCCGCTGTCCCCGCAACCGACGAACACCGTCGCGCTGATCAACGCCAGAAACAGATAAGTTAGAATCTTTTTCATGCCGGAAGTTTAGCGGCCTCCCTCCCGACGCCAAGCACAATTTTCCGACGTATTTTTTGGCTTAATTTCCATCCCCGGCCAGGATCCGGCCTGCCAGGTCCCGGGCGCGCTCGACCAGCCCCCGATCCGCTGCCAGGTCCCCGAAACGAAACGATGGCAGGCCGCTCTGCTCGCGGCCCAGCAGTTCGCCCGGACCGCGCAGCTTCAGGTCCTCTTCGGCAATACGAAACCCATCCGCCGTTTCCGCCAGCACTTTCAGGCGCTGCTTCGCTTCGTCGGTTTTGAGGTCGGCCACAAGAATGCAGTACGACTCGTGAGCGCCACGGCCAATTCGGCCGCGCAATTGGTGCAACTGGGCCAGCCCGAACTGCTCGGCGTTCTCGATCAACATCACCGTGGCGTTTGGCACGTCGACGCCGACTTCAATCACCGAAGTCGCGACGAGCACGCGAATCCGGTTCGCGCGAAAGGCGTTCATCACGTCTTCCTTTTCTTCGGTTTCGAGACGTCCGTGCAGGAGTCCAACCGGGTATGGGGCGAGTTCCGCCCGCAGCTTTTCACATTCCCGGATCACGGCCTTGAGTTCGCTCTTGTCCGATTCCTCGACTCGCGGATAGACCACGTAAACCTGCCGGCCATCCTTCAGTTTCGCGCGGATGAACTCGAACACTTTCGGCAGTGTGTCGGCAGCGCGGACGAAGGTCTTGATCCGCCCCCGGCCGCCGGGCTTTTCGTCAATCACGGAAATGTCGAGATCGCCATAAAGCGTCAATCCGAGCGTGCGCGGAATCGGCGTCGCCGTCATGACGAGCAGATGCGGGTAGTTTCCTTTGCGGACGAGCTTCTCCCGTTGCGCGACCCCGAACTTGTGTTGTTCGTCGATGACCACCAGGCCGAGGTTGTCCGGTGCGAAGCCGGACTCGATCAAGGCGTGAGTGCCAACAGTCAAAAACGCGGAACGGGGAACGCGGAACGCGGAGTTGGCCGACCCACCTTGTTCGACGTTCGACGTTCGATGTTCGATGTTCGACGTTTTCCTGCTTCCCGTTCTCAGTTGGACATCAATCCCGAGCGGTTTGAACCAGCGGGTGAAGATCTGGAAATGCTGTTCGGCAAGGATCTCAGTCGGCGCCATCAACGCGACGTTATAGCCGCTCTCCGACGCCATCAGGGCCGAGCACGCCGCGACGACCGTTTTGCCGGCGCCGACATCGCCCTGCAACAACCGCCGCATCGGCTGTTTCCCTCCCATGTCCTGGCGGATTTCGCGGAGCACTTTCGTTTGCGCCTCGGTGAGCTTGAATCCGAGCTGCTTGAGAAACGGCCGGATCAACCGGTTGTCGCCGGCGCAGGGCAAGGCGCGCGCGCTGGCCTGAAGCCGTTTGCGACGGCGCTGAATCTCGACCTGGAGTTTGATAAATTCATCGAGTGCCAATCGCCGCCGGGCGATTTCAGCGTCCAGCATTTCCTCCGGGAAATGGAGCATGTGAATCGCCTTGGCGCGCGTCGGTGTGTCCGGCAACGGCAGCTTCGGCCACGGCTCCCTGATTTGCGCCTCATATTGCGCCAGCAATCGCCAGAGGAACGAGCGCAGCCAGCGTTGCGGCAGTCCCTCCGTCAACGGATAGACCGGCACGATGCGGTTCAGGTGGATGAAGTTCTCTTCGCCGGCCTCGACCACTTCAGTTTCGGGATGATCGATGGCGCGCGGTTTGAGCGAACCAAGCCTTCCATAGACGAAGACCTCGTCGCCCTGGTGAAAGTATTTCTCCATAAAAGGCAGGTTCCACCATCGGCAATGCAGCCGCGCGGTCCCGTCGTCGAGAATGAACTCGAACACCGATTTCGTTCCGCCGCGCCAGCGTTTCGTACCGAGGGCGACGATGCGGCCGCGCGTGGTGGCGGACTCGCCGGGATGCAGATCCGCAATGGAACGAAAATGCCGGCGGTCTTCATGACGCCGTGCACGGTGCAAAAGCAGATCGCCGACTGTGTGAAGTTTAAGCCGGGCCAATTGCGCCGCGCGTTCGGGACCGACGCCAGGCAACGAAGTTAGCGGATGGTCGAGCGCGATGGGAGTCGCAACCGGCATGGCGATGGTTATAGGCTGCAACCCGGGAAGGCCAAAGCGCAAAGTTGCATTCCGACGGACGCATCCGAATAGTGCCGTCGAGGGATCCCATGAACTTCCCTCTCCGCTCTCACCGGGAGGGGAGAGGGTTGAGTGAGGTGTGGGACGAAGCATTCGATGAATGTTGGCCGATCGAACCGGTTCGACTCCTCACCCTGGCCCTGCCCATGAACCTCTCGTTCGGAGTTCCGGCTTTAGCCGGTCAGGACCGCCTGAAGGCGGAACTCCTAGCCCATTACCCCGTAGGTTCAAGGCTCCCAACTCACCTCCAATTCTTGGACGGGCTCGCTGCCCATGAACCCCAGAAAAACATCGAACACCGAACATCCGACACGGAACCTCCAATCCGCCGAACAATTCGATGTTCGGCGTTCGATGCTGGATGTTCGATGGTTCTGCAAGTCCGGGGTTCAGCGGCGCATTGCGCGCACTTAGTCCGGGGCGTTCTCTCCTCGTTCGAAGAAGAGAGAGAAGCTTCAAAGCACGCGCCCGTTTCCACACAGCGGTGCTGAAGAACATCTCATCGGGGCAACCTTAACTTCTCGTGCGGCATCCAACTTTGAACTTTGAACTTTGAACTTTGAACTTAAGCTGAAACACGATGGCCGATGAAGCTGAATCCTCGCTGGACCGCCTGTGGCAGGAATACGGCGAAGTGTTTCGTGATTTTGACGATCTGACGCTGGCCCGCTGGATGGCCCAAACACTGGGGCAGTTGGAAGGGCGCGCCTGGCGTCTCTCCCATCCTCTGCTCGGCGCATATCGGCTCGCGGCGCAACTGGCCCACGACCGGCAAATCTGGTTGAAGCGCCTCGCCTCTCCTCCCGCCGCCTACGTCGAAGCGACTTGCTGTCGCGCGCCGTTGTTGCCTTTGCTGACACGCGACGTTCTGGAATCCGGCCTGGTCTGCCAGCACTGTTCGGAAACGGCGATCGCGTTTGACGAAATCCCGGCCGAGGCTCAATCCCTCATCAAAAGCTGGGCGGACGAATACGGGCCGGTCCACGGCGTCGCGCATTGGGAGGATCGACAGCGGAAAAGCGCCGGCAGTTACGACCGGGCATACGAAAACGCGGCCAAGCAGGCCGAACGGCTGCTGGCGCGCGCAGGCAATCGCATCGCGCCCAAGCTGCTCGATTTTTATCCGGCGGTCGTTTGGGAGGACCAAGACGAATGTCTCGAAGTCCGGCCGGAGGATATCCCGCTTTAGCCTTGGGAATCTCAAGCTTTTTTCCGTAGCGGTGCTCTGTGCGCCGCAAACGAAAATCGATCAGCCCGGCGACGGTCACAGACCGCCGCTACAACGCGCCGAGAACAGCCGTGCCCTCCAAACCCAGCCCGGATGGGATTTAGCCATTGCCTGTGTTCGGTAGCCTGTTAACAATCAAGCATGAAGAGACTGTTCAAGTGGATCTTCCGGCTGCTGTTGTTGCTGGCCGTTCTGGTTGGATTGCTGGTGTTGTTTCGCAACAGCATCGTAAAGGCCGCGGCGGAACGGCACATACGGGCCGAAACCGGAATGGACGCGACCATCGGCCGTGTCACCATTGGCCTGACGTCTCCCACCATCACCATCCAGAATTTCGTTCTGATGAACACCGCAGACTTTGGCGGCTCGCGGTTTCTCGATGTTCCTGAATTTCATGTCGAGTATGACCTGGCCAGTCTCTTGTCACGCCGGTTCCATTTCGCGCTGGTTCGTTTCAACCTCGGCGAGATCCACGTTGTTCAGCACAAGAACGGGAAAACAAACCTTCAGGCGCTCGGCGATCGGAGGAAACAGCGAAAACGAACCGGGACTTCAGGCGAATCGAAAGCCGAGTTTGACGGCATCGACACGCTCACCCTCTCTATCGGCCGTTTTAAATACACGAGCTACAAGACGCAGACGAATAACCAGGAACACTGGATCGGCGTCAAAAACGAGACCATAAAGGACGTGAAGTCGTCGAAGGACCTCGAGCCGCTGATTGCCCGGATCGCATTGCAGAAGGGCGTCCCGATCATCGCCGAAACGCTTTATAAACAAGGAGCGCCTTTGCTCGACGATGCGGTCGGGGAAGTCCAGAAAAAGCTCGATGTTCCTGCACAACCGCTGAAGAACGGGAACAATTGACCACCCAAATCAGCCCCGGCCGTTCCAACGCCGGTTTCCGTCAGCCTTGGTCGCAATTACGCAGAGTGGGTTGGATCTCCGAAAGCGATCCCGATCAGATCTTCACCTTGAACTCTTCGCCGCGCTTGAGAGAAAGCGCGAAAGCCGCCATCAATTCGGGGATTCTCTCCAGGTCCTTCAGGCTCACCAGTTCCACCGGCGAGTGCATGTAACGGTTCGGCAGGCTGACCAGGCCGCTCGGAATACCACCGCGCGTCCAGAAGATTGCATCGGTGTCCGTCCCGCTCGTGGCCGACATGGCTTCGTGCTGCAGTTTGATCTTCATCTGCTTCGCGACGGCTTCGATGCGGGCCAGCACCTCCGGATGATTGCAGCCGCCGTGGGTCAGAGTCGGGCCCTTGCCGATTTTCACATCGCCGTGTTGCGCCTTGCTGACCGTCGGATAGTCCGTGGCGTGGGTCACATCGACCACCAGCGCGACGTCGGGCTTGAGCGAGTAAGCGATCTGCCGCGCGCCATACAGCCCCGTCTCCTCCATGATGTTTGAAACCGCGGAAACCTCCGCGTTGAGCCGGCGCTTGCTGTCGCTCAAGAGGCGCAACGCTTCGGCCACCGCGAAGGTGCCGATGCGATTGTCAAAGGCGCGGGCGATGGCCAGGTCATTCCGCAGCAGCTCAAACTCGTCCGCCAGCGTGATCGGGGCGCCGACGTGCACCAGTGTCTCCGCCTCTTTACGATCGCTCGCACCGATGTCGATGAACAGGTCGTGAATCTCCGGCACTTTGCGTTCCTTGTCGTTTTTGGTCAGGTGCGGCGCGACGTTTCCCACCACGCCCTTCACCGGCCCTTTGCGCGTGTGGATCACGACGCGTTGCGCTTTCGTGATCGCGGCGTCGATCCCGCCCAGTTTGCGCACGTAAACAAAACCATCGTCGTCGATGAAGTTGACCGTCATGGCAATCTCATCTGCGTGCGCGGCGAGCATCAACCGCGGCGAACCGCCTTTGTTCAACACGGCGACGCAGTTGCCGTAGGCGTCGGAGAAGGTCTCCTGGGCAAAATCCTTGGCGTAATCGAGCCAGACGCGCTGGCCGCGGGATTCGTGGCCGGAAGGGCTGGGGGTGTTGACAAGCCTCCGCAGGAAATCGAGCGACTGTTGGCGCATGGGCCAGACTATGAAGTTCCAAGTTCAAAGTTCAAAGTTCAAAGTTGTCCGCGACGTGTTCCGCGCGCATCTCAAATCTTGCGCCGGACAGATATTCGGCCGACTCCTTTCCCTGCCCTCTCCCTCGGCCGGAACGATTCAGTCGAATAAGACGCTCGCCCTCACCCCGGCCCTCTCCCCCGGGGAGAGGGAGAAGCTTTTGAGTGCCTTGGAAAGCTTCACCGTTCAGTGATTCGTCGCAGCGTGGTCGAGGGGAGTTCCCTCTCCTGGGCCGGAACGATTCAGTTGCTCTGGGGAGCGCGGGCGTCTCGCCCGTAGTTTTCGGCGTCCCGACGAAGACCATTGTTGCCACGAGACGACGCACCGTTTGGTGAATTGCGACGCGCGCTGAGCCAGTCGGCGGGACGCCGACTGGAGCGACCGGGACGGTCGCGCTCCCCGATTTCAACTGAATCGTTCCGGTGGGGGTGAGGGCGAGCCAATTCTCTAACTGAATCGTTCCCTACCACTGGCGAGCGTCTTGGGTTCTCGGACGCCGCTTCTGCGGCCTGGAAGGCCGCGCCGGACTTTTGAGGGAATTGTCCCTGACGGCCCGTGCAGGTCCGTCGCTCCTCGACACTCATCGCCTTCTCTGCTACGAACTCGTCGTGCATCGTGAGTCTCTGAAATCAGTCAGCCGCCTCGTCGTGAAGCTCGGCACCGGCGTCCTGACCGACAGCCGGAAACAGCTCGATCTCGCGCAGATGGAGCAACTCGTCACGCAAGTCGCCGTCCAGCGGAAGGCCGGGAAAGAGGTGATCCTCGTGAGCTCAGGCGCGGTCGGCGCAGGCATGGGCGCGCTGGGCTACGAGAAACGCCCGACGGGACTGGCCGACCTGCAGGCCTGCGCCGCCGTCGGCCAGTCGCGGCTCATGACGACGTACGAAAAGCTCTTTACGCGGTTTGACCTTCACGTCGCCCAGGTGTTGCTGACCCACGAAGACCTCCAGCACCACGAGCGCCATCTGAATGCGCGCAATACGCTGGTCACGCTCCTCAACCGCGGCGTCGTTCCGATCATCAACGAGAACGACGCCGTATCGTTCACCGAATTGAAATTCGGCGACAACGACAAGCTGTCCGCGCTCGTCGCCTGCCTCCTGCCGGCGGATTTGCTGGTGATCCTGACGACGGTGGACGGCGTCATAGAAAATTTCGGGAAAGCCAATCCAAAAACCATCGCGATCATCGAAGCCATCGACGAAACGGTGGAGAAAATCGCGGGCGGCACCGACAGCGCGACGGCCATCGGCGGCATGGCAACGAAGATTCAGGCGGCCAAAATCGCGACCCGATCGGGCATCCCGCTTGTCATCGCCTCGGGCAGGAAGAAAGAGGTGTTGGCTGGAATTCTCGCGGGCGAGGAGGAAGGGACGATGTTTGTTCCGCAACCGAACAAGCTCAAAGGCCGCAAGCGCTGGATCGCGTTCTTTCACCACCCGAAAGGAACGCTGTTCGTGGATGAAGGCGCGAAGAAAGCTCTGCGCGAAAAGGGCAGGAGCTTGCTCCCTCCAGGCGTTGCGCGCTGCGAAGGCGAGTTCGCCGCGGGCGACGTCGTCCGGCTTTGCGATCTGGACGGCACTGAATTTGCCCGCGGCATCGCCGAGTTCGGCTCCGTCGAGATCAAAGGAAGGCAACTGCAACGCGTGGAAATGGTGCATCGGGATAATCTGGTCATCCTCTGAGATTTGTCTTCGCGAACAATGCTGACCAAACAGGCATCGCGATCTCTGGCAAGGAAGCCTCTGCCCCAAATCAGCAAGAGCCTGGCGTCGATTTCCGAGGAAGACTTGCGCGAGTGGGTTGAACGGCTCGCGGTACCGCGCCACTTCGAGCGAGAACAGGAAGAAAACAAAAACACCGCCTTATGGATTGCTGCGAAGCTTCAGAGCTGGGGCTATCAAGTGGAACTGCAAGGACCGTGGTGGAACGTCGTCGCGATGCCCAAAGACGATGCGAACGGGCCGGTCGTGCTTGTCGGCGCGCACTACGACAGCGTGGCCGGTTGTCCGGGAGCCGACGACAACGCCAGCGCGGTTGCGGCGATGCTGGGTTGCGCGCAGGCCTGCGCTGCCGCCCGGCGACGTCCCGCGGTGGGCTTCGTTTCTTTCAACCGTGAAGAGGATGGAATGCTGGGGAGCCAAGATTTCGTTCAATGGCTGACCTCCACCTCGCGTGTGCCGGTAAAATGCACGCACGTTCTGGAAATGGTTGGTTACGCCTCGGACGAGCCCGGCTCGCAACGCATTCCGCGCGGCCTGCCGGTACGTGTTTCTGACAAAGGGAATTTCCTCGCGCTGCTGGCCAATCGCGGTTCGTATCGCGTCCTCGACACCGTGCTGTCCCAGGCCAGCACTTATCTGCCGGGGTTTCCGGTCGTCGGGCTGCGCGTGACCCCGGGACTGGAGAGCTATTTTCCGGTTCTGCTTCGTAGCGACCACGCTCCGTTCTGGCAGCGCCGAATTCCGGCAATGATGTGGACCGACACGTCCGAGTTCCGCAATCCGCTCTACCATCAGCCAGGAGACAAACCGCCGACGCTCAACTTTGGATTTCTCCGCTCGGTCACGCAACTGCTGGTTGCCTCGGTCCTGTCGTAATGATCTGGCTTTCGTCATGAAAAAAAACTCCGCCATCAACGATCTTCTGAAAGTCATGGCGCGTCTCCGTTCCCCGACCGGCTGCCCCTGGGACCGCGAGCAGGACCACATGACGCTGCGGTTTCACGCCGTCGAGGAGGTCTATGAATTGATGGACGCCATCGAGGCCGGCGACGATCACGAGATGGCGGAGGAACTTGGCGATCTGCTGCTGCAGGTCGTCTTCCACTGCCAGTTGGCGAAGGAGCGCGGAGCGTTCGACTTCGAGAAAGTGGCGCGGCACATCACGGACAAGCTGATTCGGCGTCATCCCCATGTGTTCGGCGATCTCAAGGTCAAGGACGTGGATCAGGTCTGGGCCAACTGGGAAAAGATCAAGAAGTCGGAAAAGCACGGCACCCGGCACGCGCGTCCGTCCGCGCTCGACGGCATTCCCAGACACCTCCCGGCGCTGCTGCGTGCCGAAAAGCTGGTGAAGAAGGGGCGAAAAGCCGGCCTTGCTGTCATCAAGAAGGGAAAAAGCGGTCCGAAAAGATCTGAAATCGGCCGGGCGTTGTTTGATGTCGCGGCCTATGCGCAGGCGCGTGGCTGGTGCGCCGAGGAACTGTTGCGGACCGAAGTCAAAAAGATTGAACGCGAACTCCGCCGCCGGGAAGCGAGGTGACCGTTTTCGGCTCGCTCCTTGATTTCTACTGACAACCGCCAACCCACCACTGACAATTTCCGGATGACTGATCCGCGTTACAAGAAGCTGGCGAAACTGCTGGTGGAATACTCGACGACATTGAAGAAGGGCGACCGCGTGCTGCTCGACCTGATCGACGTGCCCGACGAGTTTTCCATCGAGCTCTTTCGGGCAGCGCGCGCGGCTCGTGCCACGCCGCTGGTCGAAGTACGGCACACGCGGATCACTCGCGAGATCCTTCTCGGAACAAACGACGGGCACGCGGCACTCGTGCGCGACATCGAAATGTTCCGCATGAAGAAGGTGCAGGCGTACATCGCCATCCGCGGCAGCGCCAACGCCAGCGAGGCCTCCGACGTGCCGAGCGATCTGATGGCGCTTTATTCCAAGGTCCTGCGACCGGTCCTCAATTATCGGGTGAACAAGACGCGCTGGGTCGTGTTGCGCTGGCCGACGCCGAGCATGGCGCAGTCGGCCAACATGAGCACCGAGGCGTTCGAGGATTTCTACTTCGACGTCTGCACGATGGATTATCGCAAGATGGCGCGCGCCATGGTGCCGTTGCAGAAACGGATGAAAAAGGCCGATCGCGTGCACCTCAAAGCGCCAGACACCGATCTCACCTTCAGCATCAAAGGCATCGGCGCCCAGCCGTGTGTCGGGACCCGGAACGTTCCCGATGGCGAAGTTTTCTCGTGTCCCGTCAGGGATTCGGTTAACGGCGTGATTCAGTTCAACACACCGACCCTTTATTCGGGCACGAAGTTCGAAAACGTGCGGTTGGAGTTCAGCAACGGCAAGATCACCAAAGCCACGTCCAGCAACACGAAACGTCTGAACGAGATTCTCGATACCGACGCGGGCGCTCGCTACATCGGCGAGTTCTCGCTCGGCTTTAATCCGCACATCCTGGAGCCGATGTGCGACACCCTTTTTGACGAGAAGATCGCCGGTTCGCTCCATTTCACACCCGGCCAGGCGTATGAAGTCTGCGACAACGGCAATCGATCGGCCGTGCATTGGGACATGGTGCTGATTCAACGCAAAGAATGGGGCGGCGGCGAGGTGTGGTTCGATGGCGAATTGATTCGCAAGGACGGGTTATTCACGCCCAAAGATTTGAAACTGCTGAACCCGAAGAATTTGAAGTAATACATCATACGCGAGCCGTGGTTGTGGCCAGCCGGACAGGCGTTGCGGCGCCCTTCACGCGCGAAAACCCAATCCATCCTTGATTCCCGGAACTCCGGCAAGTATCAATAAGCCAACCTCGAGCGTGCAGGGCGGACTGAAGTTGTGACATGGCCTACGCAGATGCTTCCTTAAATCGACGCGGGATGGGTCAAACCATGCGGCCGGACGCGTGGTGGGTGCAACCGGCCCTCACGTTCCTTGGCCTCTCGGCGTTCATCGCCTATTCCACCTGGGCGGCGTTCCAGGGAACGAACTATCGTTACGGATCGTACCTCTCGCCGTTTTATTCTCCAGAATTGTTCGGCGATCCTTTGCACAGTTGGTTGGGCGCAAAGCCCGGCTGGTGGCCGGCGTGGCTGCCGTTTTCGCCGGCCCTGCTGGTCCTGTGGGCGCCCGGCGGATTTCGCCTGACCTGCTACTACTACCGCGGCGCGTACTACAAGGCGTTTTGGGCCGACCCGCCCAACTGCACTGTGGGAGAGCCACGCAAGGGTTATCGCGGCGAGAACTCTTTCCCGCTGATCATGCAGAACATCCACCGCTACTTCATGTACTTGGCGCTGATCTTTCTGGTCTTTCTCGCGCATGACGTGTGGAAAGCGATGTGGTTTACCGATTTGGCGACCGCAAAAGTCTCGTTCGGTATCGGCGTCGGGACTCTTGTTCTGGCCCTGAACGTCGTTTTCCTCGGCGGTTACACGTTCGGCTGTCATTCGCTCCGTCATTTGATCGGCGGCGGGATCGACCGGCTGTCCGAAGCGCCTCTGTGTCAGAAGACCTATCGTTGTGTGAGTTGTCTTAATCGTCGCCACATGCTTTGGGCGTGGATGAGCTTGTTCTGGGTTGGGTTCTCCGACCTTTACGTGCGGCTTTGTTCGATGGGCGTCTGGACAGACTGGCGGGTCTTTTGAGCGCTGCCTGGTTTTGAATGCCGAATGACTAAATCTGAATGACGAAGCACGAATGACAGGTGACCCGGAAATGCACGCGCGTTGTTCGTCATTCGGATTTTGTTGTTCCCTGGTCATTCGTGCTTCGTCATTCGTCATTTCACCCGATGCCTGATTACCCGACTCACGAATACGACGTGCTGGTGATCGGCGCCGGCGGCGCGGGACTGCGCGCGGCGATTGAAGCATCGGCTGCCGGCGTGAAGGTGGGGCTCGTGTGCAAGTCATTGCTCGGAAAGGCGCATACCGTCATGGCGGAAGGCGGCATCGCGGCCGCGCTCGCGAACGTGGACGACCGCGACAGTTGGAAGGTCCACTTCGCCGACACGATGCGCGGCGGCCAATACGTCAACAACTGGCGCATGGCCGAGCTGCACGC